>Ga0075362_10000531_pt1 | contig 11088 bp, 9 predicted proteins | sample EndMetdeltDD1762_FD_71397 | JGI IMG/M metagenome (GOLD analysis project Ga0075362, IMG submission 71397) | Populus endosphere microbial communities from Tennessee, USA - Endosphere MetaG P. deltoides DD176-2 | ecosystem: Host-associated > Plants > Roots > Endosphere | place: USA: Tennessee...
GCACGAAGCGGCCGACCGGCATGGCCGAGTAGCTGCAGTAGTGAATGAGATCGTCCCAATCCGCGTAGCGCAGCTTGGTCACGTCCATGCGGAACGCGGTCAGCAGGTCCTGCGCATGGCGCGGCGACAGTCCGCGCTCGGCGAGCGCACCGCGCAGGCGCACCGCCTCGCGATTGTTGTCGCCTTTGCCGAGCAAATCCTGCTCAAGGCGGTCGAGCTGCGCGAGCTTTTCGTCGGGCGTGAGCGTCGCGTGATCCGAGATGTCGTCGGCGACGCGCACGAACTCGTAGAACGCCAGGATGATGCCGCGATGGCGCGCGTCGATGAGCCGCGACGCGACGGGAAAATTCTCGTCGCGGTGGCCCTTGCCGGAACGCAGTTCGCCAGCCGTGGTCATTACGGTCCTGCTTTCGCCTGCACGCGCCCCTTCCAGGCGCCGCCCTTTCCGACGGCGTATTGGTAAGCGGAATCCAGCGTGTAGAGCATGAAGAGGCATGTGATAGCGGGCAGCGCCACCCCCCACAAGGGCGACAGACGATAGAACCTTAAGGTTGGTTGAAATGACAACGCCATCAGGAACCACGTAATGATTCCAATGACTTGCGCCCACCCGGCACCGAATAGCGCGAAGCCGACGGGGAGCAGATAGGTTAACGCGAGGCCGCCCACGGTTCCAATCAGGTTGAGCGGCGAATAGTCGAGTTGAGCGTAGGCCGAGCGCGCCACCATGCGGCGAATATCGCCCCAGTCCGGGTACGGGCGGATCGAGCGCACGCGGTTGGTCAGCCCGAGCCAGATCGGCCCCTGCTTCTTCATCGCTCGGGCGAGCGCGCAATCGTCGATCAGCGCTCCATGAATGGCATCGATGCCGCCGGCCGTCCGCAGCGCGTCCGCGCGGACCAGCATGCAGCCGCCGGCGGCGCCTGCCATCGTGTTGTTCGGATCGTTCACCCATGCGAACGGGTAGAGCATCTGGAAGAAGAAGATGAAGGCCGGGATGTGCACGCGCTCGGCGAAGTTCTCGCAGCGCCAGCGCGCCGTGAGCGAGGTGAGCACGAGGTTGTGCTGCTCGGCATGCGAAACGAGCCAGCTCACCGTGTCGGCGTCGTGCACGATGTCGGCGTCGGTGAGCATCAGATACTTCGGCGCGAAGCGCTCGTTCGCAGCGGCAATCCCCTGCTTCACGGCCCAGAGCTTGCCGGTCCAGTCGGCGGGCAGCGTCTTGCCGGCAATGATGGTCAGGCGATCCGATGCGCCGATCTTTGCGGCCGCCGCGCGCGCGATGTCGGCGGTGCCGTCGTCACTGTCGTCGTCGACCAGCACGAGATGCAGCGCGGAGTAGTCCTGCCCGAGCAGTGACGTAACGCTCTCGGCAATCCCGTCGGCCTCGTTGCGGGCCGGCACGACGATCGCGACGGACGGAGGCGCGGCCGGGCGCACTACGGGCGTGTCGTCCCGCTCGCGCCCGAGCCAGAACAGGCCGCGGGCCGCGAGAAGGTAGACCCAGATACACAAGGAGAGTGCCGCAAGACCCAGCGCGATCATCGGGCAGGAAGTAGCTCTCCCCGACCGCTCCAGCAAGCGCCCCGCCCGGCGGGTTGCCGAGCCGGGCGGCGGATGCCATAGGGGGCGCCACGATTAACCAGTTGGAACCATTCCGGCTTGCAGACCGGGCCTCAACCTGCTGATTTCAGGACGGAAAACGGATATTGCAGACATGACTGACGTGACCGATGCCGGCGCCCTGTTTCGCCAGCGCCTCGAAGGTGTCGCGACCGACATCGAAGCCGTGCTGGACCGCCTGCTTGGCCCCGCGACGCTCGCTGAGGAGTGCGCGCGGCCGGCCCGACTGATGGAGGCGATGCGCTATGTCGCCCTCGGCGGCGGCAAGCGGCTGCGCCCGTTCCTGGTGGTCGAGACCGCGGCGCTGTGCGGCGCCAAGCGCGATCAGGCCTTGCTCGCCGGCGCGGCGCTCGAGTTCGTGCACTGTTATTCGCTCGCCCACGACGACCTGCCGGCGATGGACAACGACGACCTGCGCCGTGGCCGTCCAACCGCGCACAAGAAGTATGACGAGGCGACCGCGATCTTGGCGGGAGACGGCCTGCTGACGCTCGCGTTCGACATCCTGGCGCGGCCCGAGACACACCCGAATCCGGCAGTGCGCGCGGACCTCGTGCTGGCGCTCGCGCGCGGCGCGGGGCTCGGCGGCATGGTCGGCGGGCAGATGCTCGATCTCGCAGCAGAAGGGCGCTTCGACGGCACCGTGAAGAAACTCGGCGCCGAGGACGTGAAGCTGCTGCAAACGATGAAGACCGGCGCGCTGTTGCGCTTCGGCTGCGTCGCGGGTGCGATCCTCGGCGAGGCCTCGAAGGAAAAGCGCGTGGCGGTGGACCGCTACGGCACGCTGCTGGGCGAAGCCTTCCAGATCGCCGACGACCTGCTCGACGTCGAAGGCGATGCCGCAACCGTCGGCAAGGCCACCGGCAAGGACGCCGCGCTCGGCAAGGGTACGTTCGTCTCCGTGCTCGGCCTCGATGGTGCGAAGGCTCGGCTCAAGACGCTGGTGAATGAGGCCGAAGCCGCGCTGAGCCCCTTCGGCGCGCAAGCCAGCGTGCTGAAGATGGCAGCGCGGTTCGTGGCAGAGCGCAAGGCGTAAGGTCAATGGTCCCTGTCGCGCAGATCCCCGGCGTCTATCACCGGCGGATCGGCGACATCGTGGTGACGGCGATCAGCGACGGCTACCTCGACGGCAACTACGACTTTACGCGCAACATCGCGCCGCAGGACGCCGAGGCGATCCTGAAAGAGGCGCATCAGACGGCGCCGCCGCGCATCGCGGTGAACTGCTTCGTCATTCACTCGGCCGGGCGCGTGGCGCTGGTCGACACCGGGTCGGGCAACAGCATGGGTCCGACGCTGGGGCATCTGCCGAGAAATCTGGCTCCCGCCGGGATCGACACTACAGCGATCGATACGATCCTGCTGACGCATATGCACCCCGACCACTCGAACGGGCTGACCGACGAGAACGGCGTCGCGAGGTTTCCGCATGTCGAGTTGGTGGTGGCGGAGCGCGACGTCGCGCATTGGCACGACGATGCCGCGATGGCGCGCGCCACCGAGCGCCAGCAGTTGCGCTTCTTCCGCTGGGCGCGCGAGCAGATCGCGCCCTATCAGAAGCAGCGCCGCGACGCGAAAGGCGAAGTGTTTCCCGGCGTCACCGCGATGCCGATCCCGGGGCACACCCCGGGCCACACGGGCTTCATTGTCGCCTCGAAGGGCGAACAGCTGATGATCTGGGGCGACATTGTGCACATGCCCGACATCCAGACGCGTCGTCCGGACGTCACCATGGAGCCGGATGTCGACCCGGAAGGCGCGGTCGCGACACGCGAGCGCATCATGGACATGGTGGCGACCGACCGCCTGCTTGCGGCCGGCATGCACATGCACTTTCCGGGTTTTCTTTATCTGAACCGCCGGAAGAACGGTGGCTACGATCTGATCCCGGAATTGTGGAAGCACGCGTTCTGAGCACAGCGCTCACGACTGCTTTATGATCTTCGGCGTCGGCTTGCCGCTCCAGACAAACCGATAGGTCGTGCCCTTGCGAACGTTCATCACGAGCGCGGGGCGAAAGCATGCGAGGCATGTTCCGCCGGCGCGGCGGACGCTTGGATAGATCAGGCCGAGCGCACCCTCCTCCAGCAGTTTCTCGGCCAGTTCCTGCGACGCCACATAGCTGTCGGGCGACAGCACCTCGCCGAAGCGCCCGACGCGGAGGTCATGGAATTCGGCGCTGAAGTCCGCGAGGTAGTCGTCGTAGGTCACCTCCTCGTCGAGCCAGTTCACCTCGGTCAGTTCGATCGTCTTGTGAAACGCGACTTCGGCCTGTGCGGTCGCAAGCTCGAAGGCCGCGTACCAAGCGCCGCGCTCCGGCCCGTTGAAACGGCTGCCGAGCGGATGCGCGTGGCAATACGCGGCGTTGACGATGCGGAAATACGGCACGCCGAACACCAGTTCGTCGATGCCGATGCCGGGCAGCAGATTGTTCTCGGCCGTCAGGCGGTCGTTGGTGGCGTTGTCGAGGTCGAAGATCGCGCTGAGATGTTCATCGTCGTCCGCGATGCGCGTGAGAACGCTCGCGCCGTCCTCGCTGTATTTCGAGGGGATCAGTCGGTGCGTGTCGTTACGGCGGATGAGGCGTTTGCGCAGGCTCACATGCCGCCCCGTCGCGCATCGAGCAGGCGGCGCACGGTCTGCATCGCCGGCAGGCCGCCACTGATCATGTGCGCGAGTGGGGTCTGGCCGCCGAAGATGCGGTTGGCGTTGGGAAGCTGGATCCAGGCGTCGGCAAGCTTCTCCGAATAGAGGATGTTCAGCGCCTTGAAGATGCCGACGAGGTAGGAGACGCGGGTGAGCGTGTCGGCATCGAGCGTGCGCTCGGGCTTCTTCTTCATGTCGTAGAACTGGCCGTTCGAGACGCCGCCGAGCATCGCGCGGGCGTCCTCGTCCCGCACCTTCCACTTCCCCATGATGTTGAAGAAGGCTTTCACGGCCGCCGGGCTCAAGCGCTCGCGCTCGGTCTTGGCCGAGAGGTCGACCAGCGGCGAGTGCTGGTAGCGGGTGGCGGGGTAGCTGCGGGCGGCGGACATATATTGCTCCAATACTGGAGCATTATATATCCAATTTCGTAAATTTCAAGTTCCCAGGCTCCCACCCCTCCCCGCCCTAAATCACCTTTCCGGGATTCATGATCGAGTCCGGGTCGAATGCGCGCTTGATGGCGCGCATCATGTCGACCGCGGGCTCACCGTACTCCGGAACGAGGAAGTGCTTCTTGCCCGAGCCGATCCCGTGTTCGCCGGTGCAGGTGCCGTCCATCGCGATCGCGCGCTCGGCGACGCGCTCGATGAACGCCTTGGCCCGGCGGACTTCGTCCGGATCGTCCATCATCACCATGACACCGGCGTGGAAATTCCCGTCGCCAACATGACCGACAATCGGCGCGACCAAACCGCTGCGCTCGACGTCCTTCTTGGTCTCGATCACGCATTCGGCGAGCCGCGAGATCGGAACGCAAACGTCGGTGACCACGACCTTCGCGCCGGCCCGATACGACGTCATGGCCCAGAACATGTCATGGCGCGCCTGCCACAACCGCGAGCGATCCTCGGGCGCCTGCGCCCATGAGAAACCCTCGCTGCCGAACTCCGCGGCGATCTCGCCAAAGCGCCTTGCCTGCTCGGCGACGCCCTCGGCGGAGCCATGAAACTCCAGGAACAGCATCGGACGCTCGGGAAGCCCAAGCTTCGAATAGGCGTTGCAGACGCGGACCTGCATCTCGTCGAGCAGTTCCACGCGCGCCATCGGAATACCCGACTGGATGCCCGCGATGGCGGCCTGGCAAGCGTCCGCGATGGAGGGAAATGCGCACACCGCGGCCGATGTGGCCTCCGGAATGCCGTGGAGCTTGAGGGTGAGTTCCGTGATGACGCCAAGCGTGCCCTCAGAGCCGACGACCAGCCGCGTCAGGTCATAGCCGGCCGAGGTCTTGCGCGCACGCCGCGCGGTCGACATCACCTCGCCGTTCGGCAGGACGATTTTCAGCGCCAGCACGTTGTCCTTCATCGTGCCGTAGCGCACGGCGGTGGTACCCGAGGCCCCGGTCGCCGTCATGCCGCCAAGCGAGGCGTCCGCGCCGGGATCGACGGGAAAGAACAGGCCCTGGTCGCGCAGTTCATCGTTCAGGCGCTTGCGGGTGACACCCGGTTCGATCACGCAGTCGAAGTCTTCCGCGTGGACAGCGAGAATGCGGTTCATGTCGCGCAGATCGATCGACACGCCTCCGAACGGTGCATTGGTGTGACCTTCGAGGGATGTGCCCGTCCCGAACGGGATCACAGGCACGCGATGACGCGCGCAAATGCGTACCGCCTGCTGCACATCCTCGGTGCTCTGCGGAAACACCACGGCGTCCGGCGGTTCGACCGCGTGCCAAGTCGTGATGTTGGCGTGCTGTTCGCAGACGGCACGCGAGGTCACGAGCCGGTTGCCGAACGCTGCCGCAAGCTCCGCGATTGCCTTTTCGGTGGCTCCGGACGTGGACGACGCTGACCGGTCAAGCATGTCCTTCTCCCTGAAGTCGCGACCGATGCGATGTTCAAGGAGCACAGGACCCGTGTACATTCACTATGCGGTATACATAGCGGGAGCCGCGAAATGCCCCGATCTGCCAGCAAAACACGCCAAACCATTCTCGACGCTGCGTATGTCCAGTTTCGGCGCCGGGGCTATACGCGGGTCAGTCTCGATGAGATCGCGGCGGCGGCGGGCGTCACGAAGCGCACGCTCTACTACCATTTCCGCAGCAAGGACGATCTGCTGGAAGCAGTGCTGGAAGCCCAGCATGCGCTTGCGCTCACGGCGTTCCGCACCTTCGGCGACCGGCTTGGCGGAACGGTCGAACAGATCGTCGACCGATTCTTCAATGACATCGTGGTGTGGTCGGCACGCCCGGACTTCGCCGGGACCGGCTTTACGCGCTTCGTGATCGAGCTCGCCGACCTGCCCGGTCATCCGGCCCGCGTTATTGCGCGCCGCCACAAGGCGATGATGGAGGCAGAACTTGCCAAGGTCCTCACGCGGGCGAAAGTGCCGGCCGCGGCGAGCCGCGCGCGCGACCTGTTCACGCTGGCGGAGGGCGCCATCGTCATGCTGATGATCCACCGGGATCGGGCTTACGTCGAAGCGGCAGCCGGCATGGCAAGGCGGCTGATACGGGAGGCCGCTTGAGGGGTGGTACAGTTGGGTGGGCTCGAACCACCGACCTCCGGTTCCACAGACCGGCGCTCTAACCAACTGAGCTACAACTGCACAGCCCGACGGCGCTCAAGGAGCGCCGAAGCGGGCGGACCGTAGGAGCAGCGGCTCTCTTTGGCAAGAGTTTCTGCCCCGCTCTTTGTCGCTCGCGCGCCCTGCCTCGTTCAAAGAAAAAGCCCGGGCAAGAGCCCGGGCTGAAGGTCTTCCGCCGCCCGAAGGCTCCGGAAGTCTGAAAAACGCGACTAACGCAACTTACGCAACCTTCTTCATCGCCTTGCTGACGCCGGACTTGATCGGCTCGGCGGTATCGTTGGCGACCTTCTCGGCGAGCGAGGCAAGCTCCTTGCCCTGGCCGGTGAGCGTCTCGAAGTGAGCGCGCGCATGCTTGGTCGACAGCTCGACCAGCTCCGACGGCGACTTCACGCCGAACAGGCTCTCGGTGAAGTCGAACATCGCGTTGGTATTGGCGCGCGTCAGCTCGATCACCTTGAGACCGTAGTCGGTCACGCCCTTGCTGGCCGTCGAATAGACGGTCTCGAGCATCTCGGTGTTCTCCTCGGCGACCGCCTTCATCTTCTCGTAGGCGTCCTTGCTCTGCGCGATGCCCTTCTCGGCGAACTCGCGGAAAGCCGCCGGAATCTCGGCGTTCGGCATTTCGAACTTCGGGATCTCGAATTTGGGCATCTCGAACTTCGGCATTTCAAACATCGGCACGACCGACGCGGCGGCCTTGGCCGGCTTCGGCTTGATGGTTTCGTTCATGACTGGATCCTCTCGCTAAATGTCAGCGCGCGGCCGGCTCTCACCAGCTGCCGCAAAATCCCCGATGGCGGATATATAGCACTTCGAATGGTGCGACGCAACAGAAATGTTGCGCCGCACAAAAATATCGGCACGCTGCGTCAGTTATCTTCTAAACTATTGTAAAATCAGGACTTCAGAGCTTCGGCTTGGCGGATTCCATGGCGCTCTTGGTCGCCGCGCCGAGATCCTGGGCCTGTGTCTGTAACGCCTTGATCTGCGACTGCAGGTACTCCTGCTGCAGCGCCATCACCTCCTGAATGTCCTTCGCGCGCACCAGCTTCTGGGCGAATTCGAAGGAGTTGGCGATGTTCTGCTCGGCAAAGCCCATGGCCTTCTGGCTGACATCCTTGGCGCCGGAGTGGGCCGTAAAGCCGTGAGATTCCATGGACGAAACAGTCTTTTGGGCGGCCGCCATGAAGGTATCGACTGCCTTGCGGGCCTGTTCGACGCTCTGTTCGGCGAACTGCCGCATCTGGGCCGGAACATCGAAGTTCCAGATCGGGTCGTTGGCCATCTGAATATCCTCTTTTGTTCGAGCGCCGTAGAACGCGAATCTAACCCGGTCTCGCCGCCCGGCGAAACCTCTTATTTGCGGCGCATCAATACAACGCCTGAGCGGCATTAAGGTTATCCGCGATTGGCCGTGCGTTTCGCGCCTCCCGGCGTGGACGGCCCCACCCGCCAAGCCGTATTAAGGGTTCGTTTACGCTGAGAAGCCCCACCCGGAAGGCCTTGGGGCGCCAAAGAAAAGTCCTGTGTAGAGGCGATGACCGCAGCCGATACCATCCTGACCCTGTCGCGAGACCCGAGGCTCGCCGCCTATGCGACGAGCGCGATCGGAGCGTGGGTCTGGAGCACCGACGCAACGCGCGTGCGCTGGGCGAACGCAAGCGGCGCCGCGGCGCTCGGCGCCGAAACGCCGGCCGCGCTGAGCGAACGCACCTTCGATTCCGACGATGCCCTCGCTGCCGAGATTGCGCGCGTTGCCGCCTCGCTTCCGGCGACCGGCGCACCGCGGCTTGTCACCCTGCATGGCGTCGGCACGCAACTGATGGGCACCTGCGCGCGCGTCACGCTGAAGGATGACAGCGAGGCGATCCTGGTGCTCGCGACCGAAGCCACCAAGCCCGCGCTGCCGCTGGCCGAACGCGTGGCGCGGCTGTTTGCGCCTGCAAGCGAGGCGGTCGCGGTGTTCTCGCCTGACGGCGCGATGCTGTATGCGACCGGCACGCTCGACGCCGATACCACGCTCGCGACGCTTGGCGCCGAAGCGCTGAAGGCGACCGCGATGAGCGCGGGCCAGGCGAGCGGCGACAGCGCGCTCGGTCTCCTGACACTCGAACGCCTCGGCAACGGCAGCAATGCCGTGCTGGTCGCGCGCATTCCCGAGGGCGCCGAAATCGCTCCTATAAGTGCTGAAGCTCAGCCTGGGCAGACGCCGGAGCCCGCAGTTCAGGATGAGGCTCCGGCCGAAGTCGCACCAACCTCGGATGAAGACGACGACATTCTCGAAAGCATCCCGGATGCGACCGCGCCGGTCGAAAGCGCGGAGCCCGAGCCGATCGCCGAGACGGCCCTCGCCTCACCCCCGGCGACACCGGCTGCCGAGGCGCCGGTTGCGCCCCCTGCGCCGGAACCTGAAGCACCCGAGACTTCGACCACCGCCGAGCGCCGCACGCCGCTGCGCTTCGTCTGGACCTTGGACGCCGAGCAGCGCTTCGCGCCGGCGACGCAGGAGTTCGCCGACGCGATGGGGCCGCGCACCGCCGCCGTGCTCGGCAAGCCATGGAACGAGATCGTGGCCGCGCTCTCGCTCGACACCGATAACAAGCTCGCCAATGCGTTCGCGTCACTCGACACCTGGAGCGGCGTCGTGATCGCCTGGCCGTCGGATGCCGGCGAGACCATCAACGTCGAGTTCTCCGGCCTGCCGATCTTCGATCGCGACCGCAACTTCCTCGGCTATCGCGGCTTCGGCGTGTGCCGCGACATCGCGCGCGGCGCGCCACGCGCCGCGACACCGACGCTGGCAACCTCGAACACGCCCGCCAAACCCGAAACACCAGAAGCACCGTCGCAGCCGCGCCCCGTGCTCACCATCATTCCGGCGGTGAAGAACGTCCTGCCGTTCCGCGGCGCAGCGCCCGTCGTCGAAAAGCGGCCGGCGCTGACGCCCGTGGAGCGCAATGCCTTCAACGAAATCGGCAACGTACTGGCCAATGGCGAGGTTGCCGTACCGCCAATCGCCCCGGAATCGGAGAAAGCGCGCGAACCCGAGAAAGCGCGCGAGCCGAGTCTGCCGAGCGCATTCGCGACCGGCGCCGAGCCCGCCACGGCCGCTACGGAAACCGATCACGCGGTGCTCGACCGCCTGCCGGTCGCGGTGCTGATCCATCGCCGCGACGCGCTGCTCTACGCCAACCGCGCCTTCCTCGACTGGACCGGCTATGCGGACCTCGCAAGCGTGGCAGCCGCGGGTGGTCTCGAACGCCTCGTGGTCGAGCCCGACACCGCGCAAACCGACCGCGCCAACGGCACCGGCAAGACGTTCACGATCGCGACCGCCGCGGGCACGCCGCTCACCTGCGAAGGCCGCCTGCACGCCGTCCCGTGGAACGGCGAAAGCGCTCTGATGCTGGTGCTGATCCGCACCGCCGCCGCCGACATCCTGAAGGCTGCCGAGTCCGCAACGCGCATGGCGGAAGCCGAAACGCGTGAACTCAACACCATTCTCGATACCGCGACCGACGGCGTGATCGTGATGGACCGCGACGGACTCATCCTCGCGCTCAACCGTTCGGCCGAAGCGCTGTTCGGCTACGAGTATCACGAGATGGCGCGCCGCCCGTTCACCGAGCTGTTCGCCGAGGAGAGCGAGCGCGACGCGCGCGACTATCTCGACGGCCTGTTGCGCAACGGCGTCGCGAGCGTGCTCAACGACGGGCGCGAGGTGATCGGCCGCGTGCGGCAGGGCGGATTGATCCCGCTGTTCATGACGATGGGCCGCGTCGGCGACGGCGGCAACAAGTTCTGCGCCGTGCTGCGCGACATCACGCAGTGGAAGCGCGCCGAGGAAGATCTGCTCAACGCCAAGCGCGCGGCCGAGCGCGCCTCATCGGCGAAATCGGACTTCCTCGCCAAGATCAGTCACGAGATCCGCACGCCGCTCAACGCCATCATCGGCTTCTCTGAAGTCATGATGCAGGAGCAGTTCGGGCCGATCGGCGGCGAGCGCTACCGCGATTACCTGAAAGACATTCACGCCTCCGGCGAACATCTCGTCTCGCTGATCAACGACCTGCTCGACCTCTCCAAGATCGAAGCCGGCAAGGTCGATCTCGTCTTCGCCAGCGTGAACTTGAACGTGCTGGCGCAGCAGTGCGTCGCGCTGATGCAGCCGCAGGCGAACCAGCAGCGCATCATCATCCGCTCCTCGCTCTCCGGCACGCTGCCGCCGGT
>Ga0075362_10000533_pt1 | contig 11078 bp, 14 predicted proteins | sample EndMetdeltDD1762_FD_71397 | JGI IMG/M metagenome (GOLD analysis project Ga0075362, IMG submission 71397) | Populus endosphere microbial communities from Tennessee, USA - Endosphere MetaG P. deltoides DD176-2 | ecosystem: Host-associated > Plants > Roots > Endosphere | place: USA: Tennessee...
ATCAACTTCTGACGATTTTCCAGAAATTGCCCCTGGCCGAGATACAGACAAGCGGATTACGACATTAAGCGGCTGGAGTATCGGAAGACTCGGTCCTGCTTACTTCTTGCAAGAGACTGCTAAGCCTGAAACATCCGAGGAGTCTAAACAAAAACGCGACAATGTTGACTACATTGTGCTATTTGATCCCGGCTCTAAGGCAAATTATGGAAACGATTGCGATCAACAAGCTAACCAATCCCAAGAAATGGCCAATGGCTCGGTGAGAGTTCAGACAATCACCTTGTAATATTCGCAGGGGAAGCTACTACAGATACTAAACATCCGAACGATGGCTATTACCATCAGGGTATCCAGGAGACGTTGTTTGCGCCTGCAATACGTGGAAAATCTGATATTGCCGATCAAGTGGTAATATGTAATTATGACGATATGGGACATGAGGACACGTACAACAACTTCAAGGAGTATATGAATAAGCCTCCCATTACTGACCCAGCCCAATGCCCTGGTAATGTAGTAGGATGGAGGCCGTAGGCCATGTCTCGTGTACAGAACCCTGCGACAGATGACTGTATGGATATAGCGGATCAGGACGCGATTAAGTCCAAAAAGAAAAAAAAGTTTGTACTATCTACTGTTTTAGCTGCTGTAATTCTAGTCGTTGGTTTTGCTGGCTATAACTTTTATAAGAGCATGTACTTCGCTGCTCGAGACTGGAATACATACCAGGCTTATGATGGTTCGTTCGAGTATCCGAGCAACTGGAAAGTTGACTTTTGCCCTCAAAGCACCAGGCGTGCAGGCTTTACGTTGCCCGGCTATATAAAAGCTGACTATATAGATGGGAAAAAACATCAAATTTTTCTTAAAGGAACTTCCGAGGCCTTATGCAAGGATGGTAGGGCTGTTTTGACGACCCAGACATTGCAAAAGTGTCCATCATACGATTTCGGAGAGAAAGACCATAAGACACATCTCTCTAACGGAATGTATGTACAACTTTCTACTTACAAAGACGAGGTTAGTTCAATCTTGATACGTTCCTTGGCGTGCGCGCGTCCTGTCTTCTCTTTTTATTTTAGTAGCGTCCAATATCCCGATGGCCCACCAGCCGAAGAGCGCTACAAGTATAATGGTCCAGAGATGCCCATGGAAGACTTCCTAAAGTCGGCACAATATAAAGACATTGTGAAGTTTGCCGAGAGTATCAAGCTCAAGCAGTAGAGAGTACGCGATTGCTTAGAGGTACGAAGGCTAGTTGCCGGTGAGCCAGCCAGTGAGGCGACTCCACAGGGACGGGCCGTTGCCGCTCAGTTGCTGTTTTTCGGCAACGGTTTCACTAGATTGTGCCGGCGTGGCATCGACTGCGGTGTTCGGATCAGGGCTAATCTGCTCACCCCATACAACAAGGCGGTTCAGTGCGGTTCCGGGCGGATCGCAGGTGATCAGTGTAGCGGTGGCTGCTTTGCCTTCGACGTTGTTTAGAACACTCACTTGATCTGGGCTTACGATCTGTTTGTCGAACACTTTGTATGAGTACACCTTGCCTTCGTAAGTAAGGTAGAAGATGTCGCCGGGCACTAGTTCGTGCAGCTTTACGAACGCAAACTTGTATTTGCCGGGGTTAAAGATGTTATTGCTGGAGTGGCCGAAATATGCGGCGTTGCCCTTCTGCCCTGGTCGGACCGTCGTTGGGTAATGGACGATGCCACCTTCCAGCCCTTTTTGCACTTCCTCTTCGGAATTGCTGGTGAGCGAGTAATCGGTTGGGATTTGAACGTTAATCTTGGGAATAATGACTTCGGGTGTGGAACTGGGCGCGATGCCGTCGGTGTTAAGGATGATCGGCGTAGCTCCAGCTTTGTTGCTGGGCTGGATGAAAGGCGCGATGACCATCTCGTTAAACAAGCCGAACAGAACGATGAGCAAAACAAGCAGACCACTGCCTATGCCGAACATCAGTGACTTGAAGTGCTGCATGGCTTTTGCCTGTTTTGCGGCACTGAGGTTGACGCGCTTTTCGATCTGCCGTTTTAGGGCGGCCTTACCCTTTTTGTGGACTTCTGAGGCTTTTGCCTTGGCCTTGCTGCCATTTGCGGCTGGCTTTGTGGCTGTCTCCTGCTCTTCTGGTGTGGGCTGAGAGACGACGACCATGTTGGTTGCTGTTTGTAGCGGGTCGGTATGACTTGGCTGTGCAGGCATGGTCGGTTGTGCTGGTGTGGCTACAGGGGTATCGATGTCTGTATGCATCTGAGCTTGAGGGGTAGCCTGTGCTTGCACACTGGGCTGGATAACACTGGCGGGCTGCTGACGTGAGTTATGCGAGTAGAACTCCTGCCAGACCTGGTGTTTTTCTTCGTCTGGCAAACTAACGTAATAGGCGTGCCACTCGGTTTGAATCTGGGCTAATGATTTGCCGGAAGTGCTAAGCTGATGCATGAACTGTTCGTGCTTACTGCGGGCCACCGGTTGTTCGCTGGCGACGATCTTTTGCTCTTGTTTGGCTTCGGGCTCAAAAGCGTACATCGCCTCTAGCTTACGGCGGATAAGATCAACAGCTGGGTTAGCACCTTCGACAGTGTGGTCGATCTCGGCGTGACTGTGGTGGGCTTTTGTATCTTTGGTGGGCGTGTCTACGCCTGGCATGTGCGGGGTGTGGCCAGTGTTTTGCGGCTTGAGGTCGTCATGAAGCGGTTGGATTTTGCGGCCATGACGATTGGGCATCAGATAACCAGCGTCCTTTTTGGAAGCTTTTTTGGGCTCGTCGTCATCTAGCGTAAATAATGGGTTCATGGGTAAATATCGCGATTATGCTCGCATTATCCCTATAAGTATAGTACAATATCTCTGTTCCTACCAATTGGGCGGGTGGCGGAATTGGTAGACGCGCTGGACTCAAAATCCTGTGAGCTTTCGCTCGTGAGGGTTCGATTCCCTCCTCGCCCACCAAACAAAAAAGATCAACTCTAGTTGATCTTTTTTGTTTGGTCCTCGCGTTAACCGAGGGAATCGAATGAATAACAGATGGATTAACAGTGTTAATTCATAGTTCCACTATTTCCGATTCCCTCCTCCCAGACTTTTATTCCTTCTTAATACAAAACCACAAGAGAGTGTGGCGGGATTTGGTCGTATAGTTCATTGAGCGCTTCAGCCTCGAGAGGTGTTGTTATATATATGGTATGCAATGCAGGCGGAATTGCTGCCAATTGCGTGGGTGTTACCAGGAATACGCCATTCTTAAAATCTGGGTCTGGCACCGTCGCGGCCATCGGAACGCGTTGCATGTACATGGACTGGCGGTTGAGCTCGCGGATACGCTCAGACGTGAGCGTACTTGCCCGCTCTTTTTGCACCGTTCGCAAAATCGCGAACCATTGCTTGCGCAGCGATGACATAAAAATATGCGGATTCTCCACCACCACTATCGCGACGCCAGGTAGCTGGCGTGTATATAAGTGTTGGGCGATATCTTTGGAGAGTGAACTGTTGCGGGCGGAGCGGCGCTCAATATAGCGGGGCTTGTCCATACTCACCTCCGTCAATGCCATAGGTATATAAGCCTACGGTCTCTTGGTTTGCCACAAAAATGGCCCATCCCAATACAAGATCCCGCGTGTCACGAAAATGAACATCGCACGCGAAGGACTGCTCGCCGTGCGCGTCCCTCATCCCAGCGCTAAGCACAATAAGATTTTTGTTTTGCCGACAGATAGCACAGAGCGCCGTCTGCTCAATAGCAGCGCCCTCAGGTGTCAGAACTACCCCCATTACTTTTCCCTCGTGCGTTTTACGGTTACTGTACACGTTTTGCTGCCGAAGTTATGAAGTTGAAGCATCATAATATATTGGCGTTCGTCGGTGATGTTGAGCCGCGAGGTAGCGATGCCCATCTCTTCTTCCATGTTTGGATTGAAGTCGAATACAAAATCCGGCTCCGGCTCATTCACGGAGTAAAGGCCAAGGCTAACGGCACGACCCGTACCTGGCCTAACGGCAACCTCCCGCTGTTTGAAATCTTTGTTTTCTTCTAAATAGAAGGCGTCAAAGCGTGTTCCATGCATGATATGCTGGCATCCTTTCTCTCGTAGCCTTTCTGAGGCAATTATTGAGTTACTAGGTGCCAAACTCTCCTGCTGAAATTCCCGCATCATGTTTAACCGAAATGTTTGACCTTAGATCGAGTAAACGGAAGCCAGATGAGAATTGGCGTCAAATTTCGTAAAAGATATGAGACTTGCCCCAAAAGACCAATGTTCTATAATGATGACATGGTTTTTGGCACTAAGCTAAAATATCACAACGAGAACCCAGGCTTTTTCTAAGTTTGAGAAAAAGCCGAAAAATGTTACAGTAGTAACAAAGAAACATACATTGTAAGCAGCTGCTTAATACCTATCTTACCGCTCAAAACGGAAAGATGCAACCAATTTTAATACGGAACTGTGCGTAAGACATGCCATATTTCAAAAATTCTGAATTAGCCTACACATATCATGTGTCTGATAGAACAGTCCGAAACTGGGTCGCTTTGGCCAGAGAAGGTAAACTTCCCCTAGAACTAGAAACACTTGGCGACAAAGCATATGTTGCCAAGACTTCCGGAAACATAAAGATCATTGAAGAATATGTGGCTCGCAACAAAACGAAACGCCCAAGAAACGCCCTTAAGTTCATTTCACCGAGTAAGAAATTCTACAAGCTCTTCACTCCTGCTCAAGTCTATGACATTGTTCGGAACCTAGAGATGCATCATGAAATTCCTCGACAATATAATTATTTTGATGGCGGCGCTAGTGAATGGGACGAATACATAAAACAGTTGGCCAAGGAAAATACACACCATATCTTTACTGCAACTCTAACTTTGCTAGAGGAGACTGAAGCGTACATAAAGAATAGACTTGCCAAGTACGATAAGATTAATGTGGTGGACGTCGGTGTGGGCAACGGACTTCAGGCAATAGGTCTCCTCGAGTTCCTAGCTAAAGAGCAAAAATTGGGGAGATACATCGCCATCGATATAAGTCCTGAGATGTTGGAGATTGCCGAACAAAACATTCACAATGCTATTGCCGAACGGATTTTAGTTGAAAAATATGAGATGGATGTAACTCACGAACGCTTTGCTAATATCCTTGCAGAAAGCTACTTACGAAAAGATAGTAACAAGTCTGCCAATCTTATACTCTTGCTTGGTGCTACGCCGATTAATTTACGTAACCCCGATGATATGTTCCGAACTGTTAGCGAAAGCATGAGTGGCCAGGACTTTCTAGTATATACAGGAAAATTAGAAAGCGAAGATCAACGTCCCGAATGGCTTAAACATGACGTTAAGCCAGGAAAAATGACATTGAGTAACCGCCATAAGCTTGTCTTTGACTTGTTAAATATCGATGAGTCTTTCTATGATGTAGAGGTGGGGTTCGATGAGAAGAGTCGCCAACAATACACCTTAACACGACTTAAAGTAGCCATTAACCTATGCTTTGAGTTTGATGAGGGAGAGCGAATTATCGAGTTTGAAAAAGGGGACACAATCTTGTTATGGCGTGCTTGGCAAATCGATGCATCTGACATGATTAGTCAGCTTACTGAAACTGGTTTTGAGCCTCTGTATTCGATCCAAACAGACGATAGAGAGTATATGCTTACCATCTCCCAGGCTAAACTTCAAAAGTAACCTCGCGTAAAGAAAAGACGGCAATGCGCCGTTCTTGGGTATCAGCTTCGTTTCAGCGCACGGATGATTAAGCGAACAGTGTTTCCAGCCAGTAGACCTAACCCGATAAGAAAGAACGCAACACCTATCGGTCGGACAATGTTGCCAATGGTGTAAAAGGTTTGACATCCATTAGCGCATGAAGTGCGCTGAGCAGTAAACAGAATGAGGTATAGCAAGCCAAAGCCCAAACTCATAAGGCTTATAGCCCAGCCGTAGAGCACGCGTGTAGAGAACTTGGTTTTGGCGATATTGTTTTGATTCATAGTTCGAGTATACCAATTTAATAGTTTGATGAGCGTATGATTGAGTACCCAGCCAATATTCCTTTCGGAGGATTATCGGCTGGGCGACTCTCGGATAGTGCGGCTACCCCTTCCCTACGTCAGACCTTGATCCCGGAGCATGCAACGGCGCGCATCCCATGATCCGAGTGCGCTGGCTGGGGCCGCAGTCGTAAAGACTGCGCTCACCGCCAAAATCGTAGCGACAATGATCGCCCGAATGACGATCCGAACCCCGCCTGACATCCGTGTTGGCCTCAATGCTGGCTCCTGTTTTCGAGGTGGCGTACTGTGGTTTCGCAGTACGTTTAGCTGAGTTGCACTGAACTATTCGAAAGTTCATTCTGTGCGCATCTCACCGAATGAGCAGATTCTACACACGGCTGCCTCAAATGTAAAGTGCTAAAAACTACCTTTAGTTAGGGTATTTGCGATAAGATCAATATAAACGTTTAAGAAGTTTTCGCTCGGGAGCTCAGAATTTTGGCGATGCCGGCGCGAGCGGCTTCACGACGTTGTTCGGCTTGGATGCGACGCGCTTCGCCGGCGAGCCTAAAAGATGCTTCCTGCTTTTGCTTCTTGAGGCCTTTTTTCGCCAATGGAGATAACGGAAAGCCGCCACCTTGTCTTTTGATTCGTCCTGGCAGACTTGCTGTTAGCGTAAGGCTACTTGAAAGCGTGTCTAGTTCTGCGACTTCCTCTACTGAGGCTTCACAACGACTTTCTTTCACGAGTAATGTAACGGGGTCTTTTGCTGCCTCAATTTTTTAGTGTTCCACAGGTCAAGATCGCAGCATCCTGAGATTTCTTTTATATTATCATCAGCGCCTCGGATATTGTTCCGTGCGCGACTGCGAGCTTCGTAGGATTCAAACAGCATTGTTTTATAAAATTCCTGACAGACGCCTAGGCAGTCGCCTTTGCACTGCAGCCGGAAGTATGTTGCTTCATGTGTGGGCATGCTCTCAGTGGTTAGGATATCGAAATTTCGATTTTTACGCCCCTTGTTTTGTGCTCCTTTATCATGATGTGGTAGAGCGCTTGTACTGAGAATCCAAGGATGCATCTGGCGTTCAAGCAGTGCAATTGTTGCAAGTTCTGTACGATATCCGCCTGAGGTACGCTGCTTTCTGCCCTGAGGGAGGATGGTCGATCTCCCTAATGACTGAATAGTTCGATCGTATAAATTTGTCCGTGCTTCAAGCACCTGCTGCTCACGTCGTGATCTACATAGAAACGGTCGTGCCCAAGCACGGTAGAGGCCCAATGATCCGTCGAGTTGCTCGTATGGTATATGCTTTGGCGAAAACTGCTCTTGCTCCAAGACACCTTGCAGGGCATCACGAGCTTCATCGAAGACAGCGACGGCCTTGCGCCGTTCTCCTCCGCACACTAGCGCGCACCCTTGTACCGCCAAAATCCCCGCTTGATACAATATTGGGTCAGCTACAAGTTCTGGACGCGGTTTGATATAAAGCTGGTTTTCCTCGATATTGACAATAGCCCGCATATGCTCGCCAACGAGATCGGGGTTATAGGCTAACTGCTCGGCTGCATTCGACATTTACATTAGTTTACAGCACCTACCCCCGTTAGCCAAATATGATGTAACGTACGAAGTTACGTTACAAGATGCTGTGTACACTGGCGGTCAGCGCCTGAAACGGTTTTGACGGATTCTGCAGCCACCATACGCTAGCATGTGAGGCGGTCGTGAGCCGCCACACTCGTTCCTGACTTTCGTGTTTGGTCGTGCTCACCTGCCCATCGGCAGCCACGAAAATTGTATCGAGATGCTTTACGATAATATGCGGCGCGAATGTCGTTGTAAAAATATGCAGCCACTCAACAAGCTGCAGCAGATCCATACTGTACGTGATTGGCTTGGGCATCTTGGCACTGATACCAAGGCGCTGCAGTTGTGACAGACTCAAAACCAGGGCCGTTTTTTCGCGTTCCAAAACAGCTTGTGGTGCAGAGGTGACGTAATCGACGGTATCTTTAGTGAGCGTAACGGCGTTCCGGCTTTTGCCTAAGAATTTTTCGATGACGATCGCCGTTTCGGAATTGCGGCCTAGGTCGCCAGCAAATAATACGCCGTCGGCCCAGAGCGCTTCGTCTAAAAGTGGAGCGAGGGCTTTTTGCGAAAAACTGCCGCTTGGCGTGTCGGGCGCGTACTCGGCGTTTTCGATAATAATACCGACAATTTTTTGGATTTTCTGCGGCAAAAGGGCCCGCACCGTTCCTACTCCTGCCCGCACGCTCTCGGCATAGGCCCGAGCCGGTGCCGCAAAACCATGTGCGCTGCCTCCGACGATCAAAAGCTTACCGGCTTGCATCCGGTTTTCGGGTTTGCTCCATTCCAGTTCTGGAAAAAGCGGCTTGGATTTGGTCTGTCTGAGCCAATAATCACGTTCCATACTGGTATTGTACCGGAGAATAGCTTGTGCGTGCTAGCTAGGCGAGCGATTTGACGACACGGACATTCGCTTCAAGTAAATCGTTATTTTCATCAAAGCTAATATCGGACTCTACCAGCTTGCCCTTAAGCACAAGCGGTAGCCACATGGCGTCATCCTGCCACATGTCGTCGTAGGGAATGTCACTAATGTTGAACCACTTGGGTGCCATTTCCTCAGTTTCGATAGGCTCACCTTCCCATTCTGTGCAAAAGAATGCGTGCACATCCATGTGCCACGGATCGGTGTCGGCATCACAAACAAAATCATGATGTGCCACTTTGGTGAAAGCTAAAGGAGTAACGCCGATTTCTTCTTGGCACTCGCGAATTGTTGCTTGCTCCAAGGTCTCGCCGGGATCCACCTTGCCGCCCACACCGTTCCAGAGGTTAGCCCCAAAGCCGCGCTTTTTCATGGCCAGCAAAATCTGGTCGTCACGTTTTAAAAACAACAAGCTGCAGACTTTTTTCATTATAAGATCTCTTCTTTTTTGTGGTTTTTCTTGGCCTCTAGCCAGGCGGCTCGCCTTCCCTCTGCGTCCTTGCCCTTAAAAGCTCTAGCTGGATACTTTTTGGCAGCCTTTGCGAGCTTGGCTTTAATAGCTTCGGCGATATCTATATCGGTAGCCTGGGCAAACTCGAAGGCATATATAAGGATATCGGCGAGCTCACCAGCTAGCTCTTCTTTGCTGCCGACGGGCTCGTCGCGCCACTGATAGTGCTCTAGAAGCTCATTGGCTTCGAGTGCAATAGAGATAGTCAGGCCACGCGGATGGTTGCCAAGCCAATCGCGCTCCTCAAGGTGCTGCAGAATTGCTTGATTGATGCTTTCAAAACTTTCATCGCTTTGACGCATATATTCATCGGCGGTCTTGCGCTTTGGTTGATTACTCATATCGCCTCCTTGCTAAGGTCCAATGTTACGCTGATCGGACAGTGGTCAGAGCCCAAAACATCGGCATGAATCTCGGCATTTTTAACATGTTTTTTAAGCTCGCTTGATACCAAAAAGTAGTCGATGCGCCAGCCCACGTTGCGAGCACGTGCGTTTGCGAAGTGGCTCCACCAGGTATAAAAACCGTTGCCTTCTTTGAACATGCGCAGGGTGTCGACAAAGCCTGCTCTTAGGAAGTTATCAAACCCACCGCGTTCCTCGAGCGTAAAGCCTTTTTTGCCCTTGTTCGGCTTGGGGTTAGCGAGGTCCAGCTCGGTGTGTGCCACGTTGAGGTCGCCACAAAATACCACCGGCTTTTTCTTTTCCAGCTGTTGGCAATATGCCAAAAATGCCGGATCCCAGTGCTTTTCGCGCAGCGGAATACGGCTGAGGTCGTCCTTGGCGTTAGGCGTGTACACCGTAACGACGTAAAACTTTTCAAATTCGGCGGCAATAACGCGGCCTTCTTTGTTGGGGTCGCCGTACACGTCACCTGTCACCTTAAACTCATCGATGATATCTTCCGGAAATCCGTTGATGATGCTCAACGGTTTGTGCTTGGTAAAAATCGCCGTGCCGCTGTAACCCTTTTTTTCGGCGGAATTCCAGTATTCTTCGTAGCCAGGCATATCGATTTCGGCCTGCCCTTGCTGAGCCTTGGTTTCTTGCAAGCACAAAATATCGGGTTGGTGCTTCTCGATAAATGGCGCGAATGTTTCTTTGCGAACCACGGCGCGAATGCCGTTCACATTCCATGAGTAAATCTTAATCATCGTTTCTCCAATCAGTTGTCTATACTATATGATGAAGGCGCACTTACTGCAACGCTGTTCAAGATGTAGATAAAATGTAGTTGCGTTTACTACGATGCTTTGATAGCTTAGGGTTAATGTATAGACGCGTATTACTCAAATTTTCGGGCGAACAATTAGCAGGTAAGAATGAGTTTGGTATTGATCCGAACGTTGCGCGTTATATCGCGCAGGAATGTAAGAAAATCGTAGAAGCTGGCTGTCAGCTTCTTTTAGTAGTTGGGGCTGGCAACGTTGTACGAGGAGCGCAAATTGCCAATGAAGAAAGCGGTATCAAGCGTGTTACGGCCGACCAGATGGGTATGCTCGGCGGGCTTATGAACGCCATGGCTCTCACCGATATTTTTGAAGGCCAAGGTGTTAAAACGCGGTGCATGAGTAATATTTACGCGACACAAGTTGCCGAATCATACTCGTTCCGCTTGGCCGAAAAGCATTTGCAACGCGGACGGGTTGTTATTATTGCTGGCGGCTTGGGCCGTCCTTACTTTACGCACGATACCGCTGCAGTCAGTTTGGCGCTTGAGTTGGATTGCGAAGTGGTGCTCAAAGCTACTAAAGTAGACGGCGTGTATGACAAAGACCCGGTCAAGTTCCCGGATGCTATTAAATTCGACAAGCTCGATTACCAAGAAGCATTGGAGCGTGCAGCTATAAAAGTGATGGACAAAGCTGCTTTGGGTTTGGCCATGGAGCAGCACATGCCCGTCATCGTACTTGATGCTCTTAACGACGACAACGCGCTTCGTGCCGTGCAAGGCGAGTCTATCGGTACTTACATCAGCTAGGCCGCGTCGTCAATTGACTCACCAGGCTTAAGCGGCAAATATGTCGTGCCAATCTGTTGGCAAGCGTTCCCAAT
>Ga0075362_10000534_pt1 | contig 11074 bp, 7 predicted proteins | sample EndMetdeltDD1762_FD_71397 | JGI IMG/M metagenome (GOLD analysis project Ga0075362, IMG submission 71397) | Populus endosphere microbial communities from Tennessee, USA - Endosphere MetaG P. deltoides DD176-2 | ecosystem: Host-associated > Plants > Roots > Endosphere | place: USA: Tennessee...
CCAGGTACTGGTCTGTTCCACGGGACGTATTGGTCGTGATCTGCCGATCGAGAAGATCGAGAGAGCAGTGCCAAGGTTAATTGAGCGATTGACCGATAGCAGTAGCGAACAACTCGCGAAGGCCATTATGACGACCGACACGTTTCACAAGGAGGTCGCCATTGAATTAGTCATTGGGGAGAAAGCAGTCCGGATTGGAGGCATCGCAAAAGGCACTGGAATGATCAATCCCGACATGGCGACTCTGCTCTCCTTCATCACGACGGACGCTGTAGTCGGAAAACGAGATCTTCAGAAACTGTTCGCAGCGAGCGTGGAACAGTCGTTCAACTGTATCACGGTTGACGGCGACATGAGTACCAACGATACCGCCATCTGCCTTGCAAACGGGCAGGCAGACAACGATCCCATCACTCCGGAGCACGAGGATTACGACCGATTCGCTGAGGCGCTGAATTTTGTCACTCGCCGTCTGGCGTGGATGGTGGTCGAAGATGGGAAAGGGGTGAGCAAATTTGTGGAAGTGCATGTGAAGGGAGCAACCACCTACCATGATGCGCGGAAAGCAGCAGAAGCGGTGGCCAACTCCAATCTCGTGAAGTGTGCTTGGTTTGGCGAAGATCCGAACTGGTGCCGCATCATGGATGCGGTGGGTTATTCTTTAGCGAAGGTTCGAGAAGAAATGATAGATATTTTCTTCGATGGCGTTGTTGCGGCCCAGTATGGGATGGCAAGCTCAACCCCAGACGAGACCCTAAAAGAGGTACTGCGGAACAAAAAGTTCACGGTTACTATTGACCTGCACTTAGGCTCGGCGGAATACAAGGTATTCACTACAGATCTTACGCCTGAATATGTTAAACTGAATGTGGGCGAGTAATCGCAAGAGGGGGGGAGTGCTAGGAGATGCAGAATCGATTTGATGTCGGAAAGTCGGCAGTGCTGATGGAGGCATTGCCATTTATCCAAAAGTTTCGAGGGCAGACGTTCGTCATCAAGTATGGTGGAAGCGCCATGGAAGACGACCACCTAATTGAGCGCCTGTTGAAAGATTTCGTTTTCTTGGAAGCAGTAGGAATTAATCCCGTTCTGGTGCACGGGGGAGGAAAAGCAATCACGCAACGAATGCGGGAAGCAGGTCAAGCACCTCGGTTCGTAAATGGTTTGCGCGTTACTGATAGCGTGGCAATCAAGATTGTTGAAGATGTCCTCGATGGGTCGATCCGTCCGAAGATCGTTGAGACGATGAAAGAATTCGGGGGACGTGCTGAAGGATTTTCCGGGCGCGATGTATTCAAAGCGAAACGGTTGGCGCCGCAAATCGATAGAAAGAGCCTCGTTGATGTCGGGTTTGTGGGGGAAGTGACTTCGCTCGAGCTTTCTGGAGTGAGTGAAGCGATTGATCGCGAAGTCGTCCCGGTGATTTCGCCAATCGCACAGGCGGAAGATGGGGTTATCCTGAACGTTAACGCCGACATTGCGGCGAGCGCCGTGGCTGGTGCGCTGAAAGCCTCCAAGATGATCTATGTCAGCGACGTCATGGGAGTGATGCGGGATGTGAAAGATCGTGGATCTTTAATTCCAGCGGTGAGCCGTGCGAATGTCGCGCAACTTATCAAGGATGGAATCATTGGAGGTGGAATGATCCCGAAGCTGCTCTCGGCTGTCGATGCAATCAATGCAGGAGTCGGAAAAGTCCACCTTATCGACGGGCGGATTCCGCACGCGCTTCTATTGGAAGTATTTACCGCGGATGGCGTTGGGACCGAATTGGTGCCCTGAGGGTTTTGCACTTGATGCAGGCCCGTGGCACTTTACTCGTGCTTCCGAAATGATTGATACGATCTACTAGCTCTGCGAAATGCTTTGTCTCATCCGATTCGAGGCATTACCATTTTTGCTTTCCAATGATTGCGACTGATTTAGCTACTCGACGACTATTTGAAGAGTACATTGTACCAAACTATGGACGATATGATATTGCTCTAGTTCGTGGAAAGGGATCCCGTATTTGGGATGAGAAGGGGAAGGAATATCTAGATTTTGGAGCGGGTATCGCTGTCTCCACGCTAGGTCATGCTCATCCTCGTCTGGTTGAAACGTTGGAACGCCAAGCACGAGAGTTGATTCATACCTCAAACCTTTATTTCACGCGGCCTCAGGGTGAACTCGCACAGAAGCTTGTCGAGATCGTCGGCGAACCGGGGAAGATCTTTTTTTCAAACAGCGGCGCAGAGGCAAACGAAGCGGCGATCAAGCTTGCTCGCAAATTTGGAAACGAATGCGCCAATGGCCCGGGTTCAGGCAAGGGCAGGGTTGAAATGTTGACGTTCCACCACTCGTTCCATGGGCGGACGATGGCTGGGATCTCGGCCACAGCGCAGGAAAAGGTAAAAAAAGGGTTCGAACCGTTACTGGAAGGGTTCAAGCATTTACCGTTTAACAACCTGGATGCAGTGAAACGGGCCATCACAGATCAGACCGTGGCCATTCTACTGGAACCGGTCCAAGGTGAGGGGGGAATCCATCCGGCTAGCCGTGAGTTTCTATCCGGTCTCCGGACGTTGTGTGATGAGCATGGGATACTCTTGATGCTCGACGAAATCCAGTGCGGCCTCGGCCGCCTTGGAAACTGGTGCGGCTGGAAAGAACTCGTCGGAACTGATTTCGTTCCAGATAGCATCAGCTGGGCAAAAGGAGTCGGTGGAGGATTTCCTTTAGGTGCGACTTGGATTCGAAAAAAGCCGGTTCAACTCCTAAACGGGACCGAGATTGATTTGTGCGATCTTTTCCAACCGGGGAGTCATGGGACCACTTACGGTGGTACTCCGCTAGCTTGTGCGGTTTCGCTGGCTGTTCTTAAGACAATCGAAGAGGAAAATCTCCTCGACAATGTTCGGACGCTTGGCGATTACGCCAAACAAAAACTCAATCAGATTTCAGGGGTCAAAGAGGTTCGAGGAATGGGGTTTATGCTCGGGATCGAGTTGGATGAAGAATTCTCGGCTTTAGCCCAAGGTGGCAAAATGTCGTCCCAAATCGTTGTCATTGAACTAATGCGGAACGGATTAATGGGGGTTCCGGCTGGGCCCAGCGTAATCCGTTGGTTGCCGCCGCTCAACGTTTCGAAAGCGGAAGTGGATGAGGCGCTTCAAATCCTGTCCACGACTTTGGGCGAACTGCGTTCGCGCTGAATTCGAATGAATGTTTCTTTTATCGTTCTTATCATTTTCCACGTTTCATGAAGCACTTTCTTTCGATCGAGGAGCAGAACGCGGAAAAGCTTAACACGCTGCTGAAACTTTCGAAAAAGTTCAAAGCGAATCGAGGCACGAGTTCTGACCGTCCTTTGAAGGGCCAGACCTGGGCATTGATCTTCAATAAGCCGTCCACACGCACCAGGATCAGTTTTGAGGTGGGTATCCACGAACTAGGTGGCAGCGCCATGTTTCTTTCGAAGAGCGATATCCAACTGGGACGCGGCGAACCGATTATCGATACGGCGAGAGCTCTTGGAAGAATGGTGCATGGAGCAGTGATCCGGACCTTCGCACAGAAGGATGTGGAGCTCTTCGCCGAGTATGGTCGGATCCCGACGATCAACGCATTGACAGACGAAGAGCATCCTTGCCAAATCGTGGCCGATCTCCAGACAATCCTGGAAAATCGTGGAACACTCGACGGGCTGGAAGTCTGCTTTATTGGAGATGGCGATAACAACGTTGCGCGTTCCTGGATTTGGGCGGCAGAGCACCTCGGTTTCGGACTCCGGATTGCGGCGCCGAAAGGCTACCAACCCTCTGAGGAACTGGTTGGAAAATTGAAGAACCCAAAGATCGTCATCACAGCAGACCCGATTGCCGGTGTCGAAGGGGCGCACGTCGTGTACACCGATGTCTGGGTGAGCATGGGTTTTGAAGATGAAAGCGCGCAGCGCCTCAAAAATCTGTTGGCTTACCAGATCAGTGATGACCTGATGGCTAAAGCGGCCCCGGACGCTCTCCTCTTGCATTGCCTCCCGGCCTATCGGGGCAAGGAGATCACGGAGGAAGTCTTTGAGAGGAATTCGAAAACCATCTTTGATCAGGCAGAAAATCGCCTGCACGTTCAGAAGGCAATTATCAGTGAAATCGCGAGATAATTCCTTTGCAGGTTGCAAAAAATCCGTAGCTCGGCAACTTGTTTGCTTTTACCCCCCTAGGCTATTATGATCGAACTTTCTCTGGCAACCCTGTTGTTGGATTCCGGTGTCTGGCTTGCGCTCTTGTGCGCGATGGTTGGTCTCGGATTCGCCTATTACCTAATCCGATCGATTCTTTCCTCCTCACCGGGCAATGATCGGATGCAGCAAATCGCGAGTGCGATCGAAGAAGGCGCCAAAGCATATCTTAATCGGCAAATCATCTCCATTGGTTTGATTGCGGCAGTCATTTTCGTGATCCTGATTTTTGCCAAGGGATTTTACACATCGCTTGGCTTCCTGGTTGGTGCGATCTGTTCACTTGGAGCCGGTTATGTCGGGATGCGCATCGCCGTGTTATCGAACTGCCGGACCGCACAGGCGGCCATGAGCTCCAGGACTGCAGCGTTGCGAGTTGCCTTCAATGGGGGAGCGGTTACCGGTTTGCTGGTGGTTGGGTTGGCTCTCCTTTCAGTCGGTCTTTTTTTCAAGATTGGTGAAGCGGTGCTCGGAAACCAGGAACAGGCTGTCTCAAGCCTGGTCGGACTTGCGCTTGGTTCGAGTCTCATCAGTGTGTTTGCTCGATTGGGTGGGGGTATCTTTACGAAAGCAGCCGATGTCGGAGCGGATCTGGTGGGTAAAATTGAGAGCAACATCGACGAAGATGATCCTCGGAATCCTGCGACTATTGCCGATAACGTGGGCGACAATGTGGGCGATTGCGCGGGGATGGCTGCCGACGTTTTCGAGACGTACGCCCTTAGCATTATCGGGGCGGTGTTGGTCGGTTCTCTGACCGTAAAAGGTTCTCCTGAGGCGATAATATTGCCGTTCATCCTTGGCGGGATTTCTGTGATTGGTGCGATCCTCGGAATCTTGTGGGTGAACTTCCGCAATGGTGAACCAGTGCGTGTTCTGGTTGAAGCAGTGGGTGCGAGCGCTATCGTCTCAGCGGTCTTGTTCTGGCCGGCGACGACATTCCTCTTTCCGGGTGTGATCCAGGTGGGTTCCGCCACGTATACGCCTCAGCAGATTTATCTCTCAGCTTTGATTGGTCTGGCGATGACCGGGGTGATTGTTGCGATTACAAACTATTACACCTCGACAGCGTATCGACCGGTTCGCAAGATTGCCCGAGCTTCTGAGACCGGGCATGCCACCAATATTATTGCCGGACTGGCGATCGGGCAACATGCCACAGCGTTGCCTGTGATCTTTATCGCTATCGCCATCATGCTGAGCTATTTTGCCGCAGGTCTCTATGGGATTGCAATCTCAGTCATGAGCATGTTGTCGATGGCCGGCATCATCATCTCGCTCGATGCGTTTGGGCCGATCACTGATAACGCCGGTGGTGTTGCGGTGATGAGTGACCTGCCAAAATCAGTTCGGAAAGTGACGGATGACCTGGACGCGGTCGGAAACACGATGAAGGCGGTGACGAAAGGGTATGCGATCGCTTCTGCTGGGTTGGCGGCGCTGGTCTTGTTTGGTTCATATGTGGCCGAACTCGGTGCCCATTTGGAAGCGGTGGGTGGTCGAGCCTTGGAAGCGGGAGACTTTTCGTTGGAACGGCCAGAAGTAATTGTCGGCCTGTTTATCGGTGGCCTTTTGCCGTTTATCTTCAGCGCATTCAGCATGGATGCAGTTGGGAAGGCTGCCGGGTCTGTGGTTGAAGAAGTACGTCGGCAGTTGAAGGCTAAACCAGGAATTCTTACGGGACACGACGTGCCAGAGTATGGGCGTTGCGTCGATATCGTGACCAAGGCAGCCCTCCGAGAGATGATTGTGCCAGCGTTATTGCCGGTGTTATTTGTTCTTGTGGCCTCCTGCTTCGGATACGTTATTCTTGGCGCAGTGTTGGTTGGAACTATTGTCACCGGATTATTCATCGCTATTTCGATGACATCTGGTGGTGGTGCATGGGACAATGCAAAGAAATATATCGAGGAAGGCAACTTCGGTGAGAAAGGTTCGCTAGCGCATCAGGCTGCAGTCACCGGAGACACTGTGGGTGATCCATACAAGGATACGGCAGGACCGGCTATCAATCCGATGATCAAGGTCGCGAACGTCGTTGCGATTTTAATTGTCCCAATTGTGTTTCGATAGTTGAGTCGCTGAGTTGCTCGTCCTTGATTTCGATCTCCAACTTGGGAACAATTTTCCCCTTGAGCATTGTTATAAGTGTTCGACAGGTCGTTCTCGCGATCAAAATTGTTGTATGTTCTCGGTTCTGCTCTGTGGAAACTGTTTATCTTGCTGCGGCCTATGAAAGCTCTTCTGCTAACCAACGAATATCCCCCCAATATTTATGGTGGAGCAGGTGTTCACATCAATTATCTCAGCCGCGAACTGGCCAAGATCATGGAGGTGGAGGTACGATCCTTCGGTAATCAAAAGATTGATTTATCCCATCTGACTGTCCGTGGGTTTGGGCTCGACACGTCGAATTTTCGTTGTCCCAAAAATCTGAATTCAGTGTTTGGAGCAGTCCGCCGATGTACGGATTTCAATACGGCAGGGATCGACGCGAATGTGGTGCATTGTCACACCTGGTACACGCACTTCGGAGCGATCTTGGCTAAGATTAATTACAACATCCCGATGGTGCTCACGGTCCATTCATTGGAGCCGTTGCGTCCGTGGAAGCGGGAGCAGTTAGGGTACGGGTACGATTTTTCAAGCTGGCTGGAAAAAACGGCGATTGAGATGGCGGATGTCGTGATTGCGGTGTCGGAAGAGACGAGCCAGGATGTTCAACGGCTATTTAACGTCGATCCAAAACGAATCCAAATCATCTACAATGGCATTGACCCGAATGAATATTATCCACGGGAATCGAAGAACCATTTAGCTACTTGTGGAGTTGATCCGAATAAACCGTTTGTCTTGTTTATCGGCCGGCTCGCGAGGCAAAAAGGGATCATTCATCTGGTAAATGCCATCAAGTACTTGGATTTAGGGTTTCAGGTGGTTCTGTGTACCAGTGCTCCTGATACACCGGAAATTGCCGCCGAAATGAAACGATCGGTTGCTGAAGCGCGGAGCAAGCGAGAGGGAGTAATCTGGATCGAGAAGACGATCAACAAAGAGATCATCTACGAGCTGTACACACATGCCGGTGTTTTCTGCTGTCCATCGATCTACGAACCCTTTGGCATCATCAACCTCGAAGCCATGGCATGCGAGACAGCAGTGGTCTCATCGGCTGTTGGTGGGATCAAGGAAGTGGTCGTGGAAGGTGAAACCGGTTTTCTAGTGCCGCTTGAGCAGATGTCAGAGAGTCCGTTTGAGCCGTTGAATCCGGACAAATTTTCCAGGGATCTGGCGGAGAAGATTAACTTGTTGATGGCAGACGAACCGCTGAGAACCAAGTTTGGTAAAGCGGGTCGCAAGCAAGTATTAGAAAAGTTCAGCTGGTCGACGATTGCAACTGAGACGAAGAACCTTTACGAATCGCTCGGGACTTAGCCCAGTGCTGTTGACTTAAGTATTACGGGAGATATAAATGCCAGCCATGGGCGAGTCGGTAGGAGAATGAGTAGCGGATTGGATAGTGATTCACCCCTCGGTCATCACATGGTCGTCAGCCGGCAAATCGCGACCCCGCGATTTGGGGATAAAGAAAATTAAGAGGCCGGCGATCAGCAACATTCCCATGTTGACTGCTAAAGAGACCACAAATCCATGAGCGTAATCGGTCGGAGTCGCGCCATGTTTCGGAATGACACTGAAGACAACTGCGCCAATCACAGCGACACCGACCGAACTAGCCAGCTGCTGCATCGTTGATACCATTCCGGATGCTACACCTGCGTCACTTGCGGGGATATTCCCAAGCGCTGTGTTATAAAGTGGCGAAGTCACAATTCCGCGTCCGATCCCGTACAGGAAGCAGGTTGCTAGGAAACTGAACGTCAGATGGTCTGGGATCACCTTGGCCTGCAACGCTAGGGTGGCAATTCCAATCGCCAAAACGATGACTCCAAGGTGAAGTGAGCCACGTCCCAGGTATCCCTGGAGCTTGCCGGAAAAGGTCGAACCAATCAGGAATGCCACGGAAAGCGGGACAAACGAGAATGCGGCGTGCATCGGATCGAGGCCGAGACTGAATTGAAGATAGAGGCTCAGAACTAGCAGCATCGAGGTATGCCCGGCAAAATAGATACACGTGATGACCAGGCCAACGACAAAACCGCGGTCCTTAAACAGCCTAGGATCAATCAACGGAGAGAGGTTTTTGTCCGATAGTCGCCGTTCGTATAGGTAAAAAGCCCACAGGACCAGAAGCGAAGCTGCGAGACAAACCCATGTCCACATTGGCCAGCTACGCTCTTGGCCTTCCATAAATGGGTAAGAAAATAGCCCAAGGCCAATAGTCAGAATTCCGACGCCGCCCAGGTCGAGTTTGGGCGCATTCTCAGCACGGGATTCTTGAAGGATCGATGCAGCCGCAATTATCGTCGCCAAACCGATCGGTAGGTTAATCAAGAAGATGGGGCGCCATTCGAGACCGAACAGGTTTGCGTGGATTAGAAATCCACCCAGAAGTTGACCCACGATCGAGCCGAAGCCGGTCGCCACACCGTAGAAACTGAAAGCTAACCGCTTCGAAGATCCGGTGAAGTTGACCTGGATGAAGGAGAGGGCTTGCGGGAACATCACCGCTGCAGCGCATCCTTGCAGAAGTCGCCAGAAAATCAGCCATCCGGCCGTTGGCGCTAGCCCGCAAAGGAGCGAGGTTAATGTGAAACTGGCCATCCCAGAGATAAAGGTCAGCTTTCGACCAAAGATATCCCCAAGCCGGCCTCCGGTCATCAGGCAGGCAGCGTAAGTCAGACCGTACCCGGCAATCACAAGTTCGATCTCACTAAATGATGCACCGAGAGAAACGCGGATTGACGGAATGCCTATATTGGCGATAAAAAAGTCGATCATCCCAAGGAAGGGACCGATCAACATGATGATCAGAGAGATCCATCGGTTGTTCAAGCCGGTCAATCCAGGTTGCAATGATGATATGCTTTTCTGCTTGAGGGATTCGGTTGAAATCTGTTCCCACGCCCATTTTTTCAATGAAACCCTTTGGGATTCCGGACCAGCCAAGGGATTCACTGACATAATCGTCTTTGCCATAGGATTTAAAAATTTAATGGACGTTTGTAATAAATAAAATAGATTGTTACGCTAGCTGTGATCTGTTTTTGTGATTGTGATATTTGATGTTCTGTCGTGATGGAGCTTCGTCACCTTCGTTACTTTATCGCGGTTGCTGAAGAGCTGAGTTTTACTCGAGCTGCAGCGGCGCTTCATGTGGCGCAATCGGCGGTGAGTGCGCAGATTCGGCTGCTAGAAGAAGCGGTTGGCGTTTCCCTTCTGAAGCGAAACAGTCGTCGGGTGGATCTAACGGCTGCGGGTCGGCTATTTCTCGAAGGAGCTCGAGCAGCACTTTCTAACTTGGAGGAAGTCACTCGGCAGGTGAGGCGCATCGGTCGAGCTGAAGTGGGGAGACTCGCAGTCGGCTTTATTGGTTCGCAAAGTCACGAATGGTTGCCTCAGGTTTTGAGGCGGTTTCGCCAAAAGTATCCGGGAGTCGATGTGACGCTCACGGAAACCATGCCGTCGCAGCAGTTGGAGACGCTCCTGACCCATCAATTGGATGTCGGAATTATTGGTGTGGTCGATGGAAAAGCGCCTCCAGGTATCCAGATCGAGTGCATTGCCGAGGAGCGCCCGATTGTTGCGGTGCCGAGTGATCATCCGTTGGCGCAGAAAGAGTTCGTGCGTCTGAAAGAGCTGAAATCAGAGCCGTTCATTTTCACATCGCGCAAAAATGCACCAGGTTATCGAGCATGGTTCGCACGGCTGTGTGAGTGGGCCGGCTTTGTTCCTCAAATCGTCCAGGAAGTAGATCAAGCGCGAACAGGGGTACAGTATGTTGCAGCAGGATACGGGATCTCAGTCTTTTCTGAGCACATCAGTCGTTTCCCAGTTCCCGGCGTTACGTTTATTCCACTCCGGCCGATCGGACTGAAGCTTCGATTTGGTGTGGCCTGGAGAAAAGAAGGAAATCAGCCATTAGTGAACCGATTCGTTGAGTACACGAAGGAACAATTTGGGTTATCCGCGAATCAGGTTGAGGATTTTCTTAGTGATTCCCCCTCATAACCCTAACGTCTATTTAATTATTTCTCCTCGCCATGAGCAAATTCTCTAAGAAACCAGCGCTCTACACGTTGACCAACAGTTCCGGCACAGAAGTCAAGATTACCAACTTTGGCGCCATTGTGACATCGATCCGAGTTGCAGATCGTGAAGGGAATCTCGGAGAGGTTGTTTTGGGATTCGATGAACCGGAGGAGTACCAACGGACGCCCAACCCTTATTTTGGGGCTGTGGTGGGTCGATTTGCGAATCGGATTGCGAACGGACGATTTACTCTAGATGGCCGAGAATATCGCGTTAGCACAAATGATCGGGAGAATCACCTACACGGGGGAGATATCGGCTTTGATAAAGTGCTCTGGACAGCTATGCCCATATCCAATGGTATAATGCTCTGCTATCTGAGCAAGGATGGAGAAGAGGGGTATCCGGGTAATCTTGCCGTTGCGGTGGCATATACACTGAACGAGGCAAACAAGCTGGTCATCCATTATTGGGCAATAACCGATCAGCCGACAGTGGTGAACCTTTCACAACATACCTATTTCAACCTTGTAGATGGCGGAACCAGCGACATTCTAAGCCATGAATTGTTCATTGACGCGGATCAATTTGTCGCGATTGACGACACCGGAATTCCGACTGGCGAATTGGTCGCGGTGCAAGGGACACCTTTTGATTTTACAGTTCCAATGCCAATTGGTGCAAGGATTGACCAGGAGGATC
>Ga0075362_10000535_pt1 | contig 11067 bp, 7 predicted proteins | sample EndMetdeltDD1762_FD_71397 | JGI IMG/M metagenome (GOLD analysis project Ga0075362, IMG submission 71397) | Populus endosphere microbial communities from Tennessee, USA - Endosphere MetaG P. deltoides DD176-2 | ecosystem: Host-associated > Plants > Roots > Endosphere | place: USA: Tennessee...
CGGCCGGCCTGTCGCCCGTGGAGGCGCGACGGGAAGCGCGACGCCGGTTCGGCGGCGTCGAGGCGATGAAGGACGAGCACCGTGACACGCGTGGCGTCCGGTGGCTCGACACGGTGGCGAGAGACGCGCGCTACGGCGCAGGCGCGCTGCGCCGTGAGCCGACGTTCGCGGCCATCGTGATCGGCGTGCTGGCCCTGGGCATCGGGGCCAACGCCGCCACGTTCACGCTGTTCAGCGCGGTGCTGCTGAAGCCGATGCCGTTCGACGATCCCGATCGGATCGTCCAGGTGTGGGAGGCGCCGCGGCCCGGCGTCAGCAACGCGACGACGACGCTCGACTTTCTCGACTGGCAGCGGCTCGGCACCGCGTTCGAGGCGGTCGCGGCGGAGGATTCCGGGGCGATGGCGCTCGAGACCGGAGGCGATCCCGTCCGTCTGGCGGCCAAACGCGTGACGGTGGACTATTTCAGGGTGTTCGCGACGCGGCCGGCGCTCGGCCGGTTCTTCGGCGAGCCCGACGGCCGCCCCGGCGCCGATCCGGTCGTCATCCTCAGCCATGCGACGTGGCGGACCTTTTTTGGCGCCTCTCCCGGCGTGCTCCGGGAACGCGCCCTGCTCGACGGCCGCCCCCATCAGATCATCGGTGTGCTGCCGGCCGGCGTGTTCGAACAGGACGAGACCGCCGTGTATACGCCGCTCGTCTTCACACCCGAGCAATCCTCACGTGAGATCCACTGGCTCACCGTGTCGGCGCGCCTTGGTCCCGGCGTGACGCGCGAGCGCGCGCGCGACCAGCTGCGCGCCATCCGCGCCGCCCAGCCGGAGGTCACGCCGGTGTTCAAGCGGGAATGGACGATCGAGGTGGAGCCGCTCTCGCAGCTGCTCGTGGACGACACGCTCCGGCGGACGCTCATCGTCGCCTGCGGCGCGGTGCTCCTCGTGCTCCTCATCGCCTGCGCGAACGTCGCCAATCTGCTGCTGGCACGCGGCGCCACCCGCACGAAAGAGCTCGCGATCCGCATCGCGATCGGCGCGGGCCGCGGACGCGTGGTCGCCCAGCTGGTGATCGAGGGCGCCGTGCTCTGCCTGCTCGGCGGAGCCGCCGGGCTCCTGCTCGCCTGGTGGATCGTGACGGCCGCGACGCCTGCGCTGCGCGGCCTCCTGCCGCCGAGCGCGGTCGTGTCGCTCGACTGGCGCGTCCTGCTCTTCACGCTGGCGGTCACGTTCGCAACCGTGCTGCTGTCGGCGCTCTTTCCCGCCTGGCACGCGTCGGTGCGCGGCATGACGGCGGCGGCCGCGGGCCTCGGCCGCGGACCGTCGGCGCCCAGGGCGTACCTGCGCAAGGCGATCGTCGCGGCCGAAGTGGCGATGTCGGTGGTGCTGCTCTGCGGCGCGCTGCTGCTCGCGCAGTCGCTCGGCAACCTGCTCCGGATCGATCCCGGCGTCCGTCTCGACGGGCTGGTCACCATGTCGCTCGACCTGCCGGCCCGCACGTATCCCTCGCGCGAGCGCGCGGCGCAGTTCACCGAAGCCCTCGCCGACGGTCTCGCCTCCGCGCCGGGCGTGTCTCGCGCGTCGCTCACGACGTTCCTCCCGATGCGGTGGGTGGCCAACGGGGAGGTCCTCTGGCTGCCCGGGGTGGAACGGCCCGTCCGGGTCCGCTTCAAGCGCGTCGCCGGCGACTACTTCGACACGCTCGACATTCCGTTGATCGCGGGGCGCGGCATCACGCGCGGCGACCGCGCCGGAGGACCGCCGATTGCGGTCGTCAACCAGACGCTCGCCGCGCAGATCGTCACGGCCGCGCGCGTGCCGCGGCCCGTCGGATTGACCGTGCGGCTCCAGTACGTGACGTTCGGCCAGGCCGTGGAGACGTTCGCCGAGATCGTCGGCGTGATCCAGAGCGAGCGAACCGGCAACCCCCGCGTTCCCGACCCGCCGGTCCTGTACGTCCCGCTCACGCAGGCGCCGGACCCGCGCCTCAAGCTGATCGTCCGCTCCGACGCGTCCCCCGCCGCGGCGCTCGGGGCCGTGCGCGGCGTTCTCCGCGCCGTCGATCCCGGCATTCCGGTCGCCGACGTCATGACGATGCGCGAGGTGCACGATCGGACCTACCGCGGCGCCAGCCGCCCGGCGTGGACGTTCGGGATGTTCGCGGCCATCGCCATCCTGCTCTCGACGCTCGGGCTCTACGGCGTGCTGTCGCAGAGCGTGGCGCAGCAGCGGCGCGAGCTGGCCGTGCGGCTGGCGCTGGGCGCCGCGCCGGCGGATCTGGTGCGGCGGACCGTCGCCGGTGCGCTGCGGCTGGTCGGGATCGGCGCCATCGCCGGCCTGGGGGGCGCCCTGGCGTTCGCGCCGGTCCTCCGAGGGCTGTTGTACGGCGTGTCGGCGCTCGATCCGCGGGTGCTGGCGGCCGCCGTTGCCGGCATCGTAACGACCGGTCTGGCGGCGGCGGCATTTCCGGCGCGCCGCGCCGCGCGCGTCGAGCCGGCGCTCGTCCTCCGCGACGATGCGTGACGGGAGCCGCCATTCATAAACATCACTAATAGAGACGTAAAGTCTATTTGTTTGACGAATGATCTGGCGTGTGCCAGAGTTCTGGGATGCGTATCGCATACCAGGGGGAGCCCGGGGCGTACAGCGAGGCCGCCGCGCTGGCGTTCGACGCCGGGGCGACGCCGCTGGCCTGCCGGGGCTTCGAGGACGTCTTCCAGGCCGTCGCCGACGGCACCGTCGCGCGCGGCATCGTGCCGATGGAGAACACCATCGGCGGCAGCATTCATCGGAACTACGACCTGCTCGTCGAGCACGAGCTGCCGATCGTCGGCGAGGTCCAGCTCAAGGTGGATCACTGCCTGCTGGCGCTGCCCGGGGTCCGGCTCGAGGACATTCGCGTCGTGCACTCGCACCCGCAGGCGCTGGCGCAGTGCGAGCGGTTCCTGCGCGGGCTGCCGAGCGTCGAGATCGCCGCGGTCTACGACACGGCCGGCGGCGCCAAACTGATTCGCGAGCGCGAGCTGAAGCACGACGCCGCGATCGCCTCGATCCGCGCCGCGCAGGTGTTCAACCTCGAGGTGCTCAAGCGCGGCATCCAGGACTACGACACCAACATCACGCGCTTCTGCGTCATCGCGCGGCAGGCGGTCACCGAAGGCGCCGACAAGACGTCGATCGTCTTCGCGCTGCCCAGCCAGCCCGGCTCGCTCTTCCGCGCGCTGAGCGTGTTCGCGCTGCGCAACATCGACCTGACGAAGCTCGAGTCGCGGCCGATCCGGGGGCGCGCGTGGGAGTACATGTTCTACGCCGACCTGGCCGTGTCGCGCGACGACGTCAACTGCGGGCGCGCGCTGGTGAACCTGGCGGAGTTCGCCCGCTGGGTCCGGACGCTCGGCACCTACCGTTCGTCGCGCGACGTGCAGGCGCCGGCCGAGCCGTCGCAGCCGGTGGCGGGGGAGGCGGGCGCCCGATGAGCACGCCGTCACGTCCGCCCGGCGGCATGATCACCGCCGGGCCGGCCCGCGCCGCCTCGCGCGCCATGCTCAAGGCGGTCGGCTTCACCGACGACGACCTGCGGAAGCCGCTGGTCGGCATCGCCAACACGTGGATCGAGATCGGCCCGTGCAACTACCACCTGCGCGAGCTCGCCGCCGACGTCAAGCGCGGCGTGCGCGAGGCCGGCGGTACGCCGATGGAGTTCAACACCATCTCGATCTCCGACGGCATCACGATGGGGACGGCGGGCATGCGCGCGTCGCTCATCAGCCGCGAAGTGATCGCCGATTCGATCGAGCTCGTCGCCCGCGGCAACGGCTTCGACGCCGTCATCTGCCTCGTCGGGTGCGACAAGACGATCCCGGGCGCCGTGATGGCCCTGGCGCGGCTCGACGTGCCGGGTCTCGTGCTCTACGGCGGATCGATCGCGCCCGGCCACGTGGACGGCCGCGACGTGACGATCCAGGACGTGTTCGAGGCGATCGGCGCCAACGCGGCGGGCCGCCTCGACAACGCCGGCCTGCGGCGTATCGAGGACGGCGCCTGTCCGGGCGCCGGCGCCTGCGGCGGGCAGTTCACCGCCAACACGATGGCGGCCGTCTGTGAATTCCTCGGCATCTCGCCGATGGGCAGCGCCAGCGTGCCGGCGCTCGACAAGGCGAAGGCCGCGGTGGCGGCCGACGCGGGGAAGCTCGCGGTCGCGCTGCACCATGGCGCCGTCACGCCCCGGAGCGTGATCACGCGTGACGCCATCGAGAACGCGATCGCCGTGGTCGCCGCCACCGGCGGCTCGACCAACGCGGTGCTGCACCTGATGGCGATCGCCAACGAAGCGGGCGTCGCGCTCGACCTGTCGGTGTTCGACGAGGTGAGCCGCAAGGTGCCGCTGATCGCCGATCTCAAGCCGGGCGGACGGTTCGTCGCGACCGACCTGCACAAGGCGGGAGGCACGCGGCTGGTGGCGCAGCGGCTCGCGCAGGCGGGCGTGCTGCACACGGACGCGAAGACGGTGTCCGGACGCACGCTCGGCGAGGAGGCCGCGCTCGCGGCCGAGACGCCGAAGCAGGAAGTCGTCCGGCCGCTCAGCGATCCGATCTCGCCCAACGGCGGTCTCGTGATCCTGCGGGGCAACCTCGCGCCCGAAGGGGGCGTGATCAAGATCAGCGGTCACACGCGTCCGCATCACGAGGGGCCCGCGCGCGTGTTCGACAGCGAGGAAGCGGCGTTCGAGGCGGTGCAGTCCGGCCGCATCGCGGCCGGCGACGTCGTCGTCATCCGCTACGAGGGGCCCAAGGGCGGTCCCGGCATGCGCGAGATGCTCGCGGTGACCGGCGCCATCGTCGGCGCGGGGCTCGGCGAGTCGGTGGCGCTCCTCACCGACGGACGGTTCTCGGGCGCGACGCGCGGGCTGATGGTCGGCCACGTCGCGCCGGAAGCGGCCACGGGCGGCCCGATCGCCGCCGTGCGCGACGGCGACACGATCACGATCGATCTCGCGTCGCGCAGCATTCGCGTCAATCTCTCGCCGGCGGAGGTCGCCTCGAGGCTGGCGTCCTGGACGCCGCCGGCGCCGCGTTTCACCACGGGCGTGATGGCGAAATACGCGAAATTGGTCTCGTCGGCGGCGGCCGGCGCAGTCACCGGCTAGGGCGATGCCGACTGCCGAATGCTGAATGTCGAAACATGGCGAATGACGGAATGACGACATGAAGAAAACTGGCGCACAGATCCTCTGGGAATGTCTGGTCAAGGAAGGCGTGACCGACATCTTCGGCTATCCGGGCGGCGCGATCCTGCCGGCCTACGACGCGATGCTCGCCTATCCGATCAAGCACATCCTGACTCGGCACGAGCAGGGGGCGACGCACATGGCCGACGGCTACGCGCGCGCCACCGGCAAGGTCGGTGTCGCGATCGCCACGTCGGGTCCCGGCGCCACCAACATGGTGACCGGCCTCGCCACGGCGATGATGGACAGCTCGCCGATTGTCTGCATCACCGGCCAGGTCGGCAGCCGCCTGATCGGATCGGACGCGTTCCAGGAGACCGACATCACCGGCGTCACGCTGCCCGTGACGAAGCACAACTACCTCGTCACCAAGGCGTCCGACGTCGCCCCCGCGGTCCGCGAGGCGTTCTATCTGGCGAAGAACGGCCGCCCGGGACCGGTGCTCATCGACATCACCAAGGACGCGCAGCAGTCGCAGGCCGAGTTCGACTACGACGCCGCGGCGCCGCGGCCGCACGGCCGCCCGGGTCCGCCGCCGCAGGAGAAGAACTTCCGCGAGGCGCTCGCGCTCATTCACGCGGCGGAACGCCCGGTCATCCTCGCCGGACACGGCATCCTGCTCGGGAACGCGATGGCCGAGTTCAAGGCGTTCGCCGAGCGCACGCAGATCCCCGTCGCGATGACGCTGCTCGGCATCGGCGGCTTCCCGGCGTCGCACACGCTCAACCTCGGCATGATGGGCATGCACGGCGAGGCGTGGGTCAACACGGCGATCCAGGAGGCGGACCTGCTGATCGCGCTCGGCATGCGGTTCGACGACCGCGTCACCGGAACGATCGCCAGCTACGCGCCGAACGCGAAGAAGATCCACGTCGACATCGACCCCGCCGAGATCAACAAGAACGTGGCGGTCGACGTCGGCATCATCGGCGACGTGCGCGACGTGCTCGCGCGGCTGCTGCCGGCCATCGCGCCCGGCGACCGCGGACCGTGGCTGAGGAAGATCGACGAGCTGAAGGGCAGCACCGCCGTCCGCGACATCAAGAACCTGGACGACGACGGGCATCTGTACGCCGCGCACGTGATCAACGACCTGTGGCGCGCGACCAACGGCAAGGCGCTCGTCGTCACCGACGTCGGCCAGCACCAGATGTGGGAGGCGCAGTACTACCACCACGACGTGCCGCGGTCGCTCATCACCTCCGGCGGTCTGGGGACGATGGGCTTCGCGCTGCCGGCGGCGATCGGCGCCAAGATCGCGCGTCCGAACGCCGAGGTCTGGGTCGTCGTCGGCGACGGCGGGTTCCAGATGACGATGCCGGAGCTGGCGACGATCGTCCAGGAAGGCGTGGACATCAACATCGCCATCATCAACAACGGCTACCTGGGGATGGTCCGGCAGTGGCAGGAGTTCTTCTACGAGCGCCGCTACGCCGCCACGCCGCTCCTGAGCCCGGACTTCGTGAAGATCGCGGAGGCCTACGGCATCCGCGGGATCTCGGTGCGCAAGCGCGACGAGGTGGTGCCCGCGGTGCAGGCCGCGCGCGCGGCGCGCGAAACGGTCCTCATCGACTTCGCCGTCGAGCAGGAGGACACGGTGTACCCGATGGTGCCGGCCGGCGCGGCGCTGCACCAGATGATCCGCCGTCCCAGCCCGATCGCGGAAACCGGAGCAGACGTCTGATGCAAACCACCTTCATCGTTCACGTCGAAGACCAGCCGGGCGTGCTGACGCGGGTGACCTCGCTCATCCGCCGCCGCGGCTTCAACATCGAGTCGCTGACGGTCGGCCACACCGAGCGTGCGGGCGTCTCGCGCATGACGATCGTCATGGATTCGGACGAGCGCGCGGTGCCGCGCATCGAGGCGAATCTCTACAAGCTGGTCAACGTCATCAGCGTCGAGAACATCACGCCGAAGTCGGTCGTCTTCCGCGATCTCGCCATGATCAAGGTCGCAGCGACCGAGGCGACCCGCGGCCCGATCGTCCAGCTCGTCGGCGTCTTCCGGGCGCGCGTGGTGGACGTCGCGCCCGAGTCGCTGATCATCGAGATCACCGGGTCCGAAGACAAGATCGACGGGCTCGTGGAGATGCTGCGGCCCTACGGCGTGCTCGAGATGGCGCGGACGGGCCGCGTCGCGATGGCGCGGGGCAGCAACCTGCCGACGCTGGCTTCCGCCGAGGCGGAGGACGCCGCCGCGGTCGAGATCGACAGCGGCGTGTCCTTCTCGGTCTAGGCCGGCGACGCATTCACGAACTCAGGGACGAACGCACTCACGGAGCGAAGACGAATGGCGAAGATGTACTACGACAAGGACGCGGACCTCGCGCTGATCCAGGGGAAGAAGGTCGCGGTCATCGGCTACGGATCGCAGGGACACGCGCATGCGCTGAACCTGAAGGACAGCGGCGTCGACGTGCGCATCGGCCTGCCGGCGGGCAGTGCGTCGCGCGCGAAGGCCGAAAAGGAAGGCCTGCGCGTCGTCGATCCCGCGCAGGCGGCCCGCGAAGCCGACGTCGTGATGATCCTCACGCCGGACACGACCCAGGCGAAGCTCTATCACGAGTCGATTCAGCCGAACCTGAAGCCTGGAGCGACACTGATGTTCGCGCACGGGTTCAACATCCGCTTCGGGACGATCAAGCCGCCGGCGAACATCGACGTGTCGATGATCGCGCCGAAGTCGCCCGGTCATCGCGTCCGCGAGCTGTACAAGGAAGGCGGCGGCACGCCGGCGCTGCTGGCCGTCCACCAGGACGCGAGCGGCAAGGCGCGCGAGGTCGCGCTGTCGTACGCGAAGGGCATCGGCGTCACCCGCGCCGGCGTCGTCGAGACGACGTTCACGGAAGAGACCGAGACGGACCTCTTCGGCGAGCAGGCCGTCCTCTGCGGCGGCACCAGCGCCCTGGTCAAGGCCGCGTTCGAGACGCTCGTCGAGGCCGGATACCAGCCCGAGATCGCCTACTTCGAGTGCCTGCACGAGCTGAAGCTGATCGTCGACCTGATGTATCGCGGCGGCCTCAACTACATGCGCTACTCGATCAGCGACACCGCCGAGCACGGCGACTACACGGGCGGCGCGCGCCTGGTCACCGCCGAAACCCGCGCCGAGATGAAGCGGATGCTCGACGACATCCGCAGCGGCCGCTACGCGGAGATGTGGATCGCGGAGAACGAGAAGGGCCGCCCGTGGTTCAACGAGCAGCGATCCAAAGAGCAGGACCAGCTGCTCGAGCGCGTCGGCGCCGAGCTGCGCAAGATGATGCCGTTCGTCGAGCCCGTCGAGGTCAAGCAGGCGGCGACGACGCGATAAGGCCTGTGGCGGCGGTCACGCCACGATTTCACACAGAGCCCGCAGAGCACGCGGAGATCGTTGGTTGATCTGCTCTGCGGCCTCTGCGTTCTCTGTCAGAGACCGTGACGTGACTATCGGTACTACAGGCTGGTGATGGCGCCGTAGGTTTCGGGGCGCCGGTCCCTGTAGAACTGCCACGTATCACGCACTTCCCTGATCAGATCCAGATTCAGATCCGCGACGACGAGCTCGGTCCTGTCGCGGCTGGCTTCGGCGACCAAGCGGCCGCGCGGATCGCAGAAGTAGCTCTGGCCGTAGAACTCGCCGATGTTCCACGGCGCCTCGGTGCCGACGCGGTTGATCGCGCCGACGAAGTAGCCATTGGCCACCGCGTGCGCGGGCTGCTCGAGCTTCCACAGGTACTCCGACAAGCCCGCCACGGTCGCCGACGGGTTGAAGACGATCTCGGCGCCGTTCAATCCGAGGATGCGCGCGCCTTCGGGGAAGTGGCGGTCGTAGCAGATGTAGACCCCGATCTTGCCGGCGGCGGTCTGGAAGACCGGGTAGCCGGTGTTGCCGGGGCGGAAGTAGTACTTTTCCCAGAATCCCGGCGCGACCTGCGGGATGTGGTGCTTGCGGTACTTGCCGAGATAGGCGCCGCCGGCGTCGATCACCGCGGCGGTGTTGTAGTAGACGCCCGTGTGCTCGACCTCGTAGATCGGGACGACGACGACCATCCCGTACTGCTTGGCCACGTCCTGGAACATCTTCGTGGTCGGGCCGTTGGGAATCTCCTCGGTGAGCTCGTACCACTTCGTCTTCTGCTCGGCGCAGAAGTACGGCCCGTAGAACAGCTCCTGGAGGCAGAGCGCCTGGACGCCCTTCTTTCCGGCCTCCTCGACGAGCGGCATCGTCTTGTCGATCATCCGCTGCTTGACGTCCGCCGTCGTCCCGTCGAGGGAGACATCACACTTCACCTGAATCAAGCCGCCGCGTACCGTTCGTGCCATACGCGCGACGCTATCACAGACCTGGATCCTCGGATCCGGACGGTGAAAGTCGCCGCAAGTGGCGTATGATCCTGTTCTCCCCTGGAGGCGGTATGAAGACGACCCTCTCGACGACCTTTACCGGCATCGAGTTCGAGAACCCGTTCCTGCTCGCGTCGGCGCCCCCGACCGAGTCCGACTCGAACATCATGCGCGCGTTCGAGGCGGGGTGGGGCGGCGTGGTCGTCAAGACGATCGGGATGCACCCGGTCATCAACGTCAAGGGACCCAAGACCAAATTCCTGCGGGCCGACGCCGGCAGCTATCGCGTCTCGATGGAGAAGCGGAGCAACACGGCCCTGCACTCGTCGTGGAACTGGGAGCTCATCTCCGACAAGCCGCTCGACTGGTGGCTGCCGCGGCTGCGGCGGATCAAGGACGCGTTTCCGCACAAGGTCCTGGTCGCCTCGATCATGGCGGGGTCGGAGGACGAGCGGGAGCTGAACCACTGGCGCGAGCTGGCGGTGGCCTGCCAGGACCAGGGCGTGGACGCGTTCGAGCTGAACCTGTCGTGTCCGCACATGGACCGCGTCGACATGGGATCCAACATCGGCAAGAACTGCGCGCTCATCGACACCGTCGTCCGCGCGGTGAAGGAAGTCGCGAAGCGTCCGGTGTGGGTGAAGCTGACGCCGACCACGACCAACATCGCCAAGGAAGCGGAAGCGGCGTTCAACGCCGGCGCCGATTCGATCACCTCGTCGAACACCTTCACGTCGCTGCCGACGATCGATCCCGAGACGCTCGAGTTCGAGGTGAACGTGGAAGGGAAGGTCTCGTACGGCGGCCTCGGCGGACCCGCGATCCTGCCGTTGTCGCTGGCCAAGATGGCGCAGATGACTACCGCATTCCCCGGCAGGAGCTTCTCGGGCATCGGCGGCATCTCGGACTTCTCGCAGGCGCTCAACTACTTCCTGCTCGGCTGCGGGACCGCGCAGGTCTGCACGGCGGCGATGCTCGATCATGCGATCGGGCCGAACGTGATCAAGGGGCTGCTGTCGGGGATGCAGGCGTTCCTCGAGAGGAACGCCGACAAGGGCTGGCACTCGCTCGACGACTTCCGGGGCATGCGCCGCGATCGCATCGTCGCGCACCACGAGATCAAGCGCCCCGACGACAAGGAGTACCACGGCGGCCACGAGTCCCGCGAGGGCTACGCGGCGCCGGCGTCTACCGGAGCGTGACGCGCGCGACCGACACCGCCGTGAACGCGTCGCACACGCTGCTGTGCGTCCAGACGACGATGTCGTAGACGCCAGGGGTGAGGCCGGCGGCGGCGCGATCGACAACGAGTGCGTAGCCGCTCGGGTCGAACCGGCTGCCGTAGATGGCCGCCACGTCTGGCCGGCTGAAGCCCGTCGTCGCCACGCCCAGGAAGATCGGCGGCTGTCCGCTGCCCGGTTCGCGGAACGCGTACACGTGGAGCGTGTCGACGCCCGTTCCCGTCTGCGACGAGCGATCGATCGCCCATCCCATGATCCCGAACGCCGGCGCGTCGATG
>Ga0075362_10000536_pt1 | contig 11058 bp, 11 predicted proteins | sample EndMetdeltDD1762_FD_71397 | JGI IMG/M metagenome (GOLD analysis project Ga0075362, IMG submission 71397) | Populus endosphere microbial communities from Tennessee, USA - Endosphere MetaG P. deltoides DD176-2 | ecosystem: Host-associated > Plants > Roots > Endosphere | place: USA: Tennessee...
CGGCGGCGTCCGATGACCACCTCGGAGGTGCGTGCGGACGCGTGCGCGCGCCCAACGGCCGCGGGCACTCCCAGGACCTCGAAGAACCGATCGGTGACGACCGCGGCGGTCACCACGATGCTTCGTCCCCCCGCCCGCACCGTAACGTCGCGGCGGTAGTACGCAGCCGCGGCCTCCGTCGTCCGCAGCCGCGACAGCCAGTCGGGCGCGGCCGAAGAGGGAATGCCGAGATCGCCGCCGTCGGCGAAGAGGACGTTGAGCACGACCAGACGCGAGGGATCGGGATAGGGCAGCGGACGGATCAGGATGCCGTAGGCGACCGCCAGGGTCGAGACGTTCATGCCGATGCCGAACGCCAGGGTGAGCACGGCGAACGCCGCGACGCCGGGCGACCTGCGCATCGCGGCGAACGCGGTCCGCAGGTCGAGCGCGAAGACGTCGAGCACCGGCATGGGCGTGTTACGGCGAGGTGTAGTCGAAGTCGAACCGGCGCTGGTAGCCGGGGACGAGCGGCACCATCACGGCGTAGGCGAACTTGATCGTGACTTTCTCTCCGATGCCGGCCGCCGCCCTGCGCGAGATCTCGATGTAGTCCGGATCCAGCGGAATCTCGAAATCGCGCGCGAGCTCCATGACCTTCGCGCGCAGAACTTCGTCGGACTTCGCCGGCGGCTGTCCCGCGAAGAGCGCCAGCTCGCGCACCGCGTCCTTGAAGCGCTGGTCGTGGAGGTAGACGAGGCCCAGGCGCAGCCCCGCGTTCATCACCAGCAGGAAGAGGAGCAGGCTGACAATGCGCTTGACCACGTCGCCCTCAGCGGATCTGGTGGAAGAGCCGCTCCCACCGCGTCCGCGTGAAGAAGTGCGTTACCACGGATCCGAGCCGCTTGATCGAGGCCCACAGGCCCTCGTCCACGTAGTCCTCGCGGCCCGATTCGTACGACCAGTAGATCAGGAGCGCCCGGCCCTTGACGTAGTCGCGCGGCAGGAAGCCCCAGTAGCGGCTGTCCTGCGAGTTGTCGCGGTTGTCCCCCATCACGAAGTACTTGTCGGCGGGCACGATCTTGGGAGCGAAGCCCTGCTGCACGTCGGCCGACGTCACTTCCTGGAAGTCGGTCGACGGCGGCTGCAGGAAGTGGACGTAGGGCTCGTCGATCGGCTGGCCGTTGATGTAGATCTTCTTGTGCCGCATCTCCACCGTCTCGCCCGGGAGGCCGATCACCCGCTTGATGAAGTCGCGCTCGGGCTCGTCGGGGTACTTGAAGACGACGATGTCGCCGCGGCGGATGGGACGGACGGGCAGCGTGGCCCGGCCGATCGCCAGCGGCGTCGGGCCGAAGATGAACTTGTTGACGAGCAGGTGGTCGCCGATGAGGAGGTTGTTCTCCATCGACCCGGTCGGGATCTTGAACGCCTGGACGACCCACGTGCGCACGAACAGCGCAAGGATCACCGCGATCACGATCGACTCGAAGTACTCGCGGACGACCGATTTCTTGAAGGTAGCTGTGGTCATAAACGCCGGGCCCGCGGACCCGGCCTACTCCTGCCCCACCTTGAGTACTGCCAGGAAGGCTTCCTGCGGGATCTCGACGCGGCCGACGCGCTTCATCCGCTTCTTCCCTTCCTTCTGCTTCTCGAGCAGCTTGCGCTTGCGCGAGATGTCGCCGCCGTAGCACTTGGCGAGGACGTTCTTGCGCAGCGCCTTGACGGATTCGCGCGCGATGATGCGGCTGCCGACCGCCGCCTGGATCGCCACCTCGAACATCTGGCGCGGAATCAGCTCGCGCATCTTCGACGCCAGCGCCCGCCCGCGCGTGTAGGCGTTGTCGCGGTGCACGATCACCGAAAGGGCGTCGACCGGCTCCTCGTTGACGAGGATGTCGAGCTTGACCAGCGGCGACTCCCAGTAGCCGGTCACATGATAATCGAGCGACGCGTAGCCTCGTGAAATCGTCTTGAGGCGGTCGTAGAAATCCAGCACGACCTCGTTGAACGGCAAGTCATACGTGACGAGCACGCGATCCGTCGCGAGGTATTCCAATCCCTTCTGGATGCCCCGCTTCTCCTGGCACAGCTCCAGGATGCCGCCCACGTGGACCGAGGGCGTCAGGATCATCGCCGTGATGACCGGCTCCTCGATCCTCTCGATGCGTCCCGCGTCCGGCAGCTTCGCCGGCGTGTCGATCTCCTGCACGACGCCGTCCGTCGTGGTCACGCGGTAGAGGACGCCCGGGGCTGTCGTGATCAGGTCGACGTTGAACTCGCGCTCGAGGCGCTCCTGGACGATCTCCATGTGGAGCAGCCCGAGGAACCCGCAGCGGAAGCCGAATCCGAGCGCGGCGGACGTCTCCGGCTCGAAATGGAACGACGCGTCGTTCAGGCGGAGCTTCTCGAGCGCGTCGCGCAGCTCCGGGTACTCGCTGCCTTCGACCGGGTAGAGCCCGGCGAAGACCATCGACTTCATTTCCTTGAAGCCAGGGAACGGCTCCAGCGTCGGGTTGGCGGCCTCGGTGATCGTGTCGCCGATCTGCGCGTCGCTGACGGTCTTGATGGCGGCGAAGACGAATCCGACTTCCCCGGCGCCCAGCTCCTCGACCGGCTGCGGCTTCGGCGAGAACACGCCGACCTGCTCGACCTGGTATTCCTGCCCCTTCTGCATGAACTTGATCTTCATGCCGGGGCGCATCACACCGTCGATCACGCGCGTCAGGATGATGACGCCGCGGTAGGCGTCGTACCAGGAGTCGAAAATCAGCGCCTTCAGCGGCGCGTCGGGGTTCCCGTTCGGCGCCGGCAGGCGGTGCACGATCGCCTCGAGGATCTCGTGGACGCCGGTGCCTTCCTTCGCGCTCGCCAGGATCGCGCCGCTCGCGTCGAGGCCGACGATGTCCTCGATCTGACGCTTGGCTTCGTCGGGCTGCGCGCCGGGGAGATCGATCTTGTTGATGACCGGCACGATCTCGAGATTGTTCTCGACCGCGAGATACGCGTTCGCGAGCGTCTGCGCCTCGACTCCCTGTGAGGCGTCCACGATGAGGAGCGCGCCTTCAGAGGCCGCGAGCGAGCGCGTCACCTCGTACGAGAAGTCGACGTGGCCGGGCGTGTCGACCAGGTTGAGGACGTAGGTCTCGCCGTCGTCCGCCTTGTAGGTCAGCCGGACGGCGTGCGCCTTGATCGTGATGCCGCGCTCGCGCTCGAGATCCATCGAGTCGAGCACCTGCGCTTCCATCTCGCGCTTCTGCAGCGCGCCGGTCATCTCGAGAAAGCGGTCGGCGAGCGTCGATTTCCCGTGGTCGATGTGCGCGATGACGGAGAAATTCCTGATGCGGCTTTGATCCATGTGGGCAGGTAACAGCAAATTATAGCATTTGCTGGACTTGCCCTCCGTTCGGGGCCGCCGCGCGCTAGCGTCCGTTGCCGAACAGGAACTGGATGCTGACGCCGACTTCGGCGCCGTTGTACTTGGGCAAAGGCCCGACCTGACGCAGGAACGACCCCATCCAGTTGTAGCCCGCGTCGAAGCCGACCGCGAGCGGCCGTGCGAGGTGATAGTCGATCCCGCCGCCGAGATGTCCTCCGAAAGTGCTCTCGCTGTGTGGCCGGGTGACGACCACGTCCCCACCGACCGTCGTGCCCGAGGAGCTGCCCCAGATCGGACCTATCGAGGCCCCGACAAACGGCTTGAGCCGCGACGAGGGACGGCGCGCGGTGAAGGGATTCCACTGCACGCCGACCGGCACCGAGAAGAGATCGTAGCTGCCGCCGAACAGGTTGTTCTCCCACTCGAGCGGACTCCTGAATCCGCCCAGCCGGCTGAACGCGCCGGTCACCGCCAGGTCCTCGCGCAGGTAGTGCGTGTACTGAAGCGATGTGGGCGTGGTGCTGATGTCGAAGCTGCTCACGTACTCATCGAACGGAAGATAGCTCGCGCCGATACGAAACGCGAGCCGGTTGCGGCCCGCGACGGCGAGCCGTGTCGGTGCCTCGCCGGCGTCGCCACGGCGTCTCGTGGCCTCGATCGCCACTGGCCCGAACTGCTTCGCCTCGAGCGTGAACGTCGCGCCGTCGCCGATCTTCGTCGTGGCCAGCATCGACGTCTTGTCGCGATCGAGCCGGACTTCGTACGCGCCCGGCTCGAGCCCGAGCTGCACCTTCCGGCCGAACGGCTTGTAGAGCTCCACGACGAGCTCCCGCGCGGCGTTGCGGATGAAGAAGCGGCCGTCGAGATCTTCGCCGAGCACCAGCGTCGCCGTCGTCTGCCGGACGTCGGTCATGACGACGTCGCCGGAGCCGGAGAGGTTGATGTCGTAGGAGGGATGCTGCGCGCCGCCGCGCGTGTCGACGGTGCGGCCGAGCGTCTCGTTGAACGCGAACTGGTACGCCTCGTTGAGCGTCACCTTGCCGTCGCCGGACGAATCCGCCGCGCCGCGGAAGCCGGAGATCAGGTAGTGCGTGAAGTACGACGCGCGGATCCGATCCGACTCCTGCGCCGATTCGGTCGCCGCGCTCGAGGTCAGGAACGCATGGCCCCGCATGTTGGCCGACTCGTCCACCAGGAATGCGGGACGGACGCGGCCGCCCTTCAGCCTGGTAAACGCCCCGGACGCGCAGGCGTCGAGCACCGCGATCCGCACGTCCGCCGGCACGAGGTCGAGACGGTCGCGCAGCGCGCGATAAGTGAGGCGATCGGCGCCGAGCAGCAGTCCCTGTTCGTCGGCGTGTCCCGAGTAGTACACGATCACTTCCGTGCGCGCGATGGACGACGCCCGCCGCGCGTCGACGACCCGGGCGTTGAGACCGTCGAGCGCCAGGAGAATGTCCCTCAGCCGCGGCTGCTTCAGCAGCACGTGGTTCGAGGGGGCGACTCCCCCGAGCTCCAGCATGACTCGCGCGAACCGCTCGGCGTCCGAGACTGCGTACTGCAGCTTCGCCCGATCGCCGCCGCCCGCGTTGGCGCCGATGACGAGCACAAAACGCTGAATCGGCACGGCGTCTGCCGCCGCGGGAGACGCAGGGCTGGCAAACGCCGCGATCAGCAGACCGAGGATGAGCCGCTTCATGGTCGTGACTCTTTCTGGACGCTTAGCGTCCCTTGCCGAACAGGAATCCGAAGGTGATGCGAAACTCGGGGCCGCTGTGGTTGTCGCTGGCGCCGAGGGGGCGCGCAAAGGCCCGCGTCCAGTTGTAGCCGCCGCCCATGCCCAGCGAAAACGAACGCAAGACGTGAAAGTCGACTCCCCCACCCACGTATCCCCCGATGGTGGTCGCATTGATCGCAGTGCTCGACGCCCGGTCTTTCCCGACGAAGGTCTCCCAGCTCCGGCCGAAGACGGGCCCGACCGAGGCCGCCACGAATGGCTTGATTTGCACGGAGGCGTGTCGCGAGGTGAACGGATTCCAGCGAACTCCCGCCAGCGCTGACAGGAGGGACACGGATGACGACGAGGTGAGCTCGGTGCCGTCTCCTCGCATCGTGTAGGTCGCGACGCCGGCGCCGGATCGTCTGGCCACGTCCACGGCGAACGCCAGATCTTCGCGCGCAAACATCGTGTATCGCAGCCCGGTCACCGGTGACGTGGCGAAGGATGCCAAATCGGGATCCGTCAGGCCACCCAGCACGAATTCGACACGGTGGCGCCCCGCGACGGCGAACCGTGACGTGTCCGCTCCGCGGCTCCGCGTCGGCTCGAGCGCCGCGGCCCCGAACTGCCTGGGGTCGAGCGTGACGGCGACGCCGTCCGGCACGCGCGCCTTCGCCGTCATCGACGCCTTCGGCCGCTCCAAGCGGACGTCGTAGTCACCCGGCTCGACGCCGAGCTCGACCCGGCGGCCCGCCGGCTTGTAGACCTCGGCAATGAGCTCTCGGGCGCTGTTGCGGACGAAGACGCGTCCTTCGAGCTCCTCGCCGAGCACAATCGTTGCCGTCGTCTGCCGCACGTCCGTCATGACGACGTCGCCGGAGCCGGAGAGGTTGATGTCATAGGACGGGTGCTGCGCGCCGCCCCTGGTGTCGACCGTGCGCCCGAGCGTCTCGCTGAACGCGAACTGATACGCCTCGTTCAGCGTGACCTTGCCGTCGCCCGATATGTCGGCGGCGCCGCGGAAGCCGGAGACGAGGTAGTGCGTGAAGTAGGACGATCGAATCCGGTCCGACTCCTGCGCGGCTTCGGTCTCCGCGCTGGAGGTGAGAAAGGCGTGGCCGCGCATGCTGGTTGACGCGTCCACGAGGAACGGCGGGCGGAGCTTGCCGCCTTTCAGGCGGGTGAACGCGCCAGACGCGCAGGCGTCGAGCACGGCGATCCGCACGTCGGCGGGAATTTCGTCGAGACGATCGCGCAAGGCGCGATACGCGTAGCGCTCGCCGGCCAGCAGCAGCCCCTGCTCGTCGGCGTGGCCCGAGTAGTACACGACCACTTCGATCCGCCCGACGTCCTTCACGCGGCGCGCGTCCTTCACGCGCGCGCTGAGCGCGTCGAGGGCGTCCACCAGCTCTTTCACTTTCGGCTGGCGCAGCAGCACTTCGTTCGTCCTCGGCACGCCGCCGAGCTCCATCATCACGCGCGCGAAGCGCTCCGCGTCGGACACCGCGTACTGCAGCTTCGCCCGATCGCCGCCGCCGGCATTCGCGCCGATGACCAGCAGGAACCGCTCGATCGTCGCCGGCGGGTCGGCGGCCGACGCCGCCGTACCGCCGAGCGTCGCCGACAGGACGATGGCAAGTGCCGCTCTCATTTGCGAACCTCTTTCTGGATCGAAAAGGTGACCTGCTCGAGTTCCGACGAGAGCGGCAGCGCCACCGGCGCCCCGCCCGCGTGCCGCGCCGCGTCGAGCACTGGCGTGACGGCAAAGGGGCGCCGGCCGGTGACCAGATAGAACCGCTCGATGCGCGGCGCGTCGTCGAGCTCGTACGCCGAGTCGAGCAGGTTGATCCCCCCGGGCGCCAGCGGGGCCGCGACGTTGCCCGACGGCGGCAGATGAAGCGTCACCGCCCCGGTACCGTCGATCGAGAGGATCATGCCGTATCCGCGGCCTGCCGACGCGTAGCCGAGGCGGAGCAGATCGCCGGAGCGGGCCACCTCGCCGTCGGCGAGACGCTCGCTGCCGTTCGCCGTCCGGCGGTACACGACGAGCCCCGGGCGTCCCGCGACTCCCTTGATGCGCGTGTCGTCGCCGGGCACGGTCAGCCGCGGAATCGAGACGATCAGCGAGCCGACTGCCGTCGTGAGGGCGCCCGCCAGCACCAGCGCGCGGATCGGGCGCCGGCGGGGCGCCGGACGGCCGACCAGCGCGCTCGGAGGATACCGATCGCGGATCTTCATGTCCGATCGGTCGAGCGCGTCGAGACGTGCCCGCAGGTCGGGATCCGCGACGGCTTCACGCTCGATCGCCGCCCGCTGCGGCGCGGAAAGCTCGTCCAGGCGGTAACGCTCGAGCAGCAGATCAGGGATGGCTCTGGTCATCGATCATCTCCGTCAGCGTGGTGCGCAGCGTTCGCAGGCGCTTGCGCACGCCCGACACCGACATCTCCGTCTCGGCGGCGACTTCCTCGAGCGTCAGTCCGTCCACGTAGTGGAGCACCGCCATCGTCCGCGTGGACTCCGGATGGCGGCCGAACAGGCGCGCCAGCAGCAGCCGCGCCTCGCTCGCGCCGCCCGGCTCCTCGGCCCGCGCGATCTCCGCGAGGACCGCCTCGTCGCGGGTGACCGGCTCCCGCCGGCTGTCGCGCAGCCGGTTCAGGCACACGTTTGTCGCCATCCGGTAGAGGAGACTCGACGGGTAGCGGGCCTCGAGCCGCGCGCGGTGCTCGATCACGCGGACGAAAACGTCCTGGCACGCGTCCAGCGCCTCGTCCTCGTCGCGCAGCAGCCGCCGGCACCGGCGCAGCACCATCGGCCCGTACCGCCGGGACAGTGCCTCGACGTCGATGTCCCTCACGTTGGTGATTTGAACACCACGCGGGACTGAAAGTGTTACTTCTGTTTGCGGTGCGGGAAAATCAGCAGCCCGGACGGGCGGGATCGGCGCGGCACTCGAGCAGGCCGTCCAGCGCCTGGCGGACTTCCTCCCGCGCCTTCTCTTCCTGCGACTTGCGGTGGGCGATCTTGATCCGCTTGCCGAGGGCTTCCAGCAGCGGGCCGATCGGGATGTTCATGGCGTAGAACGTGCCGCCCCTGAACTCCTCCGGCGTCACCATCCACATGTGCTCGTAGTGATAGCCGGGCATGTTCGGACGGATATAGGACGGAACGTTCGTCCAGTAGTCCCACAGCGGCTTTTGCGGTTTCGGCGCACGGACGTTCATCCGGAACACCGGCCGCCCGGCATCGTCTGTTCCCGCGGCCGTCGTGATGGCGGGCGGCTGTTCCAGGGCCTTGCGGATTCTGTCCAACCGGGGGCCGTCCTCGGCCGCCGGAGGGGGCGCCTGTGCCAGAACGGCCGCGAAGACGAGGATCGGCGTCACCACCATTCAGACGCCGCGTCCGACTGAACGGCCGTGCCGGATCTGCATAGTCCCGGAGCCGCCCGTCGGCAGAAGCTGAGTTCTTCTTCCGCTCTTTCGCATGGCCGACGAACGCCGCGGCTCGAGTCCAGAGCATCGCAGGAGGAAGAGATGACGGACGTCCTTCTGGTACGCGGATGGTGGCCGGCACTGCTGGCGGTGCTCCTGCTCGGCGGGGACGCCGCCACGCAGGTCCAGCCGGATCAAGTCGCCGCGCTCAAGCAATCGCTGCAGCAGGGCCTCGCTCAGGCGCGGCGCTACGAATGGATCGAAACGACGGTCATCAGCCTCAAAGGCGAGGAAAAGGGCCGCACGCAGAAGCGCTGCTATTACGGCGCCGACGGCAAGGTCGAGAAAGTCCCGCTCGAGCAGCCCGCCCAGCCGTCCGCGCCGCCGAGCGGCGGCCGGCGCGGGCGCAGCGGACGCCTCAAGCAGCAGATCGTCGACAAGAAGAAAGACGAGATGAAGGACTACATGGAGCGTGCCGCGGCGCTGATCCACAAGTACGTTCCGCCGGCCGCCGCGCAGATCCAGGCGGCGAAGGACGCCGGGCACGTGACCGTCACCCCGCAGCCGGACGGCGCGGTCCGCCTGCTCATCTCGCAATACCTGCAGCCGGGCGATTCCATGGCGATCGATCTGAATCGAGCGGCCAATACCCTCAACGGCCTCACCGTCAACACCTGGCTCGACAAGCCCGAGGAGACGGTCGCGCTCGCCGTCCGCATGGCGACGCTGCCGGACGGTGCGCTCTACGCGGCTGAGACAACGCTCGACGCGAAGGCGAAGCACATCACGGTCGTCATCCAGAATTCCGGACACAGGAAAGTGACGCCATGAAACGCGTCGCGATTTCGGGTCTGCTCTTCCTGGCGGCGCTCGGCGCGCCGGCTGCCGCCGCCGCCCAGACCGCCGCGACCGATCGGTGGGACGTGACGGTCGCGCCGTACTTGATGGGCGCAGCCATGAGCGGCACGACCGGCATCGCCAATCGGGAAGCCACGATCGACGCCTCGGCCCACGACATCTTCTCGCACCTGCAATTCGGAGCCATGGGGGTCTTCGTCGCGCGCAAGGGCAACTGGGGGTTCGGCGGCGACTTCATCTGGATGGCGCTCGGGGCCGTTTCCGAGAATCCGCCGGCCAACGTCGACCCGAACCAGGGCGCCTTCGCGTTCTACGCCCTGCGGCGGCTCTCGCCGAACGCCGAACTGACCTTCGGCGCGCGCTGGGACGTGCTGCAGGGGAAGATCACCTTCAAGGGCCCGGCCGGAACCGTCCTCGAACAGACCAAGCAGTGGGTGGATCCGATCGTCGGCCTCAACCTCGCCACGAGCGGCGCCGGCAGAGTGCACGCGCGGCTCTACTCGGAGATCGGCGGCTTCGGCGCGGGCTCGAAGCTCACCTGGCAGATCTTCCCCACCGTCGGTTTCGATCTCGGCAAGGTCGTCGCCTTCGACGTCGGCTATCGCTGGCTCGATCTGGACTACGAGAGCGGCGAAGGCGTGAGCGCCTTCAAGTACGACGTGCTGACGCAGGGGCCGGTGGCCGGATTCGTCTTCCGGTTCTGATGGTCAGCGTGCGCGTCGCGATGCTGACGATGCTGCTGCACGGACTGGGTGCGGTCGAGACGCATGCGCAGACCAACTTTCAGCTCTGGGGCAACGTGACGTTCAACTGGCTGCGCAGCGAGCGCCTGACCTATGAGGTCGACGTCGAGCCCAAGGTGCTGCTGAAGAAGCCGGACGGCGATCCGGCGTGGCGCAACCTCGACGTCGTGCCGAACGTCGAGTACGCCGCCAATCGCTGGCTCGATCTCGTCGGCGAGGTCGCCACGGGGTACACGAAGCAGACCGACGACGTGAACTCGTGGGAAGTGTCGCCGCGCGCCGGCCTCCGCGCGCACCTGTTCTCGCGCGACCTACACACCCGGGCCCCGCGCCTCCGTGAGCTTCCGCCTGCACGCCGAATCGTCGTCCGCGATCTCCTCCGCGTCGAGTCGCGGAATCTGTTTTACGTCGGCGCCGGCAGCGGATCCGATTCGTCGGTGCGGTTTCGCAACCGCCTCGAGCTGTTGGCGCCGCTCAACCGCGAGCGGCTGACCGACGATGGCGCGCGCTACCTGCTGGCGGACTGGGAATGGTTCATCCCGCTCGGCGAGCCGGACGAGCGCTTCGCGAACAAGCAGCGCATACGCGCGGGCCTCGGCTATCGCCGCGACCGGGCCTGGCGGTTCGAAGCGCTCTACATCTGGACCAGATCGCGCAACACCATCGAAGACGGGTTCACGACGTCGGACAACATCGTCGACATCCGGTTGAAGCGAGTGTTCTGACCAAACAGCGTGGAGAGGCGGATATGAACGCAAGATACACACGTGCGTGGTTCCTGCCAGTGCTGCTGGCGGTGCTGGTGGCCGTGCTGGTCCTGCCGGGACACGGACAGCAGCCTCCGGCCCAGGCGCAAACCGCCTCCCAGGGCGTTGGCACCCTCGACAAGGAGAAAGCGGAGAAGGTCTTCTCGGCGAAGGCTCCGTATTCGCCGTATGCCGGGCGCGC
>Ga0075362_10000539_pt1 | contig 11035 bp, 7 predicted proteins | sample EndMetdeltDD1762_FD_71397 | JGI IMG/M metagenome (GOLD analysis project Ga0075362, IMG submission 71397) | Populus endosphere microbial communities from Tennessee, USA - Endosphere MetaG P. deltoides DD176-2 | ecosystem: Host-associated > Plants > Roots > Endosphere | place: USA: Tennessee...
CCCAGCCCCTAGCCCCGCTTTACTCCACGCGGAGCGCCACGAGCGGATCGATGCGCGACGCGCGGCGGGCGGGCACGTAGCCGGCCAGCGCGGCCACGATCGTCAGCACGACGAGCATCGTGCCGAACGTGACCGGATCGGCTGCCGTCACGCCGTAGAGCAGGCCGCTCATCGAGCGGCCCAGCAGCCACGACGCCGCGACACCGACCGCCATGCCCGTCAACGCCAGCGTCAGCGTCTGCATCACGATGCGCCGCTGCACGTCGGCGGCCGACGCGCCCAGCGCCATGCGGATCCCGATCTCCTGCGTGCGCTGGCTGACCGAGTACGAGATCAGCGCGTAGATGCCGAGCGACGCGAGCACGAGCGCGAACGCCGCGAACGCGGTGAGCATCCAGACGGTGAACCTGCGCGGCGACACCGAGCGATCCACGAGCTGCTGGATCTGGCGGAACTGGTTGACGCCGAGGCTCGGCGCGATCGGGGCAAGGGCCGCACGAATGGCCGCCGCCGCGGCGCCCGGCGGGAGCGTCGAGCGGACGACGAGATCGTTGGAGGACTGATCCCGGCACTGCCGCATCGGGATGTACATCTCGTTGCCCGCCGCCTGCTCCAGCGTCAGGTGGCGCACGTCGCCGACCACGCCGACGACGCGGCGCTCCGTCGCGCAGCCGTTGAGCACGTACTTGCCGATCGGATCCTCGCCCGGCCAGAGGCGCTTCGCCATCGACTCGTTGATCACGATCACCTGATCGCTCGTCTCGATGTCGGTCGCCGCGATGTCGCGTCCGGCCTTGATCGGAATCCCGAGCGCCGCCATGTAGCCGTCGCTGACGATGCGCACGTAGGCGGTCGGCCCCTTGCCGCGCTCGTAGGTGACGCCCTTGGCCCGTCCGCCCCACGTGCGGTTGCGGCCGAGCGGCAGCGCGTCGGTGATGCCGGCGGCCTCGACGCCGGGGATCTCCCGGACGCGCCGCAGGACCTCGTCGATGTACGGCATCCGCTTGTCGCGCTCCGCGTAGACCCCTTCGGGATCGACGCGCACGGTGACGGCGCTGGCGGGACGGAAGCCGAGATCGACGTCGAGCACCTGGATGAAGCTGCGGAGCAGCAGCCCGGCGCCGACGAGCAGCACGCAGGCGAACGCGACCTCGGACACCACCAGCGCGTTGCGGATCCAGGTACGGCGGCCGGTCGAGCCGCGGCTCGCGTCCTTCAGCGCGTCGTGCAGCATCGATTCCGGCGCGTGGAGCGCCGGCGCGATCCCGAACACGATTCCCGTGAGGATCGCGACCGTGACCGCGAACGCAAGCGTGGCGCCGTCGGTGTGGACGTTGGCGAGGAGCGGCACGTTGAACGCCTCGAGCTGCGCGAGCGCCCGCGTGCCGGCGAACGCGACGAGGAGGCCGACCGCCGCGCCGCTGCACGACAGCACGATCCCCTCCGTCAGCGTCTGCGCGAGCAGGCGGCCGCGGCTCGCGCCGAGCGCCGTGCGGATCGCAATCTCCTTCTGCCGCGCCGCGCCGCGCGCGAGCAGCAGGTTGGAGAGATTGGCGCAGACGATCAGCATGACCGCCCCCACCGCGGCGGCCAGCACCCAGACGGCGAGCCGCATCTTGCCGTTGACGTGCGCGGACAGCGGCTTCACGAAGCCTTCGAACGAGTTGCGATCCGGATGCTCCCGCGTGATGGTCACGGCGAGCGACTGCACTTCGGCCTGCGCCTGCGCCGCCGTCACGCCCGGCTTCAGCCGTCCGATCATCGCCATCGTGTTCCCCCAGCGGTTCGTCTCCTGGCTGAGCGGGAACGGGAAGAAGAGATCGAAGCGGGTGCCGGGATGGAAGATCGACGCGAAATCGAACGAGGCGGGCAGCACGCCGACGACCGTGACGGGATCGCCGTCCAGCGTGAGCGAGGAACCGACGACGGCGGGATCGGACGCGAAGCGGCGCGCCCAGAAGGCGTGACTCAGCATCACCGTCTTGGCGGCGTTCCATTTCGACTCGTCGGCGGTGAACGTCCGCCCCAGCTCCGGCTGCACGCCGAGGATCTGGAAGAAGTTGTCGGACACCGGGACGCCGCTCAGCCGCTCGGCCTCTCCGCGCCCCGTCATCAGCGTGTCGCCCACGCCGTAGAAGGCGAAGTAACCGGCCACCGCCGACATCGACTGCGTTCGCTCCCGCAGATCGAGCATGTGCCCCACCTGCGTCGTCTGCCCCGACAGGCCGGCGACGTCGTGGTTGGCGATCCAGACGAGGCGTTCGGGTTCGGCGAAGGGCAGCGGCCGGAGCAGCAGCGTGTTGACGACGCTGAAGACGGTCGAGCTCGCGCCGATGCCGAGACCGGCGATCAGGATGGCGAAAGCGGCGAACCCGGCGTCGCGGCGGAGCGTGCGCAGGGTATAGCGGAGGTCCTGGGGAAGCGTGGACATGCCCCCTTTGACGGGTGGAACGGGCGGTTCGTTTGTGAGGTTGATTTTACTCAATATATTGAGTAAAATTACTCAACACACTGAGTGAATTCGCTCAACTCGATGACCAGCAAGGAGAAACGCTTCACCCGGATCCAGGCGGAGACGCTGGAGGCGCGGCTGCGGGAGCCGAGGCGATTCCTGCAGGTGATCGCCGGACCGCGCCAGGTGGGCAAGACGACTCTCGTCGGCCACGTGCTGGATCGGCTCGACGCGCCGGCCGTCTACGTGTCCGCCGACGATCCGGCCGCCGAGGATCCGGCCTGGCTCGCGGCGCAGTGGGAGCGCGGGCGCGTCGCCGCGGGTGCGGATCCCGGCGCGGTGCTCGTCCTCGACGAGGTCCAGAAGATCGCGCGCTGGTCCCAGGTCGTCAAGCGCCTGTGGGACGAAGACACGCGCGCGCACCGGCCGCTCAGGGTCGTGCTGCTCGGCTCGGCGCCGCTGCTCGTCCAGCAGGGGCTCGGCGAGAGCCTCGCCGGCCGCTTCGAGGCGGTGCACCTTCCGCACTGGTCGTTCGCCGAGATGCGCGCGGCGTTCGGCTTCTCGCTCGACGACTACCTCTACTTCGGCGGCTATCCCGGCGCGGCGCCGCTCGCCGCGGATCCGGGGCGCTGGAAGCGCTACCTGCTCGATTCGCTGATCGAGACCACCATCTCCCGCGACGTCCTGATGCTGACGCGCGTGGACAAGCCCGCGCTGCTGCGCCGCCTGTTCGAGCTCGGCTGCCGCTACTCCGGGCAGATCCTGTCGTACACGAAGATGCTCGGCCAGTTGCAGGACGCCGGCAATACGACGACGCTGGCGCACTACCTGGAGCTGCTGGCGGGCGCCGGCATGGTGACGGGGCTGCAGAAGTACGCGGGCAGGGCCGTGCGGCAGCGCGGCTCGATCCCGAAGCTGCAGGTGCTGAACACCGCGCTGATGACGGCGCTGTCGGGCGCGTCGCCGTCCGATGCCGTCCACGATCGCGAGTTCCGCGGCCGTCTCGTCGAATCGGCCGTCGGCGCGCACCTCGCCAACGCGGCCGCGGCGGGTGCGTGCGAGCTGTTCTACTGGCGCGAGGCGAACCAGGAAGTCGATTTCGTCGTCCGCGCCGGGCGCACGGTCGTCGGGATCGAGGTGAAGAGCGGCCGCGCGCCGACGGCGTTCGCGGGGCTGGGGGCGTTCTCGACGGCGTTCAAGCCGTCGCGCACCTTGATCGTCGGGGGCGACGGGATTCCGCTCGCGGAGTTCCTGACGCATCCGGTCGACCACTGGCTGCGCGCCTGAAGCCGCTCCAGAAGAGAAGCACTGTCGAATCGGGCGCCGGCGATGCACAATCAAGGTCGGCCACCATGTCCGACTTCCCCATCACGCCGCCGATCGAGCCGATGCTCTCGAGGACGGCCGACGCGATCCCGGACGGCCCGTTTCTCTACGAGCCGAAGTGGGACGGCTTCCGCGCGATCGTGTTCCGCGGCGCCGGCGGCGTCTACATCCAGAGCCGCGATCTCAAGCCGCTCGATCGCTACTTCCCCGAGCTGCACGACAGCCTGATCGCCGCGTTGCCCGACGGTTGCGTCGTCGACGGCGAGATCGTCATCGCGACGCCGGACGGGCTCGACTTCGACCTGCTGCAGATGCGGCTGCACCCGGCCGCCTCGCGCGCCGCGAAGCTCGCGAAGGAGACCCCGGCGTCGTTCGTCGCGTTCGATCTGCTGGCGGTTGACGGCGGTGACATCTGCGCGCGGCCGTTCGAGCAGCGCCGCGCGGGGCTGGAGTCGCTGCTGGCGGCGGTGAAGGCGCCCGTCCACCTCACGCCGGCGACGCGCGATCGCGAGCTGGCCCTCGACTGGCTGCAGCGATTCGAAGGGGCCGGCCTCGACGGCGTCATGGCGAAGCCCGCCGCCGGGACCTACGAACCCGGCAAGCGTGCGATGTTCAAGATCAAGCACGCGCGCACCGCCGACTGCGTCGTCGCCGGCTTCCGCTGGCACAAGGACGGCGAGGGCGTCCGCGTCGGCTCGCTGCTGCTCGGCCTCTACGACGGCACGGGCAAGCTCCATCACGTCGGCGTGGCGTCGGCGTTCAGCAGGAAGACGCGCGAAGATCTCGTCCAGTTCCTCGAGCCGTTCCGCAAGGACGCGATGACGAGCCATCCCTGGCGCGAGTGGGCGCAGCACGCGGGCGCCACGCGCATGCCGGGCGGGCAGAGCCGCTGGAGCGCCGGCAAGGATCTCTCGTGGGAGCCGGTGCGCATCGCGCTCGTGTGCGAAGTGAAGTACGACCACATGCAGGGCGATCGCTTCCGCCACGCGGCCTTCTTCCATCGCTGGCGCCCGGACAAGGCGCCCGCCGACTGCCGCTACGATCAGCTCGAGGTGACGACGCCGTTCGAGCTGGAGAGAGTCTTCGGCGCTGCTGCCCAGAGCGACTGAGACGGGGCCGACGGCGGCGGCCACGAAGGTCACAAAGTCCACGAAGAAGACCTGGGAGGTTTCTTGGTGATCTTCGTGGCCGTCGTGGTCTTCGTGGCCGCTGCCGTCGGCTCGTCACAGTCGAATCGGGTGCGCGCTGGTATTGTGGGAGTCGTGCCGGAGCACGCCGTCATCACCGCCGCGGGACGCGAGGTCGCGATCTCGAATCCGCAGAAGATCCTCTTCCCGGAGGCGGGCCATACCAAGCTCGATCTCGCGCGCTACTACCTCGCGGTCGCGGACGGCGCGCTGCGCGGCGCGGCGCACCGGCCCAACGTGCTCGTGCGCTACCCCGACGGCACCGGCGGCGAGTACTTCTATCAGAAGCGCGCGCCGAAGGCGCGTCCGGAGTGGATCGAAGCCGTCACGCTGAAGTTTCCGTCCGGCCGGACGGCCGAGGAAATCGTCCCGCGCGACGCGGCGGCGCTCATCTGGATGGCCAACCTCGCGTGCCTCGAGCTGCATCCGCACCCGGTCCGGGCCGACGATCTCGATCATCCCGACGAGCTGCGGGTCGATCTCGATCCCGTGCCCGGCATCGAGTGGCCGCAGATCCGCGACGTCGCCGCCGTCGTCAAGGCGGCGCTGGACGAGGTGGGGCTGGTGGGATGGCCGAAGACGTCGGGCTCGCGCGGGATGCACGTGTTCGTGCGGATCGAGCGGCGCTGGACGTTCACGCAGGTCCGCCGCGCCGCGCTGGCGCTGGCGCGCGACGTGGAACGGCGCGTGCCCGCGCTGGCCACCAGCAAGTGGTGGAAGGAGGAACGCCACGGCGTCTTCCTCGACTACAACCAGAACGCGAAGGATCGCACCGTGGCCAGCGCCTACTCGGTGCGCCCGACGCCGGACGCCCGCGTGTCGGCGCCGCTCGCCTGGGACGAGATCGCCGACTGCGATCCGCACGACTTCACGCTGACCTCCATGCCCGCGCGGTTCGCCTCCGTGGGGGACCGGCACGCCGACATCGACCGGCACGCCGGCACGCTCGACGCGCTGCTCGATCTGTCGGCGCGCCAGGAACGCGACGGCCTCGGCGACGCGCCGTGGCCGCCGCACTACCGCAAACAGGCGGGCGAAGCGCCGCGCGTCGCACCGTCCCGGCGGCGCGTGCCGAAGCACCCGCTCATCGACATCGGCCGCGCGCGCGACCAGGCCGACGCGCTCGCGGGATTCGAGCGCTGGAAGGCGCGCCACCCCGACGTCGTGCCGCATCTCGAACCGGCCGACGTGCTCGTCGACCGCGAACGCGGCCGCTACCGCACGTGGACGAAGGTGCGCGTCAACCTGCAGCACGTCCCCGAGCCGCTGCGCCCGCCGCAGGAGCCGCTCGATCCCGACGAAGACCCCGCGTCCGAATGGCGCGGCGCGCAGAACCGCAAGCGCGAGCCGTGAGCGACTGCGACGTGGCCGACGGCAGCGACCACGAAGTTCACGAAGATCACAAAGTTCACAAAAGAAACCCATAGGGTTTTCGTGATCTTCGTGGCCTTTGTGGCCTTCGTGGCCGCTGCCGTCGGCCCGTAACAGTCGCTCTCGGCACGGGAACGCGTTGCCGGGGCGGGCCGTATTGTCCTACTATGCAGAGCATATATGGCCAAGGGTGACCATCTCGGCGAGTTCGAGCACATCGTCCTGGTGGCCGTGCTGCGGCTGGGCAGCGGCACGTACGGCGCGGCGATCCGGCGCGAGATCGAGGCGCGCACGCGGCGATCGCTGACCGTCGGCGCCCTTTACCGGACACTGGACCGGCTGGAAGCCAAGGGCTACGTCCGGTCGTGGGCCGGCGATCCGACACCGGAGCGCGGCGGCCGATCGAAACGCCATTTCGAGGTCCGCCCGCTCGGCGTCAAGACGCTGCGCGCGAGCCGCGAGGCGATCGCCGCGATGTGGGACGGACTCGAACCGGAGGTGACCCGTGGCTCGTGAGCTCCCGCTCTGGCTGCGCGCCCTCGTGCGGATCACGTCGCCCACCGCACGCGACGCGGAAGTCGGCGACATCGTCGAGGAGTACGTCGAAGGCGGAGCCTCGCCGCTCTGGGTCTGCCGGCAGCTCCTGAGCGTCGCCGGGCGCAGAGGTGCGCGCGGCGACGTGCGCGGCCATGCGGCGCCGCTGGCGTCGCAGATCGCGGCCGACGTGCGCTACGCGCTGCGCACGTTCCGGCGTCATCCCGGTTTCGCCGCCGCCGCGATCGCCCCCATCGCGCTCGGCGTCGGACTCAACGCCGGCGTGTTCTCCATCCTCGACGCCGTCGCGCTCCAGCCGGTGCCGAGCCCGGACGGCGACGAGCTCGTCAGCGTCTACCAGGATTTCCGCGGAGTGAAGGAGCGGCGCATACACGGGGCGCGCCAGATGTTCTCGGTTCCCGAATACCGCGTCTATCGCGACCGCACCAGGACGCTGTCGGGACTCGCCGCGTTCACGCGGTACTGGACCGTGACGCTCGGCGGCGACGCGCCGCGCGAGATCGGCGGCGCGCTCGTGACGTGCAACTACTTCGAGGTCGTGCGGATCCGGCCGGCGCTCGGTCCCGGCTTCACCGCGGCGAACTGCGAGGCGCCGGACGCGCCGCCGGCGGTCGTCGTCACGCATGCGCTCTGGACGTCCGCGCTGGGCTCGGATCGCGACATCGTCGGCAAGACGATCGTGCTGAATGGCCGGCGCGTCGGCGTCGCCGGCGTCGCGCCCGAAGGGTTCGGCGGCATCGACGTCGCGCAGGTGTCGTTCTTCGCACCAGTGTCGATGCAGGCCGTGCTGCGGCCCGAAGAACGCTTCCATCTCGATCCGCATACGAGCTGGCTGACGCTGGTCGGCCGGCGCCAGCCGGGCACGACGATCGCGCAGGTGCGCGCGGAGCTCGGCGTCATCGCCGGCGAGATCGATCGGCAGTGGCCGGGGCGGACCACGACGGTGCTGGTCGAGCCGGCACGATCCCTGTCGATCCCCGTCGCGCGGCGCGACGTCTTCCGGCTCGCGGCGGTCGTCGCCGCGGCGTTCGGGCTCATCCTCCTGGTCGCGTGCGCGAACGTCGCCAACCTCCTGCTCGCCCGCGCGGCCGTGCGCCAGAAGGAGATCGCCGTCCGTCTCTCGCTCGGCGCGGCGCGCGGACGGCTGATCCGCCAGCTGCTCACCGAGAGCCTGCTCATCGCCGCCGCCGGCACGATCGCCGGATCGTTCCTGGCGCGATGGTCGTTCCAGGCGCTGCTCGCGCTCCTGGTGTCGCTGGCCCCCGGCCAGATCCCGGTCCTGCGGCTGGACGCCGGCCTGAACCTGCATGTCTTCGCGTTCGCCATCGCGATGACGGTCGTGGCCAGTCTCGTCTTCGGCCTCGCCCCCGCCTTGCACGCGTCGAGGCTCGACATCCAGACGCTGCTGAATCGCGACTCGGCCGGCGCCGGACGCGCCGCGACCGGGTGGCTGCGCGGATCGCTCGTCGGCGTGCAGGCGGCCGTCTGCGCCATCCTCATGATCGCGGCCGCGCTGCTCTTCCGCGCCGCGTACGTCACCGAGACGCTCGACCCGGGCTTCGCGTATCGCGACGTGGCCGTCATGTCGTTCGACCTGCGCGGCGCAGGCGTCGAGCCGGCGCGGGCCGCGGCGGTCAGGAACGCACTGATCGATCGCGTGCGCGCACTCCCCGGCGTCGAGTTGGTCGCGGAGGCCGGCCGGGCGCCCCTGACCCCGGGCGACACGCAGACGATGGTGCGGCGCGCCGACGACGAACGGTGGCAGGAGATCGACTTCAACGCCGTGTCGTCCGAGTTCTTTGGCGTCGTCCGGATCCCGATCACGCGCGGCCGCACGTTCCGCACGACGGAGCTGGAAGGTCCGGCCCGCGCCGTGATCCTGACGGAGAACACGGCGGCGCGCTTGTGGCCAGGAGAGGCCCCCATCGGCCGGACGCTGCAGATGGCGATCGACAACAACCGCAGCACCACGCTCGAGGTCGTCGGCGTGGCGGCCGACGCGCAGGTCGCGCGCATCGCGGACACCCGGCATCTCTACATGTATCTGCCGGCGGGGCGCGACTCGAGCGCCGGACGGGCGCTGCTCGTGCGCAGCGCGGCCGAGGCCGCCGCGCTGGCGCGGCCGATCGCCGCGGCCGCCCGCGATCTCGCGCCCGGACTCGTCGTCTCCGTGGCTCCGCTCGAGCGCAACCTCGACCTGTGGCGCGGAATCTCGCGCGCGATCGCCGGCCTCTCGGGCGCGCTGAGCGTTCTGGCGCTCGTGCTGGCGACGATTGGCATCTACGGCGTCGTCTCGTTCGTGGTGAGCCGGCGGCTGCGGGAGATGGGCATCCGGATGACGCTCGGCGCAGGCCTGGGCGACGTGCGCCGGCTCATCGCACGGCAGACGCTGCGGCCGGTCGCGATCGGCCTCGCGGTCGGGGTGGCCGGCGCGGCGGCCGGATCGCGCGTGCTCGGGAGCGTCCTCTTCGGCGTGAGCCCGCTCGATCCCTGGTCGTTCGCCGGCGCCACCATCCTGCTGCTCGCGATCGCGCTGGCCGCCAGCCTCGTGCCGATGCGCGTGCTCGCCGCCCTCCCGCCGGCGGCGGTGCTGCGCCGCGAATAGCGGCGCACGCCCGCTCTCCCCACCGGCGCGGCGAGATCGACTAGGATTCCCCGAGGAGGATCGATGGCTCTCACTCGGGCCGTGTTGGCCGCAGGCTTGTGCGCCGCGGCGCTGTCGGCCGGCTGCGGCAGCGCGGCCGTGTCCAAAGGCCTGCACGTCACGCCGCCGGGGCTCGGACAGTATCCCTACAGCGACGCCGACGTCGACTTCATGGCGGGCATGATTCCGCACCACGCGCAGGCGGTGGTCATGGCCGGCTGGGCGCCGTCGCACGGCGCGCGGCAGGACGTCGCGATCCTGTGCGAACGGATCGTCGTCGGACAGCGCGACGAGATCACGATGATGCAGACCTGGCTGCGCGATCGCGGCCTGGCCGTGCCCGACGCGACGTCGACGCGTCACCGCATGAAGATGCCCAACGGCATGGAGCACGACATGCTCATGCCCGGCATGCTCTCCGACGAGGAAATGGCCGCGCTCGATCGCGCGCGGGGGCCGGAGTTCGATCGCCTCTTCCTGGAAGGCATGATCCGGCACCACCAGGGAGCGATCGACATGGTGGACACGCTCTTCAAGTCGTACGGCGCGGCGCAGGACGAAACGGTGTTCAAGTTCGCCAACGACGTCCAGGCCGATCAGTCTGTCGAAATCGACGTCATGAAGGACATGCTGTCGCAAGTGGGCAAGACGCCAGCGAGCGAGCAACGCGAGTGAGCCTCGCGAGCGGAGCGCGCCGGCGAAGCGGCGCGCGAGCGAGCGTGTAGGGGGGTCCGGCGGGGCGAAGCCCCCCGGTTGAGAAGGACATGCTGTCGCAGGTGGGCAAACGCCCCGAATAGGGAGGACCTCAGAGATGTCACGGATCACAGGCACGCTCGCCGCCGGCACGCTGGCGATGATCATCACCGCGTGCGGCAGTGCGACGAAGACGCCGCCAGCGGCGGCGCCCGCGCAACCCGCAGCCACGGCGCCGGCGCAGCCGTCGCAACCGGCTGCCGCCTCGCCGTCGTCACCCGCGCCGTCGCAGCCGGCGGCCGCACAGCCGGCAGGCACGCCCGCCGCGGCGCCCGCCGCAGGGCAGCCCGCCGCCGAAGGGGCCGCGCCGGGACCGGGCCGCGGCGGACGCGGAACGCCGCCGCCACCGCCGCCGACGCCGCCGTCGTCGATGCCCAAGCCCGTGACGCCGATCGTATCGGCCGCCGCGCCGTCGCCCGATCCGCGCGTCGGCCTGAAGGCCGGCTGGTGGGACGCCGGCCAGGCCGCGTGGAACATGAACATGATCTCGACGACGCCGCCGACCGGAAAGTCGCTCGGCGCGACGCACTCGGATCTCGCGTTCAGCGGGAAGTACACGATCCAGGGCCAGTACAACGGCTTCGACATCTACGACGTCTCGAACCCCGAGAAGCCGGTCCTCGCGCAGCAGTACAACTGCCCCGCGTCGCAGAACGACGTGTCGGTCTACAAGCACCTGCTCTTCATGTCGTCGGAAGCGACCAACAGCCGCAGCGACTGCGGCTTCGGCGGCGTGCCGGATCCGGT
>Ga0075362_10000540_pt1 | contig 11030 bp, 10 predicted proteins | sample EndMetdeltDD1762_FD_71397 | JGI IMG/M metagenome (GOLD analysis project Ga0075362, IMG submission 71397) | Populus endosphere microbial communities from Tennessee, USA - Endosphere MetaG P. deltoides DD176-2 | ecosystem: Host-associated > Plants > Roots > Endosphere | place: USA: Tennessee...
AGGTGGAACACGAGGTCGAGATCCTCGGTCGCCATGTGGCGGTAGGCCGTGAAGAACCCGACCTCGTAGTGCTGGCACGACGCGAACGCGAAGCGCAGCCGGTTGACCTCGTCGTTCGCGTCGTGCCAGCACTACGAGGTCGGGTTCTTCACGGCCTACCGCCACATGGCGACCGAGGATCTCGACCTCGTGTTCCACCTGGGCGACTACATCTACGAAGGCGCGGGGCGCGACGGCCAGACACGCCGTCACAAGGGCCTCGAGCTCGCGACGCTCGACGACTACCGCAACCGCTACGCGCAGTACCGCATGGATCCCGACCTCCAGGCCGCGCACGCCGCGTTTCCGTGGATCCTCACGCCCGACGATCACGAGGTCGACAACAACTACGCCAACGCGATCTCCGAGCACGACGATCCGCGCGAGGCGTTCCTGCAGCGGCGCGCCGCCGCCTACCAGGCGTACTACGAGCACATGCCGTTCCGCCGCCGGTCGATTCCGTCCGGACCGGACATTCAGCTCTACCGCCCGTTCACGTACGGGAAGCTGGCCTCGTTCTTCGTGCTCGACACGCGGCAGTACCGCACCGATCAGCCGTGCGGCGACGGCTCCAAGGCCGCCTGTCCCGGCGTCGCCGATCCGAACGCCACGCTGCTCGGGGCGGCGCAGGAACGCTGGCTCCTCGACGGGCTCGGACGGTCGAAGGGGCGATGGAACGTCCTGCCGCAGCAGGTGATGATGGCGAAGGTCGATCAGATGCCCGGCCCCGAGGAGCGGTTCTCGATGGACCAGTGGTCGGGCTACGACGCCGGCCGCACGCGGCTGCTCGAGTTCATGGCCTCGCGCCGTCCGTCGAATCCCGTCGTCCTCACCGGCGACATCCACAGCAACTGGGTCAACGATCTCAAGGTGGACTTCCGCGACGCCGACGCGCCCGCCGTCGCGACCGAGTTCGTCGGCACCTCGATCACCTCCGGCGGCGACGGCATGGATCAGGCGGAGCGGATGAAGGGCGTGCTCGGCGAGAATCCGTTCGTGAAGTTCCAGAACTCCCAGCGCGGCTACGTGTCGTGCTCGGTGACGCCGGGCGCCTGGCATGCCGACTATCAGGTGATGGACTTCGTGACGAAGCCGGACGCGCCGCGGAAGACGCGCGCGTCCTTCCGGGTGACCAGCGGTCGCGCCGGCGCCGAGCGATTGTCATAGCGCTCGCGACTCGCGACTCGCGACCCGCTACACTGCTGCCATGGCAGTCACGCGGCTTCTCCTCGTGCGGCACGGCGCCACCACGGCGACCGAAGAAGGACGATTCTCAGGGTCCGGCGGCGCCGAGTTGTCGGACGAAGGACGCCGGCAGGCGGCGCGCCTCGGCGAGCGGCTGTCGCGCGAACCCATGACCGCCATCTACGCGAGTCCGCTGTCGCGCGCTCTCGACACGGCAGCCATCATCGCGGATTCCTGCAGACTCGAGCCGATCGTCCGCGACGGCCTGCGCGAGATCAGCCACGGGCACTGGGAGGGGATGAAGCGGGCCGACGTCGAACGCGAGTTCGGCGAGGAATACGCGCAGTACGAAGAAGACCCGTTCACGTTCGCGCCGCTCGGCGGTGAGACCGGCGTGGCGGTGCTCGCGCGCGCGCTGCCGGTCGTCCGCGACATCGTCTCCGCGCATCCCGGCGGCCGCATCGTCGTCGTGTCGCACAAGGCGACGCTGCGCCTCCTGCTGAGCAGCCTGCTCGGCTTCGACGCGCGAGGCTACCGCGAACGGCTGGACCAGGCGCCCGCGTGTCTCAACGTCGTCGACTTCCGCGATCCCGTCCACGCCCGACTGATGCTCTTCAACGACACGTCGCACTACGACGCGGATCCGCGCGAGGGACACCCGTCGCTGTCGAAGTGGTGGGATCGCTCGCAGACGCCCTGACGGGCTGGAGCCTGTTCCTCCACTCGTCCACACTCACTTCGGTGGCGCAGTCTGGTGGGGATGCCGCGTGCGATCCGACCGGAATTCGGTCGCCGACGAGTAGAAGCCCGACGTGTGGAGCGTGATCGTCACGGGATCCGCGCCTGGATTCTCCCAGTACCATCCGTGAATGCCCGCGAACGGAGCGGTAAACGTACCGGTCGACTCGCGGCGCGTCTTCTTGTCGTAGCTGACCGGCGCTTCAGGACTCGCGGCCGGGTCGCCGTGAAACTCGTGCATCAGCGCCGCGGTGCTCGTCCAGGCGTAGACCATCGTCGCTCCCTGCTCGAGCCGGTACTTGTACTCGACGAAATCATACGGGCCCAGGACGAACTGCGCCGAGTCGGACTTGAACGGCGTCGAGTATGCGCCGATCGGTCCGTTCTGCGCGGGCACGAGCGCGGCCCCCGGCGGGACCGGTTCCTCGGGCATCGGCGGAGGCGCCGCGATGCGCGTCAGGCCGAGCGCGCGTCCGGTACCGAGCGGATCGACTGCATACTCCGCGGGAAGAACCAGCGTGACCAGGACGACCGCGGCAGCGCCCGCCGCAAGCACGGTCGTCCGCGCCAGCTGACGTGGGGACGGAAGGGGAGCGGAGGTGGTCATGGCGTGATGAAGTATCCGGTGAGCTGGTAGCCGACGAACACGAAGCCGGCCGTCATCAACATGGCGTTCGTGGCGTAGGCGTAGCGCAGGTAGGCCGAACGCGTCCGCCAGTAGGTGAGCGCGATGAGCACCGCCGTCAGCGCCAGCAGCTGTCCGATCTCGACGCCGGCGTTGAAGCTGACGATGTTGGTGACGAGGCCGTTCTTCGACAGCGCGAAGTCCTGGAGCTTGGTCGCGAGGCCGAAGCCATGGAAGAGACCGAAGATCAGCACCGCGGCGCGCGGGTCGGGCTGCCAGCCGAGCAGGCTTCGGAATCCGCCGAGGTTCTCGAACCCCTTGTACACGATCGACAGTCCGATGATGGCGTCCACGAGGTGAGGGTTGGCGCGTATGCCGCCCAGCGCGCCGGCGAGCAGCGTGACGCTGTGCCCCAGCGTGAACAGGCTGACGTAGAGGACGATGTCCCTGGCGCGATACAGAAAAAAGACGACGCCGACCAGGAAGAGCAGATGGTCGTACCCCGTGACCATGTGCTTGGCGCCGAGATACATGAGCGGCGCCACCGCGGCGCCGTCGACCGACTGGAGGAAGCGCGCGTCTTTCGACGACACGCCATGGGCGCTCAACTCCGCGCCGGCCAGCGCGAGGGCGGCACAGACCGGCAGCCAGGGAACGAGACGCCAAGGAGGGACGTCGTCCGGGAAGCCGCGTACAATGAGCCGCCGGAGCCACGACATGAACAAACGTTTCATCGCCGCCCTGACGCTCGGCGTTGCGCTGCTCGGCGCGCCGTCCGTCACGGCACACGAGCGGTTCCGTTTCGTCGGGACGGTTGACAAGGTCGACACGAAAGCGAAACTCCTGACAGTCAAACTGACGCCGTCGGCGGACAAATCGTTGCCGCCGGACGTCGATATCGGCCTGACCCCGAAGACCCGGGTCGAACGCGACGGCAAGCCAGTGGCTGTGTCGCAGCTGAAGCCAGGACTATACGTCGTCGTCGATGCTCTGGGCGACGCGGTCTTCGACACGGACGCCGTCACGGTGAGAATCGTGCCGGCCCCGAAGAAGCCACCTCAGGCGCCGTCGGGCCGGCCGTAGCGCGTCAATCGGGCTGGCGCCGCGGCTCCTTCGGCAGCAGCTTGACCGCCGCCACGCGCAGGCCGTCGCGCTTCTCGACACGGAGCCGCCGTCCGTCGATCGCCACCTCTTCGCCGACGGGCGGGAAGCGCCCGAGGAGCGCGACGACGAGGCCGCCGAGCGTGTCGATGGCGGCCAGGGTCTCGTCCTCTATCTTGACGTCCGCGAGCTCCGCGAACTCGTCCACGCGCATGCGTCCGTCGAGCACGATCGATCCGTCGGCGCCGGTCTGCGGCGCGGGCGTTCCGGCGGGTCCCCCCGCGTCGAGCGATCCCACCAGCGCCTCGAGGAGGTCGATCAGCGTGATCATGCCTGCCGTTCCACCGTACTCGTCGAGGAGAATCGCCAGCGCGCAGCCCTGGCGCCGCATGCGCTCGAGGAGGGCGGCGGCGTGAATCGTCTCCGGCACGATCAGCGGCGGCCGGGCAAAGCTGCGTGCGCTGGCGTCCCCGGCGCCCGCGGCGGCGTGCTTGGCCAGCTCGATGACCTCGACGGCGCCGACGATGTTGTCGATCGAGCCTTCGAAGACGGGGTAGCGGTAGTGGCCGGCGTCGAGCGCGCGAGGCAGCAGCTCCGCCACGGACAGATCGATCGGAAACGCCGTCATCGACGTGCGCGGCGTCATCAGCGCGCCGGCGGTGATATCGCCGAACTCGAACGCGCGCTTGGCGATCCGCGCTTCGGTGGCGTCGACGACGCCGGCCTGCTGCATGCCGGTGAGGAGCAGCCCCAGCTCGTCGACCGAGTGCACCATCTGGTGTCCGCTGGCAGGGTGCAGGCCGGCCAGCCGCAGGGCGGCGTTGCCGATCGCGTTCAGCGCGGTGATGGGCCACTTGAAGACGGCGTGAAACAGCTGAATCGGACGGGCGACCCAGAGCGTCGTCTCTTCCGGCCGCTGCAAGGCGAGCCCCTTCGGCGCGAGCTCGCCGACGACGATGTGCAGCCCGGTGATCACCGCGAAGGCGACCGCGATGGCCAGGCCGTGCGCCGCGGCGGGCGCGAAACGTCCGGCGGTCGCGGCCAGCGGTTCCTCGAGCAGGTGCGCGAGCGCGGGCTCGCCGATCCAGCCGAGCGCCAGCGACGCCAGCGTGATGCCGAACTGCGTGGCGGCGATGTAGGCGTCGAGATGAGAAACGACGTGGCGCGCGGCCGCGGCGCGGGCGACGCCGTCGCGCTCGAGCTCCTCCAGGCGCGACTTGCGGACCGCGACGATCGCGAACTCGGTGGCGACGAAGAAGCCGTTGGCGAGGACCAGGACGAGGACTGCGGCGAGACCAATGACGGGAGGCAGTTCCATAAGGGGGAGCCTGTGCTGTCGACGGCGGCCGGGCGCCGCCGCGGGATCAGCGCGGCGGACGTGGCGCCACGCCGGCGTATGCCGGCGGTGGCTTCTGCGCGGTGCCAGGCACGTGCCGCTTCCCCCACTGGATGAGCTCCCGGAGAACGGGCAGCAGATCGTGGCCCCGCTGCGTCAGATAGTACTCGTAGCGGGGCGGGCGCTGCTCGTACCGGCGGCGCTCGACCAGTCCGCACCGTTCCAGCCGCTTGAGCCGCTCGGCCAGGATGTTGGTGGAGATGCGTTCGGGCGAGTCGAGGAAGTCGGCGAAGCGGTGCTTGTCGTAGAAGAGCAGGTCGCGCATCACCAGCAGCGTCCAGCTGTCCCCGAGGATGTCGAGGGCGCCGGCGATGGGGCAGGGCGATCGGAGCGGCACGGGGGCACTGTATCATGTCGCTTGCAGTTTGCAAGTGACATGCGATAGAGTCCCCAGGCGTCACTTGCAAGACGCAAGTCACAGCGCATCAAAGGAGTCGATCATGCTGCCTGCCGCCCGCGCCCTCATCGCCGAGCTCGACGTCGAAGCCGCCACGACCCGGCGCGTGCTGCAGCGCGTCCCCGACGATCGCCTCGCCTGGCAGCCGCACGCCAAGTCGATGACCCTCGGCCAGCTCGCGCAGCACATCGCCTCGATTCCGGGCAACGTGACGCGGCTGTTGCAGCAGCCGGGCATCGACATGGCGACGAGGCGGATCGAATACGCGCCCGGCGAGAGCGCCTCCGCCATCCTCGCGACGTTCGATGCGTCGATGGCCGCGGCCCGCGATCTCCTGTCCGGCCTGACCGAGGACGCGGCGACCGAAGTGTGGCGGATGACGTTCGGCGAGCGTGAGATCTTCGCGATTCCGCGGCTGGGCGTGATGCGGACGATGTGCCTCCACCACCTGATCCACCATCGCGGCGAGCTCGTCGTGTATCTGCGCCTGCTCGACGTGCCGGTGCCCGTCGTGTACGGACGCAGCGCCGACGAGAATCCGTTCGCGCAGCCGGCAGCGTGACGTCTGCTCGTTTGCAGTGTCCGCCTCAAGCGGAACGTCGCGGGCGCCGGCATTCCGCTTCGAGGCGGAAGCGGCAAGGATCCGGAACGCGCTAGAACTGATTGAGGCGGTAGACGCGGATGCGCGTGCCGACCTCGGTGGACGCCACCGTCGCGAGCGTCGAGCCCGCGACGGCGAGCACGGACGGCGGCCCCTCTTCGTCGAGGGCCGCGGGCTGGAGCAGCTCGCCGCTGGCGATGCGCAGCGCCACCGGCAGCCCGTTCGACGAGCCGATCAGCCAGCCAGGCACGCGCTGGTCGGCCATGTCGAACGACGCGTCGCTGACGGCGAGCCCGCCGGCGGCCCGTCCCTCGACGTCGAGCGTGAAGATGCGCTCGACATCGCCGTCGTGGATCGCGCAGAGCAGCCGGCGATCGCTGGCGGCATCGCTGCCGCAGGCCGCCTGGAGCAGCGTGTGCGACGCGAGCGCCTGCGATCCGCGCGACAGCCAGATCCGGGCGTCCGGCGATCCGTTCTGCACGGCGATGGCCGCGGCCCCGGCGGCGGCCCAGCCGTCGATCGCGGCGCCGTCAGGCGACGGCGCCGACGCAATCCGCACCTCGGTGCCGCCGACCTGGCCCGTCGCACGGGCGGGCCGCCCGGCCGCGTCACGGCCCGACAACGTCCATGCGTTCGTGCCCGCCTCGTAGACGAGCGTGCCCGAGCGCATCGGGACGGGCACGCGCCATCCCGGCGTCCCGGACCGGACGTCCACCTCGGCGATCTCCGCCGTCCCCTGACGCGCCGTCCACGTGAGCGCGCGTGTGTCGTCGAGGAGGATGAGATCCGTGGCCTCGATGCGCGCGAACGTGCTGCGCGCGTCAGCGACGTGGAAGACGTGGATCCCGTCGGCGCCGCGACCGCCATCCTTGCCGACGACCGCGGCGATGCGACCGCTCGACGGAATGCGCAGCGCGCCGACGTCGAACGGCACGTCGAACACCACCGACGGCGGTCCCGTCAGCAGCGTGCGCGTCGCCACTGACGCGTTGCTCAATTCGGGAACGAGCGGATTGAGCGCGCTCGCGCGTCCGCGCTCGCTCAGCACACTGACCACGGCCGCGGCGAGGCAGAGGACGAAGACGGCGATCAACGGGACGGTGACCTGTTTCCGCATGGAATCCCGCCGGACGAAGCGCAAGCCGCATGCCTGCCGTCCTGCTTGCGGTTAGCGGCGGTCCGGGCCGCAGCCGCCACCGGAATGGTGGGCCGCGGCACAGATCTGTATGGGCGATCGACGGCGCGTCAGCGCAGCGGATAGACGCGAATCTGCGTGCCCGAGCCGCTCGTCGAGACGGCGCCGAGGGCCGTGCCCGTCACCGCGATGGTGAACGGCCGCTCGCCGTCCGCGTCGGGGACGCGGACGATTTCAGGCGACGCGAGCCGCACGGCGACGGGCGCGCTTCCGGCCCAGCCGGTGAGCCAGCCGGCGGCCGCGCTCTCGTCGGGATAGAAGCGCCCGTCGATCGACGCGAGCGGATGCGGCGTGCCGGCGGTGTCGACGGCGACGATCCGTGTTCGTTCGCCGTCGAAGGCGGCGCAGAGCACCCGGCTGGCGTCGCCGGCGTCGTTGACGCAGCGCGTGTCGAGCAGCGTCCTGGCGATCGGCCGGCGCGTGCCGCCATAGAGATGCCAGATCTGCGAGTGGCTCCACATCTGGGAGCGGAGCAGCGCCGACCAGAGCAGCCACCGCGAAGACGCGAGACCGCGCTCGATTTCCTTCTGCACGGCGATGGCCGAATGGCCGTCCGTCGCCCAGCTCTCGATCCAGCCGCTTCCGTCCGGCAGCGGCGCGATGAAGGTGCGCACGGCGGGGAGTCCGGTCGTGCCGCTCATTTGCACCAGGCGATTGCGCTCGTCGCGGCCCGTGACCGTCCACGCGCGGCTGGTGGACACGTAGGACAGCGTGCCCCACTTGAGGGCGGGCAGCGGCTGCCGCCAGACGATGGCGCCCGACGCGACGTGAATGTCGCGCAGCTCGAGTTGTCCGTTGGCCCGCTGCAGCACCAGCGCGCGCGCCTCGTCTTCGAACGCGAGGTCGTCAGCCTGCACGGGGAGGAGATCGCGGACGAGACCCGCCACGTGGTAGACCCGCGACGTCTCGTCGCCGCGCGCGTCTTCGTCCTCCTCGCGGACCGCGGCCGCGACCCGCCCGCCGGGCGACAGCCGCACGAGCTGTACGCCAAACGGGATGTCGAACTGCGCGAAGGGCGCCTCGCGCACGACGGTCATGCTCGCGCGCGGCGCGTCGACGAGGAAGGGATCGCTGCCGAAGGTCACGAGGAACCAGTGCGTGCCAGCGGTGAGGATCGCGATCGCGGCGAGCGCGCCGGCGGCGGCCTCCACGCGGAAGATGCGCCGGTCGCGATCGGTGAACGCGGCCGCCGCCGTGGCGGCGAGCAGGACGAAGACGCCCGGGGTCGCATGCACGCTCTGGTGGAAGCGCACGGGCGCGATTCCGCCCGCCGCGATCCAGACCAGCGACAGGAGGGCAGCGGCGGCGAGCACCACGCGCAGCGTGCCCGTTCCCGGCGCGCGCTCGCGCCGGCGCACCCACCCGACGGCGACGAGGGCAGAGCCCAGCACGGCGTACAGCAAGCCTGCTGAATAGGCGAAGCTGCCCGCCTGCCCGTTGAAGGTCTGCCAGAACCAGGCAGCGAGTCCTGCCGCGCCGCCGGCGATGAGGAGGATCGGCGAGGGGCAGAGCGCGCCGAGCAGCGCCGCGAACGCGAACGCCATTTGACCCACCGCGCCGGCAAATCCCGCCGCGACGAACGCGACGAGCCGGGCGACGGCGGGTGAGAACGGCATCCCCAGCGGCGACGCCTGCGTGAGGCGTCCGTCCACGCGATCGAGCACGGCCTGGAGCGCCGGGACATCCGCGGCCCGCGGCGTCATCTTCCATCGCTGACCGGCGCGATCGACGGCGACGAGTGACACGCCGCCGCCGAACGCGGCGTCGAGGCGCAGCTCCACCAGCGCCGCGTAGTCCGTCACCTGCGTGATGCCGGCCGTCCGGGACCAGCTGACGCCGGACGCGTCGAACGTCGCCGTCGCCGGGCCGCCCGCCTCGGCGAACGTGACGGGCGCGTCGAGCAGGACCGGAGCGCCGCCCTGGGTGGCGCGGATGTCGCGGATGCGCCGCGCGAGACTCGGATGCGTGGCGCGCTGCTCGAGATGTTGATCCCACCGGCGGGGCACGCGCGCGATGGCATGCAGCTTGGTGAGCGCGCGCGCGAGCGCCTCGGCGTCGCCGGTCAGCGCCACCGCGCGCAGATCGCTCGCGGTCTCGTTCTGCTGCCGGCGGTGCGCGCGGAAGCCGAATGCCGCCACGAACGCGCACGGCCAGAGATAGAGCCAGCCGGTGAACGACGGGCCCATCGCCGCCCGCGCGAGCGGCGAGGCGGCGGCGGCGATCGCCGCCACCACGATCGTCGCGAGGAACATGCGCCGCAGCCGGGCGCGATCGTAGTACTCGAGATGCGCGATCTCGTGCGCCGCGATCGCGACGATCTCGTCGGTCTCGAGGCGCGCCAGGAGCGTCTCCGAAAAGACGACCGCGGATTCTCTCAGCGAGGGCAGCGCGACGGCGTTGGCGACGACGCCGCCGTCGAGGACCACGTACTCGAATCGCGGCCTGGCGATGCCCGCGGCCGCGACGAGCGCGTCGAATCGGGCGGCGAGCACGCCGTCGGCGATCGGCCGTGTGCCGAGGACGCGGCGGAGGATCGGTCCGTAGTGGTAGTTCCAGAGGAGCAGGAGGGCCGCCAGCGCGGCCGCCGCGATCCACTCGAGACGCCCGGCGTACGCAACCAGCCACGGCGTGGCGGCGAGAAGAATCCAGAAGCCGAACACGCCGCCGGTCAGCCGCGCGAGATACCGGAGATACGTCCCGAGGCTCCAGGTTTCCTGGTAGAGCGTCTTGCGGAGCGGAAATCCGGCGACGGCGAAGAGCGTGACGAGGAGCGGCACGCTCCACACGGCGAGTGACGGCCACACGAGGGCCAGCGTTGCCGCGCACGTTCCCATCACCACGCCGGCGCGCCGTCCGGTCGCCATCAGGCGCTCGGGCAGCAGCGGATCGTCCGGCGCGTGCGCGAGGGACCGCCCCCACCACCAGCGCAGCGCGGGCGGAACGGCGATGAGCAGGACGGCGAACGCGGCCGGCACCTCGGGAAACATGGAGCGCGGATCGGAGCCGCAAGGGCAAGCCCCGTACCCGCAGCCGCCCCCGTAACGGCCGTGTCGCGCCGGATCGAGAGGTGCCGGAACGGTGCGCCCCGGCACAGTTTTGTATGGCGCTATAATCGTGGGGTGCGGCAGCGCAGGCCCCGATTGACCGTCGCGCGTCATGCGCTGGTGGCGTTCTACGTCATCGCGTTCATCGCGATGCCGTTCGCGCACCACGATCTCGCCTGCCATCTCAAGTCGAGCACGCACTGCGCGACGTGCCACGTCGGTACGTCCACCGATCCGAGCTCGTCCCGTCCCGTCCTCGACACCGCCGCGCTCGCCGACGCCGGAAGCGCGGATGAGCCGTCGTGCCATACGGTGTCCTCGCCCGCGCTGCTTCCGAGCGCCGGCCGCTCGCCGCCAGCCACCCTGTAAGACGCGTTCGTCTTCACGTCGTCGTTTCTTCCCGTCTTCCACGACGAGGGGGGTGGTTGTGTTGCATCTAGTCAGGGCGACCTGTACGGGTCTTTTCGTGAGCGCTGTACTGGGGATCGGCGCTCCGGCGTTCGCGCAAACGCCGCCGGCCGCGGCCGCGCAGCCTCAGGACCTTGCCGCGCTGCGCGCGGCGATCGAACAACTGCGGCAGCAGCTCGACGCGCTGCAGCAGAAAGTGGCGGCGATGGAGACCCCCGGTCAGCCGGCCGCCGGCCAGCCGGCCGCCGCCGCGCCGATGAAGTTGCCGATCACGGCGATGTCGGGGTTGAAGATCTTCGAG
>Ga0075362_10000544_pt1 | contig 10962 bp, 8 predicted proteins | sample EndMetdeltDD1762_FD_71397 | JGI IMG/M metagenome (GOLD analysis project Ga0075362, IMG submission 71397) | Populus endosphere microbial communities from Tennessee, USA - Endosphere MetaG P. deltoides DD176-2 | ecosystem: Host-associated > Plants > Roots > Endosphere | place: USA: Tennessee...
GTAATCAACGTCACAGCAAATGGATCTATTGTCGTCAATCGACAGGAAAAAAAGCTGGCAGAACTACTCGACCAGCTCAAGAAACTTTCCCAACTGTATCCGGACCAGGCCGTTATCGTTCGCGGCGATCAAACGGTGGACTACAAGCACATTGTTGATGTACTCGATATCTGCCGCCAGGCGGACGTCTGGAACGTCGCTTTTGCGACGGGTAAACCTGACCAATGAGATTGTGTTTCTGGTACATCTTCACTTTGAGTGTTGCAACGACACTGAACCTTCTGGGACAGGAAGTTCGTCGCGCATTACCGGCATCCCCAACTCCCACAGAGCAGGCTCCAAGAGCTCAACCAGTAATCCGTTCGTTCTCCGACCAAGCATCAGGCCAGCAATCGATTTTGAACGAGAATCTGCCGAATGCTCTCGATACTCATCGTCCATTGGATACATCATTGGAATCGAAGACATCCTCTGGAAGCGCGGCGGAACCCGACACAAAACCACAGGACACGGACGCCGACGGCGATATTCGTTTGGCACCCAACCAGCCACAAAATCCTCAATACGCTGTCGACCCGGCAAAAGGGCAGCTGGCAATTGCTGATGGGTTATACCTGCATAAACTGTATGACCTTGCCGTACCGGAATACGAAAAATTTTTGAGTCAGTATCCGAACGACTCCGGTAAAGCATCTGCCCTATACCGGCTCGCCGATTGTTACTCGAACCTTGGCCAGGAACAGTCTGCGCTAAGCACTTATCGTATATTGATTAATCAGGTTGGCACTGGGGAATTTGTTGGGAGTGCGGCATTTCGCCTTGCAGCTCGAGAATTCGACAAAAAAGATTACCCGGATGCCGCCCAGCTCTACGAAAAGGCATACAACAACGCCAGATCGCCCGAAATCAAACTCACCGCACGGTATTACCAGGGCAAATGTCTGGAGCTCAGTAACAAGAAGGCTGATGCAAAGACCGCTTACGAAGATGTTGCAAAGACTAAGGACAAAAATCCTTACCGTGACGCTGCTCGACTCTCTTTAGCCTATTACGCGCTGGAAAATAGTTCGAAGCAACAGGCATTCGATCTGTTCAATGAACTTGGTAATACTGCCGCCAAGCCTTCGGTGAAAGCGGAGGCGTTGACACGGGCAGGCATCCTAGCGGCGGATCTCAAGCAGAAAGAGAAGGCGAATCAGCTCTTCAAGAAGGCGATTGCGTTGAGTGCAGAAGGGAAATGGAAACAGGTCGCACAATTTGAGCAGATGAAGCTCCAGTATGATGGCGACAAATTTTCCCAAGTTCTCGATACTTACGCGAACAACACGAATAGCCTCAGTGACGAAACCAAACCGAGCGCCCTTCTTCTGGTGGCGAACTCCTATCGGCAGCTGGGCAAACACCAGAAAGCATTGGAAATCTACGATCAGTTGATCCACCAATATTCGAACAGTGTAGAAGCTTACGACGCGCGATACCAAAAGTTGGTTTCTCTTGACGCAACGAAGGATCCGATGTTAATCGCTGAAGTTGATGCCTACCTGGCCAGCGGGCCGAATCGCGACCGAGCCGATAAGGCCAAGCTTTTAAAAGCGCAAACCCTTTTCCAGCAGAGCAAATTCGATCTGGCCGGCAAACTTTACCAGGAACTCACCAACTCCTCGCTGTCGGACGCCTATCGGGCAGATTGTTATTACGCAGCAGGATTTGCCCTGGTCCAAACCAAAGATTCCACAGGAGCGATCCAGGCATTCTCTGGATTGATCGACAAATTCCCGAAACACCCGATGGCTTCCAAGGCATTGCTTAAGCGGGCGATGCTGTATCAAGATGCCAAGAATTTTACAGCCGCCATCAACGATTTTAATAAGATCGCGACCAATTACCCGGCATCAACAGAACGTGAAACAGCTCTTTTGCAGAAGGGATTGACCCTCGGACAACAGGAAGACTATCAGCAGATGACGACAATGTTCCGCCAACTGCTCAAGGATTATCCAAACAGTTCGGGAGCCGCACAGGCTAATTACTGGATCGGCTGGGCATCATTTGAGAACAAGAAATACAGTGATGCAGTCGCTCCGTTGATTAAGGCCCGCGAATTAAATCCGCAGGAATACACGGAAAAATGTTCGCTTCGGTTGATGCTCTGTTATCAGAACCTTGGCAAAAAAGAGGAGACAGCGCACGAGCTCAACGATTTCATCCAGAGAGATCCGAGCCAAACCGGTTTGGTGTCGGATGTCTGCCGTTGGCTCGGTGTCAAATACTATAACGACAACAACTTCAAAGAGGCCGCTAAGTATCTGCAACTCACCGCGAAAAATGGGGACCCGGCGAAGATCGATAAAGGCCTCTGGTTCATCCTGGGAAGATCTTTGAACGAAACAAAGAACTTTCAAGAGGCGGATGAAGCTGCAAATCATTATATGGAGGCAGCCACTACACCGCAAGATCGTGTCCAGGGCTTCCTTCTACTCGGCAATGCTCAACTTGGCCTCAAACAGTTGGATGCGGCCAGGAAAACGGCAGAGCAGGTGTTGCAACTCCAACCTGAAGGCCGGTTTAATGCAGACGCTCGGATGTTGATTGGCGATATTGAATCGGCCCGTGGAAACTATGAAAATGCGGCCCGCTCATACATGAGTGTCGCCGTTCTTTACGAAGATCCAGAGGCGACCCCGCATGCATTGGAACAGGCCTATGAAGCTTTTCACAGGGCCGGCAATGAACCGCAGGCTACAAAGACGCTTTCGGAATTAAAGAATCGATTTCCGAATTATCAGATCAAGACATCCAACGCCGGATAGATCGGACCTAATCGTTCGCGATTGAGCCAAATCTGTAGTTAGTTTTTAATATAATTTCATTTCGAAGTAACATTTGCTAAACTGCTCCGTTCACCAACTTGGCCTAAGAGCGGAAGGTTCCTCCAATTTGCTGAACTGTGGCTAAATCTTTTTTTCGGAATCTGCGGCATGGGTTCTTAACGCTTGCCGTAATATAGCTCTGCTACTTATGAGCATCACCGCATGAGTAAGAAGCATCATGTCCCGAATCGCACAAGAAACGGTTGAACAGGTAGCTGCTGCTTCAGACATTGTCCAGGTAGTGGGAAGCTACTTTCCGCTAAAACGCGCCGGCACTGAATTTAGGGCGCTCTGCCCGTTTCACCAGGAAAAGACACCCTCTTTTTATGTCAACCCAGGCAAACAACAATTTTACTGCTTTGGCTGTGGTGTGGGAGGATCCGTTTTCCAGTTTATTCAACAATATGAAAACATTGATTTTCCGGAAGCGGTGCGACGATTGGCGAATCGGGCTGGGATCACGATTATCGAAAATGAATTCAACATTGAGGATGCAGCAAAGCAGAGCCTGCGAAAACGCCTCTTAAGGTTACATTTCGAAGCAGCCGCATGGTTTCATCGGAATCTATTGCGCACAAAAGCCGCGGAACGCGCACGCACCTACCTTAAAGGTCGCGGGCTTAACATTGAAACCGCGAAGAATTGGACTATCGGTTACGCGCCGAGCTCGTGGGACACCATCGTGGGATGGGCCGCAAAATCCGGCTTCAGCCGGGAAGAACTAATCGCAAGCGGGCTTGCCAAGCTAAAGGAAGAAGGAAACCCGCGATCGCAAATCTATGATCGTTTTCGCGATCGACTGATATTTCCAATCCGGAACGATATCGGTGAAGTGATCGCGTTCAGCGGAAGGGTCCTCGATTCAAAGGCCCAAGGAAGTAAATACCTCAATTCACCGGAAACCACCCTTTTTTCAAAAGGGAACATCCTGTTCGGGTTAGATAAATCGAAACGCTTCATTGCGAACGCTCGACAAGCAATCGTCCTAGAAGGTCAATTCGATTTGATCACGACCTTCGAAGCCGGGATTCAAAATGTTGTGGCCCCCCAAGGCACCGCTTTGACGGAGCGACATGTCAACCTGCTGCGGAGATTCTGCGATGAGGTGATCCTGTTCTTCGACTCTGATAAAGCGGGACAGAAAGCCGCAGAGCATGCTCTAGAAGTCCTCTATGGTGCCGGGTTGCAAGTTCGGATCGGTGAACTGCCTCCCGGCGAAGATCCGGATTCGCTGATCCGGAAGGCGGGTAGCGAGGCGTTTCAAAGCCGTGCTGAAGCTGCCCAGGATTTCTTCGATTACCAGATGAACCGCAACCTGACAGCCGCAGAATTAAAGACAACCGCTAGTCGCGTAGCTTTCGCCCGAAAAATGTCGCAATTTATCACTTTTGTCTCAGATGCAGTACTGCGCGACACGCTGGTCAGCCACCTGGCTACTCGGCTGACACTTCCACGCGAAACGCTGGAACAGATAATCCGAGCTCAAGCCAGACAGACGTATATCAAAACACCCTCAGACGATGCTGCGCCTCAAAGCACGTTGATGCCTCGCCATGACTTGGCCTTAATCTGCAAAGCATTGCTAACCGACTCAGCGCTGCTAACACAAATTCAGCAACAACCGTGGGGGATTGCACTTCGCTACATCGAGGGCACAGAATTACTTCGCCAGATTCTCGGAGCCGACCTACAACCCGATCAGCCTGCCAGCATTGCAACCTTCTTCGGATCGCTATCCAAAGCCGATGCAGCAATTCTCTCCCACATTCTCGCGAACAAAGATCTGAACGAAAAAATGGGCCAGATTTACTGGACCCAGTTGGTCGCGACAGAACTGCAGCGGCGCAAGGTGCAGCTCAAACACATCCAACGACTTGCAGACGATGGATCGGATACCTATGCAGAGACGGTTAATGAACTCAAAGAAGTCCTTGACCTTGAAACTCGCATCACAGATATTTCGCCACTTCCCAGCCCGGCAGTGCAACATACAGAGGACCCTTCCGACTAAAGATTTCCCTCAATCTCCCCTATAAGGCTCACAGTGAAGTGTTCGTAGGTGGATATGGCAAAGCTTACTTCTCAAAAATTATTGAAACAGGCGATTGCCAAAATTCAAACCACCAAGGAAAAGAAGCCTAAGAGTATGCGCGCCAAGGCTGGTCCCTCAAAAAAGAAGACCGTATCTCGCGCCGAAAGCAGCAGGGAACCTCCACCCATTCCCTCGTTAGCGACACTCATTGCTGCGGTTTCGTTTACCAACGGCGCCGGAACCCCTAAACCACTCCTTTCCGACACTGGAATCGATCTCCAGGAGCAGCTTCGTGACATGCTGAAGCTGGCCAAGGAGCAGGGTTACCTCACTTTCGACGATATCAATGAAGCGTTGCCGGAAGGAATGGCCGACCCAGAGGAGATGGAACAGCTCCTCGGCCGGCTGCATCAGATGGAGATCGATATCATTGATGCCTCCGAAGTGGATCGGCACAAAGATGGCAAGAAAGATACCGAGGACGAGGACGAGGAGAAAGACCAGAAGCTCGACATCCTCGATGATCCGGTCCGGATGTACCTCAAGCAGATGGGACAGGTACCACTTCTGACACGCGAACAAGAGGTCGAAATCTCGAAGCGGATCGAAGACGCTGAATTGATGGTGCAGAAATTCACCCATCGGTTCGGGTTCATTTCCAAGGCCCATTTGGATCTCGCTCAAAAATTGATCGAGGGCCGGGAACGATTTGATCGCGTGATTCTCGACAAGAAGATCGAAAGCCGTGAGCGCTACATGAAGGCGCTTCCGAAGTTGTGCTCCCAGGTTGAACGTGCGAGTAACGACGTTGCCACTCTATATCGTAAGCTCGTGGAGAGCCATAACGGATTGCAGAATTCTTCCGCCAAATCAGAATTTCAGAAGGCGCACACGGCGCTGATGAAGCTCTATCCCCGGTTCTACTTCAAGCAAAAAATCACCGAAGAATTTGTTCAAATTGCAGACAATTACCACCAGCTCCTCAGCAACCTCCAAAGCGAGATTAGCCGAGCCGAGAATGGGTCAAGCACCCTCAAGGAGCGACTGTGCGAGCTTGAGTGTAAGCTTTGGCAGAAGCCAGACGACTTTGTTCACCAGCACCATGACTTGAAAGAGTGGCTCAAAAAGGCACTTCAGGCGAAAACCGAAATGGTGGAAGCCAACCTCCGCCTAGTCATTTCCATTGCCAAGAAATACACGAACCGCGGCCTCTCTTTCCTCGATCTGATTCAGGAAGGCAACATGGGCCTCATGAAGGCCGTCGAGAAATTTGAGTACCGCCGCGGGTACAAGTTCTCGACCTACGCCACTTGGTGGATCCGGCAGGCGATCACCCGTTCCATTGCCGATCAGGCGCGGACGATCCGAATCCCGGTTCACATGATTGAAACCATCAACAAGCTGATGCGCGTGCAGAAACAGTTGGTCCAGGAATACGGCCGGGAACCGAATCCAGAAGAGGTTGCTGAAGAGATCCAACTTCCGGTCGAACGCGTCCGAGCCGTTCTGAAAATGGCTCAGCAGCCGATCTCGCTTCAGTCACCAGTTGGTGACAGCGACGACACAAATTTCGGAGATTTCATCGAAGACAAAGGTGCGGAAAACCCGAGCGATATGACCGCAATCGTCCTCTTGCGGGAAAAGATTAGGGATGTCCTGGACACTCTTACCGAGCGTGAGCGTCAGGTTCTCGTGCAACGTTTTGGATTGGTCGATGGCTATAGCCGTACCCTCGAGGAAGTAGGCCGCGAGTTCCAGGTCACTCGGGAACGAATCCGCCAGATCGAAGCGAAAGCCCTCCGAAAAATGAGGCATCCCACGCGAATTCGTCAGCTGGAGGGTTTCCTCGAAGCGGGCGAGTGAAACTTTGGTCATTCTGCCGGGTTCAATGGTACAAGATGAATGACCCAGAACACGATCAGCTTTGGGATTTACTCGGTAAAACAAAAAGTACTGCTCCCTCCTATTTTTTTGCTGCCAAGGTCATTGCCGCTGTGCGTCAAACAAAGGATCAGCATCATGCTTTTTGGACTAATTGGGTTCGATTTGGTTTGCCTGGCGCCTTGGCAGGAGCTTTAGCCGTCTTTTTGACCGTCTTTACAGTTCGAACGGATCCGGACGTGAAATCCCAGTCGATCATCGCCACCCAGACGGAGCCAGCTGACCTTGAATTAATTGCCGATCTGGACTCTGCTCTCTCTTCGGAGGAATCTTCCGTATGGTTAGATTCTTCGGCCCATTAATTCTTCTAATTTTCGCTGTAGCGGTAACCCAGGGACAGGTGACTCCTCCGACTCCGAGCGCCTCGTCAACCTCGACTGCACCCGGAAATTCAGCGCGATTCGAATCTCTACGCCGTTTATTTGAACAGCTCCCATCCGACCAGCAACAACGGGTGATCCAAAATCTTCATGCGGGACAATCCCCTACTATTTCGCCATCCACGGGAACACCTTCATCTACTGGCAACTCTGCAGCAACCGCTCGATTCGAAGCGTTTAGAAAATCGTTCGAACAACTCCCGGCCGATCAACAGCAGAGATTTATGCAGAACCTACACCGCTGGCAAAATCTAAGTCCGGAAGAACGCGACCTGTTGCGCCAGCGGGAACGCGTGCGACGCCAGAAGCAGGAAAATTCAATTAACGAAGCGTACCAGAAATCAGGCCTGCAGTTGACTGAGGAGCAACGCTCTCTATTCCGAAAACGTTATCTCCAGGAACGTCAACGCCTCGAAGAACAGCTTCTCCACGAAACACAGAAAAAACGGCAGATTGGCAATATTGTAATCATCGAGCAACTCAAAAAAGAGTTCTTGACTGCCAAAGGGAGCGTGCATTAGGCGGCTGTACCAGACTATCGGCGATGACCGAAATCGATAGATAAAGCCACTAGAGTTTATTGCCGGCGATGGGTTGGGTGATAATCGGCAGCGTGGTAGGAACTTCGGACCAACGGGCCGGAGGCAACGTACTCGAAGCCTTTCTGTTCGGCAATCTGCTTGTACAGCTCGAAGGTTTCAGGCCGGATATATTCTACAACCGGCAGGTGAGCTTCCGTCGGTCGAAGATACTGACCGAGCGTGAGCACCTGAACGTTCGCTTCCCGCAAATCATCCATCGCCTGGAACAATTCCGTTTCGGTTTCACCAAGCCCCAGCATGAGGCCACTTTTGGTAACAACTGGGGGATCCAACTCTTTCGCACAGCGGAGGAAATCGAGAGATAATCGATATTTCGCTCGGGATCGCACGAACGGAGTTAATCTTTCCACGGTTTCCAGGTTGTGATTAAAAATGTCTGGTTTCGCATCGAGCACAGTTTTCAACGAAGCTTCTTTGCCGTTGAAGTCGGGCGTCAAAACCTCGATCACAATCTTCGGATCAAGCTCGCGGATCGAACAAATTGTTTCCCCGAAATGATTGGCACCACCATCGGCAAGATCATCGCGAGCCACCGCAGTGATCACGACATGTTTGAGCTTCATTCGCCGGATCGCTTCTGCCACACGTACCGGTTCGTCCACATCCAAGGCAAATGGTTTGGCCGTGGAAACAGCACAGAAGCCACAGGCACGCGTACAGCGTTCCCCGGCGATCATGAAGGTGGCTGTACCCTGACTCCAGCATTCCCAGCGATTGGGACACTGGGCCGATTCACACACCGTGTGTAGACGCAAATCAGAAATCAGCGCTTTGGTTGAAAAAAAGGTAGAACTGGAAGGCAACCGGACTTTGATCCATTCGGGTTTCTTGGCCTGGTGCAATGCTGGATTGATCTTCGAACAGGACATCGATGTAAAAAAATAATAGTTCGAATGCAGGAACGCAAACAGTGTTAAGCTAGGATACCCTGGCAAAAAAAAACGCCCTGCAATCGGGCGTTTCTTTTCGGGGAGGGAGTGGAAAAAATTATCGTTTGGAGAACTGAAAGCGCTTACGAGCTCCCGGTTGACCGGCTTTCTTACGCTCTTTCATACGGGGGTCACGAGTCAGGAGACCTTCTCCTTTCAGAACTGGGCGAAGTGCGCTGTCATGCTCAAGCAGAGCACGAGCAATCGCGAGGCGAGCCGCACCCGCCTGGCCGGTGACACCACCGCCGCTTGCTTTGACCTTGACGTCAAAGGTATTGCCGGTCCGAGTCACTTCGAAAGCTTTCAGGACGGTAAATTGCAGTGCGGGAGCCGGAAAATATTCTTCCAAAGGTCGACAGTTGATTTGCACTTTACCTGAGCCTCGGGTGAGCCGGGCTTGCGCGACTGCTGTCTTGCGACGACCTGTTGCAGTGAATACATCTGACATAACCTGAAATAAACTAAGAAACTAAAATCGGCTGTTGCGCCTCGTGCGGATGTTGGTCACCCTTGTAAACCTTTAACTTCGTGAAAACCGACCGTCCGAGACGATTGTGTGGGATCATCCCTTTCACTGCACGCTCGATCAAGAGTTCAGGACGACGCCCACGGCGCTGTTGGACCGACTCAGATTTGTGACCACCCACGTAGCCGGAAAAGCTCGTGTATGTCTTTTGAAGTTCCTTTCTACCGGTCAGTCGGACTTTTTCCGCATTGATCACGACAACGTAATCGCCGGTATCAACATGAGGAGTAAAAATTGATTTGCCTTTACCGCGCAACAGATTCGCCACGATAACAGCTACATGACCAAGCGATCGGTTAGTCGCATCCAGAACATACCATCTCCGTTCCACATCGCTCGCTTTGGCTGAAAACGTCTTCATAAAAATTTCCCAAAAGGGGAGGAAGTTATGCGCACAGCTTCCACCTGTCAATGGGTTTCTGATCGCCTAGCTCGAAATATAATTGAAAATACAAAATGTATGCCGTAACTTGCTTCGGCCATATCCTTCGCGTTTTCGTAGTATAACAACCAACGGGATAAAGACAATGAGAGGAGCCATTTACTGGTTCCGGCAGGGTCCGCGAATCACGGATAATACCGTGCTTTTTCATACCTATCCCTGCAAAGAGACAAACGAAGTTATTTCAGTTTATCTGCTCTCGACTTGAAAAAGCATCATCCATAGACCGTCCAAACCGGCAGAAATTTCTCTGTGGCTGGTGCTGGAGCGTCAGCACCAGCGTCGCTGCCGCTTCCCTACTTCTGAGCCCAAAATCCTTGGACTCGGATCAAAAGCTATTGATCCGAATGGAAGATATATTAAACCAGGTATCAGAGCCAAAAAGACGTGCGCCCGGCGCATTTCCAGAGGCCCTCTCAAGGAGTGTTTGGCCAAAGGACATTCTGTGGCTCGTGGTGGATCACGCCATAGAGCATCACGAAACATTGGAACAGGTTAAATCAGGCGCGTCACGAGGGTTAAGTCAACGAGCTAGGGCGCCGCTTCAATTTCCCATGAGAATAACAAAAAACTTCCATATCACACTGTTCGCCATCGCTGCCCTCTCCTTTGTCTCCGTATTGCTGGCGCAGCCCCAAGAAGTAAACGCATTGATTGAGAAGGCAGACAAACTTGACACCCAGGAACAAACCAGCGCCGCGATCGAGCTGCTGCTTCAGGCAAACAACACAAGCCCTAATAATCCGAAGATCCTGATTCGCTTGTCGCAGGATTATTCGGATCAAGTCGATAATGCGAAGGATCGAGCTAGCAAGGTGAACTTCGCCAAGTTATCGGTCGATTACGCCAAACGAGCCATTCAAGAAGCACCAAAAAATTCGGACGCTCACGTCGCTCTATCGATCGCGTACGGCAAGATGTGTGATTTTGTCGATAACAAGACCAAGATCAAATACTCAAATATCGTGAAATCGGAGGCGGAAAAAAGTGTTGAACTCAATCCGAAGAATGACACAGCTCTGCTTGTACTGGCCCGATGGAACTTCGATATATCGACTACTAATCCGGTCCTGAAGGGCTTTGCACAGGCTCTGTATGGCCAGATTCCGCCGGCGTCGAAAGAAAAGGCTCTCGATTACTTCCAACGCGCAATTGCAGTCGCCCCACAGCGGATCATCCACCACGCAGAGTACGCCCAGGCATTGGAAACCCTTGGCCGCAAAGACGATGCCAAAGCAGA
>Ga0075362_10000545_pt1 | contig 10958 bp, 9 predicted proteins | sample EndMetdeltDD1762_FD_71397 | JGI IMG/M metagenome (GOLD analysis project Ga0075362, IMG submission 71397) | Populus endosphere microbial communities from Tennessee, USA - Endosphere MetaG P. deltoides DD176-2 | ecosystem: Host-associated > Plants > Roots > Endosphere | place: USA: Tennessee...
GGCATCAATGGATTCCGTTCTCGTTCTTATGGCAGCACCGGGGTCCGGTGCAATCGGGGAGTCTGTCGTGGAAGCCGTCCGCGATCTGGGCGGAGGGGCGCCCCATTGGCTGGCGCAGGGCGATGCACTTGAGGTTGAGGCATTCCCTCGTGTTCCGGAATTGCTCGTTGAATTGAGACGCCTGCCCATCGATGCCGCAACCGTCTCCATCCACAACCGGCGCAAGCGGCTGCTCATAGCCGATATGGATTCAACGATGATCCATCAGGAATGCATCGATGAGTTGGGGGCAATCGCTGGCGTGGGGAAGCGCATTGCGGCAATCACAGCCAAGGCCATGCGCGGTGAACTTGATTTCGAGGGTGCGCTGAAGGAACGGGTTGCACTGCTGGCAGGGCTTGATGCCGCCGTGATCCAGAAGGTCATCAACGAACGCATCACGCTGATGCCGGGAGGCAAGACGCTGATTGCCACCATGAAGGCTCATGGTGCCTATACTGCTCTTGTATCCGGCGGGTTCACCGCATTCACATCGCATGTGGCGGCCGCGCTTGGATTTGATGAGCACCGCGCCAATACGCTGCTCGTCGAGAACAACACACTCACAGGCAAGGTCGCTGAGCCTATCCTCGGGCAACAAGCGAAGTTGGACGGAATGCGCGACATTGCGAAGGCGCGTGGACTAGAAACGGCAGATGCCATTGCTGTGGGCGATGGCGCCAATGATCTTGCCATGCTTGCCGAGGCGGGACTTGGCGTTGCACTTCATGCCAAGCCCCATGTCCAGGAGAGCTCGCTCATCCGCATCAATCATGGCGATCTCACTGCGCTTCTTTATTTGCAAGGCTATCGCAGAGTGCAGTTTGTCTCGGCGTAGGTGCCGCCGGGCTTGCCAAGTCTAGCGAGTTGCGCAAACGTCCTCGCTTTCCAGGGAGGACCTCATGGCGAGAAAAGCAAAGAAGTCCACGGCCAAAGCAAAGAAGACAGCAAAGGCGAAACCCAAGAAGAAGGTGGCAGCAAAGCGCGCCGCGCCAAAGAAATCTTCCACCAAGATTGCAGTGGCACGCGCAGCAGTGGGAACGCGCAAGTTCACCATGGGTGAAGAGCGCATTCCAAAAGCCTGGTACAACATCATGGCGGACTTGCCGGTACCACCACCGCCACCGCTTCACCCCGGAACTTTGCAACCCATCGGCCCCAATGATCTAGCACCGCTCTTTCCAATGGCGCTGATCATGCAGGAGGTGGCGCGGGACCGTTACATCGACATTCCAAAACCCGTGACTGATATCTACCGGATGTGGCGGCCAACGCCGCTCTATCGCGCTACGGCACTTGAGAAGGCGCTCGGCACCACGGCGAAGATTTTCTACAAGTATGAAGGCGTGTCACCGGCGGGCAGTCACAAGCCCAATACGGCGGTGCCGCAGGCTTTCTACAACAAGGAAGAAGGCATCACGAAATTGGTGACGGAAACTGGCGCGGGCCAGTGGGGCTCCGCGCTTGCGATGGCCGGTACATTCTTTGGCCTTCATGTGAAGGTGTTCCAAGTGGCGGTGTCGTTTCGGCAGAAGCCCTATCGCAAGGCGCTGATGGAAGTTTACGGGGCGGAGTGCGTGTCGAGCCCTTCGGGTGAAACCAATGCTGGCCGCGCCATCCTGGCGAAAGATCCTGACTCGAATGGCTCGTTGGGTATTGCAATTTCCGAAGCGGTGGAAGTAGCGGCGACCAACGCCGACACCAAATATGCGTTGGGTTCCGTGCTCAATCATGTGCTGATGCACCAGACGGTGATCGGCCAAGAAGCCATCGAGCAGATGGCGATGGCAGGCGCCTATCCCGATATCATTGTGGGATGCACCGGTGGGGGATCGAATTTCGCAGGCCTCACCTTCCCATTCATCGGCGCACAGTTGCGCGGCGGAAAGAAGGTGCGGGTGATTGCGGCAGAGCCTGCTGCCTGCCCTTCCCTTACGCGCGGCAAATACGCGTATGATTTCGGCGACACGGCGCATATGACGCCGCTGGTCAAGATGCACACGCTCGGTTCTACCTTCATGCCGCCGGGCTTCCATGCCGGGGGCCTGCGCTATCATGGCATGGCGCCGCTCGTTTCGCATTTGAAGGAACTGAAATTGATCGAGGCGGAAGCCTATAAACAGAATGAGTGCTTCGAGGCAGGCGTACTCTTTGCAAAGACGGAAGGCATCGTGCCCGCGCCGGAAGCAAACCATGCGGTGAAGGGCGCCGTCGAGGCGGCGCTGAGGGCGAAACGCGATGGCACCTCACCAACGATCCTGTTTGGACTGTGCGGGCATGGCCACTTCGATATGCAGGCCTATATCGACTACGGAGAAGGCCTGCTCGAAGATAAGAGCTATGACGAGGCAGCTTTGCGCGCGGCCCTCGATGAATTGCCGAGGCTTGCAGCGGAGTAACTTTCGAGGCGGGCAAGAAGTTCTCTGTCGATCGGCAGGCCCTGCTTCCGAAGCCGCTTTGCATTTTCCTCGCGGCGGCTGTTGGGCAAGCGTGCGCCTTTTTGTGAGGTGATGGATTTCACGAGCGTCTTCACTTGCTTATCGAAAGCCCCGCCGGAAAACTTGGCCGGGTCAAAAGCAATGAAGAACTGGCCATTGCCGATGGGCTTGCCATCATTCTCGACGAAACTGCCCATCTGTGGCCCCAAGTTCGAACCTGTCATGGCGGCGCACATGACTTCCACGATCAATCCCTGGCCGAAGCCCTTGTAGCCGCCAGCAGGCGCCATGGAACCCAAAAGACCCTTCGCTGCATCGGTCGTGGTGTTGCCATCGGCATCAAGCGCCCAGCCCAAGGGGATGGCGCGGCCCTCGTCCGCTGCCCGCTTCACCGCAGTCCAGGCGACAGCGGAAGAGGACTGATCGACGAGAAAAGCAATCCTTCCCTTCTTCCCCGGCACGGCAAAGGACATGGGATTTGTGCCGATCACAGGCTTGTAGCCACCCACGGGAGCGATTGAAGGCACCGAATTGGTGAAACCGAAGGCCACAAGCCCCTCCTTGGCGAGAATACACGTGTGATAGCCGAGCGTCGCCGCGTTGTAGGAGTGATGCACGGCCATGGCAGCGATGCCGTGCTTGCGCGCAGCCGGAATCAATTTCTTGAAGCCCGCTTCGATTGCCGGATGGGCAAAACCACCATTTGCGTTAACGCGGAAAGCGACAGGAGAAAACGTCTTCACCGATGGCTTTGCCTTGCCGTCCACTTTGCCGGATCGCACATGTTCGCAATAATACTGCAGCCAGAAGAAGCCGTGGCCTTCGAGGCCGGACAATTCCGTATCGAGAATGGCGTCGGTGAAATAGGTTGCATTGCGAGGTGCTGTGCCTGCACCCGTCAAAGCGTCATAAATCAGCTTGCGCGCCTTCTTCATGGTGATGATGACGGAATCTGCCATTCTCAATCTCTATGAAGTGTAGAAAGGATCGCCGAGACTGGCTTCATCCACAAGGATGCCAAGGCCCGGGCCATCGGGAAGCCCCATCTTAGTGCCGTGCACGGGCGGTGCATTGTGCGCTGTCCTGATAGTTACCCATTGGTGGAAGGCAATGGCATGCATGCGATATTCCTTGGGGGTCGAAAGCGAAAGATGGGCCATGGCGGCGGTATCGATCTCCGCGCCGCCCGTATCCTCAACCGTCACAAGCAAGCCCATGTCGACCGCCAGGTCTCGCAGTTCGCGGGTGCGCGTTACCCCGCCGACGCGAGCAATCTTGAGTGTGATGCCGTCAGCAAGGCCCATGCGGTGAATGGCAAGCAAGTCTTCCAAAGTGGTAACTGACTCATCCAGCACCATGGGTTTGGAAACATGCCGGCGCACGGTCATGTTTTCGTCGAGCGTTATGCAAGGTTGTTCGAACACGTAGTCGATTGTGCGTGTCGCATCGGCAAACTGCAGCGCTGCAAAGGTGCTCCAGCCGGCATTGGCATCGCAGTAGATCACAGTTCCCTTCGGCACGGCGGCGGCCACCGCATGCAAGCGCTCAATGTCGAGCCTGACCTCTCCACCCACCTTGAGCTGCAGGCGCGCATAGCCATCGGCGATGATATTTTTTGCGGTAGCAACGCTCGCCTCCAGAGTGCCGTGCGGCACTACGCGGTAGAGGTCCACGCTGTCACCATCCTGGCCACCCAGCAATGTCACAAGGGGCACATCATGGGCGCGCGCGGCCAGATCGGAGGCCGCCATGTCGAAAGCCGATTTGATGTAAGGGTGACCGCGAAATTGCGTATCCATATGGCGGTTGAGGGCACGGCCTGCCCGCGGATCAAGGCCCATCAACGTGGGCGCTATTTCCGCAACGCCGGCGCGCGCACCTGCGGCGAAGGCAGGGCCATAGAAGGTGCCAAGAGGCGACATCTCTCCCCAGCCTGTAAGTCCGTTGTCCGCAGTCATCTTGATGATGAGAGAGTCAAAGCCATCAGCGTGGCGGCCCTTCGACATGCGGTAGGTGCCGTCAACAAATGGTTGGAGACTGCGAAAAGCCCTGATGGAGGAAATTTTCAACGTGATCTGACCCCGCGATTGGAAACAGGCTAACACGGGATTTCGCGGGCCAGCAATTGACTTGGAATTGACAGGGCGTTGAGTTTTTTGAGCCTCCGATTCAAGCCCTGAAGACGACGGCGGCGCCTGCAATGATAAGGGCGAAGCCGAGAAGATGCTGCCAGGTGATCGCTTCTTTGAGGATAAACACCGAGAAACCAATGAAGACTGCGAAGGTGATGACCTCCTGCATCGTCTTGAGTTCGGCGGCGGAATAGACGCCGTGGCCGATGCGGTTCGCCGGAACAGCCAGCCAATATTCAAAGAAGGCGATGCCCCAGGAGACGAGAACGATGATCCACAGCGGTTTTGACTTGACTGTGAGGTGGCCATACCAGGCCATGGTCATGAAGACATTGGAGGCGAATAGCATGCCGATGGGCAAATAGTGGGCAGGTGTCAGGCCGGTCATGGAAGGGAATCTGGATGGCGGGAGATTGCGGAGTTATGGGGCTGCCACTGTGCTCGCAAGTTAAAAAATTGAGATCAGTATGACATCAATGCAAGGCAGGCTTGAAAGGTTACCGCAACAGCCGCTCCACTTCCTGCATGGCAGCAAGAAGCTGACGGTCATGGTTGGCGGCTTGAGCCAGCATGAGGCCTATGGGTGGCTCACTCTCGCGCTGCATGGGGATTGATCCGGCGCAGCCATCGAGGAAATTGAAGACATAAGTGTTGCGTAGCGCAAGCCCATTCAGGTGGCGGTAGGCATCATCTAAGGCAAGCTCGGAGACCTTTGGTGGCGGCATTGGAACTGTCGGGCAAATAACGGCATCAAAGCCTGAGGCAAACTGTCTGAACTTCTCGATCAAGGCGGAGCGCCGGGCGAGAATCCAGGCAAGGTCCGTAGCATCGGTGTTGCCGCCAAAGCGGATGCGACTTGCCACACGCGGATCATATTCAGACTGCCGGGTTTCCAGCCATTCCCTGTGCAGATGCCAGGCTTCATAGGCGACAATGCCGCCATTGTTCAGAAGAGATTGCAATTCGGCCAATGGAGCGAATTCAAGAATTGAAACGTCCGCGGATTTGCCGAGTAATTTGAGAGTGCGCTGAAAAGCCTCTTCCACTTCGGGCGCAAGGCCATCCATCACATAGGTCTTGAGAACGGCGAGCTTGAGTGGACGGGATGCAGTCGACGATGATGTTTGCCCCTCGCCGCCGGATAGAATGTCATCGGCGATGGCGCAGCAGGCAGCGCTTCGCGCGAGAGGGCCGATCGAGTCAAACAAAGCGGAGAGCGCAAAGACGCCGCGTTTTGAAATGCGCGAGGCCGTCGGCTTGAAGCCGGCAATGCCATTGAAAGCGGCTGGGATGCGACAGGAACCACCTGTATCGGTGCCAAGCGCAATGGCGCAGACACCATCAGCGACGGCAACGGCCGAACCTGAGGAAGAACCGCCGGGAATGCGGCCCGCCTTGCGGTCGTAGACGCTAGTGGGCGTGCCATAATGCGGATTGAGGCCAACGCCCGAATAAGCGAATTCGGTCATGTTGGTGCGGCCCAGCACCACAAGTCCCCTGGTCCGCAGAAGGGCAACAGCATCTGAGTCCGCTGCGGCAGGCTTTGCTTCCTTGAGCAGGAGAGAGCCTGCAGTCGTCACCTGACCTTGAACATCAAAGAGGTCCTTTACGGCGAAGGGAATGCCGTCAAATCGCGATAGAACCCTACCCTGCTTGCGGCGCTGGTCGGACTCACGGGCTTCGGCAAGAACGGACTTCTGATCCACATGGATAAAGGCGGGAATGTTTTGCCGATGCTGCTGCTCGATTGCCGCCAAGGCATTTTCGGCAAGCGCAACGGCGCTCATGCGCCCACCCGCAAGATCCTGGGCCAGTTCTTCCAGCGTCACGCAACCACTTCCTTCACCTTCTCCACCAGTTGCTTCAGGGAGAAAGGCTTCTGCAGGAAACCGAAGTCATCGGGATTTTCAAGATTTCTTTCAAAGGCATCCTCGGCATAACCCGACATGAAGATGAACTTGGTTTTGATGCCGCGCTTCCTGATTTCTGCGAGCATGGTGGGGCCGTCCATCTCCGGCATGACGACGTCGGAGAGGATGAGCTCGAAGCCATCCTTGTCGGCCTCTATGGCGGCAAGGCCGCGCTCGCCGGAATCGGCTTCGACGACTGTGTAGCCGCGCGACTGTAGGGCCTTGGAGGCAAAGGCGCGCACCGAATCCTCGTCCTCGACGATCAGGATGCGGCCGCGGCCGGTGAAATCCTCGCGCACGGGCTTTGCGGCGCTGGCTGCGGGAGCGGCAGTAGGCGCTGGCTGCTTCTCGGGATAATGGCGCGGCAAGTAGATGGTGAAGGTAGTGCCCTTGCCCATGGTGCTGTCGCAATAGATATAACCGCCGGTCTGTTTGACGATGCCATAGACCATGGAAAGGCCAAGCCCTGTGCCCTTGCCCACTTCCTTGGTGGAGAAGAAGGGCTCCCAGATCTTCTCAAGAATTTGCGGGGGAATGCCGGTGCCCGTATCACTCATGACGCAGGCTACGTATTCACCGGGTGGCAGGCCGTGACGGATGTCTTCCGGTTTCTCGACCGTGACGTTCGAGGTCTTGACCAAGAGCGTACCGCCGTGGGGCATGGCATCGCGAGCATTCACGGCGAGATTGATGATCACCTGCTCGAACTGGTGGATATCGACCATGACATGGCCCAAGTCGCGAGCATGGACGATTTCGAGCGCGACTTTTTCTCCCAGCACGCGGCCCAAGAGATTGCCAAGGTCTGACATTGCCTCGGTGAGCGAGTGAAGCCTGGGTTGCATGGTCTGCTTGCGCGAGAAGGCCAGGAGCTGGCGCACGAGATTTGCCGCGCGATTGGCGTTCTGCTTGATGTTCATCACATCGGTGAAGGCGCTGTCGGTGGGGCGCATCTTCGCCAACAGCAGGTCAGCAAAGCCGATGATAGGCGTCAGCACATTGTTGAAGTCATGGGCAATGCCGCTCGCAAGCTGGCCCACGGCCTGCATCTTCTGGCTTTGCGCAAGCTGTACTTCCAGCGTCTTGCTTTCGGTCATGTCGAGGGCGAAGGCGATTGTGGTGCCGGTCATGCCGGGGAACTGGGCGAAGGTCAGTTGCACCGCCTTGGCCTCGGATCCCGACAGAAGTAATTCCATTTCCGCAACGGCAGCCGCAGGGCTGCGCACCTTTGAGAGGCAGCGGGTGATTTCAGCGCTCATGATGCCGTCAAAGGCACCTGCCAGATTGCCCTGCAGCCTGATGGTGGGTGAGACTGCGAGAAAAGCATCGTTGGCCATTTCAATGCTGCCATCGGAGGAGATGAGAGCCACGCCCACGGGCGAGGCGGCCATGATGGCGCGCAACATCTCGGCCGGCGCCTGTCGCGAAGCGATCCTTTCCTTGCCTTCGCGCCGGAGCACCATGCTACGGCTCGGCATGGGATTGCCATCCTTGTCAAAATCGGCGCGGTGGACGATTTCCACCTGCAGGATATCGCCCGACTTGCGGTGCAGAGCCAGCGGGAAGGACTCGATCCTGGTGCCCGATGGCACTGGCGCGAGAGAGGAAAGCTGGCGGGCGTTGGACTCGCCGACAAGCTGGGCAAGGCGCATGGCTCCGCCCTGGGCTTCCACCAGATCAACGCCGAGCCATTCGGCCAGAGTGGCGTTAACGTAGTCGACCCGGCCATCCGGCAGAGTTGAGAAAAACCCCGCCGGCGCATGGTCGAGATAGGTGATAATGAACTGCAGCCGCGAGAAGGCGCTCTCCTGATGTTTGCGATCGGAAGAAATGTCAGTGAGCCGCCAGAGGGTCTGGCCTTCATGGGCTTCGCCGGGAATGGGAGCCACTGCCAAGCGGAACCAGCGAGCCTGGTCGGCGGCAGCGCCGGGCATGGATGATCCGGCAGGAACCCTGATGTCGCGCTTCAAGGGTGTTCCCGATTTGGCGGCCTGGCCTAACTGGTAGATGGGTTCGGCGAAATCCGGATAGCCGGCGAAGAGGACCTCAAAGCCGACAAGACGCGAAGCGCCGGCCTGCGACGCGAGCTTGAGAAAGGCGCCATTTGAATAGACGGCACGGCCTTTAGCGTCGGTGACGACCGCAGCATCTCCGATGGCATCGAGCAGGCTGTCATAGAAATGAATGCGCTCGGCGCTTTGCGGAAAGCCGAAGAGACCGCCGATCCAACCCAGAATTGCGACAATACCCACCATCGCAAGGGCAACGCCGCCCATTAATGGAACAACGTCGATCCTGTCGCTAAGCGTCAAGGCACCGGCAGCGATTGCCACCAGCGCAAGCGCCATGGCAAGCGCCAGCGCTCCCCGTTGCATTTGCGGACCCACTCGCCGTGCCGCCATCACAGGTCCAGCCTCAAACATCCTCCACCCCGAATCACGGCCAGTATAAGCATCCGCACCCGTAGATGAATCTGTCGCGTTGAGTCCCATGGAGGAAATGGACAAGTGCCGGTGATGGCCTTATTGTTGATTTGCGGGGTCAGCGAGGAGGGAGCCAACATGCCAGATTTAACGCCATATGTGCCGACACTGGTCATGGCGGCCATCGCCGCTGCCATTATCCTAGCAGGCATCATCATCTACAAGCTGCTAAACGGCCCCGTGAGAGGGCGCAGAGGTTCGCGCCTCGGCATCAGCGAATACCACGAAATCGACAAGACACGGCGGCTGGTGCTGGTGCGCCGCGATGAGGTGGAACACCTGCTGCTCATTGGCGGAGGTCAGGACATTGTCGTTGAAGGCAATATCGGGTCAGCCCTCAGTCAGCCGGCAACTATTAGCCCAATGCCCATCCGCCCCGCTTCCTTTGCGCCGCGCCGGCCGGCGCTTCGGCCTGTCGAACCTTCGCTCGACGCGGATCCGGCAGAATTGCGCTGAGGACAGCTGTCAGGGCGGCGCCCAGTGGAGGCCGCCCTTCGACCAGACGGCATTTACGCCCGTATCAGCGCCCTGCCCCAAATTGCGGGCGAGGATTTCTGCATGATTGCCGGCGGCAGCGACCACTTTCATCTGCCAGTTTGGGGACAAACCCAGATTTGAGGCGTCAGCATCTGAATCCGGGCTCTCCTCCAGATAGGTCTTGGCTGCGGCCCGCGTCAGACCATTTGTGGCGGCGCGGATCAACTGGAACTCCACTTCGCGTACCACCTGGAACCACTGGTCATCGCCTTGCCGCACCATGGGCGCATAGCTGGCGAGGCCAGAATTCTTCTCATGCAGAATTGGCTCGACCCACATCAGGCCGTCTGCTGCATCCCTGCCAGATTGCAGGGGTTCAGTTTGCATGAGCACATCAATCTCGCCTGACTGGAGCGCAATGATGCGTTCTTCGGGAGCAAGGCCTACAAGATTTGTGCGGCTTGGATCGGAAAAGACGGCGGCAGCAATGGCGCGGCAAAGATCAACGTAGATTCCGCTCCAGACGAGATTTGCATCTTGTTGCGAGAAGCCGGGTTTCGCTGAATCGAGTCCGCAGGTTACAACACCGCTGGAGCGCACATCATCGAGGGTACGAGCTTCCGTTGCCACCGTCATACTGAGCACGCAAAACAACAAGGCCAGAATTTTATTACCCATGGCCCAAAGCAAGCGCGGGGCCTGACTTCCGTCAAGGCCCCACGCCAGAGGTTTTATTCCGTGGCTGGTTTCGGATTACGCTCGGCCATGAAGCGGTCGAACTCATCCTGGTCCTTAGCGCGCCGCAGCTTGGCCAGATATTCGCCAAAGGCCTTCTGCTCTTCTTCAAGCTTCCGGCGCTCTTCTTCGAGACGCTCAAATTGAGCCTTGCGGTAGTCATCAAAGGCGGCATTGCCACTCGACGATTGATGCCACTTGGCCTGCCAATGGACGTGCCATTTCTGTGCCATGTCTTGTGGCGATTTATCCTTCCAGGGTGACGCAATCTCCGAAGAGCCGCGCCACAATTCACCCTTGAAGAGCTTGAGGCCTAAAGCAACGAGCCCCAGCGGCCAAAAGACGATGAAGCCGCCAACTACAATGGCGATTTCGGCCCATGACCAGGGCCTTTTCTTCATTCCGCAGTGATGCTTTCCATATTCATGGGACATCGAGTCCGCGGTCGTTGTGTTGTCTGGCATATCCAGTACCTCCTCCTGCAACAGACTTGAAATGGGGAGAAGCGGCGCTGTTTCAAGCCTTGAAGTTTTGAAAACCTATCCTAGTTGCGCAATTGAAGGCCCGCTGTGCGCTCATTCTCCCTTGATCCTGCATTTCTCCCCCAACTTGTTGGGGGAGTGGCCTGAAAGGCCGAGGGGGTTGTTTCGTATGTGTTGACACACCCCCTCCCGCCCTGCGGGCGTACTCCCCCGGCAAGCCGAGGGAGAAAGAAGGATGTGGACATGACTCTGCCCTTGTTCA
>Ga0075362_10000546_pt1 | contig 10953 bp, 9 predicted proteins | sample EndMetdeltDD1762_FD_71397 | JGI IMG/M metagenome (GOLD analysis project Ga0075362, IMG submission 71397) | Populus endosphere microbial communities from Tennessee, USA - Endosphere MetaG P. deltoides DD176-2 | ecosystem: Host-associated > Plants > Roots > Endosphere | place: USA: Tennessee...
GTCTGCCTTGGTCGAGAGTTCACTCCAGTTGGCTTCAAAGACCTCCGATAAGGCCTTAGCTTCGGCTTCTGCGTGACTAGCCGGAACGCCGGCGGTTTTAAGCTGGTTGGCAAATTTGAGAGTGTCGAATGTGAGCGTGGACATAAATAAAGGTTCTTGTGTTTCAAGTCTTTATACAGCACTTGACGTTTGCTGAAAAGGACGATTTCCCCGATGGATACTCGTATGCTCTGATATTTACATTTTTTGCCTAGATCAACTTGTTTGATATGCACAGTGCCTTTCCTGAGCGGAGGGCGTCTAAGCAGTAGTATAACAGCAAAGGCCAGTAGGCCATCGTATGGTGCCCTTACAAAGGTTCTTAGGTCGGGCTTGAACGGTTAAGTGAAAGTGTGATTGCAAGGCCATCAAGACCATGACGCACAAGTGCCAAATGTTGTTTGCTGACGAGCTGTAAGATTTCAGCGAGCAGCGTCTCTGGTCCCGAGATTTCCGCTATGGCGAGAGAATGGAATAGCATGAATACACCATTTTCAAGAGTGGAGCCTTGCAAGTACGAATAGGGGAGGACGCAAGAAATTGGGCCGTCTGCATGAACGGTGATCGACGAGCAATGTTCGCCGTTTTCGATTGCTCGAAACTGTGACGCACGGATTCGGTCAAGAGGATTATCTTTCACCGGGTGCGCTCCTGGCTACGATCCGGCTTCGATTGTTCCTTACCTCGTTGATGCTCTTTGGATCGATCGATAAACGCGGCTTTCAATTTTTCACTGAAAATTCTCGGTTCATGGAGAGAAGGAGAATCTTTAAACCGAGCGAGAGCATCCTCTTTGGATATTACTTGGCCGCTCTGTGCCTTAATTTGTCGATAGCGTGCGGCCAGGTACTCGCGGCTATCGGTCAGTCTGTTGCGGCCTTTCAAGTCACTTAGATCGAGCGCTTGGAGCTGTTTTTGAAAACGCTCGCCTTCTTTGGACTGATTTACTAGTTCGGCCCGATGTTTGACTTCCTGGGACTGTTCTGGAGCGATATTCGTTGAGAGACACTGGATTTCGTGCTGGTTACCGTTTTCATAGGCTTGTTGGAGCAGATCGAGAGTCCGGTACTCGAATGCTTCTGCTTGATTCTGCGCTGCCATTGAGAGATTGCCTCGTTCTTCAAAATCCTTGGCTTGTTGGAAGTAAGACTCCGCTAGGTCATGGTAGGATTCTGACAGATGTTTTCTATGCTTGTTTGCTTGTTTGTTTGCTAGAAGTGCATCTAGGGTGCCCTGGCGATCGCCACTTGTGCGTTCGACGCTCTGAAAGAGGCGCTCTTTATCAGGCGTGTAGAGATCGGTTCGAAGTTTAGCGCGACTCATCGATACGTAGAGTGCTTTGCGATCGAATCTCTCGCCGAAAACGACAGCCTTTTCTGCTGTCACACCCTGAGATGTATGGCTGGTTGTAGCGTAACCGTGGCTGATTCTCAGATAATTATTCGGCACTGTGAGGCCGTCCGTGGTCAACAAACGACCTTGGTCATCCTGGCCAATTATAGTGGCGAGCTGACCGTTGACGATACCTTTCGAATTAGCCCGGAACAGAATGCGGTCACCTTTTTGGAGCTCTATCGTAGTCAGATGCCCGATCTCGAGTTTATTGCCGTGTTTTTTTATATTGATAACTTTTTCTTTACCGGAGCTTGATGCTAATTGAACACGATCTGTTCTCGATGTGCTTACCACCGTGTAAACCTCTTGGGCGTTTAAGCCGGTGATTTTGTCGACTTCGCTTGTAAGCGTTACAGAGATGCCGGGGCGATAGGTGGCTATGTCGCAGCGTTGGGCATTGGTTATGTCGTTTGGCTGGAACACCTGACGCTCGATAGAAGGTCCACGTAGGGTGCCCGTCTGTTTAAGGCCACTACGAACTTCTTTTGTAAAGGCCTTCAGTTCCACGTGTGTTGGACCGATGCCGAGAACAATCGGTTCATTGGAAGCATTCACGAGTTGTTTCCCGTTTTCGGTCTGCTGTAGGTATCGCGCTGCTGCGGAACGAATATATTCAGCGCTGGCGTCGTGGATCCAGTCTTTCTGGTCAAGAAGTTGGAGCCCTTCGATGGTGCGGCCTGCCGCCATCGCTGTGATTGCAGCATTGTAGTCGGGGTCCCGTTGGCGGTTGATTTTAGAGAGGGCGACCGAGCGAATATTGCTATGGCGCTCTAGAGTCCGGCCAAAGTCCCCGGCTTCGACAGCCGCATGTTGTTTGGTATCGCCAACAAAGCGAATGTCAGCACCGGCCTGTTCTGCGATTTTTAGGATCTCATGTCCGGACCGATTGGAGAGTAGACCCCATTCATCGACCGTAATCACGGTACCCGTTGGATCTAATTTGCCGTTTCTAACCGATCGGAGAAAGTTTTCAACGGTTTGTACGTCAGAGCCGATGGCTTTCTTTAACGATTCGACCGCTTTTCGGGTTGGGGCGAGCATGATATGAGTTCGGCCGGATGCTTCGATGCCAGCATGAAATGCGCGGAGTGCGGTCGTTTTGCCAGCACCAGCTACCCCACGAAGTGCGAACACCTGATCTTTGGTCTTTAATAGAGTTTCCACGGCTAGCTTTTGATCGGTGTAATCGTGCCACTGACCAGCATCGTATTTCATCCATTTCCCGTCTCTTAATTCGCAGTCGCTAAGGGCCTGGAACTGATCATTGATTGCTGGCCTAGATCCTTGAGTACGATCAACGAATTGAACACTTTGAATTTCTCGGGTCAGGTTCGATCGATCCGATAATAGGCGAATCGGAGTTTCGCGGTTATCGAGGCTGACGAGCTGGCAATCCTCTTTGATGGATGTTTTTAGCTCCGTGAGATCAACTCGTCCCATGCCGCGATTTAAAGCTTCCGCTAAGAGTTGGTGCTCGCCGAATGTAGCTAGGCGTTCGGATAAATGTTCGCGTGTGCTGGTGAGGAGTTCACGAGTGTCAATTAATTCGCGCGTCAGTGGATTATCAGTTCGCTCGAGAGCATCAGTTTTTAATTGGTTCAGCTCCGTGAGATTATCTTGTCCAGCTCGAGCACGTTGTTGTTCTCGGACTTTTGCTGTCGAAATCTCGATCAATTTTTCAGCGCGCGTTTCCTTCGCCATGACATGGATTTCGGTGGCTGTCGGGTCCCGGCCATAGTCGAGTTTCCATTGATCGATGGCTTGCTCGATTTCAGCTCGACGTTGTGAATAAAGCGAGAGGAGCCTGTCGGAAACCCCGGCTATTTCGAAGCCCTCAATTTGGCCATGTTCGGTGAGCTTATCGATTGTCACATATCCGCATCGGTTGACTTCGCGGCGCAGGGCCGACTGATAGGCTTTACCGGCGTACCGGATTGCTTTGACCATATCGTAAGTCTCCAGCCCATAACGTTTACCATCCACACCTACGGTGAAATTCGCGGTGGCAAAATGGGTATGCAGCTGTGGATCCAGAGAGCGGGACGTATCATGATCAAATCGAGCGGCGCACAGGATCCCAGTTGTTTCGCGGTGTTTGTCTTTACCCTGTCCGGATTGTATCGCCGCGAGGGCTTCGAGTTCCATGAATGCTTCAGTAACCGCCGTGTAGTGGGCCTCGATGAGGCGTTGGTCGCCTCCTATGATAGCCATGATGCTCACGGATTTTTGGGCGCTGCATTGGAAGTCGTACCCGATGATTTCAGAGTCGCGTTGCTTGAGTTTCTCGCCATGGGAGGTTTTGCCAGAAAAGACAGCGAGAAACGATTTGTCTTGGCCGCTGATGGACTGGCCATCTAGTCCCAGGGCTCTCGCACCTTTGCCTATCCATTGGCCAAGAACGCGTTCTTTCTCCGAATAATAATCGTTGGCGGCGTAGTGATTATTCAGCCATTGGGCGCCGCTTCGCATTTTTGCCATAGTCCACATTGACAATTAGTATGATATGTAAGATAAGAAAGTAGGAAGACGCAATACGTCTAATATTAGACTCTAATTCACACATTTCAATATTGAGCATGCCATTTACTTGGTGTATAAGCATATATGTGTCATAAACATGGAAAAGCCTATGAATTCAGTCCGCTGGAATCTTGCCGTTTCGTCTGACACTGATCAGGCACTGCGTCTGTTTCTTGCCAGTCAAGGAGGTGGGCGCAAGGGCGATTTGTCGCGCTTCGTCGAGGAAGCAGTCCGAGCTTACATTCTGGAATTGTCGGCAGGAGAAGCAAAAAGTGCGAACACCAATGTAAGTGAAACCGAGCTTGAGACGATCGTAGCCGAGGGGATCCGGTGGGCCCGCGATCGGCGATGAGGGTTATTCTAGATTCGAACGTATTACTCAGTTCGCTTATTTCCCCATATGGCACGTCGCATGCTATCTATAACGCTTGGCGGAGCAAAAAATTTGAGCTTGTTACCTCGAATGTTCAACTTGAAGAAATTCGTCAAGCTAGCCGTTACCCAAAATTGCAAAAGGTACTTCGACCACACTGCGTCGGGACGATGGTAAACAATATGCAGCGTGCCGTGGTACTGGAGAGGTTACAGCCGCTTCCGAAGGGCATTGAGGCCGACGACCCGAACGATTCTTTTTTGTTAGCGATGGCAGTTTCCGGGAGGGTAGATTACCTAGTGACCGGTGACAGGGAGTCTGGCCTACTGCAACGCGGAAACATCGGCCATACATGCATAGTTACCCCGTCTGTTTTCTGCTCTGAGGTACTTAAAGTAAAATTTGGAAAGTCCCGAGAACAGATTCTTGAGCAGTTCAGAAGCGTTCCTTCAAAGACTTTGAGTGAAAAACTAAAAGTCGCGTTTATCGATCGATCCAAAGAGTATCAACGAGGTAAGGAACAATCGAAACCGGACCGTAGCCAAGAGCGTACCCGTGAAAGATAATCCTTTGAATCGCATCCATTCTCTTGACTGAAGAGGTCTTTGCCGATGCTCAATCGAATCCTCAGATTTGTTCGCGATAAGGATGTGGTTACTGATCAGCACCAAGTGGGACATGATATTTGGCCGTTATCTGAGATCATAACAGCCTGGAGTAATCAACGCTCCGATGCCTGGACGCTTGAAGATGCCTGCCGAGGGACTGTGATTTTGGGGGCGAACGGTTCCGGCAAATCAAGCGGACCAGCTAACCACATTGCAGAGCGATTTTTGACCTCTGGTTTCGGTGGTCTGGTGCTTTGTGCCAAAGCTGATGAAGCCGAAACTTGGCGCGAACTGGGAGCTCGCACAGGGCGTTTAAATTCAATGCTCTTCTTTGGTTCAGATCCGCAGTGGAAACTTAATTTTCTCAGTTACGAGGCTGCTCGGGAAGGAGGTGGTCTTACAGAGAACATTGTGAACCTCTTTATCCGAGTTGCCGAGGTCATTGATCAGAAAAATGGGATGACTGCAAGTCAGGAGTATTGGCAACGGGCGATGAAGCAACTTGTGCGTAATGCGATCGATTTACTCTTAATTGCACGCGGCAATGTTTCGCTGCTGGAAATCGTCCAGATTATCAATTCGGCACCGCAAAGCGAAACTCAAACGACGGATAAAACATGGCAAGATAAGAGCCCTTGTTACACGTACCTTTTGGAAGCGGAAAAAGTGACGCTTGGCGATCCCTCCAAGCAAAATGCTTTCCAAATCACCGGCAATTTTTGGCTAAGTGAATTTCCACAGCTGGCACCACAGACACGTAGCTCCATAGTCTCGACGTTCACAACTCTTGCGGATGCCTTGCTTCGGGATCCATTCCGAAATCTTTTTTGCACGGAGACGACTTTTGTTCCTGAGATGATTCTAAAGGGGGCTATCTGCATTGTTGACCTCGATATCAAACGCTTTGGCGAGGTCGGACAATACGCCCAGGTCCTACTTAAGTATCTCGTTCAACAAGCCGTTGAACGACGAGCCGATTTGGGACGAGCCGACGCTAGGCCCATTTTTATATGGGCCGACGAATGCCAGAATTTTACGGTTTCTTACGATCAGATATTCCAGACGACGGCTCGCTCTAGTAGGTGCGCGACCGTCTATATCACTCAAAACATTCCGAATCTGTACGCTGAGCTCGGTGGCGAATCGGCTGGCAAATCACGGGTTGATTCTCTCCTAGGGAACTTGGTCACAAAGATCCTGTGCCAACAGGGCGATCCTGTCACAAATCAATGGGCAAGCGATATGGTTGGCAAGACCAAACAATTGCTTGTCAACTATGGTAATTCCCAGTCCAGCGGGTTCGGTAGCCCAAGTCAGAACACGAGCAGCGGCTTGAGCGAGGCGGTCGACTACGACTGTCCATCTCGAAATTTTCAGCTTCTGGCGACCGGGGGCTCTCGCTACAATTTTAGGGTTGAAGCCGTTATCTATGGCGGTGGGCGACTTTGGAGCAATCACAAGACATGGATGAAAGTCACCTTCAACCAATCCCCGTAAAGGCCTATGCAACAATTTCAACAACTCATTCCGTTATTCACTAAGGTCCTGATTTGGATCGGAGTCACGATAACGATGCCTGTACAATGTTTATTCTGCCGGCAGTTCGGTGAACGCAGCCTCAGTTTGTTCCGGATTTTTTATGCCAGCCTTTTCTTGGTGGTGCTTGGGCCGGTACTCAATAGGCCTCCAAATCTTGAGCGCATCACCCATCAATTGGTAACTGGCTGGACTGCCCAAGCAGTCATTCTCCGAGCAATTCTTGTTACAGTGATGCTCTGGCATTGGATCGATATCCAGGTACGCAAAAGGCAAGGTGTTTTATGGCATTCCAAAAGTCTTGGAGTGCCGTGGCTCGGTGCTGATGGTAAAATGCAGCGCTTACTTATCCAGCCGGGATTGACGCTGGTTATCGGTAATCTTTGGTCGCCATTCAATGAGGCGATTGCCGCCTACTTTTACGCTGTGGCGATCCTCTTATTTCTCTCGTGGTGGCTAATTTTTTGGGCGTTGCGTAACCGGTTGTTAGATATGACCGACCAACGAATTGAGATCGACAATTTGCGGGCCATGATCGAGCAACGACCAGCGAATAGTAAAGGTGATATGCTAGAGCACGTCATTACACCTATCGAGCGTAACAATGCGCCTGATTTGGCCGATATCGTGCATGCATTTCAATCGTCCGACGCACGAAGAGACACCAGCGCCATCCTATGAAGTTTGATAAACCTTTCTTCCTTAAAGCCGGTGTTGCCGTTGCCGTTATAGGATCGGCCACATTCTCGTCCATTTCACTCAAAAAACCCTACGTTGATTACCAAGCACAATTAGTTGATGCCGCAAAAAAACAGGCTCAGCAGCTTGGTCGTCGTTTGAATGGAAAATTGTCGGTGGTCCCCGAAGCTAAAGCCTGGCGTCCCGTCTATGCCGTGGATGTTGCAGAGTTTTGCCGTACAACGTCGGCAGAAACGCTTGCCAAAGCCTTTGGGACTGGATTTACAAATCGCCCGCTCACGACGCTCACCGGCGATTTTAACGTTCGGGATGCTAAATCGATTACACAACCCTTCACTGGCGTTGCATTATTCTTAGAGAGTCAAGATAAGCAAGAGTTGAACGATTCTAGGCCGTTTGGTGTCTGGTGGTTTCTCCAAATGCCAGAAGACAAAGCATCGGCACTTCGCCAACGTGCCGTTAACGGTAAACTGTCTGGAAGGTCGCTGCACTTTGACGCGGAAACACCACTGGTTCCCGTTACTTGGACGACGGACGGTGGCTTTACTCTTTTCGCAGCGGTTACACCACGCAATGTCCAGACCCCTGATTGGGAACAGATGCTGGATTCAGAGCAAGCGACTGATCCAAACTCATACGCAGGGCCATCCACGCAGCGCTACGAGGCTGCGAATGAGGCGTGGACTAAGCTCGAGGCTGCCAAGGAGTGGGGATGGGAGGCACAAGCACAAGCGCTTCGTGCAAAGCTGAACGCGGCCAAAGATACACCACAGGCCGAGGCTGTTGCTACAGAAGTCAGTGATTTGGCGACAAAAGCGAAAGCCGAGAAAGAGTCATGGCTCAAGGCACATCCGAAGCCGACTCCGCAAAATTCTGCTCTATGATTCAATGTTAATTAGTGATGGGTTTGATTGGTTCGGTTCCGGCTATTGCCCAGGAAGACCTATTCAGTGAGTTGATCGGGCCATAAAGCCACATTAACTCGGATTTGGTGGCATGGGAGGGATGATGCATGAACGAAAACCGTAACCATTTTATGAAATTGTTTGTTAGCTTGCTTGTATGTTTGTTCTCTTGGGCAGCATTTGCAGACGATTTTGATCAGCTGATCAAAAAGCCAGAGACAAACCCTTCAGCCATACCGAAGAAAGAGCAACAGCCGCAGCAGGCGGTTACGTCAGTGCTGCCAAAAGCAACTGCTCCACGAGTCAAAACCGCTCCAGTTGTACCACGAGGCACCGGGGTTCAGCTTTACGCTTATGGTCATTTCCCTCCTGGCCCAACGTATAGGATCCAAGATATGAAAAATCTCGTTGGGCAACGGTTCAATAAACCCACGTATCTCGTCGGTAAATTCATCTACTCCGGGTCCCAAGATGGAAAACACATTTTTACAAGTTACGCAATATTACCATCAGCCTATCTCAAAGAAATTTCAGGGAACCAAATGACCAGTGATGATATTGCTTTGGGAAGCACTGTGATAGAGGTCAAGTTTCATGACAACTTTCCGTCTACCCTCACACCTGGCCGTGTAATTGCCCCGAATGCCTCAGAGCCATTATTCCTAAAATCGGTAAATCGTGGACCCGACGGGAATATCAAGGTACAAGCCGAATGCTTTTCTAAACCATGAGCGAACAATTCAGGGTACCGCAACATCCAAGGGCGCACGGGCGTGGTTTTTATCTAGTAATCTGGAATTGATCACAAGCAATCTGACCGATGTCTGAAAAAATTTCCGATGAACAAATGCAGTTGCAACTTCTGGCCCCCTGGTATGCTAAGGACGTAGACGAATCGCGGACCCTCGATTTTTTCGACGCCATACCGAAATATCCATTCCCAACGACGCGCACCGTTGAAAGGCCCGATCGCGAGATGGGAACGTTTACTATCCGAGGCGAACGGTTTATCGCCGAAATATTGCCGGCTCAAATCCAAGTAAAGGGAATTGAGAGACTTGTTTTCCCTGGAGCACGTGAAGAGCTTGTCGAACGAGCACTACGCTTTATTGCCGTGCAGCAGCTCGCTAAAACGCGAATCACTAGAGACCACAACACGGGTCGCGAAGCTATCACCGTATTTTTTACTCTCTCCATGATCCGGCGACACCTTGAGTCACTCGGCCACGGATACAAAATAAGCGAGATCCAGGAGGCATTGGATATTCTTTCAGGTGCACGGATTGAGGTTAGGCCGGAAGCTGACAACAAAGAAAAAGGGGCAAAGCGCCATAAACACTTCGTCAAAGCCACAATTTTGAGTAACTACATCGGAGACTTCCTGGAAGGCGACATAACAGGTGAAGAATCTCGTGCCGCAGTTTCTTTTCACCCATTGGCAACACAAGCGATTTTGGGACTCGCCTATTACCCGATCAACCAGGCTTGGGTCGGTTCGTTAAAACGAACGTTGGCACGATGGCTGACCACGCGCATGAGCCATAACTACCGTCAAGCGAGGAAGAACGGTCTTAGGTTTGCACAAAAGGAAGGGTATCACATAGCCTTGCGGACCATTCTGGACGAGCGTGGCCTACCCCGTGAAACAAGGCTCAGAGATAACCTAGATTCAGTGCGAGAAGCGTTGAAGGAAATGAAAGAGAGGCGAATTTTAGCGGAAATAGAGCCTTACGATGAAAAACTGCTTTATGCGCCAAGCAAAGGTCGTCCGAAGGTCATTGATGCGGTATGGACTTTATTTCCGTCCTTGAACTTCATCGAAGAAATCATTCAAGGAAATATCGAGATGGCAAAAGCAACTTCAGAATTCGGGGGAGATAAGAGCGAAAGTCACCTTCTACCTGGATTCCAAAAAAAGAATCTAGCCAGGGGAAATAAGCGCGAAAGTCCAAAACACCTGAATCTGGCCGGGGGAAATAAGCGCGAAAGTCGCCAATGGCCGGGGGAAATAAGCGCGAAAGTGCCGCAGCGCCCCAAATCAGACCCTAAAGGCCGGGGGAAATAAGCGCGAAAGGGTCTCCAAGAAGGTCACCCCGGGGGAAATAAGCGCGAAAGATCGCCAAAATCCGGGGGAAACAAGCGCGAAAGTCACGCTTTCACTCTTTATAAATGGTCCAATACAAACCACTTACAAAGTTATTCACAATTCCTATCCCTTTCTTTATCCCCTTATACCTAAGAATATAAAAAAAGTGTCTCGCTCCGCTCGCACACAAAAAAAGCCTCCTGAGTCGGCCCAAACAAGTGCCTCGCAGACGTTCCGCTACGCTCCACTGCTCGGATGTCACTTCGCCTGGCTTTGATTCGGTCAAGGGTAAAGTGAATCCGGCATAAACGGACTGCTCCCCTCTCTCGCTCCGCTCGGGGGTCCCCTCCATTTATTCCGTTTCACCGCTCCGCGCCCTTGACCGCGCCAGGCTACGTGACACTCAAAGACCAAATTTCAAGTTGAGAACAAAAAGTCCCTTTTCTGTTCTCAACTTGAAACTACAGCAATCAACACCTTACCCACGCCACCATCACAGGACAGCTCCATATAGAAATACCCAATAAAGAGACCACGAAAACCCTTCGAAGCCAATAGACGACATCAACTCAAGATGGGCATACACTTTCCAACGCTTGTCCAAGCAGACCACCCCACATGGACTATCCACTCCAACCGGTTTGAATAACAAGCTTGTTTACACGCTTACTTACTTGTATTCTTATCCAACCATTCCCGAAGCGCCTGAGCAACAATAGAGTTCTTTCAAAACCCCTGAGGATCATCCACATTTTCTGATAAAAACGGCTAAACGACATGGGATGGGAACTC
>Ga0075362_10000548_pt1 | contig 10921 bp, 7 predicted proteins | sample EndMetdeltDD1762_FD_71397 | JGI IMG/M metagenome (GOLD analysis project Ga0075362, IMG submission 71397) | Populus endosphere microbial communities from Tennessee, USA - Endosphere MetaG P. deltoides DD176-2 | ecosystem: Host-associated > Plants > Roots > Endosphere | place: USA: Tennessee...
GCGACGCAGGTGGTGGCCGTCGACGTGGGCTACGGCCAGCTGGCGTGGTCGCTCCAGCAGGACGAGCGGGTGGTCGTGCACGACCGCACCAACGTCCGGGAGCTGACCCCGGAGATGATCGGAGGACCGGTCGACGTCGTCGTCGGGGACCTGTCGTTCATCTCGCTGCTCATGGTGCTCGACGCACTGCTGGGGGCGACCCGCGAGGACGGAGACCTCGCGCTCATGGTCAAGCCACAGTTCGAGGTCGGCAAGGACCGCCTCGGCAAGGGCGGCGTCGTGCGTGACCTCGGCCTGCGTGCGGAGGCCGTCGCCACGGTCGCGACGGCGGCCGCCGCGAAGGGGTGGGGTGCCCGTGCCGTGACCCGCAGCCCGCTGCCCGGCCCGTCGGGGAACGTCGAGTTCTTCCTGTGGCTGCGCCGCGGCCCGGCGGCGATCGACGACAGCGACATCGAACGCGCTGTGCAGGGTCCCGCACCGGTGGGGGAGCCGGATGGGAGGCTTGACCCATGACCGGGCCCGCCTCCAGCCGCCGCGTGCTGCTGCTGGCACACACCGGCCGCGACGCGGCTCGTGAGGTGACGCTCGCGTTCTGCAAGGCGCTGACCGGCCACGGGCTGCGGGTCCGGATGCTCGCCGCGGAGGCCGCCGAACTCGAGCTGGACCCCGCGTCGTACGACCCGCCGCTGGAGCTGGTGGGGCCGGACGCGGACGCCGGGGCGGACTGCGAGATCGCGGTCGTGGTCGGCGGCGACGGGTCGATCCTGCGCGCCGCCGAGGTCACCCGGGCCAGCGGGACCCCGGTCCTCGGGGTCAACCTGGGGCACGTCGGCTTCCTGGCCGAGGCCGAGTCCGACGACGTCGAGGCGACCATCGAGGCGGTCGTCCAGCGCACCTGGATCCCCGAGGACCGGCTGACCCTCGACGTACGCGCCTACCGCGACGGCGAGCTGGTCACCCAGACCTTCGCGCTCAACGAGGCCAGCGTCGAGAAGGCCGCGCGCGAGCGGATGATCGAGGTGGTCGTCGAGATCGACGGCCGGCCGCTGTCCCGGTGGGGTTGCGACGGCGTCGTGCTGTCCACGCCGACCGGGTCGACCGCCTACAACTTCAGCGCCGGCGGGCCGATCGTGTGGCCCGGCGTCGAGGCCCTCCTGGTGGTGCCGATCAGCGCGCACGCGCTCTTCGCGAGGCCGATGGTGGTCGCACCCGAGTCCGTGGTGGCCGTCGAGGTCATCGCGCGCACCAACGGGGTCGGCGTGCTGTGGTGCGACGGCCGCCGGGCCGAGGACCTGCCGCCCGGCGCGCGCATCGAGATCCGGCGCGACGAGCGCCCCGTCCGCCTGGCCCGGCTGCACCAGGCGCCGTTCACCGACCGCCTGGTCGCGAAGTTCGACCTGCCGGTCGAGGGCTGGCGCGGTTCGGCAGATCGCCGTCGCCGCGCCGAGGAGGGCGAGACGCGTGCTTGAGGAGATCCGGATCTCCCAGCTCGGGGTGATCGACTCCTCGACCCTGGAGCTGGGTCCCGGCCTCACGGTGATCACCGGCGAGACCGGCGCCGGCAAGACGATGGTGGTCACCGCGCTGGGGCTGCTCCTCGGCGCCCGCGCGGACTCGGGTGCGGTGCGCAGCGGCGCCACGACGGCACGTGTCGAGGGCGTCGTGGACGCCGAACACCTGGCGGCCTTCGCGGCCGCGGTCGAGGAGGCGGGCGGCCTGGTCGAGGACGGCCGCGTCCTGCTCGCGCGCAACCTGTCCGCCGAGGGTCGTTCCCGCGCGTTCGTCGGCGGGGCCTCGGTCCCCGTGGCCCGGCTCGCGGAGGTGGCCAGCGAGCTGGTCGCGGTGCACGGCCAGTCCGACCAGCACCGGCTGTTGCAGCAGCGGGCCCAGCGTGAAGCGCTCGACCGCTTCGGCGGCCGGTCGCTGACCGGGCTGCTGACGACCTACGCCGACCTCTTCCAGCGCCTCAACGCGACCGAGCGCGAGCTCGAGGAGGTCGTGGCGTCCGCGAGGGAGCGGGCCCGGGAGGCCGACCTGCTCAGGTTCGGCCTCGGTGAGATCGAGGCCGTGTCCCCGGCGGCTGGCGAGGACGTCGAGCTCGCCGCCGAGGAGTCGCGGCTCGGCTTCGCGGACACCCTGCGGACGGCGGCCGAGTCGGCGCGAGAGTCGCTGTCGAGCGAGGAGGGCAGTGCGGACGCGCTGGCCACGACCTCGGCGGCCCGCACGCTGCTCGACGGGGTGCGCGAGCACGACCCGGAGGCGGGAGAGCTCGCGGACCGGCTGGCCGAGATCACCTATCTCCTCTCCGACGTGGCCGCCGACGTCGCGTCCTACGCCGCCAGGCTCGACACCGACCCGGCGCGGCTGGCCGCGGTCTCCGAGCGCCGCTCGGCGCTGACGGCGCTGACTCGCAAGTACGGCGACACCATCGACGAGGTCCTGGCCTGGGCCGACGGGTCGGCGGCCAGGCTGCTCGACCTGGACGGCACCGACGAGCGCATCGAGGCGCTGCGAGCCGACCAGGAGCGGCTCGGTGCCGAGCTCGCGACCGCCGCGGCCGCGCTCTCCGCGGCCCGCACCGAGGCGGCCGGCCGGCTGTCCACCCAGGTCACCGACGAGCTGGCCCTGCTGGCGATGCCGGACGCCCGGCTCGAGGTCGCGGTGACGCCCAGCGAGCGCTACACCGCCAGTGGCGCCGACGACGTCGAGCTTCTGCTGGCCGCCAACGTCGGGTCCGGTCCCCGGCCGCTGCACAAGGGCGCGTCCGGCGGGGAGCTGTCCCGGGTGATGCTGGCGCTCGAGGTGGCGCTGGCGGGCACGAGCCCGGTGCCGACCTTCGTGTTCGACGAGGTCGACGCCGGTGTCGGGGGCGCCGCGGCCGTCGAGGTGGGCCGTCGGCTGGCTCAGCTGGCGCGCACCGCCCAGGTCCTGGTGGTCACCCACCTGCCGCAGGTCGCGGCCTACGCCGACCGGCACGTGCTGGTCGAGAAGTCCGACGACGGCACCGTCACCAGCTCGGGGCTGACCGTCCTCGACGACGCCGCGCGCGAGCGTGAGCTCTCGCGGATGCTCGCCGGGCTCAGCGACTCCGACACCGCTCTGGCCCACGCCCGTGAGCTCCTCGAGGTCGCCCAGGAGTCGAGGACCCGGCGGTGAGGTTCAACTCCCGGCGGACGACCCTCGCGGTCCTCCCGGGCGTGACCGGCACGGCCCGCGTCGCGCGGCGCGCCTCCCAGCTCCTGCCTCGGCTCAGGACCGGGGACATCGCGGTCGTGGACCACCACGACCTCGACCGCGAGACGGCGCTGCGGCTCCTGGACAAGGGAGTGGCCGCGGTCATCAACGCGGGGCCGATGGTCTCCGGCCGCTACGCCAACCTCGGGCCCGAGGCGCTCGCCGAGGCGGGCATCCCGTTGCTCGACAACGTCGGCCGCGGCGGCTGGGCGGCGGTGCCCGACGGTCAGCCGGTCCGCCTCCACGAGGGCATCGTCTACGCGGGCGAGCACGCCGTGGCCCACGGACGCACCGTGAGCCTGCGCGACATCCGGGCGGAGATGGACCAGGCCCGGTCCGGGCTGGCGATCCAGCTCGACACGCTCACCCACAACGCCGGGGAGTTCCTGCGCCGCGAGCAGGACCTGCTGCTCGACGGGCGCGGCCTGCCCGAGCTCAACACGCACATGGACGGACGGCCCGCGGTGGTCGTGGTCAACTTCGAGCACGACCAGCTGGTGCCGCTGCGCCAGTTCGTCCGGGAGCTCGACCCCGTGATCATCGCCGTCGGCACCGCTGCGGACGACCTGATGGACTTCGGCTGGGCCGCCGACGTCATCGTGGGTGCCGCGTCGGAGCCGACGACCATCCCGTCCGCCGACGCCCTGCGCGCTGCCTCGGACGTGGTGCTCCTCAGCACCCGGGGTGCGGGCGCCGCCGAGGTCGAGACGGTCGCGGGGATCGAACGACTGGACGTCGTCCCGCGGCTGGTCGAGTCCTCGGCCACGCCCGAGGACCTCGCCCTGCTCCTCGCCGACAAGTACGACGCCGCGCCGTTGGTGGGCGTCGGTCTGCACGCCCGGCTGGAGGACTTCCTCGACCGGCGCCAGGCAGGTCTGGCCAGCACCTTCGCCACCCGGCTCAAGGTCGGCTCCCGTCTCGTCGACGCCAGCGCCGTGCCCGCGCTCCACACCACCGGCGCGTCGACGGCCCAGGTCGTCGGCCTGCTCCTCGCGGGGGTCGCGGCCGTGGCGGTGGCCGTCGGAGTGACCCCCGCCGGACAGGAGCTGTGGGACGCGGTCCGGGACCAGCTGGGGTCGCTCCTGTGACCGCGCTCCGTCGTCACGTGGTCGCCGTCGTGGCCGCACTCTTCGCCCTCGCCGTCGGCATCGCCCTCGGCGGCGGGCCGCTGAGCTACGTCCCGGACGACGACGACGAGGCGCCGCCGTCGTCGACGAGGGAGGAGCCGGGTCAGGCCGAGGAGCAGCCGGGCTCGTCCGAGGTCGACCCGGCGGCGACGTTCGCGTCCGCCTTCGCCGCCTCGGTGGCGCCGGTCGTCTACGACAGCCGGCTGCAGGGACACCCGACCGCGATCCTCGCGATGCCCGGCGCCGACCCGGACGTGGTCGAGGGCATGAGCGCCCACGTCAGGGCCGCGGGCGGAGGCCTCACCGGTGTCTTCACCCTCGACGCCTCCGCCACGGCCCTGAGCGAGACCTCGCTGATCGACACGCTCGGCAGCCAGCTGATGACCCAGCTCGACGACGACCGCATCGACCCGCAGGTCTCGACGTACGTGCGTTTCGGCCAGCTGCTGGGCCTCGCCGTCGCGACGCCGGTCCGGGGTGGGCTCCGCGCCGACGAGTCGGCGAAGACCATCCGCGCCAGCTTCGCCGAGGCCGGACTGCTAACCTCGCCCGACGACGCGCGGCTCGCCCCGGTGCTCCTGGTGGTCCTGCCGCCGAACGACGCCGACGACCAGGACCTGCAGGTCAGCGCCGGTGTCTACCGGGGCCTCGCCATCGGTCTCGGCGACAACCCGGCCGGGGTGGTGGTGCTCGCCGACTCGGCGTCCGGCCGGTCGGGCATCCTCGCCGAGCTGCGCGAGGACGGCGACGTGACCGCCGGGGTGTCGACCGTGGACGGCAGCGACACGGGGGTGGGCCAGGTCACCGCGATGCTGGCCCTGATCCAGAGTCTCGACTCGACTGTCGGTGCTTACGGTGCGTCGGGTTCGGATGGTGCGGTACCTCTGTCCTAGGATGGAGGTCCATGAGGCACCCGGTCCCCACCAAGCACGTGTTCGTCACCGGAGGAGTCGCCTCCTCGCTCGGCAAGGGTCTGACCGCGTCGAGCCTCGGCCGGCTGCTGCGGTCCCGGGGTCTGCGCGTCACCATGCAGAAGCTCGACCCGTACCTCAACGTGGACCCGGGCACCATGAACCCGTTCCAGCACGGCGAGGTCTTCGTGACCAACGACGGCGCCGAGACCGACCTCGACATCGGCCACTACGAGCGGTTCCTCGACACCGACCTCGGCCAGATCGCGAACGTCACGACCGGGCAGGTCTACTCCAGCGTCATCGCCAAGGAGCGCCGCGGCGACTACCTCGGCGACACCGTCCAGGTGATCCCGCACATCACCAACGAGATCAAGGAACGCATCCTCGCCATGGGCGGCGACGACATCGACGTCGTGATCACCGAGGTCGGCGGCACCGTCGGTGACATCGAGTCGCTGCCCTTCCTCGAGGCCGCCCGGCAGGTGCGCCACGACATCGGCCGCGACAACTGCTTCTTCCTGCACATCTCGCTGGTGCCCTACATCGGCCCGTCCGGCGAGCTCAAGACCAAGCCGACGCAGCACTCGGTCGCGGCGCTGCGGCAGGTCGGCATCCAGCCCGACGCCGTCGTGTGCCGCGCGGACCGGGAGCTGCCGGAGTCGATCAAGAAGAAGATCTCGCTGATGTGCGACGTCGACGAGGAGGCCGTGGTGACGGCCGCGGACGCGCCGTCCATCTACGACATCCCGAAGGTGCTGCACCGGCAGGGCCTCGACGCCTACGTCGTACGCCGGCTCGGCCTGCCGTTCCGCGACGTCGACTGGACCGCCTGGGACGACCTGCTCCGCAAGGTGCACCACCCCCAGGAGGAGGTCACCATCGCGCTGGTCGGCAAGTACGTCGACCTGCACGACGCCTATCTCTCGGTGGCCGAGGCGCTGCGCGCCGGCGGCTTCGCCAACGACGCCAAGGTCGACATCCGCTGGATCCCGTCCGACGAGTGCGCCACCCCGCAGGGCGCGGCCAAGCACCTCTCGGACGTCGACGGGATGTGCGTGCCGGGCGGCTTCGGGGTGCGCGGCCTCGAGGGCAAGATCGGCGCGCTGACCTTCGCCCGCACCCACGGGATCCCGACGCTCGGCCTGTGCCTGGGCCTGCAGTGCATGGTGATCGAGTACGCACGCAACGTCGCGGGCCTGGAGAAGGCCGACTCGACGGAGTTCGACCCGGACAGCCCGGAGCCGGTCATCGCCACCATGGAGGAGCAGGTGGCCTACGTCGAGGGCGCGGGTGACCTGGGCGGAACCATGCGCCTGGGCCTCTACCCGGCAGCCCTCAAGGCCGGCTCGGTGGTGCGAGCGGCGTACGGCGAGGCGGAGATCGAGGAGCGGCACCGGCACCGCTACGAGGTCAACAACGCCTACCGCGACCAGCTCGAGGAGACCGGCCTGGTCTTCTCCGGGACCTCGCCCGACAACAACCTGGTCGAGTTCGTCGAGCTGCCCCGCGAGGTGCACCCCTACTACGTCTCGACCCAGGCGCACCCCGAGCTGCGCTCCCGCCCGACCCGGCCGCACCCGCTGTTCGCCGGGCTCGTCGGAGCCGCGATCGAGCGCCAGAAGGAGCTCCGGTTCCCGATCGACGTCGAGCCGGCCGCGCTCGTCGACGAGCCTGCCGAGGTCTAGCTCCGGCTAGCTCCGGGCGCGCAGCACGCGGGCCAGCGTGTCCGCCGCGGTGAGCAGCCGGTTCCGCACGACGGGGACGGTGTCGTCCCGGTGCGCGAGCTCCACGGCCCGGTCGGGCCAGTCGTCGGAGCACGTCGTCGGCTGCATCCCCCCGACGAGGCTGAGCGTCGCCATCATGCCCTCGCCCTGCAGCTCGGAGACCTGCTCGAGGTAGCGGTCGGCCCACGGCACCAGCAGGGTGTGCTGCACCGGGCGCCAGAACGCCTGCGCGACCTCGCTCAGCGGCGGCCCGGCGGGGACGGCGCGGTCCACGAAGATCCGGTGCCACGCCTCCTCCTTGGCCTCCTCGGTGGGCCGGGCGGCAGCGACGGCGAGCGCGCGGACGTCGCTCTCGGGGTCGGGGTCCCGCTCGGCGAGCGCCTTCACGGCGTGCTCGTCGTAGCGGCCCAGCGATGCGCGCCGGGTGGCGACGGTCCAGGCCAGGTCGAGGTCCGCCTCGGCTGCCTGGTCGAGGAGCTCGAAGTGCTCGGGCTTCGAGGCCGACGCGGCCAGCGCGCGCAGGGCCGCGGTGCGGTGGTCCGTCTCGTCGGCGCGCCGGGCGGCGACCTCCGCGACGCGGGACAGGCGGCGAGGGACCAGCACCGTCGGGCTCCACTGCTCGGCCGCGCGCAGGGCCAGCGAGAAGAACGGCTCCACGACGCCGGGGCTGCGCTCGGTCTCGAGCACGGCGAGCACGCAGTCGAGGAACTCACCGGTCGACAGCTCGCCCTTGGCCAGCATGTCCCAGCCGGTGCTGACCACGGCGGCGCGCGAGATCGCGTCGGGCAGGTGCGGGGCGAGGCCGAGCATCGCCTCGAGGGAGTCCTCGTCGGTGCGCACCGCGGCGAACGTCAGGTCGCCGTCGTTGAGCAGGTGCACGTCGGCGTCGGGCAGCTCGACCGCGGTGGTGGTGCCCGTCGTCTCGACGTCGGTCGTGGCCACGAGCTCGACGGGCGCGGCCGCGGCGCCGCCGTCACGGGCCCGCCGGTAGGACCCGATCCGCAGGTGGTGCCGGCGCGGCTCGCCACCGTCGGCACTGGTGGTGAGCAGCTTCCGTGCGGTGCGGGGAGCTCCCGGGTCAGGGAGCAGGACGATGGTGTCGGTGCCGGCCCGGTCGAGCCAGCTCGCGGTCCAGCCGTCGAGGTCGCGACCCGAGGCGGCGGCAACCGCCCCGACGAGGTCGTCGAGGGACGTGTTGCCCCAGGCGTGGTCGCGGAAGTAGGCGCGCAGCCCCTCGACGAACGCGTCCTCGCCGACGAAGGCGACCAGCTGGCGGAGCACCGCCTGGCCCTTGGCGTAGGTGATCTGGTCGAAGTTCGCGAACGCGTGCGCGACGTCGGAGACCTCGGACCGGATCGGGTGGCTCGCCGGGCTCATGTCCACCTGGTAGCCGGCCCGCTCCAGCGTGGCCAGGAACGTCGCGTCGGCGTCGGTGTAGTCGGTCGCGTTCTCGGACGCCCACGTGGCGGCCCAGGACGCGAACGCCTCGTTGAGCCACAGGTCGTCCCACCAGCGCATCGTCACGAGGTCGCCGAACCACATGTGTGCCATCTCGTGCAGCAGCACCATCGCCACGAACTCGCGCTCGGCGAACGTCGGCCGGCTGCGGTAGAGCGACGCATCGCTCCAGGTCACGCAGCCCCAGTTCTCCATGGCGCCGCCCATGTCCGGCACGAAGACGTGGTCGTAGCGCTCCTGCGGGAACGGGGAGCCGAACCGCTCACCGAAGAAGGCGAGGCCCTGCTCGGTGAGGCGGAACAGCTCGGCGGCGTCCCGCTCGAGGAAGCGCCGGAGCGACTGCCGGCAGTAGAGGCCGAGACTGTGGTCACCCCGCTGCTCGCGGATCTCGTGGAACGGGCCGGCGTTGACCACGACGACGTACGTCGACAGCCGCGGCGTGTCGGGGAAGAACCACTCGCGCCCACCGTCCTCCCGGTCCACGACGTCGTCCGGGGCGGTGTTGCTGGTGACCGTCCACGGGGAGGGCGCACTGACGGTGAACCGGTGCGGAGCCTTCAGGTCGGGCTGGTCGAAGCACGCCCAGGCCCTCCTGGCGCCGTCCGGCTCGAAGGAGCTCCAGACGTACACGAGCTTGTCGGACGGGTCGACGGTCCGCAGGATCGCGTCACCACGGCCGGTGTCGCTCTGGACGGACTCGACCACCAGCACGTTGTGCTGGGTGAGGTGCGGCAGCGGGATCCGGCCCCCGTCGACGGACTCCAGGTCCAGGTCGATCCCGTTCAGCGTGGCGCGCCGCACCTCCGCGACGCAGTCGACGAACGTGGTGGCGCCCTGCTCGTGGCAGCGGAACGTCACCGTCGAGGTGGCCACCCAGTCCGGGCCCTCGACCATCCCGCGGAGGTCGACGGCGATGTCGTAGCGCTCGACCTCGAGGATGCGGGCACGCTCGCGCGCCTCGTCCACGGTCAGGCTGCGCGGAGAGTCGGCCATCACCGAACGGTAGCCTCACCGCCCATGTCGCCGGACGTCGCACCAGCAGGACTGTCGGACACCGCCGAGGCGTGGCCGGTGGTCGGCTCGGAGGACATCTACCGCGGGGCGGCGCCGTTCGCGGTGCGCTCGGACGAGCTCCGCCACCCGGACGGCGGCGCGGACCAGACGTTCCGCCGGATCGTGGTCGAGCACCCGGGCGCGGCGGTGATCCTCGCCGTGGACGACGAGCAGCGGGTCCTGGTCGTCGTCCAGTACCGCCATGCCGCGCGTCGCCGCTTCGTCGAGCTGCCCGCAGGCCTGCTCGACAAGCCGGGGGAGGACCCGGAGGAGGCCGCCCGCCGCGAGCTGCTCGAGGAGACCGGGTTCGAGGCCGGCCGCTGGACGCATCTCGGGTCGACCTGGAGCTCACCGGGCATCACCGCGGAGGTCATCCACCTCTACCTCGCCCAGGACCTGAGCCCGGCCGACCGCGGGGACTTCGAGGCCGAGCACGAGGAGGCCGACATGCGCCTGTACCGGCTGCCGCTCGGTGACCTGCTGGCCGGGGTGCTCGCGGGGCGGATCGCCGACGCGCCGCTGGTCAACGCGGTGCTCCTGGCTCGCGCCCGGGGGCTGCTCTAGCGAGCCCCGGTGGGGCTAGTGTCGGGCGGGTGAAGGTCGGAGTCCCGAAGGAAGTCAAGAACCACGAGTACCGGGTGGCGATCACCCCGATCGGCGTGCACGAGCTGGTCGCGCACGGTCACGAGGTGGTGATCCAGACCGAGGCCGGAGTGGGCTCGGGCATCCCCGACGCAGACTTCGTCGGCGCCGGCGCGACCATCGTGTCCACCGCCGAGGAGGCGTGGGGCACCGACGGCGGCGTGGACATGGTGCTCAAGGTCAAGGAGCCCGTGTCCGAGGAGTACCACCGGATGCGTGAAGGGCTGGTGCTCTTCACCTACCTGCACCTCGCCGCGGACAAGCCGCTGACCGAGGAGCTCATCAACCGCAAGGTCACCGGCATCGCCTACGAGACGGTGCAGCTGCCGTCCGGCGGGCTGCCGCTGCTCTACCCGATGTCCGAGGTCGCCGGCTGCCTCGCACCCCAGGTCGGCGCGCACGCCCTGCTCAAGGCCCAGGGCGGCAGCGGTGTGCTGCTGGGCGGGGTCGGCGGTGTCGCCAACGCCAAGGTCGTCATCATCGGGGCGGGCGTCAGCGGCCAGAACGCCGCCAACATCGCGCTCGGCATGGGCGCGGACGTCACCCTGCTCGACACGGACCTGGACAAGCTCCGGATGTCGTTCTGGCGCTACAACAACCAGGTGCACGGCCTGGCGTCCTCGAAGCTGGCGATCGAGCAGCACGTGACGCAGGCCGACATGGTGATCGGCGCCGTGCTGATCCCGGGCGCCGATCACCATGTCGGCCTGCGTCACGTGCTGCTCGATCGCCAGCTTCGAGGACGCCAGGCCGTGCACCTGGTTGTTGT
>Ga0075362_10000549_pt1 | contig 10919 bp, 15 predicted proteins | sample EndMetdeltDD1762_FD_71397 | JGI IMG/M metagenome (GOLD analysis project Ga0075362, IMG submission 71397) | Populus endosphere microbial communities from Tennessee, USA - Endosphere MetaG P. deltoides DD176-2 | ecosystem: Host-associated > Plants > Roots > Endosphere | place: USA: Tennessee...
TAATAGGAGTGACTCCCCCTACTGTCAATATGGCTGCAACAGATTGAGGCGTTGTAAAAATATAATTTTGGCAAAATAAAAATGCAGGAATTATTCCTGCATTTTTCTAAGTCGATCTCAGCTAGAAATCGAACAGGTCGCCCAAGAAGCCTTCTTTTTTCTTCTTGTGGTGGCCATGGTGTGAATCGCCGTGGTAGCTGTCGTGGCTGCGGCGCTTGTAGTCATCGTCATCATCGTCGTAGTCACGGTGACGCGGCTGCTGGTACATTGGCTGTGCCTGCGGGTGCTGCGGCTGGCCGTATTGTTGCGGCTGCGGAGCAACGGGAGCCACTGGTGCCACGGGCGCAACAGGGGCGGTCTGGGCGGCAGAACGCTCAATGATCTTGTCGAGCTCGCCTCTGTCCAACCAAACGCCGCGGCACTGCGGACAATAATCAATCTCGATGCCACTACGGTCGCTCATAACGAGGGCGACATTGCATACGGGACACTGCATAAAAAGAACCTCCTAAAGGGTTTTGCTGATTTGACTCCCCTACCGTAGCATCTAATACTCAAGATGCGCTGAACTAGACGAGGATTTTTGTAACATTTGGTGTTTGTTATATTTAACATGTATAATTCGCTCATATGAAAGTAGAAGCAGACCTCCTTGTACTCTGTCGCGAAGCTTCAGTCGGTATAACGACTAATGAATTGAACATCACCGGCCTAATTGATGATATTCTCGTTGACTCATTCCCTGCAACTACAGGCCCTTTCACCCTTGTAGCACGTGTTAATGTTTCAAATAAATCCGTCAACGACAAAAATATAAGATTTGACATTGAAATTGTTGTCCCTTCTGGAGAGAGGATGGAGGCTACTGAGGGTGATGATATGGTTATGATACTTAACCCCAACGAGACGGAGGAAAAGCTAGGCTTTCTTACGACGCTCAATGGCATTCCTATGGTTGAGCTTGGAAAGTATCAAGTGGTTTTGCTGGCCGACGAAAAGCAAATTGGACACGTAGCTATCAGTGTAGAAAAAGATGAAGCAAAAAATTAAGCATTATAAATATGATTTCCTGGATGGTGAAAGTGGACCCGGTGCTGACACGCCTAGCAATAACCATTGGCAGTTTTTCCACCACAGTAATACTGAGGCTACCTTTAAAGATGTTGGTGTTCAAGTTTTTGAACCACATATTTATGGAAAGACCCGCATACTCAACAATACAACCTATATGCCGCTTGGTGCCAAGGTTATATTTGATTATTTGAGTAATAACTTCCTACTTAGTGATAACCAGTACACCGCTATTACTGCATTTATGATTGAAAATGACATAAGCAAGGAGCTTCTAAAAAAGTACGTGGACCAAGCATCGCTATATGTCAGCTTCTTTGAAGTTGGCTTAGAGATTCTTAACGATAAAGATCTTGGTGAAAAAACACTATACATGACTTTCTTTACAGATAGTAAGCCCGAGGATATTGTTGCTCAGTTTGGTTTTTATGTGGGAGAGTTTTTATCTTATCGAGACGCTGCTGTAGATAAGATCGGCGTTAATATCGAGCCCAAATGATGTTTACTTGGGAGCATCTAATTGACGTTGCCGAAGATTTAATTAATTGCCATGATCAGGCTATAGAGGACGAGGCCTATTTTAGAAGTGCTATAAACCGTGCCTACTACGGTGCACACAAGTCTGCTCATGACTTGCTTGAGGCTAAATATAATTTTGTTGATAGCGGAAAAGGCAATATCCATGCACAAGTCTTAAACGCATTACGCAATCATCCAGATGAAGGGCTGAAGCGCTTATACTGGAATCTTAACGCTTTGCGTAAAATGAGGATAGACGCTGATTATGAATATGTACCTCTAAATGGAAACTTTAACGTTCAACGAGCCAACACAGCTATACAATATGCACGTAGTATCTGCAAAGAGCTTTTAGACGCTGGCGCTCGCTAGGCGTTGCAATGGGAGGGAGCTTGCGGTATTATGCCGGCAAGTCCCAATAAAAGCGGGTGCGCGACGTGTGAAACGCGCCGAACATCTGGCGAAAAAATGGGACAGCGAGCCTATATTTGGGCGAGCACGCCCTGCCCACGGGGCGACAATTTGGTAAGGCCTAAACCGCCGTTTGTAGCAGCATATTACCGTATGCAGTTTACTTGTGGTGGCATGGTCTTTAGAATCCGTAGTAGGTACTGATCCCGTTATCAGCATCCTACTACGGTCTTGGTTGGAAACGGCCATGGGGCACTCTTCCCGGGTGTCCGCTGGTAGCGGGTTTTGTGACTCTAAGATGCGATAGATGCGCCCTGCTCCTCGGCTCGGGACAATATCAATTAACAGATGCGGTTTATTTTGCTGCATCTGTTTTTGGTTGCAGCCTTGTTTGCCGCGCTCTTTTATAAGGAGGAGTTATGGGAATTATTGCTTGGCCGGCTCACAAACCACTGGCCGCTACTGTGCCGTGCGTCATCTGCGGCCGCACTACAAGCCTACAAGACGCAACCGCGGGCATGCTAGATGCTCGCAACAACCAAACCTTTGCCTGCAACGGTCATTTTTGGGACGAACACCAGTTTATCGTGGGCTGGGCAGAGTTTTGCGCGGAGCAACGATATGGAATGTAATGCACCGGGCACGAACGCAAAGCAAAGCGCGCAAGACATGTCTGTTACGCTCCCGAATACCAATTTACCCCAAACGCATTACCTCGAGCATCGCCGACCTAATGGCCGCAACAGCTTGTCGTGGGACTTGGCCCGGCACGCCTACACGCGCGTGTCGGTTGGTCGTATTTTGGTGCTCTCAGACAGCCCTGTTCCCTTGCTGGCGTCCTTCAAAAAGCAATGGCTGCATCTGTGCCGCCGCGTGCAACGCGAGCGTGCCAGCACCTTCAACACCGATTACATCATGCAGTTCACTCGCCAAATTTCGCTCATGCAGGGCCTGAACGCCACCGCCGAATCACCCCTTCACGTGCCCGATGCTGACCTCTACATTCTCACGCCCGCCCAAGTGGTCGAGCACATCACACTACTTCCGCATTTTAGAACGCTGTACGTCGTTTGCGATGTCTCACCCGATTCCTCGAGACCCTATCGGCCGACCTTCCCGAACGCGCCCTGGTCGTTGCTGAATGGTAATTTTGCTAACACCTTGCTACAATTAATACAAGATGCGACTCAGTAATATATATCGGAGGCGACCAACTATGACAACAAAACCAAAAGCCATTATTCGAGGCAACGAGGTTATTCTGCCAAAAGCAGTTAAGCCTTCTGTGCGCCCTATGCCAATTTCAGTACCTAGTTCTAAGTAGTCCTAACTATGTCATCGCTTGTATCGCTACAGGACGTGGCTAATATAGTTACGTTTATTGCTCCTGGATATTTTGCTGCTCAGATTTACACTGTGATTTACGGAAAGCGAGATCGAGATTTCTCTCGACTTGTTATTGAAAGCGCTATCTATAGTCTGCCTATCGTTACGCTGGCCAACATGACATGGAGCCACTTTTTCAAGACGCAAATCATATCGAGCCTGAGTATAAAGTATGTGCTATGGGTTATGATGTTCTCATTTGTTATTGGTATAGCGGTTGCTTTTCTGCGAATGCATTGGCCGATCCGGCACGCCGCTGAACAATTTGGGTTTGGGTCGCCCAACGAAGACTTTGTTAAGGCACAAATATTGCGCCTTAACACTAAAGACAAGGCCAAAAACGCTGTAGCCGTAAAACTAAAAAGTGGACCAATTTTTTCTGGAACGTTGCTAAGGATGAGCCGCTACGCTGTAGATGGACATAATTACTACTATTTTACGAACCTTGCGAAATTCAACGATAAAAGACGAAATTGGGAAGATGTTATCGGCGGCCTCATTATTGAGCGCAGCGAAGTGGAATATATCCAGACACTAGATGTCGAATAGTACGGCCTAAGACTTACGACGTTGAGCTATGTGTTGAACCTATCAGTGTTTGCATTAAAACTATTCTAGTACTAGAATAGTGGTATGACACAGCAAAGCTTGCAGCTTAGCCCCTCGGAACAGCTTATCTTAGGCATCATTGCCGAGCAGCCGCGACATGGTTACGATATCGAAGCTATTATTGCTGAGCGCGGCATGCGCGAGTGGACGGAGATCGGATTTTCGTCTATCTATTACCTGCTGGATCGGCTCAAAGCTAAAAAACTCATCGAAGAACAACCTACAAAAAGTGCCGGAACAGTACGCAAAACGTATTGCATCACGCAAACTGGCATAGAGGCCTGCGCCCAGGCCACACAAGAAATTTTGCTGGCTCCTGCCGCCAAAGCGCCGCTGTTGGTGGGTTTGGCCAACAGCCCGTTTTTAGAGCCTGGCGTACTCAAAAATACCTTGCAAAAACACCTCGAGCACAACGAGCAAGAAATCGCACGCATTCAAGAATCGCAGCACCAACAGCACCCTAAAGAGGCGTTTGTTGCGGCGATTTTTAGCTATACGATCAGCCAGCTGGCGGCCGAAAATGCCTGGATACAGCAAACCATACAAACATTACAGGAGGAAGCTATGGAAAAAATCGATCTCAAAAAAGAATTCAAACAGCTCTACGCACCCAAAAATAAAGACTGGGAGTTGGTAGATGTGCCTGCTATGAACTTCCTGATGATCGACGGTGCGGGCAACCCAAACACCGCCCAAAGCTACAAAGAAGCGGTTGAGGCACTCTTTTCGGTATCGTACACCCTCAAATTTATGAGCAAGCGCCAGTTCGAAAAAGACTATACCGTTATGCCCCTGGAAGGTTTGTGGTACGCCGACGATATGAGCGTGTTTGAGATGTTCGACAAAGACGCCTACCAATGGACGATGATGATTATGCAGCCAGAATGGATTACTAAAGAAATGGTCACGCAAGCTATCGCGGCAGTGCAAGAAAAGAAGGGCCTCCCCCGCTTGTCCGAACTGCGATTCGAAATCTACAATGAAGGTAAATCGCTGCAGCTCATGCACATCGGCTCATACGACGACGAAGCGCCCAAGCTTGCCTACCTGCACCACGAATACATGCCAAAAAATGGCCTGAAGTTCAATGGCAACCACCACGAAATCTACATCGGTGATCCGCGCAAAAGCGCTCCCGAAAAGCTCAAAACCATTCTCCGCCAACCCGTTCTCTAAAATCCAAGATACGGTATAATACACCCAATTAATTGGGGCGATTTGTGAACTACGTTGAACTTATCGGGGTCTTTGCAAAAACGGGTGCTTCGGCATTTGGCGGCTGGTCGACCACTGCTCTATTGCTCGAAAAAGAGCTCGTCGAGAATCGCAAACTGCTCGAGCCGCACGATATAAAAGGTGCCACAACCTACGCCCAAATTTTGCCTGGAGCCACACAGGTTTCTATCGTGGCTAACGTTGGTTATCGATTGCACGGCTTCGTGGGCGCTTGCATGGCAACTGCAACGTACTTGCTGCCGTCGATAGGCCTCATTACGCTGTTTGCCATCGCCTACTTTCATTTTGCCGACAATACTTCCAACCTCATGGTGCACATGGACGGTTTGGTGGCGGTGCTGGCAGGTGTAATCTTGGCGAACGCCTACAAGATTGGCAGCAAACACACCACCAAAGCGTGGTTGTGGATGCTGATTGTACTCGCCTTTGTGCTCAAACTTTGGCTTGGCGTTAATGCGCTACTGATTATTGTAATGTTTGGCTTGAGTGGACTCATCCTATCGTGGACGAGCGCGAGAAGGATTCTGAAATGATAGCCGACTTGCTGCAGCTTTTCGCCATTTCTATTTTCATTAGTCTGGCGACGTACGGCGGCGGTTCGCAGGCTTTGTTTTACCAATTTGGCGTGCAGCAGACCCACTGGATAGACAAAACAGATCTTTCGGCCATCTTGGCGTTCGGCTATGCCACGCCAGGGCCAGCCGTGTTCGGCACAGCAACATTTATCGGCTACGCATTGGGCGGAATTCCTGGCGCAATCGTTGGTACGGTCGGGATTTTCATTGTGCCATTCATGATGTCGATTTTTGCTGCCAAGTACTTTACCCATTTACTCAAGAACCAACATGCGGCGTTGTTCGTCCAGGGCGTGGGCCTGAGCGCAGCGGGTTTGGTCGCAGCAACTGCCTTTGGTGTTATCGATGTTGGTGCAATCGCCTGGTGGCAGATTGTCGTTGCGCTCGGCTCCCTGGCTGCAAGTATAAAATGGAGCTTGAACCCGCTGTTCGTATTGCTTGCCGGTGGCATTATCGGGCTGGTTCTCTAAGCTAAAAGTCCGTACTGTAAATAATTTTTTGGGTGAGTGTGGCGTCGAAGTCGTGGTTGTAAAAGGCTGCTGCCTTTACACGTTACCAGACTCCGACGCCCGCATGTCAGCAACCGTGATACATCACGAGTGCTGGCTACTCCTAGTCGCGCAAGTGCCCTGGGTGTTTGTTGAGATCGACGAGTGCGCGAATGACCTGCTCCATCTTGGGCATCCACTGGGGAATCTTGTAGAACAGATCCTCGAACTCGTCGCCGTCATCTTCGCCGCGAACGATGGCCACACGCCAATCGATGTTGTCGAAGGCGTTCTCGAGCTCTGGGTCGAACGGATGCAGGTTGAAGAACAGGCCTATGTCGATGAAGCTGTTCATGTCTACGGCGCTGCCGGAGCGGCACATCTTCATGATGCCCGTGGTCTCGATGCTGAAGTACTGCAGCAGACCCTCGTAGATCGACAGATGCAGGCGCACGATGGGCTTGCCGTCCAGCGAGTCGATCTTCTCGACGACGATGCCTTGCAGGCCGAGTGGCCCGTCGGGATCGAGCACTTCGTAGTGCTCCGGAAGCTTTGGCACCGTACCGCGGACCATGGGCACGAGCGGGGTCTTGATGATCGCGAAGTGACGGTCGACGCCGAGCTTGGCGGCCGGGTGATGCGGCATCATGCCCGGAGGCAAGCCGTTCTTGAGCAGAGCAACATCAGTGATGATCGCGTCCGACTCCAGCGCGTAGATCAGTGATGCGACGATCCGCTTCACCGACTCAGCCAGCGGACGAATGCCGGCTGCGGTGGCATGGCGCTCCAGAACGATGCCGGAAACATCACCGCGGTACTTCGGCTCTTGCTTGAGACGCTCGAGCAAGAGCTCTTCGCCCTTGAGGTGGTTCTCTTGCAGAAGGCCTTCACCGCTCGGGCTTGTGAGGTAGATGCTGCGTAGGAATGCGGCGACGCTCTTTTTGCGATCATTGCTTGCTTGCGTCATGAGGTTGTACTCCTCGGGCAGACTAGGGTGCTATCCAAGCGGATGCTTGAACATACATAGCATGCCATTAATCGGGTTGTATATCAAATTTGCCGATGTAAGATAATATACATACGTAGCTGTTTATTTTGGTATACTGGAGGATTGTTAAGCCAACCGGAGATTAGGATGAGAGAAGTACTGCTGGACGCAGCGGACGATATTGCTGCTATTGATGACATGTTTGAACCATATGCTGAGTTTCTGAGACTTGAGACACAAGCCGAACACATAACTCATTTCAATAATAGTTTTATGCCCGGCCCTCTCCAGAACTGGGTAGTGGCAAAAACGGTGCTCAGCACCCGTTACCCCGAATTGCCCGATGAACAGATGAATTTCATGGTTGATATGCGCGCCGAACGCGGCAAATACTATGCCGCCGGATATCCGAACGCTACTTTTTTCATCACTGAAGCAGTGCTCGACGTCTCCCCTATCGACGAGAAGTCCTGGAATATACAGCTCAACCACCTTGTAAACATGGCCCATAAACCACGTGTGGCCGTGCATATAATCCCTCGGGATTATTTTGCAAACGGTGAAGATACGATGACGCTTCTTGACTTGCCTGACGGTGATCGAGCTATATATTTCGAATCTGACTTTCGCGGTGATTGTCTCAGCAGATTCACACCGGCGATCGAAAAAGTCAGCCGTGCTTTTAAGGACATTGGTTCTTTAGCTCTTGATGAAGCCGCTTCTGTCGAGCTGATTCGCCAGCACATCAGGGCTTAAGTGTCGCCCGAAACCGCCGGAATGCGGTACAATAGGCCTATGGATTCTGACTCTTTTGATTCGGTACTTAGCTTGCCGGTGCACGACTATCAGGAGCAGATTATATCCTCTGTCGATAGCAATCAGGTTACGATTATCGTGGCCGAGACCGGTGCCGGAAAAAGCACCCAGATCCCTCAGTATTTAGCCGAGCACGGTTACGAGAAAGTTATCGTAACGCAGCCGCGTATTTTGGCTGCGCGTAATTTGTGTATGCGCGTTCGGCAGGAATATTCGTGGCGCAAAGGTGTGGACGAAACACATAAGGTTGGCTACCGCACCGCCCACGAACGCGATGACGACCCTAACGACGCTATCTTGTATTGTACCGACGGCTTGCAACTGGTTCGCGAGCTGACCGGTATTGGTACAACGACCAAACAGGTATTGGTGCTCGATGAAATCCATGAATGGAACGAAAACATGGAGGTGTTGATCGCTTGGGCCAAAAAGCGCTGCCAAGAGGACCCGACTTTTAAAGTCGTGCTGATGAGTGCCACCATCGAAGCCAACAAGCTTGCCGAATATTTCGGCGGTGGCACGCCCATCGACATTCCGGGCCGCACCTACAACGTCGAAAAGCGTTACAGTAAGGACTTAGTAAGCGAAATCATCAAGCAGCTGGAAACACGTACCAGCAACATGTTGGTGTTCTTGCCGGGCAAAGCCGAGATTGAGGCCGTTGCTGAAGCCATCGCTGATAGTGTCAAAAATGTGCCGGTGATCCCGCTACACAGCCAGCTCACGGTCGCTGACCAACAGGCTGCCTTCGACCACTATCCGCAAGGAAAAGTAGTGCTCTCGACAAACGTTGCGCAAACAAGCGTCACGATCGACGACATCGATGTAGTGATTGATTCGGGTTTGGAGCGCCGCGCCGAAGTCCAGAATGGTGTCGAAGGATTGTTCATCAAAGAAGTGTCGCAGGCTGACTGTTTGCAGCGGGCTGGCCGCGCTGGCCGCACCAAAGAAGGTCTGTATGTGCTTGCTAAACTTGACCAACTTCCTTGTGCGCGCTTGGAGGAGCGTCCTGCGTATGGTGTTCCGGAAATCTTACGCAAACATATCGATCGCTTGGTGCTGCGCTTGGCGGCTATCGGCATGGATATCGAAAGCCTCGAATTTTTCCACTCACCCAGTAACCGTACGATAAAGCTCGCTAAAAGTACGCTCGTGAGTCTCGGCGCGCTGAGTCGCAATGGAACGGTCACGAGTATTGGACAGCGCATGGAGCGCTTCCCAGTCGAATCGAGTTACGCGCGCATGCTGGTTGAATCCGAACATTGCTCTAGCATCGTACAGGAACAGCTCGCCAGTATTATTGCCACGCAAGAAATCGGCGGAATCGTTAAGGGTAGCCCGCGGTATTCCGGCTGGCGCCAGTTTACTCATCAGACACTTTCCGATTTGCTCGCCCAGTATGAAGTGTACCTTAAGGCTCCAGACATCGACCCGCTAGAGTACGAAGATCTAGGCATCATTGCTAAAAACCTTGGCAAGGCCGTAGAAGTTAACGAGCGTCTCAACCAAGACCTTGGTTTGGGTCCGGTTGCGCCCCAGCCGCTCCTCGACGAAAATATCGAACCCATTTTGCAGTGTATTATTGCCGGGCAGCTGCACCAGATTTGGTCAATCGAGCCCACCGGCGAAGCAACGCATATTATGAATGGCCAAACACGCGAGCTTTCCAGTGGCAGCGTGGTCCGCCGTCTTGGTTTGGTGACGGGTACGCCGTTTGACCTCGAAGTTCCCATGGACAGCGGCGGTTTGCAGACGCTACATTTGGTAAATGACGCAACGACAGTCAACCCTTTGTGGCTTGAGAAATTGGCACCAGAACTCTTCAGTGTGCGTACCGGTAAGAAATATTTTGACCCTCGGTCCGGCCTGCTGCTTACTCGCACGCTCGTAACATACAATAATAAAACATTTGAAGCCGCCGGCGTGCCGGTGCTGGAACATACGCGCGAAAACCACAAATTGTTCGTGACGCAATATAGCCTGTGGCTGCGCGACACATTAGATGAAGAAGTTCGCCCGCTCAAACGAGCCAATCCGCATCTGCACGATATTTCTTTGCAGCAAATTCAGGATCGTGTGCGTTACATTGCACCCGATGCTATCTCACTCGTCGAACTCTCCAAAAAACAACGCATCGAGCTGAGTAAATTAAGTCGGCTCGAAACCTATGTCGGCCGCAAATTTATGTCGTCGCTGCGGCATCCGGTCGAACGAAATTTCCGCCACCATAAACGCAGCCATGGCTGGGTACCGCGCCACAAACGCAAACACGACCGCCGCTAGCACTAGCCGTACTCCTCACGTTTGGTATATCATAGGAAAACTATGTGTTGGACGGAGGTATTATGACACGACCAGAAGCTATGACTACCAGTACTGACGGAGATTCGTTGGGATATGTGGCCCTTGATTGCTTGAGAGACACTGTAAACCAGCCTGACCAGGTCAGCTTAAACGCAGGCGAAACATTATTTGAACAATCTGCCCAAGTTGAGACTATTGCGCCGAGCGCAGCGATGACCTATGTAATCATATCCGTGAGATCAGACTTGCCTGATGGAGGATTTAAGCTTGACGATATAGAGCTCTCCAAAGAAGACGAATAGCCCCGCCAATTTTTATGCCAGAAAAAGCACCTATTCTTATCGCCACAAATAGCTATGACGAAGCCAATGTAACACCGGTGGTAGCGGAGTTGAGCCGCAATGGTTACGATGCTCAGGTGTATGAGGCTGATCTTGTCGCGTCCGGTGAGGTCGCGCTGAGTATTGCTATTTCCATCGCTGATGGGTTGGCGATTCACTACGACAACAAACCGTT
>Ga0075362_10000550_pt1 | contig 10909 bp, 10 predicted proteins | sample EndMetdeltDD1762_FD_71397 | JGI IMG/M metagenome (GOLD analysis project Ga0075362, IMG submission 71397) | Populus endosphere microbial communities from Tennessee, USA - Endosphere MetaG P. deltoides DD176-2 | ecosystem: Host-associated > Plants > Roots > Endosphere | place: USA: Tennessee...
TGGCGCTCGACCAGGACAATGCGATGATTTTCTCGTGCCCCAATGAAGCGGCTGCGGAAGCCTGGCTGGTGCAGGTTGCTGCCCGCATGAATGCAATTCTGGACATGGTTGGCGTTCCGCTTTGCAAGGGTGGTGTCATGGCTCGCAATGCGCAGTGGCGTCTTTCAACATCCGCATGGCGGCACCAGGTGGAACGATGGCTCAGCCGCACGGACCCAGCCGATATTCTCAATGCCGACATCTTTTTTGATGCTGTCGGCGTTCATGGCAAGGTAGAACTGGTGGAAGATCTCAGGAATGAGGCTGTTGCTGCCGCAGCAGCGTCCGAGGCTTTTCTCAAGCTCACGAGTCTTTCCGTTGCCGATAGCGGGACAGCATTCAATTGGATGGGTGGCTTCCGGACCGATGAGAAGGGCCGTATTGACTTGAAGCGCCTCGGCGTCTTGCCAATTTTCTCTGCGGCACGGACGTCTGCATTGCGCTACCGCATTCATGAGCGCAGCACGAGAGGAAGGCTCGCTTCATTGCGCGGAAATCTGGCAGTGCCGCAACGGCAGCTGGAGGCGCTGTCGGAAGCGCATAGCCTATTGATGGCGACGATCCTCCGCCAACAACTCTCCGATATCGAAAGCGGCATAGCGCCTTCAAGTAATGTCGATCCGAAAGCATTCTCGGCGCTTGAGCAGTCGCGGCTGAAATGGGCGCTGCAGCAAGTGAAGAACATTCCCGATCTTCTCGATGTGCCGGTGGCGTAGCGGCTCAGTCCTTAGAGTCGCCCTCAGGAGAGGGCGAGCCATCTTCCTCGGTTGGCACGGTATAGTGTCCACCCAGCCAACGGTTCAGATCAATCTGAGCGCAACGGTTAGAACAGAAGGGATGGAACTTGGGCTGCGATGGCTTCTTGCAAATGGGGCAGGGCCTTCGCGGCTTGAAGGTGACGGCTTCGCCCATCAGGCCACAACTACGGGCAACTCTTTCCATACGCGGTGTATGGGATAGCCCGCGCCCTCCAGCAAATGCACAGTCTCGTAGAGTGGAAGGCCAACCACGGCGGAATGGGAGCCGGCAAGATAGCGCACAAATGCACCAGCCCTTCCTTGTATGGCGTATCCTCCAGCCTTCCCGCGCCATTCGTCGCTGGCGACATATGTCGCCACATCATCGCGCGAAAGCCTCTTGAACCTCACTTTGGTTTCAACACAGCGTGCGTGGTGCTTGCCTTGTGGATCAATGACGGTGATGGCGGAATAAACCCAGTGGGACCTGCCTGAGAGCAGTTGCAGGCAGTCCAAAGCCTCATCCGCGTTGGTTGCCTTGGGCAAAGGACGGCGGCCGAGGCCCACAACGGTGTCGGCGGCAATCACATATACGGGTTCTTCGAAAGACTTGATCAACTGGGACTTTGCTGCCGTCTCCGCTTTGGCGGCGGCAAGCCTCAAGGCGAGCCTGCGGGGCGCTTCGCGCCTTTGCGGCGTTTCATCAACATCAGCTGGAAAGAGAAGGTCGGGCGTCAAGCCGGCCTGTTCCAGGAGCACAAGCCGCCGCGGTGATGCGCTGGCCAGCACCAGCTTGGGGCGGGGTTCGTCGCTCATAGCCTATTTGAAACGGTAATTGATGCGGCCCTTGGTGAGGTCATAGGGAGTCATTTCGACCATGACCTTGTCGCCAGCTAGCACGCGAATTCGGTTCTTGCGCATCTTGCCGGAGGTGTGCGCGATAATCTCGTGATTGTTGTGTTCGAGCTTCACGCGAAACATGGCGTTCGGCAAGAGCTCCGTCACGTAGCCTTCAAATTCCAGCAGTTCTTCCTTGGCCATCGAGCCTCCATGCTTTGGCGAGGCGAGCAATGGACCTTTTGCCCGGAGTTTTCAAGTGTTACGGGGAGAGCGAAGAAAGGTGAAGAACTCAGCCGCCGGTGTAGAAGATATGGCGGCCGATCTTTACGGCCTTGCGCATGGAGCGCGCCCATTTAGGCTTCACATAGTCGGCATGATAGTTCGTAACGCCGCTCAGCATGGCAGCGACCTTGGCATCACCTGCAAGCGCCTTCTGGGCAATGCGCTTGGAGTGGGCCCATGCCGCGGGCTGCTTGATGTCGTCAGGCAAACCATCGCAGGCAAATGAGAACTGGCAAGAATTGCGGCGCTGCGAGCCCTGATAGACGACGCCGCAAATGGTTTTGGGGTAGTCGGGCGATTTCACGCGGTTGAGAATGACTTTGGCAACGGCCATCTGGCCGATTTCGGATTCAGAACGGGCTTCGAAATAGATGGCACGGGCGAGGCAGTTTTCTTCCGCGAGCCTGACACGGCGCTGGGCGATGACCTTCTGTTTCTCTGCCTTCTTCAGCTTGAAGGACTTCTCAATATCATCGGGCTTGGCCGCAATAGCCATCTTCTTTGTGGCCTTGCTGCCCTGAGTGGCAGCGTCACCAGCATTGAAGGCCGCCGGCACAATCCGCAATTTTTCAACGGCAAGGGCTGCCACCTCTTTTGAAGGCTTGAGCATGGGCTTGCGCGGGCCAAGATAGCCATCCGGCGCTTCGCCGGGGTCGGTTACCAGCAAGTCAGTCTTACCATCAGCAACCACTGTTTCGCGGAGCAAGCCATCAAGACCGATCAATCCGAAACTCTGATCGTCGTCAAAGAGTGATGATTTTTCCGCGATGCTTTCGGTTGTCGAAGTGAAGGTGGACAATGATGCTTCGGCAACCGCCGTATGAGCCACTGCGTTGCGGCCAATCTGGTGTCCGGCAAAAGCAAAGGCGGCAACCAACATGGTACCGCCAAAAAAATAAGGCATAAGATCAGCAACGCCCTTCCTACGCACAGGTTGCGTCAAGAAGTCGTCTTCTTGCGGCCAAATTGGCCTGTGTCGATACCTCGGAGGTTGCAACTACTCGTTCCCGACTTGGTGCGCCGATCCCAATAAGCGACGGCTAAAGCCACACGCTTACCAATTATAAACCATAACCCAGCCACGATTTAGCATAGGTTAATTTGAGCCGGCAACCCAAGAAATGCCGAAAGCAGAGAATTTTCAAGCTTATGGCGGCATGCTTAACGGCTTGAATTTGCGCTACTTTGTGCCGGCCCTTATGCGGGCTTGGGCGGCTGCGAGGCGTGCGATGGGCACGCGATATGGCGAACATGAGACATAATCCAGTCTTTGAGCCTCACAAAAGGCAATTGAGTCGGGATCACCGCCGTGTTCACCGCAAATGCCCAGATGAAGATCGGGCCTGGCCTCACGCCCGCGCTGCACAGCGAGTTCAACAAGCTCGCCGACGCCATCGACATCGAGCGAGACGAATGGGTCTTTCTTCAAAATGCCCTTGGATTGATACTCGCTGATGAAGCGGGCGCTGTCGTCGCGGCTGATGCCGAATGTCGTCTGGGTGAGATCGTTGGTGCCGAAGGAGAAAAACTCCGCCGAGGCGGCAATGTCACCGGCCTTCAGGGCCGCGCGTGGCAGTTCAATCATCGTGCCGACGCGATAGGCCAGGATAATTCCCGTTTCCCGTTCGACAGCAATGGCGGTTGCATCAATATAGCGGCGGACTTGATCCAGTTCGGAGCGAGCGAAGACCAGAGGCACCATGATTTCCGGGATGGGCGGAGTGCCGTGAAGTTTTTGAACTTCAGCCACGGCCTCAAAGATCGCGCGCGCCTGAATCTCGACGATCTCCGGAAAGCTCAAGAGCAGCCTCACGCCGCGATGCCCGAGCATCGGGTTCTGCTCCTTGAGTTCGTTGATGCGCTTGCGCAGGAGGCCGGGATCTGCCGCCAGTGACTTGGCAACTGCATCGAGTTCGGCGCCGCCCTCCGGCAAGAATTCATGCAAAGGAGGATCGAGCAGGCGGATGGTTACGGGTAATCCTGCCATGATCTCAAAGAGCCCCACGAAGTCACCTCGCATCATGGGAAGCACCTTTGCGAGAGCGGCGCGCCGGTCGCGTTCCTTATCGGCCAGGATCATTTCGCGCATGGCGACAAGACGGTCACCTTCGAAAAACATGTGCTCGGTGCGGCAGAGGCCGATGCCTTCGGCGCCAAAATCCTTTGCCATGCGAGCGTCCTGCACGGTTTCGGCATTCGCCCTCACCTTCATGCGGCGATAGCCGTCGGCCCATTCGAGGAGCGTTGCGAAATCGCCTGAAAGCTCCGGCTTCAATGTCAGCACCTTGCCGCTCATCACCTGGCCGGAGCTACCATCGATGGTGATTTCGTCTCCACGCTTGAGAACGAGTCCCGGCGCAGAAAGTGTTCCGGCTGCAACGTCGATGCGCAATTGCGATGCACCCGATACGCAGGGCTTGCCCATGCCGCGGGCGATCACGGCGGCATGGCTTGTCATGCCGCCGCGGGTTGTCAGCACGCCTTCGGCGGCATGAAGGCCGCGAATGTCTTCCGGCATTGTTTCGGGGCGCACAAGGATTACGGCAATGCCGTCGGCCGCAAGGCCGCGCGCTTCCTCAGCATCAAACACAATCCTGCCGGAGACGGCGCCGGGCGACGCGGCAAGGCCAGAGGCGATGACATTCCTTTTCGTCTCAGACGCGATGGTGGCGTGCAGCAGTTGGTCTAAGCTTAATGGATCAATGCGCAGCACGGCCTCTTCGCGGCTCATCAGACGCTGGTTGGCAAAATCAATCGCCATTTTAAGGGCTGCCGCCACACTGCGCTTGACGGGTCTTGCCGACAGGAACGAGAGCTTTTCATGGCTTATGGCAAATTCTGCTTCGATGCCGTCGCGCTGGTGACGTTCGAGGGATGTCAGCCCTTCATGGAGCCGGCGAAAAAGGTGAGGAGCGGTGGCCGCAAGGCATTCGGCACTGCCGTCATTGAGAGGCCGCGAACTGCTCAGCCGTGCTGCAATGCCGGTGCCCAGGGCCTGTGGCATGAAGCTGCCGATAAGTTCGGCGGCTCCCGTCTGACTGTTGCGGGTGGCGGCGCGTCCTAGCCCTGAATCTTCGCTGAACTGGCCTTCGGCCATTGCCTGGATGATGAGCGCGAGACTTGCATCGCCCGATACGCCGTGAAGCTTGCGGTGGGTTCTGGCGCGCGGCGCGTTCCAGGCGCGCATCATGGCAAAGCATGCAGCCTTCACCTGCGCCATCAAATCTTGCGGAAAGGCCTCGCCGTTGTTGCTTTCAAACTGGGCCTTGAAACGGTTGGCGAGCTCCCTGGCATCGGCACCTTGCAATTCCGAAACGGAGACAAAGCTGCGCTCCTCCATATACATGGCCACGATGTCTTCAAAGATCGCCGGATCATCACCCATCACAACATGAGCAAAATCCTGCACGAAGCGCCGATAGGCTTCAAAGACAAGGCGAGGCTCTCCGCTTTGGGTGGCGAGGTGTTCTGCAACCTCATCGTTGAGGCCCACATTGAGCAGTGCGTCGGTGAAGGCCGGAACGGCGCAGCTGGCGCTCGGCCTGATGGCGATGAGTATTCTGGCTTCTCCGGACTGGATGTGCGCCAGGGCGGACGCAATCGAATCTGCGAGCGCGGGCCAGTCAGCTTCGCTCAATGTCTGGCAGGTTTGTGCGGTGATCACAAAACCCTGGGGCACGGGAAGATCCAGTTCCATCATGGTATGGAGCATCTGGGCCTTCTCGCCGATCTGGCGGGCCTGCAACTCAGCGAGCGGCGAGCTGAGATCAATGATGGCGGGTGCAGTCAACATGGTTTGCGCTGCGTTGCAGCAAAGACCGCCCGGTCCCTTTCGTCAAGAAAGCGGCGGACAAAGCATTAACATCAGGCCATGGCCAGACCGCTACGCGGTTTTGCCTTGCGAAATAGGAGCCAGGCGGCAATGGCCATGTTAAGCAGGTTCCAGGCGATGCCGTGCAGGAAGGCCAGTTGGTAAGAACCGGTCATGTCGAATATCTCACCCGAAATCCAGCCACCCAGGGCCATGCCAAGAACCGTTGCGGTGAGAACCATGCTGATACGGGTTCCTGCCTCGCGCGCCGGGAAGTTGTCGCGCACGATCAGGGCGTAGCTGGGCACAATTCCTCCTTGAGAGAGCCCAAAAAGCGCGGACACGAGATAGAGAGACGCGAGCCCGTCAAAGGGCAGATAGAGTATAAGTGCAAGGCACTGGAGAACCGAGCCAATGATGAGTGTGCCGACGCCCCCGATTTTGTCGGCGATGAGACCGGAGGCAAGGCGGCTCGCAACACCAAAGCCCAGCATGAGCGAGAGCATTTTCGCGCCAGCCTCCACGCCGTAACCCAAGTCGCCGCAATAGGCGATGATGTGAACCTGGGGCATAGACATGGCCACGCAACAGGCAAGGCCCGCGAGCACCAGCATGAACTGCAGAAAGGGCGTGCCTGTCGACTCACTCTTTACGACAGCAGCGCTCGATCTTTCCTCAATCGAGGCGCGGGGCCGCAGCAGGAGTGAAAGCGGCAGCATCAGGACAATGCAAGCGATACCGATTGCGATGAATGATGTGCGCCAGCCGAATGCCTCAACCATGCGGGTGAGGATCGGTGGCCAGACCGTGCCAGCAAGGTAATTGCCGCTTGCAACAATCGCAACGGCGATGCCGCGGCGTTTCTGGAACCAGAGCGAGATGTCGGCCACAAGCGGGCCGAAGGTTGTTGCCACACCGAGCAAGCCGATGATGCCGGCCTGAGCCACGACAAACGTCCAGTAGTTTGGTGCGAGGCCTGCGAGGATGAATCCGAGACCCAGCATGATAGATCCGCCGATCATCGGCACCATGATACCGAAGCGGTCTGCGAGCTTGCCAGCGAGTACCCCACCCACAGCAAAACCGATCATCGTCATGGTATAGGGAAAGGAGGCCCAGGAGCGGTCGACAGCGAATTCCTTCTCGATGACTGGAAGTGTCACCACTGCAGCCCACAGCCCGATGCCGCCGATCGCGGCGAGCGCCAGCGAGATACTCATGCGGAACCAGGAATATTGCGAGTCTGCCGTGTAAGTGACCATGGGCGCGCTTTAGAGAAAACAGCTGAGCAATGTTAGGGCCAGAAGGGCCGAGCTGCCATGCCGCAAACGGCACGGACAATTGGGACAATTAGAACAGATTCTGCCAAGACGGAGCCGGCTTGGCGACAAGGATTTGCTTTAACTGTTAGCTTTGCGCGAATTTTTTCGGCCACGTGGAAACACGTTGCCGGAAAGCGCGCTAAGGCAACACGCGGCTCGGACTGAGGATGCCCTTGGGATCAAACAGCTGCTTCAGTCCACGCATCAGCTCCAACTCGACGGGAGATTTGATCTTCGCCATGTCGTCTCTTTTCAGAATACCGATGCCATGTTCCGCGCTGATTGTGCCGCCATGTTTCAGCACGATGGCATGGACGACTTCATTCATGTTCTTCCATTGGGCAAGGAATGTTGCCTTATCCATGCCGACGGGCTGGGAGATGTTGAAGTGCATGTTGCCATCGCCCATATGGCCGAAACAGACAGGGCGGCAGCCCGGCATGAAGCGCGCAACTGCCTCGAGTCCCTCAGCGATGAATTGCGGCAGGCGCGACAGCGGCACGGCGACATCATGCTTGATGGAACCACCCTCGAATTTCTGGGCTTCCGACAGTTTTTCCCGCACGTCCCAGAAATCCTGGCGCTGCGCCTCGGATTGAGCCACGGCGGCATCACTGATCCAGCCCTTTTCCAGGGCCTGTTCGAGAATTGTATCGAGAGTTCCTTCCGATATGTCAGCAAGCTCCAGGAGTACACACCAGGGGGAGGGTTGAGTCAGCGGGCGTCTTACTCCCATATGCAGTTCGGCGAAGCGAATGCCGATATCGGACACGAGTTCAAATGCAATGACGCGCTTTCCACTCAGTTTCTGTGCGTGGGCCAGAAGGTCGAGGCCAGCGGCGGGGTCGTGGATGGCGGCAAAGGCCGTGTCCTTGCGGCTGATTTGCGGAAAGAGCTTCAACACCGCGGCGGTGATGATGCCGAGCGTTCCCTCCGAACCGATGAATATGTCGCGAAGGTCATAGCCTGTGTTGTCCTTGCGCAATTTGCGCAGGCCGTTCCAAATGCGGCCATCGCTCAGCACGACTTCGAGGCCAAGGCAAAGGTCGCGGGCCGTGCCGTAGGCGAGAACATTGAGGCCGCCCGCGTTGCTCGCCAGATTGCCGCCAATGCGGCAGGAGCCTTCTGATGCGAGACTAAGCGGAAAATAGCGCTCAATCGCGGCAGCAGCGTCCTGAACAGACTTCAATGTGGCGCCGGCTTCTGCGGTCAATGTGAAGTCTTGGGCATCGACCTCACGGATCGCTGTCATACGGTCGAGAGACAGGAGCACTTCATGGCCTGCGGGATCGGGGATTTGCCCTCCTACAAGGCCCGTGTTGCCGGACTGCGGGACGATTGCTGTTTCCGTTTCAAAGGCAATGGCCAGGAGTTTTGATATTTCTTCGGTGCTGGAAGGCCGCAGTACGAGTGGTGTCCGCCCATGCCATTTGCCCCGCCATTCCTCCAGATAGGGTTTCTGATCCGCACCAGGCCAAATGGCGCCCCTGGGGCCTACCACACTGGCAAGGCGCCCCAGTATTTCATCCGTTGGTGGAATTTTTGTCATGCAGTTCTCGGCGCTGCGGCGCGGCGCAGCCTGTCATTGATCGCCTCTCCAAGCCCATGGCTTGGGATTGGCGCAACGGCAATGCGATCCGGGTGCAGTGCGTCCACTTCATGGAGGAGCTTGAACAGGTTGGCGGCGGCTTCAATGAGATCGCCTGTCCTTGAAAGCGAGTATTGGCCAAAGGCATGTTTGCCAAAACCGATGTAGCTTTCGCCGGCGCCTGGCTCGACTGCGTTCAATCGCAAAGCGGCACGGGGTGCGTAGTGGCTTTCGAGCAGACCAGGACTGTGCAGTGCCTTGCCCGGCTTTGCCATCTCCAGGGCGTGGCCGAGGATGCGTTCAATCTCCTGTCTTGGCAATCCGCCGGGCCGCAGGAGGCGTACAGTATCGCCCTCAAACTGGACAACAGTTGACTCGAGCCCAACTGCACAAGGTCCGCCATCGACGATCATGTCCACGGCACTGCCAAGGGAGCGCCGCACATGCTCCGCTGTCGTGGGACTGATGCGGCCGGAACGGTTGGCGCTGGGAGCTGCAATGGGTCTTCCCACTTCTTTCAGCAAGGCAAGCGCTATGGGATGGTTGGGTACGCGCAGCGCCACGGAGTCGAGGCCCGCTGAACAGAGTTGAGAGATCGTGCAGTTAGCACTTCTTTCAATGACAAGCGTCAATGGCCCGGGCCAAAACGCCTTCGCCAGCGTTCTTGCGGCAGATGAAAATTTACCCTGTGCAAATGCTTCATCCGGCGTGGCAAGATGCGAGATCAAGGGGTTGATTTCAGGGCGTGATTTGGCGGCGAAGATACGGGCGACGGCACGGTCATTGGTGGCATCGGCACCAAGGCCGTAGACGGTCTCGGTTGGGAAGGCCACGAGGCCTCCTTCCCGCAGGATGCGGGCCGCTTCCGAGATTGTTGTGGCGCTGACCATGGCCCGCGCCCTATAGCAGGCGAGATCAGCCGATCCAATCATGACCACGCTTGTCTTCACGCATCCTTCTTCCCTTGCGCATGAAACGCCGCCCGGGCACCCCGAACGCGTGGACCGGATCAAGGCGGTCAATGCTGTTCTCGCCGCTCCTGCACTGAGAGGCATTATCCGCCGCGATGCGCCGCTCGGCAGTGAGGAGGCTGTCCTGCTGGCACACACTCCAGAGCTTTTGTCACGCATCAAATCGCTGAGTCCCGAATCCGGATTTGAATATATCGATGCCGACACGGTCATGGGGCCGCAAACATTTGAGGCAGCCTTGCGCGCCGTCGGCGCTGCTACGTCTGGTGTCGATGCTGTCTTTGAAGGCAAGGCGGATAATGTGTTCTGCGCCATGCGACCTCCCGGCCATCATGCCGAGCACAACCGTGCCATGGGTTTTTGTTTCTTCAACCAGGCCGCAATCGCTGCCCACCATGCGCGAAAGCGCCACGGCGCGGAACGGGTGGCGGTCGTTGATTTCGACGTTCACCACGGCAATGGCACGCAGGACATCTTCTGGTCGGATGCCGATCTCTTTTACGGGTCGACGCACCAGATGCCGCTCTATCCGGGTTCGGGTGCTCCCTCCGAGACAGGCGTTGGCAACATCTTTAATGCGCCATTGCGCGCGGGTGATGGCGGTGTCGAATTCCGCGCCGCCATGGAACGCGTCATTCTTCCCGCACTCTCCACATTCAACCCTGATCTCATCATCATTTCTGCGGGCTTCGATGCCCATGAACGCGATCCCCTGGGAAGCCTGCAATTGACGGAAGAAGATTTTTCCTGGATCACGCTCAAGCTCTTGGAAGTGGCCGACCAGTTCTGTGCAGGCCGCGTTGTTTCAGTGCTTGAGGGCGGCTATGATCTGCAAGGGTTGGCAGGTTCCGTCGGCGTTCATGTGCATGCGCTGCTGCATGGCGACCAAGGTTTACTGGAAGAGAATGAAGAATCCGAAGAGGATGAAGATTGATGGCTGACGCCAAGGACGATTTTGCAGGGCTTTCCTTCGAGAAAGCACTGGAAGCGCTTGAAGACATTGTGGCGCGGCTTGAGGCGGGCAAGGTTGACTTGGAAGAGTCAATCAAGATTTATGAGCGTGGCGAAGCGCTGCGCGCCCATTGCGAAAAGAAGCTGAAGGAAGCGGAAGCGCGTATTGAGAAGATTACTCTTGATCCTTCCGGCAAGCCCAAGGGCACCGCGCCGTTGGATGTGGAGTGAACAGCCGCAGGCTTGATGAAGAGATTGCGGCGCGTGGGCTCTTGCCTTCGAGGGCACGGGCCCGTGACGCGGTGTTGCGGGGCACGGTTTCTGTCAACGGCGTTCTTGCACGCAAACCATCACAATCAGTATCAACC
>Ga0075362_10000552_pt1 | contig 10876 bp, 12 predicted proteins | sample EndMetdeltDD1762_FD_71397 | JGI IMG/M metagenome (GOLD analysis project Ga0075362, IMG submission 71397) | Populus endosphere microbial communities from Tennessee, USA - Endosphere MetaG P. deltoides DD176-2 | ecosystem: Host-associated > Plants > Roots > Endosphere | place: USA: Tennessee...
CCGCTGCCGACCATCGAGGGACACGGCGTCTTCCTGCGCGCGCCGCAAATGTCGGATTACAGCGAATGGGCGACGTTGCGCGAGGCGAGCCGCGCGTTCCTCACGCCCTGGGAGCCAACCTGGCCAGCCGACGACCTCAGCCGCTCGGCTTATCGCCGCAGGCTGCGCCGCTATGCCGAGGACCAGCGCTCGGACAGCTCCTACGCGTTCTTCCTGTTCCGCAAGAGCGACCACGCGCTGGTCGGCGGGCTGACGCTCGCCAACATCCGCCGCGGCGTCGCGCAGGCGGGCAGCTTGGGATACTGGATCGGCGAGCCGTTTGCGCGGCGGCACCTGATGAGCAATGCCGTGCAGGCGCTCGTCCCCTTTTCGTTCAGCGCGTTGCGCCTGCACCGCATCGAGGCGGCCTGCATCCCGACCAACGCCGCCTCGATCCGCCTCCTCGAACAGGCCGGTTTCGTGCGCGAGGGCTATGCGCGCGAATACCTCTGCATCAACGGCCTGTGGCAGGACCATCTGCTGTTCGCCCGCCTGAACCACGACCGCGGCCCGGGCTACGGCCAGATTTGAGCGCTTCGGGCGCCTTGGGGCCGCCAAGGTTCGGCTGCTATAACGACGGACGGATCAGGGCATGATCCCGAAAAGTGGGTACCGGTTTTCGGGATCATGCCCAAACAAAACAAGTGGTGACGAGTCTGATTCGACGGAGTTGAATCAGACTCTACGATGACGGGTGGGTGATGGGTTTTGCCGGGCTTTCCTCCAATGGCGTGCGCGCCGTCGCGATCGCGATGTGCGGCGCCGCGCTGTGCACGCCTGCAGATGCGCAGAGCATCAGCGACAAGCTGAACTCGTGGTTCTTCGGTGCGCCCGCGACGGACAATCGTCCCGCGCAGGCCGAACAGGCCGAGCTCGATTGTCCGAGCGTCGATATTCGCGCCGGCGCGTCCACGCTGGCGATCAACACGCCGGGCGGCGAGGCGACGCCCATGACCATGCGCTATCAGGTCTCGATCGGCGATACCGCGCGCGAATGCGCGGCGCTGGGCAGCGTCATGACGATGCGCGTCGGTATGAAAGGCCGCGTGCTGCTCGGCCCCGCGGGCGGGGCGGGCCAGGTCGACATCCCGATCCGCATGGCGGTGGTGCACGAGGGGCCCAGCCCCAAGGTTATCGTCAGCAAGTTCCATCGCATGCAGGTCGCGGTTCAGCCGGGGCAGACCGCGGTGGACTTCACGCATGTCGAGCAGGATCTGACGTTCCCGATGCCGCGTCCCGCCGCGCTTGAATCCTACGTGGTCTATGTCGGCTTCGATCCGAGCGCCGCACCGGCGAAGCCCGAGCGCAAGCAGAAAAAGAAGTAGAGTATCGTCCGGAAAAGTGGGAACCGGTTTTCCGACAAGACCAGGCTCAAACAACAAATCTAGTCCAGCGTCACGCCGCTCTCCTTGAGCGTGCGGGTCCACTTCGTCACTTCGCTCGCGACATGCTTGCGCAGCGCATCGGGCCCTGCGGCCTCGCGGGACGGAATGACCGCGCCAAGCTCCTCGAAGCGCGCGCGGATCGCGGGTGTGGCCAGCGCCTGCCAGAGAAGCTCGAACACCTGATCCACGATCGCGCGTGGCGTGCCCTTGGGGGCGAACACCGCGTTCCAGGCCTCCACCTGCACGTCAGGCAAGCCTTGCTCGGCGATGGTCGGCAGTTGCGGCAGCTGCGCAACGCGCACCGCCGACAGGACGGCGAGGGGACGCACGGTGCCGCCCTGGATCTGCGGCAGCATCGTCACGGTCTGGTCGCACATGAAGTCGATCTGACCGGCGACGAGATCGTTCATCGCGGGCGCGACGCCACGATACGGGATGTGGCGCGCCTTGCCGCCCATCGCGGCGTCGAGCAGCAGGCAGGCGAGGTGCGAGGCCGAACCGTTGCCGGCGCTGCCGTAGTTGAGCGTGCCGGGCTTGCCGACGGCGAGGTCGCGGAACGCCGCAAAGTCCGTCACGTCGAGTGCCTTCTTGGTCGCGAGCACGAACGGCACGCTCGCGACCAGCATCACGGGCTCGAAATCGGTCTGCGGATTGTAGGGCAGGCTCTTGTAGAGCCCGACATTGGCCGCATGCGTGCCGATATTGCCGAACAGCAGCGTGTGCCCGTCGCCGTCGCTGCGCGAAATGCGCGCACTGCCGACCGTGCCGCCTGCGCCGGCGACGTTCTCGACGATCACCCGCGCGCCGATCCTGTCGCCGAGGCCTTGCGCGATCAGCCGCGCCATCGCGTCGCTCGGGCCACCGGCCGCGAACGGCACCACGATGGTGATCTGTTTGGACGGGAAGCTCTGCGCGCTAGCGGGGGCGGAGAGCGCGGTGAGCGCGAGGGCGGCCAAGAGGCCGGCGAACGCCCGCAGGATCGGTGAACGCGACATATCACTCTCCGTCGATCGAACTGACTCGAGCCGGCCGAGCGGTCTCGCCTCGCGGCCTTTGCAGCGGACGCCGGGTTCTCGTCCGGCTCCCGCTCCACGGCCTTCTCCAACTCAGCTTCGTGTGCCTTTTTTGACATGTTACATGTAAAATGTAAATATGCTCAAGAATTGAGCCGGGATGCCGAAAAATGAGCGCCTACCAAGCCGTGATGTTCGATCTGCTGACCGCGCTGATCGACTCCTGGACGTTGTGGAACAACGTGGCGGGATCCCCGGAGGCAGGGATGCGCTGGCGCCGCCGCTATCTCGAATTGACCTATCAGGCCGGCCGCTACGTGCCCTACGAGGGGCTGGTGGTGCGCGCCGCCGCCGACACCGGTATGGCGGACGGCGTCGCCGCCGAGCTGGCGCGGCGCTGGGACGAGCTGCCGCCGTGGCCGGAAACCTTAGCGGTGCTCACAGAACTCGAACGCCGCGTGCCGCTCGCCGTCGTGACCAACTGCTCGCAGGCACTTGGCCTGCGCGCTGCCGCCCTCACGGGCGTCACCTACGCGACCGTCGTGACCGCCGAAAGCGTCGGCTTCTACAAGCCCCGGCCCGAGACCTACCGGGCAGCGATCGCGGCGCTGAACATTCCGCCCGAACGGATATTGTTCGTCGCGGGCTCGGCCGCGGATGTGCCCGGCGCGCGCGGGGCCGGAATGCCGGTGTACTGGCACAACCGAATCGGGCTCAAACCGATCAACGATGCGGCGCCGGACTATATGGAAACCTCGCTGCACCGGCTCTTGGAGCTTGTCTGATGCAACCTTCGCGACGGCTCGATACGCTTGAGACGCCGCGCCTGCTGCTCGACGCCGACCGACTGGAGCGCAACTGCGCGCGCATGCGCGAGCGCTGCGGCGCGCTCGGCATCAAGCTGCGTCCGCATCTGAAAACCTCGAAGTCGCTGGAGGTCGCGCGCGTCGCGACCGGCGGCGAGCCGCTCGGCATCACGGTCTCGACACTGAAGGAAGCCGAGTACTTCGCCCGCAACGGCTATCGCGACATTCTCTGCGCGGCCGGGATCGTGCCGGGCAAGTTCGCGCACGCGGCGAGCATCCAGCGCGAGACCAACTGCGACCTGCTCCTCGTCACCGACGCGCGCGATGTCGCCGAGGCGGCCGCGCGCTTCGCGCAGGAGCACGGCATCACGCTCTCGTTTCTGATCGAGATCGATTGCGGCGAGCATCGCAGCGGGCAACTGGCTGACAGCCCCGAAGTGCTGGCCATCGCGAAGGTCATCGCCGGTTCGCCGCATCTGCGCCTGCGCGGTGTGATGGCACACGCCGGGCATTCGTATGGTGTCGGCGATCCCACCGCCGTGGTGCCGATTGCGGTTGCCGAACGCGATGCCGCAGTGATTGCGGCGTCGCGCATCCGCGCTGCGGGCCTTCCGTGCGAGATCGTCAGCATCGGCTCGACGCCGACCGTGCTGATGGCGGATCATCTCGACGGCGTCACCGAGGCGCGCGCTGGCATCTACATGGTGTGGGATCTGGCGCAGCTTTCGCGCCGCATGTGCCGCGAGGAGGACCTTGCGGTCTCAGTGCTGTCGTCGGTCATCGGTCACACACGCCATGCCAGCACGATCATTCTCGATGCGGGGGCGCTGGCGCTCTCCAAGGACATCGGTGCCAACAAGCTCTTGCCGGATTCCGGCTACGGCTATCTGTGCGACCCGCACACCATGCAGCGTCTCGGCACTCTCGCGGTGCACGGCGTGCATCAGGAGCATGGCACCGTGCTGGTCGACGACCCGCAGTGGTTCGAGCGGCTGCCGGTCGGCAGCCTCGTGCGCGTGCTGCCGAACCATGCCTGCATCACTTGGGCCGGGTACGACGCCTACGACGTCACGCGCGGCGGCGACGTGGTCGCGCGCTGGGAGCGCGTCAATGGCTGGTGAGCTCGCCGCGCTCTCGCCATCGGTGCGCATCGTCGACACGGTGCAGCAAGCGCTGCGTCAGGCGATCTTCGATGGCGCGCTGCGCGCGGGCGAGCCCTTGAGCGTGCCGGAACTCGCGCGGCGGCTGAATGTGTCGCGCAGCCCGGTGCGCGAAGCGGTGCTCGGGCTGGTGGCGCAGGGGCTTGCGGTCGAGCATCCGCGTCGCGGCGTCGCGGTCGCGACCGTGCGGCCGGAGGACCTGATCGCGATCCACGAGATTCGCGTGTTCATCGAGGCCGGTGCGGCGCATCTCGCCGCGCAGCGCGCCAGCAAGGATCTTGCGAAGGAGATGCGTGCGATCCTGCGCGAGCAGGAGACGGCGGTGTCGGCCGCCGACGCGACTGGCTACTTCCGCACCAACGCCGCGCTGCATCGCGTTATTGCGCAGGCCGCCGGCAACGAGCGCCTTGCGCAGATCCTCAACGCACTGGAGGACCAGATGCGCATCGCGCTGCATCAGGTCTCGGCCAACAAAGCGCACATGCGCGAGGGTCTCACGGAGCATCGCGGCGTGGTCGAGGCGATTGCGGAGGGTAAGGCGGAGACCGCCGAACAGCGTATGCGTGCGCACATCGAGCGCACCATCGCGCGCAGCCGGATGGCGCCAGCCTGATCGCCTTCAGGTCTCTTTCAGGTCACGGGCCCCGGATTGAACAGCGTGAGCGAATTCTGCAGCCGCCAGTGTTCGGCCCAGGTCTTCTTGCCGCTTGCAACGTCCAGCATCAGCCGGAACAGGTCCCAGCCGGCCTGCTCGATCGTCACCTGTCCGGTCGCGATCCGCCCCGAGTCGAAGTCCATCAGGTCGTGCCAGCGGCGCGCCAGATCGCTGCGCGTCGCGACCTTGATCACCGGCACTTCGGCCAGGCCATAGGGCGTTCCGCGTCCCGTCGTGAAGACGTGCAACGTCATGCCGGCGGCCAGTTGCAGCGTGCCGCAGATGAAGTCGCTCGCGGGGGTCGCGGCGAACAGCAGGCCTTTCTGTCGCGCGCGCTCGCCGGGCGGGACGACACCCGAAATCGGCACGGTGCCGGACTTGATGATCGAGCCCATCGCCTTCTCGACGATGTTGGAGAGGCCGCCCTTCTTGTTGCCTGGCGTCGTGTTGGCGCTGCGGTCCGCAAGTCCGAGTTCGAGATAGCGGTCGTACCAGTCCATCTCGCGGATCAGCGCCTGCGCGACTTCGGCGTTGGCAGCGCGCGCGGTCAGCTGATCGATGCCGTCGCGCACTTCCGTGACTTCCGAGAACATCACGGTTGCGCCCGCGCGCACCAGCAGGTCGGTTGCAAACCCGACCGCCGGGTTGGCCGTCACGCCCGAGAAGGCATCGCTCCCGCCGCACTGCAGGCCGACGACGAGATCGGAGGCCGGGCAGGTCTCGCGCTGCCGTGCGTTCAGCTTGGTCAAATGCTGCTCGGCCATCGTCATGATCGACGCGATCATCGACTCGAAGCCGACGTGGGATTCGTCCTGCAAGGTCACGAGGCCGAACCGGTCGTCGCCCGGCAGCGTGCCGGGCGGAAGCAGCCGCTCGGGCTGCAGCTTCTCGCAGCCGAGCCCGACCACCATCGTGGCGCCGCCGAAATTCGGGTTGAGGGTGATGTTGCGCAGCGTCTTGATCGGAACCGCCGCGCCCGGCGCGTCGATCGCGACGCCGCAGCCATAGGTGTGTTCGAGCCCGACGACATCGTCGACATTCGGAAAGCGCGGCAGCAGTTCCGCCTTGATTCGCCGCACCGCGAATTCCACCACGCCGGAGACGCACTGCACGGTCGTGGTGATGCCGAGGATGTTGCGGGTGCCGACCGAGCCGTCCGGATTGCGAAAGCCCTCGAAGGTGTATCCAGTGAGCGGCGCAAGCGGTTCGCGTGCGCGCGTCGCGATCGGCAAGTCGGTGAGCTCCGGCGCGGCCGGCATCAGCAGCAGCCGCTCGTTGACCCAGCTCCCCGCCGGAATGTCCCGCAATGCTGTGCCGATCGTGACGTTGTAGCGCAGGACGGGATCGCCGGCCGCGAAGTCGGTCAGCGCGACCTTGTGCCCCTGCGGGACGTGTTCGCGCAGCTTCAGGCCGGACGCCAGCGTGGTGCCGGCGGGCAATCCACCATCGTTGGCGACAATCGCGACATTGTCGCGCGCGTGCATCGTGATGGTGAGGGGCGTGAGCTTTGCGATTTCATTCATAACGGTGTCTTTTCGCGGCTAGTCTTGTCGGCTAAGCCTGTCTGCAGAAACGGAACGCCGAGGTAGTCTGGCATGGCCAAAAAGAGCGCGCCAAAGAAAAGCGCAAGACCAAAAAGCGCCCCCCAAAAGGTTGCCAAGAAGGTTGCGAAAAAGGCCAACAAGAAGGCCGGGCCCGTACGGAAAGCGAAGACAGCTTCACGTCAGCCGCGCCTGCCGCTCTCCGGCATCCGCGTGGTCGAGTTCTCCCACATGGTGATGGGGCCGACCTGCGGCATGGTGCTCGGCGACCTCGGCGCCGAGGTCATCAAGGTCGAGCCGCCGGGTGGCGACAAGACGCGGCGGTTGATCGGCTCCGGGGCGGGCTTCTTCGCGCTCTTCAACCGCAACAAGAAGAGCGTGACGGCGGACCTCAGCAAGCCCGAGGACCGCGCGCGCATCGAGAAGCTGATCGCCAGCGCCGACATCGTGAGCGAGAACTTCCGTCCCGGCGCGCTGAAGAAACATGGCTTCGACTACGATACGCTGAAGAAGAAGTACAAGCGGCTCATTTACGTGTCGCACAAGGGCTTCCTGCCGGGCCCCTACGAGCACCGCGTCGCGCTCGATGAGGTCGTGCAGATGATGGGCGGGCTCGCGTACATGACCGGCCCTCCCGGCCGCCCGCTGCGGGCGGGCTCTTCGGTCAACGACATCATGGGCGGCATGTTCGGTGCCATCGGTGCGCTTGCGGCGCTGACCGAGCGCCAGCACACCGGCAAGGGGCAGGACGTGCAGGTCGGCCTGTTCGAGAACTGCGTGCTGCTGTCGGCGCAGCACATGCTGCAATACCGGCTGACCGGCGTCGCGTCGCCACCGATGCCGGACCGCATCAATGCCTGGGGCGTGTTCGACCTGTTCGATACGTCGGATGGCGAGCAGGTGTTCCTCGGCGTCGTCACCGACACGCAATGGTCGGTGTTCTGCCGCGCGTTTGGTTTGACCGAGATGGCGGCCGACGAGCGCCTCACGAGCAACAACGCGCGCGTTCAGGCGCGCGCCTGGATGCTCCCCGCGTTGCGCGAGATCGTGAAGACCTATTCGGCCAAGGACCTGCAGGACATGTTCGAGCGCGAGGGCTTGCCCTACGCGCCGATCGTCAGGCCAGAGCAATTGTTCGCCGACCCGCATCTGCTTGCGAGCGGCGGCCTTGCGGACCTGACGCTCGCGAACGGCGAGACGACGCCGGTACCGCTGCTGCCGATGCTGCTCGGCGGGCGGCATCTGAAACCCCGCATGCCGCTGCCGCAGCCGGGCGCGCACAATGCGCTCGCCGCCGCACCGGCACGCAAAGGCCAGAAGAGCGTTTAACGCGCGGAGCCGATGCTTGGGCTGGCACTTGGGCCGACGCTCGGGCTGCCCAGCAGCCCGCGTTCGGCGAGCGCGGCCTTCATTGCGCCAAGCGCGTCCGCGGCGCTTTCTGCGCTGTGGACCCGGTCGAGCCGCCGCACCAGCGCCTTGAGCAGCGGATCCTTGTCGCGGATCACCCATCGGCGCACGAACACCTGCGCATCGTGCAGGGTCGAGATCCGCACCGGCTTGTCCAGTTGCGGCAAGCACGCATCGAAGTCGCGATCGTCCGAACGAAACATTGCGCGCACCTCGATGACGCCGGCGACAAGCCGATCACATTGCGAACGTACTCCACATTCGTGGCGAAGGTAGAGATAAAGAGAAGGCGCCAAACAAAAGGCCCGGCGCATGCGCCGGGCCTCCACTCTCGCCAAGAGGGCGAAATTACTTCTGCTGGCCGGCCGGCTTGTCGGTCGACGGCTTGGCATCGCCCTGATTCTGCTGCGGCGCCGGGGTGGTCTTGTTCGGCTCGACAGTGGTCGTGCCGGGGGCGACAGGCTTCTGGTTCTCGTTGCTCATGAGACAAATCCTTTTCTGAAAAAACCTAAAAAGATTTTCTAGGTACTCAAGGGAAGTGGCTACGAACCGGGCGAGCGCAAGGTGGAGGCGCGCCTATATTCGCGCGCGAGCGAATAACGTCGACATCGTGGCACAATGCGCGTATGGTCCTCACGACCGAAACGCCAGCTCAAAGCGGCCGGGCCTTTTTCCCAACTTGTCGACGAGACCGGAACCCGCTCGGGTATCCGTTGCACTCGCTCCGAATCATGTCGGGCGAAAGGAAAACGCATGGAAATGCCTGCAATCCTCAAAGGGGATTCCCTGACACGCTTGCTGCAAGGTGCCGCCGTCGGCGCTGTGGTGACTTTGATCGTCGGCTTCAACTGGGGCGGCTGGGTCACCGGCGGCACCGCGAAGGATATGACGCAACGCAGTTCAACCGCTGCCGTCATTGCCGCGCTGTCCCCGATCTGTGTCGACAAATTCCAGCGCAGCGCCGACGCACCGGCGAACATGGCCGAGCTCAAGAAAGTCAGCTCGTATCAGCAGGGAACGTTCATCGAGAAGGGCGGCTGGGCAACGTTGCCGGGCGGCGAAGGCGCCAACTCGTCCGTGGCGCGGGCCTGCGCCGAGATGCTGAGCAGTCTGAAATGATACAATAAGAAACGCCGCGTTTTCTCCGGCGCGGCGTTCCGCGGCTGCAAACGTGTGGCTTCACCCGATCGCCGCAGTGCGCTGATCCTGGGCAGCTTATGACACGCACGCGCGAAAAGACGGTGACCTTTCAAGAACCGTTCTTGCTCACAGGTGTTGGCCGCGAACTGCCGGCCGGCCAGTATCGCGTCACCACCGACGAGGAGCTCGTGGAGGGCTTGTCGTTTCCCGTCTACCGCAGAACCGCGACGATGATCTTCGTCCCGGCGCAGGCGCCGCGCGGTACCGTCGAAATGATCGTCGTCGATCCGATTGAACTCGTGATCGCGCAGCAGAAGGACGCCAAAGCGTCGGATCCGTCTGCGGCCAAGGGCGCGAAAGAGTGAAGTCCGGACGCGCGGCGGACGCAGATGCCGGAGCTCTCGGCCGGTTTGTTAATCATTGAGGGCGCACGGTGCTGCCACCTGGAGGTGGTTCATGGACAACGGCGCGGTACGCACACGTTACGATGCTTTTTTCGGTACCGACTTCATGCCGCTGATCCGGCATGAGCAGACGCAAGGTGCTGAAGAACGCATCGCCTACGCGGCCGAGTTTGCCGCCTTTCAGCTCGGTCAGATCGACAAGAAGCTGGGACGCCTGATCGCGCTGATGGAGCAAGCCAAGACGTAGCGCGCGCCGCACCGGCGAGGCCGGCACGGCGGCGCAGGTCGCAATCAGCCCACAGCTTTCAGCGCCTTGTCGAGCGCGCCGATCATCTGATCGACTTCGGCTTGGCTGACGTTGAGCGCCGGCATAAAGCGCAGCGAGTCCGGCCGCGGCGCGTTGATCAGCACGCCGTTCTTGAACGCTTCCGCCGCCACGGCCGATCCGATGTTGCGCTTGAGGTCGAGCGCCAGCAGCAGGCCTTTGCCACGCACACCACCACAGCCGTGCTTCGCCGACAGCGCTTCAAGGTGCGCCGTTAGGTAGATGCCGGTTTGCGTGACCTGTTGCAGGAAGCCGACCTTGCCGACCTCCTCCAACACGGCGCAGCCGACCGCGGCCATGAACGCATTGCCGTTGAACGTGCCGCCCTGATCACCGTGGTCGAAGCAGCACACGTCTTCGTGCGCGACCAGCGCGCCGATCGGCAAGCCGCCGCCGAGACCCTTGGCCAGCACCATGATGTCCGGCATCACGCCCGCATGCTCGAAGCCGAAGAACGTGCCGGTGCGCCCGATGCCGGTCTGGATCTCGTCCAGGATCAAGAGAATGCCATGCTTGTTCGCGAGCTTGCGCAGGCCTTGGAGGAATTCGTCGGTCGCGACGAACACGCCGGCCTCGCCCTGGATCGGCTCCAGCATCACGGCGACCGTCTTCGGCGTGATCGCCTTCTCGACTGCCGCGAGGTCGTTCAGCGGCACCTTCGGAAAGCCCGGCACCTTCGGCTCGAACAGCGTTTCCCACTGCGCCTTGCCGGAGGCCGCCATCGCGGCAAGCGTGCGCCCGTGGAAGCCGTGATCCATGGTGATGATCTCGAACCCGCCGTTGCGGTTCTTCTTGCCCCATTTGCGCGCGAGCTTGATCGCACCCTCGATCGCCTCAGCGCCGGAGTTGGTGAAGAAGGTCTTGTGCAACCCGCTGCGCTGCGCGATCAGGTCCGCGAGCTTGATCATTGGCGCGTTGTAGTAGGACGGGCTGCAATTCAGCAGTTGGCTCGCCTGCGCGGTGATCGCCTTCGTCAGAACGTCCGGACAATGGCCGAGGCA
>Ga0075362_10000554_pt1 | contig 10852 bp, 10 predicted proteins | sample EndMetdeltDD1762_FD_71397 | JGI IMG/M metagenome (GOLD analysis project Ga0075362, IMG submission 71397) | Populus endosphere microbial communities from Tennessee, USA - Endosphere MetaG P. deltoides DD176-2 | ecosystem: Host-associated > Plants > Roots > Endosphere | place: USA: Tennessee...
TGATGTAGCTGAGCAACTTGCGAAGCGGCGGCAGATGCTGCGCGCTGACGTAAAACAGGTCGTAGCCGAAGTAGGTCTGCATCGACTCAGCGCGCCGCTGATAGTTGACCCAGGCGATGTAGACTGCCCGCGGCCCGGCGGCACATCGAAGAGGATCAGGCTGCTCCGATGGCTCGTGTGTTCGGACAACACGGACGGACACAAGTTCCGATGTCATGCGTGGCTCTCTTTCGAAAGGGGGTCGCCCTGGAGGCCATAGATTGCCGGCACGACGATGCTCCGGCGAACACACTTGCAACAGAACGAAATAATTCGGCAGTGAATTGCCGGCAGAGCTGCGATGCATATCACGCGAACGGTGCGCATGCGTTGACCGCGCAAATATTGTCACAGTGTGGCGCAACGATAGCGGCGCGGTGCGGCAATCGCGCCATGCCGCGGCGGCAGGACGAGGTGTTTCGATGGTCATCGCTGTGTCGCGCATCGCAGGCCTGTCGGCGGTCGTGGCAATCGGCATCCTCTCGCTGGTGCCGGTGCGCATGCGTCCGGATGTCGCGTGGCCATTCAGCCTTGAGCATGCGGCCGCATATGTCGCCGCCGCGATCCTGCTGTGCCTGGGATTTCGCCGTCATGACGCGGAACGTCGCGCTGGCAATGCCGATGCTGCACGAATGTTGAGCATCACAGGCTTGCTGAGCGCCTACGGCGGCGCGCTCGAATTGCTCCAGTTCTTCGTTCCCGGCCGCACGCCGAGCATTATCGACTGGAGTGCGAACACCGTTGGCGCGCTGCTCGGCGCCGGCCTCATCTGGGTGTTACGCAAGTCTGTTCCCGGCGCGATCCGGTAGCCGGCTTACACGAAGCGAAGCTCCGCATCGGAGATCAGCAGGCACGTCAGCAGGCCGGTGAAGACCGCGCCGGTGTCGAGGTTGATGCGATTGCGCAGGAATTCCGGCGCCTGCACCGGCGTGTGCCCGTGAACCACGACGAAACCATGGTCTGCGGAGGAACCGAGAAAGCCGTCGCGGATCCAGAGCAGATCCTCCTCCCGCTGTTCGGGCAGCGGAACGCCCGGGCGTATGCCCGCGTGTACAAACGCAAAGCCTCCGATTGAAAAATGCAGCTGCAGCCGCCGCAGGAATGCGACGTGATCCGCGGGAACGATCTCGCGCATCACACGGCATATGAGCGAAGGGTCGCGTTCCGCTGCTTGCTGCAGGTCGCCAGGACCGACCCCGTAGGAACGCAGCGTGTGCTCGCCACCGTTCTTCAACCAATGCGTCACGGAACCCGGGTCTTCCAGCGCGCGGAGCATCATGCGTTCATGGTTGCCCATGAGGAAGACGGCGTGCCGTTCCCGGTTGCGCGCGATGAGGGCCGCAAGCACGCCTCGGGTGTCGGGGCCGCGATCCACATAGTCGCCGAGATAGATCTCGATCGGGGGAACAGGATGCGCGCCGTCGATCTCGAGGTCGAGGCGATCGTGCAGGTCGGCGAGCAGGTCCATGCGGCCGTGGATGTCGCCGACTGCCACAAGACGCAAACCGGCGAGCCGTGGCGCGTAGGTCACGTCCTTGGCAAGTTGATCGCGGCGGGTTGCGGCGCCTTCAACGCCGCGTTTTCCCAGCCAGCCTGCAAGCGTCATGTCGGCCTTCGTGGAACTCTGCAATCGCAGTCGCCACACTATCATCATTGCGGCGCGTGCGTCGCGTGGCGCGTAACCGCAAGCCCTGAATTGGACATCTTCTTGGGGCCGTCTCTGGAATGCGGGCGCTGAGGCTCTCGGTGTTGAGCGCCTGCGATGTCGCACGCAAACATCAGCCGAACGAGGGTGGGATGCAGATTCGCGCGCCGCGGCCGTTCAAGCCTTACGCCAGAACGTTGCGCTACACCTATCGTCTCGTGCGCTATGCGTTTGGACGGTTCCCGCGTGAATGCACGGTTTGCGGCAACGAAGGTTACTTCTTCGCCTACGGGAACACGTTCGCGCTCGGAACCAATATCGACGCCATGTGCCCGAAGTGCCTTTCGCTCGAGCGGCATAGACTCATGGCGATCTGCGAGCAGGCTCACGGGTTCGTCACCGGTAAGGATGTTCTGCACTTCGCGCCGGAGGAAGGCATGCGTGCGTTCTTCACGGCGCGCGGTCCAAAGTCGTACACGAGCGGCGACTACATGGACGACAGCGCCGATCTCAAGCTCAACATCGAGCAGCTCGACCTCGCCGACGCCAGCTACGACATCGTCATCTGCTCACACGTGCTGGAACACGTGAACGACCAGCGCGCGATTCCGGAGCTGTTTCGTGTGGTCCGGCCTGGCGGCGTTCTGTTGGCGATGGTGCCGCTGTTCGAAGGGTGCGAGACGTCCTTCGAAGACCCCGCGAAGACCGGGACCGAGGCCGAAAGAATCCTCTACTTCAATCAGCACGACCATGTTCGCGCCTATGGGCGCGACTTCCGCGCCCGGCTCCGCGATGCAGGCTTCGTGGTGGAGGAATTCACCGCGACGGAGCCGGCCGTCTCCAGACACGGGCTCATTCGTGGCGAAAAAGTCTTCATCGCACGAAAGCCGTCCAGCTAGACGACGTCCGGTCCGACAACGCATCGCGCTCCGAGCGCCGCGCATTCCGCAAGCTGCGGTGCTCGCGCTGCAACCGGCGTTCCGCAGGGCCCCTCTCCGTCTCCCCGTGACAAAGCGCGTGCTTGACGCAAGCCCGTCGGCTATGCGCCTCGCACAATTATTTGCATTTGATAATATTATCCGGTAGGACCGGGGATACTGACGCTCGAAGAACCATTCTCGGGAGGACGCTGTGAACGGCAAGATTGCCCTTGAGGAGCATTTCGCCATTGAGGAAACCTTGCAGGATTCAGCCGGGTTCGTTCCTGACAGCTACTGGGTGGAGCTGCGCGCCCGCATCCTCGACATCCATGGCCAGCGTCTGGAGCTGATGGACAAGCACGGCATCGAGATGATGCTGTTGTCGCTCAATGCTCCGGCGGTTCAGGCCATCCCCGATCCCAGGCGCGCCAACGATATTGCCCAGCGCGCGAACGACTTCCTCGCCGAGCAGGTCGCGAAGCGGCCTGACAGGTTTCAGGGCTTCGCCGCGCTCCCGATGCAGGACCCGGAGCTCGCAGCGCGCGAACTGCAGCGCTGCATCAAGGATCTCGGCTTTAAAGGCGCGCTGGTCAACGGCTTCTCGCAGATCCGCGACCCGAACAGCGCGGTCTACTATGACCTGCCGCAGTACTGGCCGTTCTGGGCCGAAGTTGAGAAACTGGACGTCCCGTTCTACCTGCACCCGCGCAACCCGCTTCCCGACATGGCGCAGATTTACGATGGCCATCCCTGGCTGCTGGGGCCCACCTGGGCCTTCGGACAGGAGACCGCGGTCCATGCGCTGCGCCTGATGGCCTCGGGCCTGTTCGACAAGCACCCGCGTCTTGCGATCATCCTCGGCCACATGGGCGAGGGTCTCCCCTACAGCATGTGGCGCGTGGACAACCGCAACGGCTGGGTCAAGGCGCCGCCGCGCTATCCCGCCAAGAAGAAGCTCGCGGAATACTTCCGGACCAACTTCTACCTGACGACGTCGGGAAACTTCCGAACGCAAACGTTGATCGATGCGATGCTGGAAGTCGGCGCCGATCGGATTCTGTTCTCGGTGGATTGGCCGTTCGAGAACGTCGATCACGCCGCGGACTGGTTCGACGCGACGAGCATCAGCGAAGGCGACCGGATCAAGATCGGCCGTACCAACGCGGCCGGACTGTTCAGGCTGAAGCTCGCGAGCGCGGCTTGACCTCACCAGCCGCGCGTTTCCTGCTGCGCGGCCCGGGCTCGGCTTTGCCGACGTTCTCCTCGCGGGCCGCGGCGTCGAGGTTGTCGTAGACCTGATTGAGGAGCTGCTTCAGCCGCTTCACGTCAGAGTCGCTCATGCCGCGCATGGCGACGTCCTCGTAGTGCAGCGCGAACGGAACGATCTTCTCGGTCAGTTCAAGGCCGCGTTCGGTCAGCGTCAGGCTGAGTGCGCGGCCGTCGAGGCCGGAGCGCCGGCGCACGATCAGGTGCTTGCGCTGCATGGCGACGAGAAGGCGCGAGAGCGTCGAAAGGTCGATGCTCGTGCGCTCCGCGAGCTCGCCAAGCCGGTGATCGCCGTTGCGCCAGAGCTCGATCATCACCCGCCACATCGGCAGCGTGACACCATACGGCTCGATGTCGCGCAGGAACATGACGCCAACGCGCAAGCCAGCGCGGTTCAAGAGGTATGGCAGGAAATCCTGAAGGATGAGCTTGCGCGACATGTCGTTGGCCGGATCTATGGTCCGGGATAGGGCCGATATCGGCGGCGTGCAAGCAAATTCAAAGCGCTTGCGGCACGAATGCCAGTGGAACGCAGCTCCCGTACTGCCCGTCCTGGAAGATCAGCGGTGCAACATCTTCCCGCACCGCCGCGCTCACAACCGTGCCGATGAAGATCGTATGAGTGCCGAAGGGGATCTGCTGCGCCTTCCGGCATTGCACGACCGCCTGCGCGTCTGCGAGATAGCAGAAGTCCTCCCCATCGACCCACCGGATCCGCTCTTGCTCCTCCGGTGAAAGCACGCGCGAGAAGGTCTGCGACAGGCTCGCCTGATCCTTGTAGAGAATGTTGACGCAGAACTGCTCCTCCGCCTCCAAAACGCGATGAAAGCGCGATGTGCCGTAAACGCAGGCCAGCAGCGACGGGGGCGCCATGCTGAGCGAAGTCACCGCGGTCGCCGTCATGGCATGGCGCTCATCTCCCTGCCGCACCGAGATGACCGACACGGTGGCTGCGAACCGCCGCATGGCGCGGCGAAAGGCGTCTTCGATGCCACTCACATCAGCCATCGCGCGCCTCCAATTTATTTTCATATGCAAATAATATACTGAAGCAGTGTTCAAGGATCAAGCGCCGCGATACCTGTCCACTTAGCGGTCTACTTTTGCTGCACCGCAGCGCCGACATATTGTTTGCAAATGCAAACTATTTCTTGTTGATGCCGACGCGCCGCGCTAGACTGCGGCCAATCAAAGGGAGGCTTGCCGTGGGACTCGCCGCGCTCGATCAGAACCCGACCAGTCCGGCGCCGGCGGACGTGCTCCACCGGGCCGAGAAGATCGGCGCCATCGCACGCGAGCGCGCGCTCGAAACCGAGGCTGCGCGTCGGGTCTCGGCCGATCTTGTCGACCAGATGCGGGACGCCGGCCTATTCCGGATCATGCAGCCGCGCCGCTACGGCGGCTTTGAGTATGGCTACGACGTTTTCGTCGAGGCCGTGGCAGCAATCGGGAGCGGCGACGGCTCAACGGGATGGGCGTACAGCCTCGGCGCGGTGCACCAATGGCTCATCGCCTGCTTCCCGCTGCAAGCCCAGCACGATGTCTGGAGCGAAAACCGCGACGCTATCGCGGCCGGGTCCTACGCGCCGGTCGGAAAGGCCGTCCCGGAGGCAGACGGATACCGGCTGACCGGGCGCTGGAGCTTCGCGAGCGGCTGCGACAATGCGCAATGGGGCATTCTCGGCGGCTTCATTCCACTCGCTGACGGCGTCAAGCCGGGCTTCTTCCTCGTCCCACGCGCTGACTTCCATATCCACGACGACTGGAATCCGATGGGGCTTGCCGGAACGGGGAGCAAGACGATCGTGGTCGACGGTGCGCTCGTCCCGATCCACCGCGCCGTCACGTTCGGCGATCTGTTGACCGGCGACGCGCCGGGCGCGCGGGACAATGCGAACCCGCTCTACCGGCAGCCAATGCTTGCGGTCGTGCCTCACTGTCTCGTTGCGCCTGCGCTCGGTATGGCGCGCGGGGCGCTGAAGGCCTTCGTCGAGCAGGCGAGCGGGCGCTCGACGCGCGGTGCGGTCGCGGGCGCGAACAGCCGCATGGCCGAATTTGTCACCGTGCAGATGCGCGTCGCCGAAGCAGCGGCGTCGGTCGACGCCGCGCAACTGATGATCCATCGCGACTTGCGCGAGACTCGCGACCTGGCCGAGCGCGGCCAGCCGGTGGATATCAACCTGCGCATGCGCAATCGGCTCACGCACTCCTTCGCGACGCGCCTGCTCATTCAGGCCGTCGACGCCGTGTTTCTCGCCGCCGGCGGCAGCGCGCTCGGGCTACAGCATCCGGTGCAGCGTTTCTGGCGCGATATTCATGCGGTCGGCTCGCACATCAGCCTCAATTGGGATGCGGTGAGCGCGATGTACGGCCAACATGTCTTCGGTCTGGAACCGAAGGGACAGTACTGAAATCAACGATACAAAGAACAGCATGAGGGAGAGCAGCATGAACAAGGGGTGGAGACTGAGGCTCGGCGTCGCGGCGCTGGCAGCCGCAGCATTGATGAGCGCACCGTTCAAGGTTAGCGCACAGACCTTCACGATGAAGCTGTCGTCGCCGACCGTGAACGACGCCACGCACGAATGGATGAAGGCGTTCAAGGCCGGCGTCGAGGCGCGCGCGAAGGGACGCATCAAGGTCGAGATCTACCCGGCGAACCAGCTTGGCCAGATCCCGGCGACCGTCGAAGGGGTGGCGCTCGGCACGATCGAGCTCACGTCGCCGGCGAGCAGTTTCTTCATTGGCATCGAACCGCGGTTCCAGGTGTTCGATGCGCCCGGCTTGTTCCTAGACATGGCGCATGCGCAGCGGGTGTTCGCCGATCCCGAGGTGCGGGCACGCCTTGCGACCTTCGGCAGCGCGAAGGGTATGGAGCCGATCGCGGTTTATCCACACGGCCCGCTGATGCTCCTCTCCCACAAGCCAATCCGCAAGGTCGAGGACTTCAAGGGCCAAAAGATCCGCGTGCCGGGCGCCGCGCCCTTGCAGATCGAGCCGTTCAAGAAACTCGGCGCGGCCCCTGTTTCCATGCCGCTCGGCGAGGTCCTGTCCTCGATGCAGAACCGCACCATCGACGGCCTGATCGCGAGCTCCACGGTCTTCACGGCCTTCAAGTACTACGACCTCGCCAAGGGGCTGACGGCCCTCCCTGGTTCCCTCCTCATCGTTCCCGCGATGGCGAACAAGGCATTCCTCAAGTCACTCGGCAGCGAGCTTGAAGCGATCGTCCGCGAGGAAGCATTCAATGCCCAGAAGAAGATCGAAGCCTTTGCGATCGAGGATACGCAGCGCACCATCGAAATCTGGAAGAAGAACGGAGGCGATAGCATCACGCTGCCTGCGGCGGAAGCGAAGATCTACTCGGACGTGGTCCAGTCCGTTCTCCCGCCGCTCACGGGCGCGAACGCCAAGATGAAGGAGGATTACGAAGCACTGAAAGCCGTCGCTGATCGGCAGAACAAGTCGTAGCATCCCTCCGCACGCGCCGTCGAAATCGGATCACCTTCTCGTGGACCATCGCCATCACTGGCTCGAACGCGCGGCGGATGCGCTGGCCTCCGCTGCCGAGCGCGTCCTCGCCCTCGCGTTGATCTTCGGAATCGCATTGAACTTCATCAACGTCGTGGGCCGTTATCTGTTCGGCTTCGCCTTGACCGGTGCTGACGAAATCGAAATCTACATCCTGATCTGGATTGCGTTTCTCGGGGCCGCCATCGTCACTTGGCGCGGGCAGCATCTGAGAATGGACGTGTTGCTTGTCGCCTGCCCGGAGATCGTCCGGCTCGGCGTCGCGCTCTTCGAGAAAATTGTTCTGATCGCGATCGCCACCTTCGTCACCGTCCAGTCCGCGCGCTACGTCCAGAAGATCCATGCGCTCGGAGCCGTCAGCGACATCGCGGGTATCCCGACCTGGATTCCGCATAGCGCCATCGTCATCGGCTTCGGCGCCATGGTGCTGATTGCGGTCGTTTGGGCCGCGCGCAGGCTGACGAGCGGGCGCGCGGTCTCGGACACGAACGTATCGAAGAGCGAGTCCAAGCCATGACATTCGCGCTGGGAATTGTTCCGCTTGTGCTGCTGCTGATCGGATTCCCGATCTTTCTGGTGCTGCTGACTGCCGTTGCGGTTGCGCTCGTCCTGTTCATGAACGTGCCGCTGGCCGCGCTGCATCAGAATCTCTTCGGCTCGATCAACGCCTACGCGCTGCTCGCCATTCCTTACTTCATCTATGCGGGCGAGCTCATGGGGCGCGGCAGCGTCGCGCAGCGGCTCGTCGATTTCGTGCAAGGCGGGGTCGGATCCGTCCGCGGCAGCCTCGGCGTCACCACCGTCGGCACCGCGACCATCTTCGGCGCCATCTCCGGCGTGAGCGCGGCCGCCGTCGCGACGATTGGAAAGGTCATGTATCCGGCGATGGTCCGCGCTGGATATCCGGCATCGTTCGCCGCCGGCCTGGTAACGGCGGTCGGCGCCATCGACATCATCATCCCGCCGAGCATTCCGATGATCGTGTACGGCGCGGCGGCGCAGGAGTCCGTTCCACGCCTCTATGCGGCCGGCATCCTGCCCGGGCTTCTGATCGCCGCCCTGCTCGGCGCGTACGTGGTCTGGCGCGCCTGGTCCGGCAACTTCGGCGCCGGCGAGCCGTTCAGCGCAAGCCGTCTGTTGACCGCGACCGTCCGCGGCCTGTGGGCGCTGGGCGCGCCCGTCATCATCCTTGGCGGCATCTACGGCGGCGTCTTCTCGCCGACCGAAGCGGCGGCAGTCGCCTGCGTCTACGCGATGGTCGTAACGCGATTCGTGTTCAGGGAGCTGAGCTGGTCCGACATCCTCGAAGCCGCCGCCGCGACCGTCCGTTTCACCGCCCAGATCCTGATCATCGTCGCCTGCGCCGGCGTTTTTTCGTGGCTGCTGACGATCAATCAGGTGCCCGCCACGCTCGTGGGGTGGATTGAGCACTTCCAGGTGTCGGCGTGGGTGTTCCTGCTGATCGTCAACGTGCTGCTGCTGGTCGTCGGCTGCTTCCTCGATCCGCTCTCCGCCATCCTGCTGCTGGTGCCGCTGCTCGTGCCCGTGGTGAAGGCGCTCGGCATCGATACGGTGCATTTCGGGATCGTCATCATGGTCAATCTGGCGATCGGCCTGTTTCACCCACCGTTCGGGATCAACATCTTCGTGGCGCAATCGGTGCTCGGGATCGACCTGAAGCTGCTTTATCGCGGGATCATCCCGTTCGTCGTTCTCTACCTGATTGCACTGGCGCTCATTACCTATGTGCCGGCGATTTCGTTGATCGGCGTGCGCCTGCTCGTGGGGTGATGGTGGCCCCGGGGGCGCCAAACCGTTTGGCGTCTACAAATTTTGCGAATGCGTTGCGGTCCTGAACCAAAAGCCAGAACGGCGATTGTGATTTAAGCAATTGATCAAAGAGTGGCGCGCCCGAAGAGATTCGAACTCCTGACCCCCAGATTCGTAGTCTGGTGCTCTATCCAGCTGAGCTACGGGCGCGTTTGCCGTCTCCGGGCCTAACGGTCCGGGCGAGCGGGTGCATAGCTATAGTGTCGGCCTGCGGATGGCAAGCGCAGATCGGGATTGAAAACAGCCGCAAAATGACCCGGCAGGAGCCCGATCAGGCGCGCTGGCGTTCCCCGCGGCGGGAGCCGATATCGACCGCCCGGTCCGGGATGATGATGCGGAATGTCGCCCCGATGGTGCCGTCCACCAGGCGGATTTCGCCGCCGTGGGCGCGCACGAGTTCCGCCGCGATCGCAAGACCCAGCCCTGAGCCGCCCGGGCGGGTCGAGCCTTGGAACGCCTCGAACAGGTGCGCGCGGGCCTTGTCGGTGACGCCGGGGCCGGTGTCCGACACCTCGATCACCACCACGGCGCCCTCGCGCTGGCCGGTGACACGGAGTTGGTCGCGGCCGGGCTCGTTCGGCGCGCGCCCTTCCAGCGCCTGCATGGCGTTGCGCGCGAGGTTGAGGATCACGCGGAACAGCTGATCCGGGTCCGCGTCGACGTGCAGGTTGCGCTCCACGGCGCTGATGAAGCGCACGTCCGATTCGAGCGACAGACCGAGCGTCTCGCGCACCTCTTCGACCATGCTCTCGAAGCCAACCGGCCGGCGGTCCGGCGGCGCCTCCTTCACCTGTCCATACGACAGCGTGGACTGGCAGAACGCGATGGCGCGTTCGAGCGAGCGCATCAGCTTGGGGGCGAAGCGCTGCACGTTTGGGTCGGAGACCTGCGAGAGGCGATCCGAGAAGAGCTGCGCGGAGGCCAGCATGTTGCGCAGGTCGTGGTTGATCTTGGAGACCGCAAGGCCGAGCGCCGCGAGATGGCTCTTCTGCTGCAGCATCGAGGCAAGGTCGCGCTGCATCGCGCCGAGTTCGCGTTCCGCAATGCCGATCTCGTCATTGCGGCCCGAGGGGCTCACGACGCGCGCGGGATTTTCCGGCGCCTCGCGGAACGCCACCATGTTGGTGGTCAGGCGATTGAGCGGCCGCACGAACAGATAGTGCAGCGAGAGATAGACCAGCGTGGCGGTGATCGCCGAAATCACCAGCGAGAGGATCAGGATGTTGCGCGAGAAGCGGAACATCGCCGCGCGCAGCGGGCCCTCCTCGATCACGATCTCGACGAAGTCCGCGCCCATCGGCGCGTGGCCGACGACGCGCATGATGTCGGTATCGGAGCAGAAGAACAGCGCATCGAGCGCATCCCACACGGCGCGCAGCATCGAGGGCTCGCGCAGGTCGACGTCGTGGTGGATTGCGTGCGGCATGTCGTTGACGGCCAACAGCTTGCGCTGGTTGCCCATCTTGATCGCGACCGTCTTGGCGCCAAGGCTGTCGAGGATCTGCTGGATCGTCTTCTCCGGCAGATTGATCCGCTCTTTGTTGTCGTCGCCGACGTTCTGGTCGGCCTCCGCCTTCGCATTCAGCACGATCGCGACCGTGCGCGCGACCGCCACGCGGTC
>Ga0075362_10000555_pt1 | contig 10851 bp, 5 predicted proteins | sample EndMetdeltDD1762_FD_71397 | JGI IMG/M metagenome (GOLD analysis project Ga0075362, IMG submission 71397) | Populus endosphere microbial communities from Tennessee, USA - Endosphere MetaG P. deltoides DD176-2 | ecosystem: Host-associated > Plants > Roots > Endosphere | place: USA: Tennessee...
GAGCCGGCCTTGGCGATCGCGAGCGTCATCAGGTTCATCGCGTCATAGGCGTTCGCGATGCCGACCGCCGGAGTGACGTCGGCAAGTCCCTTGATCTCCGGATACTTCTTCTTCAGCGCGGCGAGCACGCCTTCCGCCTTCGGGGAGAGCTTGCCGGAGAAGCTGAAGGTCTGGATGAAGTGTACGCGCTGGCCGCTTGGGCCGGCGAGTTCGCTGAAACGGCCACCGGCCGGGCCCCAGTGCGACACGATCGGCACGTTCCAGCCCATGCGGTCGAGCGATTTCACAACCTGCGAGGACGGCGCGACGTTCGCCACCATGAACAGCACATCGGCGCCGGCTTCCTTCAGGCGCGTGAGCTGAGGCACCACGTCGACATCGGCATCCTGGAATTTCTCGATGCCCGCATAGGGCATGTTCTTTTCGGTCAGGGCCTCTTTCAGCCCCTTCTCGTTCGACTCGCCCCAGGGATTGTTGATCAGGATCATCCCGGGCTTCTTGGTCGCGTACTTCTTGATCGCGTAATCGACCAGCGCTTTGTCGACCAGCACGTCGACGGCGGAGACGCGGAACACGTAGTTCTCGGCCGCACCGTTTCGGGTGATCGGCGTGCCCGCCGCCCACACCCCCATGAAGGGCACCTTGCTCTGGTTCGCGAACGGCACGATCGCGATCGAGACCGGCGTATCGAGACCCCCGAACAAGCCCGCCACCTTCTCGCGCTGCACGAGTTCGCGCGCCGCGACCGCGCCCTTGGCGGGATTGCTCTCGTCGTCGCGCACGAGTAGCTCGACCTTCTTGCCGAGCACGCCGCCCTTGGCGTTGATCTCGTCGATCGCAATCGAAAGCCCGCGCACGATCGCCTCGCCGGATTTCGCCGACTGGCCGGACATGGCCGCGACGAGGCCGAGCTTGAGGGTGTCCTGGGCAAAGGCAGGCGCCACAAGGACCGCGGTGGTGGCGGCGGCGAGCAACAGTCGGCGGGTCAGGCGATGCGGCATGGCGTTACCTCTCTTTGGCGAACTTCTGGCTCCTGTCGTCGCAAGGGCCGTGCCATCGCGCGGCCCCTGAAAGCGCTGGGATTCCGGCCGGTTTCGCCCGGCTTCTGCCTGCTGTCTGGGCAAAACAATGCTGCCCTGAACAAATCGTATGCACAAGTGTATACAATCTTGACACAGGTTCAATACAATCGCATTGGCTGGATTTGTGCATGGCGGCCGGCAGACGCCGCCCTGAGCCGAAGGAGAACCCGATGTCCTCAGCCCTCGCCCGTGTGGTTGCACCCTCCGACGAGACGTCGGCCGCTGCCGAGATCGTGGAGAAGTTTCTCGTCGCCTCGATGGTGCCGGACCCGGAGACCGCCGCGCGCTACATCGCCGAGCCGTTGAAGCTCACGTTTACCGGCGGGCGGAAGTTCTCGCATCCGCGCGAGAGCACCGCGTTCAACGCCAAGCGCTACAAGTGGGTGAAGAAGAAGATGGAGCGCTCGGACGTGGCGCCGGGCGATGGCGAGACGATCGTCTACAACACCGGCACGCTCTACGGCGAATGGCCGGACGGCACGCCGTTCGAAGGTAACCGCTATGTCGACCGCTTCGTGGTGCGCGGCGGCAAGATCGTGCAGATGGATGTCTGGAACGACAGCGCGGAACGGATTCTGACGCGCAACGGGATTGATGCGTAACCGACCGACTAGTGCCGCGCGCGTTTCCCGTTGCGTGGCACGGGCTTCTCTTCCTCCGCATAGATCGCCAGCACATCTTTGAATTCACGTGTCTTGGCGGGCTTGGCGACGATCAGCGCGCGGCTCGCGACCGCTTCAAGATGCTCGTCCATCAGCGCGGACGCGCGCTTCGCGTCACCCGCGGCCAACGCCGCGATGACGGCGCGATGTTCGCTCACCGCGCAATCGGACGAATGCGGGCGGCTGTAGAGCGCCAGGATCAGGCCGCAGCGCGACGAGACCTCGCCGACGTAGCGCTCCAGCACCGGGCTGCCGGTCATCTTTGCGAGCAGGATATGGAATTCGGTCGCAAGCCGGATCGACAGCGGTTCGTCATGGCCGCGGGCGCGCTCTTCCTCATCGACGTGCGCTTCCAGCGTCTTGATCTCGTCCGCTGTCAGGCGCCCAGCCAGCCGCGCCACCACGAGGCGCTCAAGCCCGAGCCGCACGTCGAAGGTGTCGCGCGCCTCTTCCCACGCGGGTGTCGCGACCGCGGCGCCGCGATTGCGCCGCAGCTCCACCAGCCCTTCGGCCGCAAGCCGGCCGAGCGCGCTGCGCACGATGGTGCGGCTCGCCCCAAAGCGCTCGCCGATCGCGTCCTCGGGAAGCTTCGCGCCGGGGCTCAGCGCCTGCTCGATGATCGCGTGGCGCAGCGCCCGATAGATCTGATCGGTCCGATCTTTCGCGGGTTTGGGCTTCGACGGGGCCATCGGAATCTCTAGTCTTCGTAACTCAATGGTCACGACACAGGCAACGCCGTCAACTGCCGAGGCGAGCGGATCGCATGTGGAAATCGGGTGGCCGGGCTGCACGCGCCGCTTTATCTGGTGCGCATGGCCACGATCATCACACCCGGCGTCGCGCTGACGCCCGGCTATCTCGATAGCGCTGCGCAAACCGAACTGCTGGCTGCGATCCGCGCCGTGATCGCGGCCGCGCCGTTCTACGTGCCGCGCATGCCGCGCTCGGGCACGCCGATGTCGGTGCGGATGACCAACTGCGGCGCGCTCGGCTGGGTGACGGACGCCGAGCGCGGCTATCGCTATCAGGCCACGCACCCCGAGACCGGCGTGCCGTGGCCGCCGATCCCGGACCTTCTGCTGCGGGCGTGGCATGAACTCGGCGGGTACGCGCACGAACCCGAGGCGTGCCTGGTGAACTACTACGCGCCGGACGCGCGCCTGGGTCTGCATCAGGACAAGGACGAGCAGGATTTCGCCGCGCCCGTGGTGTCGCTCTCGCTCGGCGACACCGGGCTATTCCGCGCCGGCGGTCTCAAGCGCAGCGATGCCACACGCTCAGTACGGCTGGCGTCAGGCGATGCCGTGGTGCTCGGCGGCGCAGGCCGCCTTGCCTACCACGGCGTCGACCGCATTCTCCCCGGCACCTCGACGCTGCTCGCCGAAGGCGGGCGGATCAATCTGACGCTGCGGCGCGTGACGAAACCGTAGCGCACATTATCCCCAAATTCCGTCCGCGAAGGCCGAGCGGCCCTCGTGACGGCCATGGTCGAGGTAGTGCACCAGCGGATCGACCTTCGCGGCCGCGACGTCTGCATACGCCGCCAGATAGGACGAGGTGTCGAAATTCGGCGAGGGGTCGCGGCCCTCTTTCCAACCGCTGGTGTGATAGTGGTCGAGCGGGTTGACGCCAGCATTCTTCACGTCGCCGTAGACCGCCAGATAGCCGTCGGTGTCGAACAGCGCGTTCGGGTCGCGGCCTTCCTTCCATCCCACCGTCTCGAAGTGCTGAAACGGATCGATGCCCGCTGCCGCGACATCCGGATTGTTCTGCAGGTAGTAGATGTAGTCGAAGCCGTTCGGCGCGAGCAGCTCGGTCGTCGGTGCGATCGGCTGGCGTCCCTCCTGCGCGCCATTCGCCAGGAAGTGCGCGAGCGGATCGACGCCCGCCGCCTTCACGTCCGGATTTGCCGCGAGATACCCGCCCGAGTCGAAGTTGATCGCGGGGATGCGCCCTTCCTTCCAGCCCGTCGCATCGAAGTGAGTGAGCGGATTGACGTTCGCGGCCCGCACGTCCGCGTTGGTCAGGAGATAGAACGAGGTATCGAAGAACGCGTTCGGGTCGCGGTTCTCGTGCCAGCCGTTGGTGTTGTAGTGCGCGTCCGCGTCGGCGTGCGCGTTCCAGACGTCGTGGTTGCGCGCGTAGTAGAACAGGTCGTCGACCAGCGGGTTGCCGTCGTCGTTGTTCACCGTGCCATCGGTGAACACGTACTTTTCGAAACCGCTCAGCACCGAATGGCTCGACGGGCCGTCGATGATGACCTGATTGCCCTTGTAGGTGACGGTGGCGTCGACGAGACGGAAGTCGAACGTGACCGTGTCGATACCGGCGCCCGCGTCGATGTGTGCACCCGGGCTGGCGACCGTGAAGCTGTTGTCGTCCGACGTTCCGGTTTCGATGGCGCCGTTGAAGACCTTGACGGTGATCGGCTGCGCCGTCGACTGGCCGTTGTTCGTCACGTTCACCAACAGCGTGCGCGCGAAGGTCGGATCGGCCGACGTGTCGACGAACGTCAGGTTTTCGATCAGCGCGTCGACCGCGCGCTCGGTCCCGCTGCCGTTGAAGGTGACGACCAGCGGCGCGCCAACGCCGCCCGTGATGGTGCCGATCTCGACGCCCTCGAAGTAGAGCTTGTTGCTGCCGTCGATGAAGAACTCATTCGGATCGAAGCCGAGCGACAGAACGCTGACCGTATCCTCGGGCTTGAGACCCGACACCGTCAGCGAAGCGTTGACGAGCCCGGCGCCGAGCGTGAACGTGACATCGTTGTCGAGGATTTGCGGCGTGGCCGACGGCCCGGCCTGTTCGACCTCCACGGTTGGCCCGAGCCCGGTGAGAACCGGTATGCCGGGCGCCGCGACGACCGCCGCCAGCGTGACGTCGTTGCCGTCGCCGCCAACGTAGCTGATGGCGAACTGGGTCGCTCCGAGCGTGAGAATCGCGCCTTCGGCAAGGCCCGCGAACGTGCCGTCGACCGCATCGCTGCCAGCGTTGTCGATAATCTTGAAGCTCTGGCCGAGCGAAGCGTTGAAGCCGTTGATGTACGACGCCTGCAGCGTCGCGCCGCCCAGCGCGATTTCGCCGGTGTTGATCGCAGTGTTGGTCAGCTTCAGCACGTCGTACTGCGAGCCCGCTGTCGTGCCGCCGATGTCGACGCGATAGGTCGAACCGAACTGGAAGGTGACGTTGCCGTTGCTGGTGAGCGTACCGGCACCGGTCGTGCCGGGCGCCAGGGTGGCGGAGTACTGCACCACCACGTTGCCGACCGTGCCGACGCCGCCGAGCACTGCAGTCGGAATGCTGCCGAAGGCGTCGTTGACCAGGACGGTGCCAACGGTGCCGTTCACCAGCAGCGCGCCGTTGTTGATCGTCGTGGCGACGTTTGCGTTGAGCGCGCCGGTGACGGTCCAGGTCGCGGCTTCGGCCTTCACGAGGTCGGAGAAGTCGCCGCCGATCTTGCTAAGGTCGAAGTTGCCGCTGCCCGAGGCGCCGGAAAGGCGAACCGTGTCGCCGTTGCCGCTGCCATCGAGAAGGCCGTTGATGACGGCGGTCGTCTTGAGGTCGATGGTATTGTTGGACGACGTATTGCCGAAGACGAGCGCGATACCGCTCGTGCCGACCACCGTTCCGGTTACGACGACGGTCGTTGTACCGTCGCCTGTCGCGACGCCGTTGCCTCCGGTAATCGAACCGGCGACCTCGATGAGATTGAATCCGCCACTGCCGCCGTTACTCCCGACGAACAAGCCGGCACTGTTCGGCGTGTTGGTGGCATGGTTCGTGATTGTGCCGCTGCCCGAATAGTGAACACCGCCGCCGTTACCGATAAGAACCAGCGCGGCGCTGTTGTTTGCGCTCGCGTTGTCAACCCGGATGGTGCCGTTGTTCGTGAAGTCGACGGAACCGTCGGTCTTGTTGGTGGACACGTCCAGGCCAAAGCCATCGACTGTGACGCCATTGTTCACGACGCCGATGACATCTGCGTTGGCGAAATACTGACTTCGCGCATTCGACTGGGTCGGCGACGTGACGTTGAGCCCGCTGACCGTCGTCACGTTGACGTCCGCCAGCACGTTCACCGGGTCGGTGCCGGAGATCGTCAGCGCGCCGAGTTGCACCGTGACGTCGTTGCCGTCGCCGCCTGCGTAGTTCACGCGGAATGCGCGGCCGCCGATGGTGGCGTTCGCGCCTCCCGCGAACGTGCCGCTGACGGCGTCCACGCCGTCATTGTTGATAATCGTGAAGACGGTGCCGACGGCGGGATTGAAGGCGTTGATGATCGACCCGTTGAGCGTCGCGCCGCCGAGCGTCACGGTGCCGGTGACGTTGAGCTGGTCGTATTGCGTTCCGACCGTCGCGCCGCCGAGCTCGACATTGAAATTCGCGCCGCTCGTGAAGCTGACCGAGCCCGTGTTGAGGATCGCCGGGCTTGAGCCTGGCGCGAGCGAGCCGCCGCTCTCCACCGTGACCGCCCCGACCGTGCCGCCGCCGCCGAGCGTACCGCCGGTCTTCACGGTCGTGCCGCTCGAGGCCGCGATGCTGCCGTCGACGAGCAGCGTTCCGGCGTCGATCGTGGTCGCGCCGGAGTAGGTGTTGGTTGCGGCGAGCGTGACGGTGCCCACACCCTGCTTGGTGAGAGTGCCGCCACCGATCGTGCCGCTGAACGTGCCGGTCCCGGCGGCGCTCAGGATGGTGCCGGCAGCCGTAATGGCGCCGGTGGCGGACATCGTAAGCCCGCCGGTCGTGGCGGTAAGCGACGCTGTCGCATTCCCGACATTGATGACGTTGTTCACCGCGATGCTCGTCGCAGTGAGCGTCACATTGTCGTCCTGGGTGTTGATGCCGATGGTATTCGCACCGTCGGGATTCACGGTGCCGACGATCAGGGCCGCTGCGTTCGTGAAGGACAGCGCGCCGTTAATATCTGCGGCGATAGTCCCGACCGCGTTCTGCTGGGTCAAAGTGAATGAATGCGTGCCGCTGGTCGTCCGCAGCGCCAGCCCGGACGCCGTGATCGCGCCCGCCGTCTGCGTCGTGCTGCCGCTCGCCGAAGCCGTTTCGATGATGACGCTACCGGTCGCGACATTGGCGTTCAGCGCACCTGCCAGCGCGATGCTGCTGGCGCCGTCATTGTCGCTGATACCGGAGCGCAGATAGATGATGCCTGCGTCAACCGTCACAACGCCGTCGACCGTGAGGATGTCACCCGCGCTGAGGGCGACATTGCCGGCGGTCGACGAGACCGTCTTGCTGGCGTTGATCGTGATGTTGTCGATGTCAGCGGTTGCCGGAGAGGAGTCCGCAACTGTCAGCGTGAGGTCGCCTGCCGAGGTGATGTCCGAGTCGACCGTCATCGCGCCCGTGGAGTCGATCGATGTCGTGCCGCCGAGGTTCGACGACGAGGTCAGGCTGCCCGCGCTGCCGATCGTCAGCGCGCCGGTATTGGAAATGTCGACGTTGCCGCTGGTTGAATTGCTGAAGGCGAGCGTCGACGCGGCAGTGTCGATGCCGGCGGCCGCGCCGATGCCGGTCGCCGCACTCAGGGACACATGATTGCCCTTGACCGTCCCCGCGCTGCGCGTGATCTCGCCTGTGTCCGAGGTCAGCGCCGTGTCGCCCACGCTGTTGCCGGCGCCTGCGTTCAGCACGATGTCGCCCGCGGTCGCCCGCAAGGTCGTATTGCCGGTCGCGAGGCCGGCGAGATCGTTGACCGTGTTGGACACCGTGATCGTGCCGCCCGCCAGCAGGTCGTACGCGCCGATGTCGCCAGCGATGTTCCCGAACGGGCTCCCGACCAGCTCGACCGCGTCTGCCTCGTTGACGAACACCCCGCCGACATTCGAGGTGGCCTGGAGCTTTCCAGCCGCGGTGTTCACACGCAGAGAGCTCGTGCCCACGCCGTTCGTACCAGCCAGCCAGACCTCTCCGCCCGTGACGGTGCCCGCACCGCCCGCGATCGAGGTCCCCGCCAGTACAATCCGGTCCGTTGCATTGCCGATGTTCCCATCGACCGTGATGCCGCCGGCGCCGGTCTGCTCGATCGAGATCTCCTGCACCGATATGTCGGTCGCAAGGGTCACAATCTGGCTCGTCTTGAGTCCCGTGGCCGCGTTGTCGCTCAGCCCGATATTGCCTTGGCCGCCCGCTCCGGTGGTGGTCACGGACACCGTTCCGGTGCCGCCCAAATCGAGCAGTATCGGCTCGGCCAGTGCGCCGACCGCCACGCCGGACAGCGTCACCAGGCCCGTCGTCGTGATGCGGCCGGCGTTGACGCCATCGCTGCCGAGGATTTTGCCGGTGCCGTTCGCCGTCAGCGTCACCGCGCCCGTACCGGTGCCGATGTCCTTGGCCAATGTGATCGAGCCGCCGGCGGTCAACGCGACAGCGCCGCCGTTCGTCGCGATGCCGTCGATGCCGCCGGCGGTTCCGACGGTCAGCGCATCCGCATCGGTGTAGCTAAAGGTCGCGCCCGCGCCGCTGACCGAACCCGCGAGCGTACCGGCGTTGTTGCCGGCCTGGGTGAGGGTCACGCCGGTCGCCGCCACAAGGGCAAGATTGGTTTCGGTGACCGCGGCAGTCTGCGTGATCGATCCGCCGGTTCGCAGCACAAGGGTCGTGGCGCCCGTGGGAGCGATGGAGCCGACGACAGAGATGTTGCCGCTGGCATTGCCCACGTCGTTGCGGCCGATGGTGAGCGTGCCGCCGCTCGCCGTGATGGTGTTGATCTCGGCGCTGGTGAGCGCCAACGTTCCGCCGGTGCTGCCGCCAAGCGTGATCGCACGGTTGAGGGTCGCGTTTTGCAGCGTGACGCTTCCACCCGTCGTCGTGCCGGTGAGCGACATGTCGTCGGCCGTCAGCGTGACGCCGGCGGAGCCGGAAATCGACGAGCCGGACGCAAGCGCAATGGCCCCCGTGCCGGCGTTCATCGTCACGGTGCCGGTGGTGCTGACCACTACGTCGCCGAGACCGCCCAGCGCGATGCCAGTGCCCGCGAGGCTCGTGAGCGAAATGTTGCCCGTATAGGGCCCGGACGAACCTTGACCGATCCGGATCGTGTTGCCGGGATTGAAATTGGCGGCGAACGAGTTTGCCGCGATGCCATCGCCGCCATTGGCGCCCGTGCCGGTGATCGAGATCGCGCCGCTGCCGGTGCTGACGATGTCCGTTGTATTTGACAGGCGAACGCCAGCGCTGGGGGCGCTGTTCAAGGCGGAGCCCGCGATTCCCGTGATGGTGATCGCGCCGTTGAACGCGCTGACTTCCGAGAATCCGATCAGCACGCCGTCGTTGACGCCTTGATCGCCGGAGCCGCCGGTGCCCGTGATGGTGATCGACCCGGTCGCGATCGTCCGGACCTTGTTGGTGGCGCCACCACCGATCGCGACACCGTAGTTGTCGGAAAGGCCCGGTCCGCCGAGGCCGTTGATGGTGACGTTGCCGCCGTCCGCGTTCACATCGGAGCCGAGCTCGACGATCACGCCTCGGAGGTACCCTCCGGAGCCGGACGTGACGGCCCGTCCGGATAGAGCGATGTTGCCGCCGCCGGAGTCCAGCGTCGCAAAGTCGACGAGGACGCCGACGGCCTGGTCGCCGCCGGAGGCCGCAGCCGTTGCATACGTCGCGGCGGTGCCGACCGCGCCGGTGAGGGTCGCGTCGCGACCGCCGAGCAAGATGTCGCCGCCGTTGGTCGAGAGCGTGACGAGGTTGTAGACAGCGTTGATGTAGTCATAGCCGTCGAGATGAATCCGCCCGAGACCGCTGTCGTCACTGTCGGCATTCAAGACGATGTTGAGTTTGCCGAGACTGCCCGGATTCTGCGTGATGCTCGCGCCGGGGTTAAAGACAATGTCGTCGTTGGCATTGAGCCGCAGCGTCCGGATGTTGTCGGTTCCAGGCGAAATATCACCCACGACCGTGATGTCGCCGTCCTGCGTGCCGGTGTTGGTGGCATCGTGCGTTCGAATATCGACGGAGGCGCCAGCGTTGAGAAACTGTTCGACGCGATCAATATCCGCGACCGCGTTGTCAGCGGTCGGCGTGAAGACGCCACCGGCGTCGAACGCACCATTCGACGAGTCGTCGTTGATCGTTGTGGTGACGCGCTGAATCGTGACGTTGCGAGCCATCTGCACTACCCCCTGTTGCGAGCCGACGCGCTGCGTGGCGCATCGGTCTCGCGTGACGTCTGTCAGACGCCGGCGGCAGCTGTTTGGGGCGCGGGACGCGAGGCTTTCAGTCGTACTTTTCTGCGGACGCGCTACAGGCCGCCGGGACGCTCGTTAACGGAACGTCAACCAAGCTTGACCTTGGGACAACACAGAGTCGAGCGCTTTGGCTCACCGCACGCGAGCATGGTTAAAATGCTGAAATATCTCATGTTTTTTGCGCGGCTCGTACAATCCATGGGCGCACAATTGCTGCGATGCACCGCCACGCATTGAGCAAGAGTGAGAAACAGGTCCCGCGCGGACCGTGGACAGGTTTTGACTACTGCTCGACAGGCGTCATCCAGCCCATCGAATTGCCGGCGTTGTCGTTGATGATCGCAATGCGCCCGACGCCGGGCACGTCCCACGGCTCGCGCACCACTTCGCCACCCGACATGCTGGCGCGCGCGAGCGCGCCCGCAAGATCGCTCACCGCCACATAGGCGAACCAGCCCTCGGGCGTCTCCTGATCGTCCTTCTCGATCTGGTAGATGCCAGCGACCGATTCCTCGCCAACCTTGGCGACCCAGTAGGCCGGGCCGCCCTCGCCTTCCATCGCCTCGAAGGTCCAGCCGAGCGTCTCGCCGTAGAAGCGCTTCGCGCCCTCCGGGTCGCGCGTCATCAGTTCGTTCCAGTAGAAGCTGCCGTTCGTCGCCATGCTGTCCTCCCGTGATGCGCCACCGTCTCACGCCACCGCGACGCACATTTGTCTGAGCATGGTTCGGAAAACCTGTGCCCGCTTCTCCGGACCATGCTCTAAAGACCGAGTTTCTTCAATTCCTCGGCGTTGCGGCCCGGCCGCGTCCGGTAGGTCGGGAGCGCCAGTCCATAGCGCAAGCCGAAGCCGCGGATAACGAAGCAGATCGCAAAGCCCGCGATCGCGCTCACGGCATCCGGGAT
>Ga0075362_10000556_pt1 | contig 10849 bp, 7 predicted proteins | sample EndMetdeltDD1762_FD_71397 | JGI IMG/M metagenome (GOLD analysis project Ga0075362, IMG submission 71397) | Populus endosphere microbial communities from Tennessee, USA - Endosphere MetaG P. deltoides DD176-2 | ecosystem: Host-associated > Plants > Roots > Endosphere | place: USA: Tennessee...
ATCCCGCAGGGACGCCTCGTCGCCTTGAGGCAGTGCGGGCACTTCAGCTATCTCGAATGCCCCGCAAACGTCCGCACCGCGCTCGTGAACTTCACGAATCCACAGGCGCGTACGCGCCGCTGAGCAGAGCTACCGGCGCGGCTGCGGCAGTCCGTTCCTCCGCCGGGTCATGGTTTCGCGCTCCAGGTCAAAGCCTGCACGATGTCACGGAACCGCTTCCCGGTTCGTCTTCATCTGTGGAGGTGAAAGACATCATGGAAGCTCGAATCGATCTCATGCGCGTGAAGCCCGGCATCATCCAGTCCATGCTCGGGCTCGAACGGCAGGTCCGCCAGGGCGGACTCGACGGCACGCTGCTCGATCTCGTCCGCATGCGCGCGTCGCAGATCAACCGCTGCGCCTACTGCCTGGACATGCACAGCAAGGACGCGCGCGCGGCCGGCGAGACCGAACAGCGGCTCTATGGCCTGGAGGCGTGGCGCGAGACGCCGTACTACTCGGCGCGCGAGCGCGCCGCGCTGGAGTGGACCGAGTCGTTGACGCTCGTGTCCGAGACCGGCGTTCCCGACGAGGTCTACGATCGCGTGCGGGCGCAGTTTTCGGAGGACGAGCTGGCGCACTTGAGTCTGGCGATCGTCGCGATCAACGGCTGGAACCGGCTGAACGTCGCCGCGCGCACGGTGCCGGGCGCCTATGTCGCCGGCAGCCTGGCGAAGGTGCACGCCGGGGCCTGATCGCGGAATCGCTCAGCGACGCGCCGCCGGCGGGCGGCGCGTCAAAACGCGAGGACCGTCTGTACCATCGGCACCCAGCCCGTCATGCCCGCGGTGTACGGCGTGAAGGCGCCGCTGTAGGGAGCCCGGTCGATCTTGAACACCTCCGCGTTGAGCCACAGCCGCTCGGTCGGGAGGAAATGCCATTTGACCCCGCCGCCGTACTCGTGCGAGTCGCCGAACTGCCCGCGCACCCACGAGCCGCGCCCGTACACCATCACCTTCTTCGGGGTGACGAAGTATCCCGCGCTGAGCTCACCGCCGTGGTCCTTGGTGGAGGCGAACGGAAGCGCGCCGTCGGACTCGAAATCGTCCAGCCAGCGCACGAAGTACTGCCCGTTGATGGCCAGCCCGTTCCACTTGAGGCCGCCGTCGACCGCCCACATCCGGTAGGTCGCCTGGTCGAGCGTGACGCCCGGCGCGAAGGCTCCGGTCGAGAAGGTCAGCACGCCGTCGGAATTGTAGAGGGACGTGTTCTCGGGACTCGATTGATCGAGGTTCGAGAACCGATCCTCGCGCGACCGCGTGAACGCGCTGCCAACGCGAACACGGACCTTCTTGGAGGCGAAGTAGTCGTCGTACATGTTGCGCGACTTGCCGGGCTCTCCGTAGGCGCCCAGCGGCTCCCACCAGACGCTGCTCGAGAACGCCAGGTGCGTGTCGATCTTGTTCGCCGAGATGCTCAGCGTGTTGAGGCCGTTGCCGACGAACGCCAGATAGCTCACGCCGCGCCCGAGCTCTCCGTTGGCCCAGGCGCCCTGCGTGAACCCGGGGCGGAAGAAGTTGTCGGCCATGCTCCTGTCGGTCGCCGTGAAGAACGGGAACGTGTTGACCAGCGATCGGCTGCCGGGAATCCCCGTGTAGCCGCCGGTGACGGTGAGCGCATTGCTGAACCGCCACCCGATGTTGCTGGCGACGATGATCGACGCGGCGCCGGCGGACGTCCAGACGGTGAAGCTGTAGCGCGCCCGCTGGTCGAACACGTAGCCGCCCAGGATGAACATGGCGCGATTGACGGTGATGTCGTTGCGCGTGTGTACGTCGCGGGTGACGCCGAGGTGGTCGGTGAACGTATCGTCGCTGCTCTGGGTATTGAGATACCGCAGCTGCGTGTTGATGTTGAACTTCAGGAGGAACGGCACGCTGGCGTCCGCGGGTGTCTCCCAGATGACCATGCCGTCGCGGTAGCGGTCGTTGCCGGCCGGCGGCGTGGCTGGCGCGGGCGTTGTCTGTCCGGCGGCGGGCGCGGTGATGAAGATCACCGACGCCCACGCCAGCGCGAATGCCGTTCTCAGCACAGCGTCACGGAGAGGGCGAGGCCGGCCTCGCTGGTCTCCTTGTACTTGCTGTTCATGTCCTTGGCGGTCTGGGCCAGCGCCGCGACGGTGGCGTCGAAATTGACGCGGTGCCGGGAGGCGATCTCGTTGCTGGCGATTGCGTAGGCGGTCCACGCCTTGACGGCGCCGAAGGCGCACCGCTCGATGCACGGCACCTGGACGTAGCCGGCGACGGGGTCGCAGGTCATGCCCAGGTGATGCTCGAGCGCCGATTCGGCGGCATTCTCGACGACCTGCGACGGCGCGTCGAAGACCGTCGCGGTCAAGGCGGCCGCCATCGACGAGGCGACACCGATCTCGGCCTGGCAGCCGCCTTCGGCCGCGGACAGCGTCGCGTGGTGCTTGCAGAGGTACCCGACCGCCGCCGCCGCGAGCATGCCCTCGCGGACCTTCTGCCGATCGACTTTCCGGACCTCGAGCAGCCCGTAGACGAGCGCCGGCATCACTCCGGCCGAGCCTCCGGTTGGCGCCGTGATCACGAGATGGCCGCGCCCGTTCTCCTCGGAGGCCGCCAGCGCAAATGCCGACAGGACCCCGAGACCGCGGTCGGACTCGAACTTGTCGTCCATCGCGCGCTTGTAGACCGTGGCCGCCTTGCTGTGCAGCTTGATCGGGCCGGGCAGCACGTCGTCTTCCGGCATCGCGAGCCCCGACTTCACCGTCGCGACCATCGCGTTGATGACCTTGTCCACCCAGGCGTACACCTCCGCCTCCGACTTGCCCGCGATCGACATCTCGTTGGCCAGGATGATCTTGCCGATCGTCGTCTTGTTCCCGTCGGCGTGGGCCCGCAGCTCTTTCATCGTCGAGAACGGGTACTTCGGCGCGTTCTTTTTCGGCGGCGTATACCCCTTCCATTCGATGAATCCGCCGCCCACCGAGTAGTACTCCTGCTCGAGCAGCACCTCGCTGCCGCCGAGCAGCTTCACCGTCATCGTGTTCGGGTGCTTGAAGTCCCCCTTGGTGGCGTCGTAGACGACGTCCTTGAGGCTCACGTCGATGGACTTGTTGCCGAGCTTCACCGGGAACACCTGATCGGGCTTGTCGCGCAGGCCGTCGAGGAACTTCGGGTCGACGGTGGCCGGTTCATGCCCGATCAGACCCGCGAGCGAGGCCCGTTCGGTGCCGTGCCCCTTGCCGGTCGCGCTGAGGCTTCCGAACAGGTTCACCTGGAGCTTCGTGGCCTTGGCAAGCGTGTCGGCGGGCAGCTTGACGGCCCGCTGGTAGAAGTCGTACGTAATCCGCATCGGACCGATCGTGTGCGAGCTGGAAGGGCCGGGCCCGACCTTGTAGAACTCGTCCACGGTGGTCAGGACGGGCCCCTTCCCTTTCTGCACGACGTTCAGGTCCGCCGCGAGCGGCGGCGCCGATGGCGGAGCCTCGGGCGCCGCTGTCGCGACGGCCTTCGCCGTCTTCTCTTCAGGCGACGCGGCGCACCCCGTCATCACGGCGGCGGCCCCGCCCACGGCGGTTCGCATCAGGAAACTCCGGCGATCCAGGCCGTGTGGGATTTCCCGCGCGATCAGTTGGCCCGTGTCTGCTAGCGGATCGCTTTCGTTGTGTGACATTTTGGTGACCTGCTCCTCTGTGACCAGATTTCCGGCTGGGGGGTCACGCCATCCTCCGCAAAAAGGGGCGCGGGGCCTATGCGGATTCGGCACGATTGCGGATGGCGTCGGGGAACGGGGTCGTCTAGTCTTTTGGGATGAGAACGAAACGGCCGCTGCGGGAACCCGTGCGCGACGCGCCTGGGCCGAAGCAGAAGAACTACATCACGCCCGCGGGGTTGCAGCGCCTGAAGGACGAACACCGGTTTCTGCTGAACCGCGAGCGGCCCGCGGTGACGCAGGTCGTCGCCTGGGCCGCCAGCAACGGCGATCGCAGCGAGAACGCCGACTATCTGTACGGCAAGCGGCGGCTGCGCCAGATCGACTCGCGGATCCGTTTCCTGACCAAGCGCATCGACGCCGCGGAAGTCGTCGATCCCGGCGCGCCACGCGCGGCAGCGGCGTCGAAGCGGGTGTTCTTCGGCGCGACCGTCACGTATCAGGACGCCGCCGGCCGCGAGCACGTCGTCTGCATCGTCGGCACCGACGAGGTCGACCTGAACCGCCGGTATGTCAGCTGGATGTCGCCGCTCGCGCGCGCGCTGATGAAGTCGGGGCCGGGCGATCGCGTCTTCCTGCGCGCACCGAAGAAAACGGAACAGCTCGAGATCCTGGACGTCGAGTACGCGCCCATTCCCATGGAGCCGTTCCGTGAGCCGTCTGGAGCGGAATCAGTGCCCATGCACGAGCAGCTTGGGAGCAGATCGAAGTAACGGTCACCGCCGGGTGTGCCGCTTGCATGTCAGGAATGCACTGCGCGAAAGGATGAAGACATGACCGACAAGATCAGGATCGCGACCTGTCTCTGGTTCGACAAGAACGCCGAAGAGGCCGCGAACTTCTATGCCGCGACGTTTCCCGACAGCAAAGTCACGGCGGTTCGCAAGGCGCCCGGCGACTATCCCAGCGGGAAAGCCGGGGACGTGCTGACGGTCGAGTTCACCGTGCTGGGTCAGCCGTTCGTCGGGCTGAACGGCGGCCCGACCTTCACCTTCGACGAAGCGATCTCGTTCCAGGTGTTCACCGACACGCAGGAGGAAACCGATCGCTACTGGAACGCCATCGTCCGCGGCGGCGGGCAGGAGAGTGTCTGCGGCTGGTGCAAGGACAAGTTCGGACTGAGCTGGCAGATCGTGCCCCGCGCGCTGGAGGAGGCGATGAAGGATCCTGACACCGCCGCGGCGAAGCGTGCGATGGACGCGATGATGAAGATGAAGAAGATCGACATCGCCGCGATCGAGGCGGCGCGCGCCGGCGACGTTCACGCGGTCCGCCGCTGATAGGACCGGAGGCGGGCTACGAGGCCCGCAACGCCGTCATCGGATCGACCTTCATGGCCCGTCGCGCCGGGACGCAGCAGGCCGCAAGGGCGACGGCGGTGAGCAGCAGCGAGACCGCCGCGAACGTCAACGGATCGCGAGCGGTCACGCCAACGAGCAGGCTCGACGCCGCGCGCCCGAACCACAAGGCTCCCACGAGGCCGATCGCGACGCCGGTCAGGCTCAGCGCCAATCCTTCGCCGATGATCATCCGGAAGATGTCGCCGGGTCTGGCGCCGATCGCCATGCGCAGGCCGATCTCCTGCGCGCGCGTGGCCGTGGAGTACTGAATGAGGCCGTAGATGCCGACGGCGGCCATCAGGAGCGCGACGACGGAAAAGCCCGTCAGCAGCGCAGTCTGGAAGCGCCGCTGGATCAGGTAGGCGCCGAGCTGCCGTTCGAGCGGCGTCATGCCGTGGATCGGCGCCGCCTTCTCCACGCGGCCGACGGCCGCGCGAATGGCTCCGGCGATCGACAGCGGGTCGTTCGACGAGGTTCTGACGAACAGGCCCACGTTCCGGGACGGTGGGTTCTGCGCGAGTGACATGAAGATCTGCGGGAGCGCGTCGCGCTCCAGCCCCTGCCGCCGCATGTCGGCGACCACGCCGACCACCGTGTACCAGGGGCCTCCGGCATCTCGAAAGCCCACCTTGAATCGCCTGCCGACGGGATCGTGCCCCGGCCACGCATGCCGGGCCATCGCCTCGTTGACGATCGCGACCGGCTGCGTGTCCTGCCGATCCTCGATCGAAATGAAGCGGCCGCGTCGCAGCGGCGTACCCAGGGCTTTGAAGACATCCGGACTGATCTCGTCTCTCGTGAGCCGCAGGCGCTCGGAAACCGTTCCGTCGTTCCTCTCGACGGTGAGGACGTGCTCTCTCGGGTTCGCGGAGAACAGATCGTCGATGACCCCGGCGCTTTCCACGCCGGGGACCGCCTGAATCTGTTCGAGGATGCGCTGGTACAGGACGGCCCGCTGAGCGGGATCGTTGAGGGACGCCGGCGCGGAGACGTCCATCGCGAGAACCCGCGCCGGCGTGAATCCCGGATCGACGTCGTTGACGTGCCGCCAGCTGCGCACCAGCAGACCGGCCGCGGCAAGCAGCGCGATCGCCAGCGCGAGCTCCGCGACAACGAGGCCGCGGCGGACTCGGCGCCTCGACCTTCCTCCCGGGATGTTCCGGCCGCCGGCCTCGGCGGACGAGCGCAGGTCGCGGCGCGGCGTGGTCACCGCCGGCCCCAGTCCCACCAGGAGTCCCGCCAGGATGGACATGGCGACGGCCCACCCGAGCACACGGAGATCGACGCTCACGTCGCGCAGACGAGGCAGATCGTCCGGGCCGAAGGCGCGAATCAGCCGGACGGCGCCAAGGGCGAGCAGGATGCCCATCAGCCCCGAAACGGATGCGAGCAGCAGATTCTCCGTGAGCAGCTGGCGCACGATCCTGCCCGCGTTCGCTCCCAGGGCTGCGCGAACGGCCATCTCCCGTCCGCGCGCGGCGCTGCGCGCCAGCGAGAGGCCCGCCACGTTGGCGGCAGCGATCAGGAAGACACAGAACACGGCGCCGCCGAGCATCCACAGCGCCCGCCGCGGCTGCGGTCCGACCGCATACAGGCTCAAGGGGACGACGCCGACGCCCTGGTTGCGTTCGACCGCGGGCAGCGGCTCGTTGACGCGGCGGGCGACGGCGCTCATCTCCGACTGCGCCTGATCGAACGTCGCGCCGGACCGAAGTCTCCCGACGACGAACCACGTCTGTCCGCCCCGTACGCCGCGTCGCGTCGTGTGGACCTGCCACACGTCTGCGTCGACTCTCGCGATCTCGAAACCGGCGGGCAGGACTCCGACGATCCGTGAAGGCATGCCGTTGATCACGAGCGCCGCGCCGAGCGCATCGGGCGAACCGCCGAATCGCGTCCGCCAGAACCGATGACCGATCATCACGGCCCGCGACTGTGCCTCGGCGTCTTCAGCCGAGAAGCCTCGGCCCAGCAGCGGTTCGACGCCGAGGAGGGAGAGGAGGTTCGGAGACACGCTCGCGCCGGCGATCTGTTCGGCCCCGTCGGCCCCGGTCAGCACCGTGGAGACGGTGTCGAAGGTGGCCATATCGGCGAACGTGTGGCTCAGACTCCGCCACTGGTCGACGTCCGAGAGCGCCGATCGCCCCTCGCGCAGGTTCTGGGACGGATCCTCGGTCCAGAGCATCGCCAGCTGCTCCGGCGACCGGTACGGAAGCGGGCGGAGCAGCACCGCATTCAGGACGCTGAAGACTGCGGTATTGGCGCCGATCCCCAATGCCAGTGTTGCGGCGGCCGTCGCCGTGAACGCCGGACTTCGGCGGAGCGTGCGCAGCGCATACCGCACGTCGCGCGTCAGTGCTTCGAGCCACATGGCCGTTGGACGCACTCCCCCGCGCGCCGGTTGATCGGGAGCCGCGGGGTATCCTTGCCGGATGCCGTCTCCCGTTCGCCGTCCCGGTCTCTGGGTCGGGATCGCTTTCGCCCTCGCTCTGGCACTCGTTTCGGCCTGGTTCCTGTGGGCTCGACGCTCGGGCGGTGCTCCGCCTGTTTCCAACACGCAAACGGCGGCGCCCGCGCCGGCGGCGGCCACCGAAGCGGTCAACGATCGTCTTCGCCGCGAGATCGCCGAACAAGGGGTGACCGTGGATCGCGCGCGCGAACTGTTCGTGCTCGAGGTCGGTCCGCTCGACGGCGTGACGGCCCCGTCCGGCCTCGTGAAGCCGACGTTCTCGGGGACCTACGCGCTGACGCAGCTGATCAGAGTGCGCAGTCAGCTCACGCCGCCGCAGCGCGCGCGCCTCGACGAGCTGCTCGATCCCAGGCGTTCGACGCTTCCCCCCGGTCTGCCGCCGATCGGAGCGCCGTTCAACCGCGCGCCCTTTGCGCCAGGCATCAGGCCGGCCAGCTACCTGGCGGACGCAGCCGAGGATCAGTACCGGGCCTACTTCACGCCGATGTATGAATGGGCCAACCGCGCGATCAACACCCTGACCGGCCAACCGCTCGTGCCGGGCTTTCTGCTGACGTTCGAGTCGTTGGGAAAGAACTGGGCGCTGACGGCAGCCTGGGATTCGCAGGGCAAGCGCTTCAGGACCATCTACGACCATTTCGAGGTGAACGGCTGCCAGAGCCGCATCGACGCCACCAAGTTCGCGAACCAGCCTGTCGACGTGCAGCTCTCGGTCGTGACGCACGAGGTCTTTCACTGCTATCAGCAGTTCTCGGTGGACTCCGCGGAAGAAGCGGGACGCCCCGCGGGCTGGATTCACGACGGCGAAGCCATGTGGGTGCAGATGACGGTCGTGCCGCCCGCGACGTTCCCCGCGCTCCAGAACCACTGGAACGAGTACCTGTCGTTCCCGAAGACGCACCTGTTCTCGCGCGCGTACGACGCGGCCGGTTTCTACGGCCACGTCGCCGACGCCATCGATCAGAGTCTCGTGGTGCAGCGCCTCATCCCCGCGTTCCAGGCGGCGGCGCGCGGCGACAGCATGGCGGCCTACAGCGCGCTCGTCAGCGGCGTCGAGGATCAGGTGCTCGACACGTGGGCGTCGAGCTACTTCCGCGCGCACGAGTCGAAACAGTTGTGGACGGCGAGAGGGCCCGGCTCGTCGAACTTTCCGGCGGCGAAGCTGCAGCCGCAGTTGTTCACCCTGGGCGCCGACGACAGCGCCGAGCTCACCTTCACGAATCCCTGGGAGCTGTCGCTCTTCTCCGTCGACACCTCCGCCGACATCGTCGTCGTGATGGCCACGGAAGGCCACGTGGCGCTGATCGATCGCTCGGAGCAGGTCAACCGGGCACTGTCGTCGTTTCAGCAGATCGCCCTGTGCGTCCGCGGCGATTGCCGGTGTCCCCCGGGATCCGAGAGCGACGCGCCGCCGCCGACGCTGCCCGCGCAGGCGCCGATCGACATCGGGTTGACCGGCGGACGGACCGGCGCGCACGGCTGGGCGCACGCGATCTCGACGGCGGACTACTGCAAGAAGAAGGAGGATCCGACGATCTCGCGGACGCGGCCGCTGGAGCGCCCGCCTGGCGGGGGAGGCGGCGGCACCAGCGAACCGGAGTCGGGGAAGGCGTCGTCCGATCCGCACTTCGTCACCTACGACGGGCGCTACTACGACGTGCAGGCCATCGGCGAGTTCGTCCTGACGCGATCGACGACCGACGACTTCGCCGTGCAGGTGCGCCTCGGCCGGATCGGATCGCTCGACGCGGTCAGCATCACGAGCGCGATGGCGACGCGGGTCGGCACCGATCGCGTCACGGTGTCGATCGATCCGCCGCCGGCGCCGCCGGTGCCGGTCCTTCGCGTCAACGGCGAGAAGCCCACGAAGGATTTCGTCCGCCTCTCTCGCGGCAGCGTCCGCGCAATCTTTTACGACGCCGGCACGGGCTACTCGGTGGAATTCGACGATGGGACGCGCGTGGGCGTGGGGCCCTTCGCGAGGCAGGGGCTGAACGTCTGGGTCGTGCCGGCCGCCGCGCGCAAGGGCAAGCTGACGGGGCTGCTCGGCGACTTCGACGGCAGCGCCGCCAACGATCCGGTCGCGCGCGGCTCGTCCGCGGTGCTGTCGGCGGCGCCGGACTACGACGAGTTGTACGGGACGTTCGCGAACAGCTGGCGGATCGCCGCCGCGGACGCCGCGTTCGACTACGCGCCGGGACAGTCGACGGAGACCTTCACCGACGCCGCGTTCCCCAATCGCGCCGCGGCCGCCGATGCCGCGTCACTCGCGCCGGCGCAGGAGACGTGCCGCGCAGGCGGCATTACCGACGCGCACCTTCTGCGCAACTGCGCCGTCGACGTCTCGGCGACGGGCGATGCGCGTCTCGTCCGATCCTACCGGCCGCAGCAGCGGCGCATGGACTACTTCGCGCCGGCCACGGCCGCTCCGGCATCGACGTTGACCGGCACCGGCGTCGTCACGTCGACGCCCGCCTCGATGCGCACGAAGTCGCTCGTCCTCGAGGGCCGCGTGACCGACGCCGGCGCCGACGCGTTCGCGCCGTTCGACGGCTTCAAGGGGGACATCGTCTATCTCGATCCGGACGCGTGTCAGAAGCCGCGCTTCATGCAGGTCCAGGGGCCGAGCGGCAAGCCGATCGGCGGGACGACGGCCGACTGCGGCACGCGGCTGGTCCTGCCCGAGGACGGGCGCTACCGCCTGGCGCTCAATCCGTTCCACGATTTCACCGGTCCGTACCGCGTGTCGATCGTCGCCGTCCGGCCCGATCGCGTGACGACGATCAAGGCGGGCGACGTGTTGAGCGGCACGCTCGGGATGCGCGCCGAGCAGGACGTGTATCTCGTCGAGATGCGATCTCCAGGCGCGATCACGCTCGGCGGCGACGGCTGCCAGGCGAACTTCGACGTGACCGTCTACTACGGCGATGCCGAAGTCGTCGGCGCCGGCCCGGCGTGCCGCATCGGGCAGGTCACGCTGCCGAAGGCAGGCACCTACCGGATCGTGATGAACCCGTTCAACAATTCGCCGGGGCCGTACCGGGTTCCGACGAAGTAGAACGCGCGGAGGCCGCAGAGGAGCGGAGTCCGGAGAGAGCCGCGTTGCGCGTGCTCGCCGTGCGACGGATTTGCGGCGCCGCGCGGCGCGCGGCGGGAGTTGACGGGAGATCCGAACGCACGAACGCCTCTGAAATGCGGCTGGCGTTCGTGCGCTCGGATCTCTCGTCAACTCCGGCGGGCGGCCGAAGGCCGCCGCCCCGCAAGTCCGTCGCGTGACGAGCTCCATCCGCGGCCGCTGTCTTGCTGCGTCTTCGTACAGAGA
>Ga0075362_10000558_pt1 | contig 10845 bp, 8 predicted proteins | sample EndMetdeltDD1762_FD_71397 | JGI IMG/M metagenome (GOLD analysis project Ga0075362, IMG submission 71397) | Populus endosphere microbial communities from Tennessee, USA - Endosphere MetaG P. deltoides DD176-2 | ecosystem: Host-associated > Plants > Roots > Endosphere | place: USA: Tennessee...
TGAATGTCGTGTTCGGCTTCCAACAGCTCTGCCGCCTTTAGACAGGTGATCACAGCTCGCCCATGAGCAATCAGTGTGATGTCAGTCCCTTCGCGTTTGATAGAAGCGAGGCCGAGTGGAATCAAATATTCTTCTTCTGGGACTTCCCATTTTTCACCGTACAGCAACGTGTTTTCGAAAACCATCACCGGATCATTGTCCCGAATCGCAGTCTTCATGAGACCCTTTGCGTCGTAGGCTGTCGCTGGTGAAACGACTTTAAGACCAGGGGTATTTGCTAGAAGATTTTCTGGAGTATGTGAGTGGGTTGCGCCAACGTTGGTCCCGCTATTTGCAGGTCCACGGATAACAATCGGAATATTGATTAATCCGCCCGACATGTATCGAATGCAACCCGCGTTGTTGACAATCTGATCGTAGGCAACGTAGGCAAAACTCCAGAACATCAGTTCCATGACCGGACGCAAACCGAGCATGGCTGCACCTATTCCCATCCCTAGGAATCCAGCTTCACTGATTGGGGTGTCAACCAGGCGCTTATCGCCGTATTGTTTCCAAAGGCCTTCCGTGACTTTATAAGCTCCGTTGTATTGCGCCACCTCCTCTCCGATGATCACGACGTTTTCGTCAAGTTCGATTTCTTCAGCCAACGCCTGTTTGAGTGCTTCCCGGTAAGTGATTAATGGCATAGAGGGGACATTAGGTGTTGAAAAAGTAGGTGCCGTGTTTGGCAGCATCGGTCTGATTATCGACCTCCCAATACACATCCTTTAGCAGGTCTGATTCATCTGGGAACGGACTCTCTTCGGCAAATTGGACAGCCCGATTGGTTTCTTCTTTAGCTTTGCGGTCGATCTCGTCCACTTCAGTTTCCGTGATTACGTCTTCATTGAGCAACTGCTGCGTCCAAAGCCGGATCGGATCATGCTGTGCCTTGTAGTGTTCGATCTCTTCTGGGGACCGATACTTTTTTGCATTAGCATCAGCGACGGAATGCCCATAATAACGGTAGGTCTCTATCTCAAGGATTGAAGGTGCTGACTCATTATAGGTGCGCTCGATGGCGATCTGTGTCTTGGCGCGGATTTCGTAAATATCTTCTCCCCTAAAAACATCCCATGCTATGCCGTATGCCTCAGCACGTTGGGCGAGATTATCTCGGAACGCTGAAGAACGCTTCTGACTGGTTCCCATGGAGTAGCCATTGTTCTCAATAATATAAATCAGTGGCAATTTGAAGAGCGCTGCAAGATTCAGCGACTCGTGGAACGGGCCCTGATTGACTGCGCCGTCCCCTAGATAGCAAAGACAACATCCATGTAGGCCTTTATACTTCAGGGCGTAAGCAATTCCGGCGCCGAGCGGGGTATGGCCACCAACAATACCGTGGCCACCCCAGTAGTTTTTGTCTGGGGCGAAAAGATGCATCGATCCCCCCTTCCCTTTGGAACAACCGGTGACTTTGCCGAAGAGTTCAGCCATGCACTTGTTCATGTCTATTCCGACGGCAATCGCATGGCCATGATCGCGATAGGCGGTGATCACGTGATCGTTCTCACTCAGAAGCGAGAGGGTGCCAACTGCGATAGCTTCCTGTCCAGTGTACAGGTGGAGAAAGCCCCCCATCCTGCCGAGGTTGTAATACTTAAGTGTTGCCTGCTCGAATCTACGGATGCGGACCATATCCCATAGAAGACGGATCTTATCGTCTTTAGTGAGCTGCTGATTGATTGCAGCATCAACGTAGGCAGATGAATCGAGCATAGATTCCATGAATAAGCTGTTTTAGTTCAGTGTGAATGCCGGACTTTGACCGGTAACGTTACAGTTGGTTTGGCAAAGAATTTGATGGACAACAGGTTGCTGACTGCTGTGTTGCGAAGGAAAAGCAGGGTTGGCGGATATCCTGGGGGCCCGACAGCCAATGTCTGAGCCCAGCCAGTCAGGTTTTATCTTATATTCTGATAGTGTGAGCCAGGCATTAGATAGGTATAACAATTTATACGGTTGTTTTTTTATCCAAAATCCGAGCATTAGAATAATCTGGAAACTAAGATACCGGGAGAATGTCCCGGTATTGAAAATTGCCACTTGGTAATGAGCGTTGATAAAGAAAACTGCGCTACAGGAAACGATGGCGGCAAGCGCTGAAAAATTTACCCGATCGACCTGGGTACCGGAAAAGGCAGACGCTAGTCGGTAGGCGAAAGCAGCAAAAGTGAGTATGGATACAGGAAACATGATACCGAAATAATCAAGCAACTCCTCAACGAAATCGATAGGAATGGAAAAATCAATAGATAGGTTACGGTTCTATGATAAAAACAATTTAAAAAGGCGTTAGAAATAAGAGGAGGATAGCGCTAGGAAAAAATAAGCTACCAATTTTGGATCATGAGGTGAAGTTCACCTACGAGAAGATCGATCTTTTTGAGATCCTTACGCCGTCCTTTCTCGGGCTTAATGTCAAGCGTTCGACAAAGCGTAATCATATCCCGTAGATTCCGTAGATAAGTTGAGGAATCCTTTGGATTTTTGGCTTGTTCCAGCACCTTTTTACGGATTTGGCCAATTTGGCCTTCGATACGGGAAGTGTAGACGTCAATGCATTCGCGAAAGGCCTTTCGGAGAAACTGAAGTTCTTCCGCGGCAGATTTCATAGGTGAAGTTTCGAGAGTTTTAGCCATAGCGCCAGATCAATATAGGACTGTGGCGGAAAGTCGCTAGATTGTCACGCGAAAGTGGGGGATGTTCCGCGTGGAACAATCGGAGCAATCGAGGAGGGATTGATTTGAGGGAAGGATTGAAAGAGAATGATGGGATGTTTTTGTATCCGAAATCATTCCAAGTTTTGGTTGTCGGTGCGGGCCATGCTGGCATTGAAGCTGCTATGGCTTCCGCTCGGCTAGGTTGTCACACGCTAATGCTGACCCAGAATCTAGATACTATCGGCCAAATGTCCTGCAATCCCGCTATCGGCGGTTTGGCAAAGGGGCATATGGTCCGGGAAATCGACGCACTCGGTGGCGTAATGGGCTCAAACACCGATGCGACTGGAATCCAATTTCGGATGTTGAACAGCAACAAAGGACTAAGTGTTCGGGCGCTGAGGGCTCAATGCGACAAAAAGGCGTATCAATTCAGGATGAAAGCGCTAGTGGAAAACCAGCTGAATCTTGAATTATTTCAAGGAAATGTGCAGCGAATCGTAGAGGAAGGGGGCAAAGTGATTGGAATTGAGACTAATCTTGGCCTCCAAATCCGCGCGGAAGCGGTCATTATCACCACTGGCACTTTTATGCGGGGTCTACTCCATATTGGGTTGAACAATCAGCTCGGCGGTAGGATGGGAGACGCAGCCTCTACTTTAAGTGAGAGTCTACGCAAATTGGGATTTGAAATTGGACGTTTCAAAACTGGGACACCTTGTCGTCTCAACGGACGATCGATTGATTTTGGTCGCTGCGAACAACAAATGGGGGATATCCCGCCTCCGCGCTTTTCGTTTCGGGAATTTGAGGCGGTGGAAGAGAATCGAGAGCTGTTTACCTTGAATTACTTTAAGGATGGACTGTTCCACGTGGAACAAATTCCATGTTGGATCACTTACACAACCCAGAAGACTCATGATCTAATCCGCGCTAATCTTGACAAATCTCCAATGTATTCCGGCCAAATCGAAGGTGTAGGACCACGCTATTGTCCCTCCATCGAGGATAAAGTGGTAAAATTCGCCACCAAAGAACAACATCAGCTCTTCCTCGAACCGGAGGGACGTCATACACAGGAATATTATGTCAATGGTTTGTCGACAAGTCTCCCGTTCGAAGTCCAGTATGATTTCGTCCGATCGATTCCCGGTTTGGAGGAGGCGGAGATTATTCGTCCAGGTTATGCTGTTGAATATGATTTCTGTCCGCCTACCCAGCTTCGGCCAACCCTCGAAACCCAGAGGATTGCGGGCCTTTATTTCGCAGGTCAGATCAACGGTACATCTGGCTATGAGGAAGCCGCAGCTCAAGGTCTTGTAGCTGGAGCAAATGCAGGACTCAAGCTATTGGGGAGACCGCCGTTCATTCTCAGTCGTGCAGAGGCTTATATCGGAGTCCTGATCGATGATCTCGTAACCTGTGGTACCCAAGAACCATACCGGATGTTTACTAGCCGCGCCGAATATCGACTCCTCCTTCGGCAAGATAATGCTGATCTCCGATTGATGCCCAAAGCGTGGGAGGCCGGCTTGGTTTCCACTGCTCAATGGAAACGGACTGCTGGCAAGAGTGCAGCCATTACTGAAGCGAAGTTGTTCGCTGCTTCCACCCGGATTGACCAGATCGGGGTCGATCAGTGGCTTCGCCGACCAGAGTCCACTTTCGGACAATTACCAGCCGAAATCCAGTCTCGCTTCAGCCATGAGGTTTGGGAACAGGTTGAGGCCGATCTAAAATACGAAGGGTACATCAGACGTCAAGAAGAGGCGATCAATCGAGCGAAGCGCACGGAATCCAAGAAAATTCCAGAGGTGATCGACTACGATCAAATCCATGGGCTAAGGGCTGAAGCTCGGCAAAAATTCCATAAGATCCGCCCTATAACACTTGGTCAGGCTAGTCGCATCAGCGGGATTACCCCGGCAGATATCACTCTCCTAACCATTTTTCTAGAGAAGAATCGGCTATGCATCGATATGACCAAAAGCGCATAGTCACAACTTTTAAAAGAGGACCCTCTCTTTCCAACGTGGATCTCCTATGTATGCGTCCGGCATCGCTCGAGCTAACCATGAGAATAGTCTGGAGCATCACCCTTTAGTCGTCGAAGACACAAACCATTATATTCTATGGCGAGTGCAAAAATGTATAATATTTAATAATAATATCGTTTAAAGCATTTTCGCTTGACAATAATTGAATTCCTAATAGCTAGGGAATTTATCAATTTTATGATAAATATCTCAAATATGCTTAGGAATTCGGCGGGATACGAGGTCTTTTTTGAGAAAGTAAGATGCTTTCTGAAATTTAATATCTCTACCTATGACGCTTTCATCTGGCTCCTTATAACCGGCGACAAGCTGCTCGCAATGGATGGACGAACAGATCTTTTCTTCTCTAGAGATTCGCCGCGGACGCCTTAAACTTCTGAGGGTCCTTGTGAAATCCAAATGCCAAGCGGCACGCGCGGATTTCGCAGAAAAAATCGGCGTAAGGCGCGCAACGATCCTCTAGGTTGCGCGATAGTTTGCAGAAGAAGAGTTTCATTGGACGTCAGCCCGATCCGAACGATCGCCAAGTGATCCGAATCAAGTTTGTCCAAATCGGGAAAGAATTCCTAGACAAAATTAGCCCGATCTACATCCGGTGATTCACCACCCTGGTTGAGCCACTCACCGGATCGGGGCAAGGGCAGGTAGTTATCTCCTTCAAAAAATCCACCACTGCCTGGCAGAAGTTTCATTTCAGCCAATAGACCAGTCCCCCGGGTCAGACTGTCAGAAGAATCATTATCCTACTTATGAGCAACCGACCTCAGAAACGACGGCTATTCCTTCCTTTTGTCGTTATGATCATTGCCGTAACTTTTGTAATAGCCGGCCTCTGTTTTGTTAAGTTCACCCAAATCCAGGGTTTGCTGAAATTGGTTGCATCCGGAGAGTTTGCGCCGCCGGCGGCGGCCGTCACAACCACGATCGTTCAAAAATCGCAATGGAAACCGACACTTGATACGATTGGGAACGTCGCTGCAGTCAACGGGGTGACGATTAGCACCGATCTGCCTGGCATTGTCAGCCGGATTGCTTTTGAATCTGGAAGCCAAGTAAAAGCGGGAGACGTGCTCGTCCAACTCAACACGGATCAGGAGCAGGCACAGTTGGCGCAAGCTGAATCCCAGGAATATCTTGCGAAGTTAAACCTTGATCGAAACAAAGATCTTCTGGCGAAGAAAACGATCGCTCAGTCGGATTATGATTCGACGAACGCGACCTACTGCCAAGCGGTCGCAACGGTGAATCAGTACAAAGCGTTGATTGCTCGCAAAACATTGCGGGTGCCATTCGACGGGATTGTCGGGATTCGCCAGGTAAATCTTGGGCAATATCTAAGCCCTGGGGATGCCGTTGTTACCCTGCAATCGTTCGATCCAATCTACGTAAACTTCAGCCTACCGCAACAGGATCTATCCCAGTTGGCGACCGGCCAGGAGGTGCAAGTGAAAGTCGATGCATTCGGCTCTCGGCTGTTTGTCGGGAAAATCACGGCCGTGAATCGACTAGTGGATGCGAACTCACGCAATGTCCAGATCCAGGCGACGCTGCCGAATGCGGATACAAAGCTCTGGTCAGGAATGTATGTCAAAGTGAGTGTGGTGCTGCCGGATGAACAGGAGATCGTTGCGATCCCATCTTCCTCGATCCACTACGCGCCGTACGGTGATTCGGTTTTTATCGTTGAGGATTTAAAGGACGACAACGGTAAGACTTTCAAAGGCGTACGGGAACAGTTTGTGAAACTCGGTCAGACTCGAGGTGATCTGATATCAATCGTTTCAGGACTGAAGCCAGGTGAGGAGGTGGCAACATCGGGGGTGTTCCGCTTGAAGAACAACGCGCCGGTGACCGTTAATAATAAAATCCAACCCAGTAGCGAGATCGCGCCAACCCCTGCCGACAGCTAACCACGAAAATGTGCGATGAGTAGTTTCACGGACCTATTTATTAAACGGCCAGTAATCGCTACGGTCGTTAACATCCTGATCTTGATTGCTGGTTACCAGGCTTTTCGTACCCTGAGGGTGCAGCAATACCCGAAAAGCGATAATTCGGTGATTACGGTCACGACAGTCTATTACGGAGCAAGTGCCGAACTGATTCGGAGTTTTATTACGACGTCCTTAGAACAATCGATCGCAGGTGCCGAGGGCATCGATTATATCGAGTCGCAGAGCGTGCAGAATCAAAGTTTGATCAGCATCCATCTGAAGCTGAACTACGACTCTAATGCTGCGATGATCCAGGTTCAAACCAAGGTGAACCAGGTGCGTAATCAGTTGCCCCCGGATTCACAGATTCCGATTATTCAGATCACTTCGACTGACAACGAGTTCGCGTCAATGTACCTGAGCTTCTCTTCGAAGGATCTTGATCAGAATCAGATCACCGATTATCTGACTCGCGTTGTTCAGCCGAAGTTGTCGGCGGTTAACGGAGTGCAGCAGGCGCAGATTCTCGGAGCGCGTACTTTCTCAATGCGTATCTGGCTGAACTCCGATCGGATGGCAGCGCTCAATATCTCGCCAACCGATGTGCAGAGAATTCTCCAGGCGAACAACTATCTAGCGGCTGTGGGTCAAACCAAGGGATCGATGACATCGATTAACCTTATTGCGAACACCAATCTCGAAAGTGTTGCGGAATTCAAGCGACTGGCGGTGAAGCGGTCAAATGGAGCGATTGTCCGTCTGCAGGACATCGCCGATATTGAACTGGGTGCCGAAAGTTATGAATCGGATGTCCGATACTCCGGGAATATCGCAACGTTCATGGGGATCTTTACTCTACCGACAACAAACGTGCTGGAGGTTATCAAGAACGTTCGGGCTGCGCTCCCAGACATTGAAAGACAACTGCCGCCGGGGATAAAGTTCGATATTCCGTATGATTCCACGGAGTACATTGGCGACGCGATCCATGAAGGCACGAAAACTCTGATTGAAACATTGATCATCGTCATGATCGTGATCTTCCTATTCATGGGTTCATTCCGGGCGGTATTGATCCCGATTGTCGCGATCCCGATCTCGTTGGTTGGAACCGCATTCCTAATGTTAATCTTTGGGTTTACGCTCAACCTTCTGACGTTGTTAGCAATCGTACTGGCAGTCGGGCTTGTGGTCGACGACGCCATTGTGGTCGTTGAAAATGTCGAACACCATATACAAAAAGGATTGTCCCCATTTGATGCAGCGATCAAAGGTGCACGAGAACTGTTTGGCCCGATCATTGCGATGACCACCACTCTCGCGGCTGTATACGCACCAATCGGGATCCAGGGTGGACTTACCGGAGCCTTATTCCGGGAATTTGCGTTTACCCTGGCGGGCGCCGTGGTGGTCTCAGGTGTGGTTGCTTTGACGTTATCACCAATGATGTCGTCAAAGCTTCTGAAAGCAAGCTCCTTGGAGCAGGGATTGGCTGGCTGGGTCACGCAGCGCTTTGATGGCCTGCGAATGGCCTACATAAAAGTACTAAGCAATTCATTGAAAATTTGGCCGGTCATGGTCACCCTGACGTTTTTAGTCAGTCTGCTGATTTTTCCATTCTGGGTAATCTCCCGGAAGGAACAGGCCCCGGTGGAAGACCGTGGAATTATTTTGGGTATCATCCAATCTTCATCGGATGCGACCCTTGATCAGGCGACGCTGTTCGCACCGGCGATCAACGACATCTTCAAGAGTTTTCCTGAAACTGCACGAACGTTCCAAATAATGCCGATCCCTGGACCCGGCTTTTCTGGTTTGGTCGCCAAGCCATGGAATGAACGGAAGCGGACCATGCAAAATCTACTGAACGACGTTAGCAAGAGAGTGGCATTAGTACCGGACGTTCGAGTCATTACAACCCTACCCTCTACGTTGCCGAGTGGAGCTAACTTTCCGGTGGAGTTTGTCATTTCATCTATTGCCGAGCCTCTAGAGATGTTAGAATTCTCTGAACAACTCAAAGAAGCGGCGATAAAGAGTGGCAAATTTTTTTATATCGACTCCGATCTGAAATACGACAAGCCGCAGACCAGAATCATGCTCGACCACGACAAAGTTGCGTCGATGGGTCTGAACCTGCAACAGATCGGTAATGACCTCAGCATAATGCTTGGTAGCGGCTATACTAATTACTTCAATATCCAGGGACACAGTTATAAAGTAATTCCACAGGTGAAACGAGTAGAGCGGCTGACTCCCGAAGACCTCACGAATATACATGTGAGCGGACCGAACGGAACACAGGTTCCGCTTTCAACCTTTGCGACGCTCAAACGCGAAGTTATTCCTGAAGCATTGAATCACTTCCAACAGTTAAACTCGGTCAAGCTACAGGGTGTCATCGGCCCCGGGACAACCATCGATGAAGGATTGAAGATCCTTGAGAATGCCGCAGCAAAAATTCTGCCACGTGGTTACACAATTGATTACACTGGGGAATCCCGACAGCTCCGCAAAGAAGGGAATTTGTTTCTCTCAACGATGATTTTTTCTCTCATCGTGATTTATTTAGCGCTGACACTGCAGTTTGAAAGTTTCAGGGATCCTTTAATTATCCTATTTGGGTCGGCACCACTGGGGTTGGCTGGCGCGTTGACGTTTAGTTTCCTATGGTTCACAACAATCAACGTCTACAGTCAGGTGGGATTGATCACTCTGGTGGGGCTCACTTCGAAGAACGGAATTTTGATTGTCGAGTTTGCGAACAAGCTCCAGAAGAAAGGGAAAGATAAGCTAACGGCAATCATAGAAGCAGCAGCCTCACGGTTACGTCCGATTCTGATGACTTCCGTCGCAACGGTGGTCGGCCATTTTCCTCTGATCCTTGTCAGAGGTCCCGGTGCGGGTGCGCGAAACAGTATCGGTATTATGCTGGTGTCCGGAATGATTATCGGAACGCTGTTCACGCTTTTTGTTCTGCCCTCGATCTATTACTTCCTGGCGAAGAATCACACAAAATGGGAAAACCAGCCAACAGATTCCGAAGAAAGAAAACTCGAACCTGCGCTTGTGTGATCCAAGTTGAATACAGTTAAGTAGCAGCAAGTCGAGAGACTAGATTTTTATTTAGCAGGGTACGTTTTTCTCTGAGAGGTGCGCTATCGACCGATACGGAACGTGATAAAGCTGGTCGGAGTTGTCGCAACAACCAACATTTGAAGCCCAAGTAAAACCTTGTGCGGGTTATCGATCACAATTGCGAACCCATCCACAGTGGTGATGACAAACGGCCCAAGTGAATGTCGGTCGAACATTTCAGCGAGTGTCTCTTTCATGTTAAAATGATATGGTTTCTCTTAATAGAAATCAGAGTATTTCTTTTAAGTCTTTTCAAGAGTGTCAAACTAGTTTTATGATTGAATCGATTGATATTAAATCACCCAGCGGTCGCAGGAAAGGAGCTGGACGGAAACGACTCGGAAAACTCCGAGTCAGCTTCATGTTAACTCCGGCAGTTTACAAAGCTCTTACGGAAGCGGTGCGGGTTAGTGGTACGACCAGGAGTGAGTTTGTCGAAAAAGCAATTGTTGAGAAACTTAAAAAGGAACCCGCTATTGCGCTCGGCGGCTCTAAGCTTTAAACAGCTTCGCTCATCTGTGCTCGATGCTATCGAAGACAGACGGGCGGGCTCTTTTATTTATGCTTTTAAGAGAAACCATAATACAATTGTTCAGTTTTCTTGGCTGCTCATGGTGTGCTACAGCCGACGATTACACGAAGGAAGTCGAGATGATGGTGCAGCAAACGATCAAACATCTCACTGTTTTAGATGGTTGGTTATCCGTGGTTGGGAATATTTACCCGGATACAAAGTGCTTGCTTAACCGCTACGCTCTATACAATAGAGTTCTTTCAAAACCCCCAGGATGTATGATAACCCGCATTTGCTGATAAAAACAACTAAACAACATGAGGTGGGAATCCATCAAAGAGCTATCTAACGAAGCATTCAGAAGACTGACCGGTGTGCAGAAACCGACCTTTGAAAAGATGATCGTTGTTCTCAAAGAAGCCCAGCGACAAAAAACTTTACAGGGCGGACGGCCCTCTAAGCTCTGCCTAGAAGACAGATGACTGATGAGCTTG
>Ga0075362_10000559_pt1 | contig 10845 bp, 12 predicted proteins | sample EndMetdeltDD1762_FD_71397 | JGI IMG/M metagenome (GOLD analysis project Ga0075362, IMG submission 71397) | Populus endosphere microbial communities from Tennessee, USA - Endosphere MetaG P. deltoides DD176-2 | ecosystem: Host-associated > Plants > Roots > Endosphere | place: USA: Tennessee...
CGAAGAGAGCTACTAGGCGCGGCCAATTTTCTCGAGATAATCGAGAATGACTTCGGGGTATTGCAGGCAACCCTGCTTGTCGACCCATTCAGAGTCGGCGTGCTGGCCGCCGCCTGCTGGCCGCGTGATGACGCATGGCACATCGATGCCAGCAAAGAAGCGTGCGTCACTGGCTCCGAGTGATACGGTACCCGTAACATTCACACCAGTAATTTTATGAATACTTTCGGCAAATGGCTGGATGAGCGGGTGGCTCAGATCGTTGACGCACGGAGAGCCGCCCAGATCCTCCTTAATGAATGAAGCACCGTGTTTCTCGCACAGTCTTTCGATAGTTGCGCAAATTTCATCATGTTCTTCGTTGGTCATGTAACGAATATCAAGCGTTGCATAGGCGTAGGCTGGAATCTGATTCTTGGCTGCACCGCCGTTAATCATACCGATGTTGAGCGTCTTGGTGTTGAGTGTCTGAGAAGCGAAATCTGCCTTGAGCTCGTGCAGCAAATCTACAAGCCGAAATGTTGCGCTATCGCCTTCCCAGGGCATCGAGCCGTGAGCAGACGTGCCTGCGACATCAATACGCCAATAGGTGAACCCCTTAGCAAAGGTTTCGATCTGCCAATCTTTTGCTCCGTCCGGAAGTATACAAACATCAGGTTTGTAGCCGATATTTACGAGCTGACCTACGCCATTAAGTCCGCCTATTTCTTCTTCGGTCGTAATCATAATGCCTAGATCGTAGCTCTCGATGTTGCTTCCCAGCGTATGGACGACAGCCATATACGCAGCGATGGCAAGTTTCATATCGAAGACACCTCGGCCGTAGAAGTTTTGATCGTCTTCACGCAAAGCAAAGAGCTCTGCCGGTCCGGGAACGACATCGAGATGAGCGGCCATCATAACTTTGGGAGTTTTGTTATTTTTTTTGGTTGTCGCAACCAATGCGCCATAGCCATTAAAGCTGTAGCGCATACAATGTAGTCCACGATCGTCAAAAAAAGTTTGTAGATAGTCGAGCGCTGCGTTATTTGCCTCTTGGTCATTGGAGACTGTGGGCATCGCGATGAGCTCGCCGAGGTAGGTTTCCATAGTAGTGTCTTGTTCGTTATTTGCTTAAAGTCATAAAGGTATACCTCTACGATACGCGTAATCTTTGAAAAAATCCAGAGAGTATGTTGTAGTATCGACTCTACTAGTCAAAATACGTCGGGCTATAGCTCTCTTGTCCTAAGGCTTTTTTCAGGGCAGCTGCGCCTGCAGCGACGGCTACGGGACTGAACCCGTCGCTGGGATATACGCGATCAGCGTCGGCTAAAGTCCAGAAGGTCTCCCAGGCTTCAGTGCCCGGGCCAGCTATTGGCGTTTGTTCAAAATTGCTCATATGTTTCTCCAAAATAAAAATAATCAGGCGGTTGGAGCCTGATTATTTATTGGGACTGTGCCGCGGCGCTATCGCGCTCAGGCTTCAACCATGCTAAAGCACAGCCCAGAGGGGCGTAGGACGATAATCACCATGTGCTTAGCAAAGTTTGTCATTCTAACCATGAAACTACATTGCATTTCTATTGTCAAATAGTTTAGCTGAAAAACTGCGATGCTATGCTGTTGGAACGTCAGTAGTATCTATTTGTACTGAATCAAGTTTCTCGAGCTTGTATTGCGTGTAGCGTTCAGCTGCCAGGCGGGACAGTTCAGGATCTTCTCCTTGGTTGACGAATTTCATACTTTCGCCAAGGAATGGGTGTACTTCGGTGAGTTTGGTATGCATTTGCTGAACCAATTTACGGTAGCCTGGGTGGCCCTGCGGGCTGGTACGGAGTTCATGCAGATGAAATGCCTCGCGAGCATTGTAGGTAACCTTCCAGCGCATGCGGTGCCCCAAAAGCGTCGCGTACTGCGCTTCGAGTGCAAAGCCAGCTGCCTGTAATGTACTGTAAAGAGATAGGCTGAGATCAAAACACGCTTCAAACTTATCGCTTAAGCCGGCTTGCTCAACTACTTCAGGAATTTCGTAGCCGTAGCGAGGAGTCAGTTGCTGCCATGCCAGGTCATCAACCATACGGTGGCGCTGCAGGTCACGGAAGCTTCCGTAATCGCATAACAAGTCCCAGCTATAGTGCGCTTTTTCCAAAGCACGTCCGGGGCGGTGGCGCCGATTGAGTCGTTCGCCGACATACGCTTCCATGACATCGGCTTTTTGGTCGTAAGACCACGTTGCAACCTCTGCGCGGATTTCGCTGAGCGGCAACGAGCTATACTCATACAACATATCTGGAATTAGGTCAAATTCATTGCGTGGCCAAACGTCAGTGAGCTGGACGGGGTCAGACTGTGCAGCGTGATAATCAGGTAGATAGCCCTGGGCAAACTTAGCTACGGCTTTTCGTGTATTTGCACGATAGGCGATGGTTGCACCGCCGCGATCAGGCTTATCGGCACGTTCAAAGAATGTTGGCATCACCTTGCGAACTTCTGCAAGCATCGACTGCCCTGCTTCGCGTGCCTCAGGAAGCTCATCGCTCAGCAAGTGCATGATGAGGCTCTCAATGGCTTGCCCTGAACCGTAAATACCGACGGTTGAAGTGGTGGAGACCGGTAGCAACGGACGAGCGGCATCACAAGCTTGTGCCTTGGTTGCCGAACGCCAGGCGCTATCGCGTTCATCGAGTGGTACGGAAGAATTAGCTCGGATATATTTGGTGAGCTCACGCACGATTTCCGAATAGGTGTCAAAAATAGCATCCATGGTTTGGGTGTATGTAGCTTTAACTTCCACAGGAAGGTGCTGAGGAGTGTGATAGCGATATTTGCCGCTCGCATCCTTCTGGTCGAAGTAAATGTAGCGTGTTGACTGTTCGAGGTAGGACGCTAGGCGGCCCCATTCCAAGAACTTACTAAGGATATTGCTGGCATTCTCAACGACGACGTGAATACCAGCCAGCTGCTGGACGGAGTCATCACCGAAAGCAGTGATAACGCGCTGCAGGAGCTTCTCGTCTTTGCCAAGTTTGTTAGCAAACTCGTCAAGAATGGTAATGCGCATATCATCACCACGACGGCTGAGGCGGGCCATTGCAGCGGCAATGGTGATCGGACTGAGCTTGTCGTTGAAAGTGTAAACATTGCCATCAGCATTCGTTACGACTTCTTCGAGGTAGGCGCGGCCTGCTGCAGTAACCTCAAACGAACCACTTTCGGTTTTACGCACCAAGGGGTCGGTAGCTTCGCTAACGATCGTAGCATCGACCGGGGTTTTCTTGGTTTTGGCGCTGGCGATTTTCGGCGTACTCATCTCAAGCTGTGATGGCGGCGGAAGGAGCGGGCTTATCTTTTGCCAGAGCAAATCCTGCACGGCTTCGATGGGCAGAAGATTGTTGTTGCGGACACAGTCGACGCGAACAAAATCTTGCGGAAAGAGCTCGCACATGTCGTCGTATACGGCAACAGCGCGCTGCAGATGGCTGAGGTCTGCCTCATGGATGTCGCGCTTCATGTCAGTGTAACTGCGGCCTTCTTTTTGATCTACCAATCCTTGGGCGACTTCAGCTGGTACGCGCAGCACAAAACTGATGTCCGGACGCGGTACGCGCAACATTTCAAACTCTAGATTGTCGAGCCAGATAAAGTAGCCGCGACGCTCTTCGGCGTGCTGAAACTTGGTGCCTTGGTGCGCCATGTTCGAGCCAACAAAACGGTTGGCAAGCACAATCTTGCCTTCCGACAAAGCCTTTCGGATATCTTGAGCGGCCTCAAAACGGTCGAGTGCGTAAAATAATGAACCAGTGTACGGCCCGACTTCGTCGGCGGTACCGTATTTACCGTTAAGATATTCCCGCACAAAGTAGCTAGATGATTTGTCGTACTGCGGGAAATCAAATGTAGCGACTTCGTAGCCAGCATCGGTCAGTCGATCTGCCAACAGGCGAAACTGCGTACCCTTGCCAGAGCCGTCGGTACCCTCGATTACAATGAATGTGCCGGTATTGTCTTTCATAGTCAGCCGCTCCTCTACTTTCCTTTTAAACCGGGTATTAGTCCTGGCATGTGGCGCTTGTCTTTATATGCTCGTGGCAGCATCAGATGCGGTTCCCAGTTTTTGATAAGTTCTTCCAGATTGGTGCCTTGCTGATACTTGCCGCTGAATCCGCCATCGCGGCCAGCGCCGTAGTTACCTTCGACATTACCGGTATCGTGAAAAATGATCTGAGCAATGCGCTCACCAACCGGCAGTAGGACCGTTTCGTGCTGATTGAGGTTGTAGACCTCAAGGGTGAGGCGGTTGATATAGCCTGGGTCGATCCAACCAGCATCAAAACAGACGGCAATGCCGTTGCGGCCCCAGCTTGAGCGCGACTTTACTTCGCACGCACCAGGTGGAATAATGCCAAAAAATTCATGGGTGTGCGCCAAGATCCGCTCGCCGGGCATCAAGGGGATGATCGGGTGATCAAGCGGAATGCCAGCAACAGGTTCAAAGCCGTTCGCTTCGCACCAATCTTTGTGCAGTACGGCTTCTTTGGCTTCACCAAAATAGCGCTTTACATCTGTCTCATCAAACGGATTGTAAATGGCATGATGATCACGACGCTCTGTCCGATAATAGTAATGCCCTAATGTGACATCCAGGCTGGCATGACTCACATGTTTTGGATTGAATGGTATGCAAATAATGTGCTGATTCTCTATAGCACTGGTTATCTGCGAATTACTGAATACGCTCATCCCTTGTTATCCCCTCTCAAGTTGTACATATTGTACGGGTTGTCAAAACGATGACGCAAGCATGAGCACTAAATCACAACGATATACTCAAGCGGATGTACATGATAACGAGATGCAGCTATACTAGTTTGCATTATGTCGCACGAAGAACTAACGCCCGAGTCTATTCCTCCTTCTCGTGAGCAGATTGACGATCTTGTAAGTCGTTGTGCCCGCCTTTTATCGGTACGAGGTGAGACGAGCCCTGACCGTCATTTGCTTACGGATGATTGTGTCTTGGAATTTGCTCCACCAATTGAGATTGAAGATAACTTACAGCCTGTTCCACATGACAGCAAAGAGCTTGGCTATCCTCATAGTACTCTGTTCATTTCTATTGGGCATGACGGCAACGGAAATGTTGTACAACACGTTGGTGGCCCTGCGATAGAGGTGCAATTTTTGCAGTATAGGCGCATCCTTCATGACTTTTGGTTGCCAAGCAGTGTGAAGTATCAGCTCGAGGAGCCATCAGGCGACATATACAAGAGTACTGATGCTACCAGTAGTATGGTTTTTTCTAGTGCGCGGTTGAAAGAAGGCCTCGAAAAGAGTGAAGGAGCAGATCCCACGTTGTACGCTGCGCTTAGGGCATTGCAAGATGAGCGAGACGAACGCATGAAAAACATGCTGCACGACTGGCAGCGCCACATGGATACACTTCAAAGCCGCTTCCAGAGTGAGCAAGAAGAACGTTGCCTTGGCTTCCAGACAGTTAGCTACTCCGAGGCAGACATACTAATAGGTTACATACAGCTTTTCTCTGCTAACAGGCAGGATCCCTGATCTGATTGATATCATTTGACATGCAAAATGCCGCCCCGACTGGAGCGGCATTTTTTTGCGCGTCATTTATGACTAGAGTTCGTTGGCTTCAACACGGATGCCAGGACCCATAGTTGTTGCAACAGTGATAGCCTTAACGTAACCACCCTTTACAGAGGCTGGCTTGTTGCTCTTGATGCTGTTCATGACAGCGCGAGCGTTTTCTTCCAGCTTTTCTTTACCGAAAGACACCTTGCCGATGCCGAGGTGTACGATACCGGTGCTGTCGACGCGGTATTCTACGCGGCCGGCCTTAGCTTCAGTAACAGCTTTTACGACATCAGTCGTAACGGTGCCGCTCTTAGGGTTTGGCATGAGACCGCGTGGACCCAAAGCGCGTGCGAACTTACCAAGTTTAGCCATTTGAGTTGGCGTAGCAATAAGAACGTCGAAGTTGAAGTTGCCTTTCTCGAGATCCTTGGTGAGGTCTTCGATGCCAGCGATGTCTGCGCCTGCTTTTTTAGCGCTTGCGGCGTCATCAACGTCAGCAAATACGGCGACGCGAACGTTCTTACCGGTACCAGCTGGCAAAACGAGATTGTCGCGGATGTTCTGGTCGGCGTGACGTGGGTCAACGTTGAGGTTGATGTGTAGCTCTACGCTTGCGTCAAACTTAGTTGGGTTTGTCTCAGTGGCGAGGACCAAGGCTTCGACTAAGCTGTATTGCTTGTCTTTTTCAACTTTTTCAGCAGCCTTGCGGAAGTTCTTGCCTTGGCGCTCGATGCGTGGGCGGGTTGGGTTGGCGTGCTGTTTTGGCTTTTCAGCTTCTTCAGCGTCGCTTTCCTTGCGGGCTTCTTTGGCTTCTTTTTCTTCAGCTTCAGCGATAGCTTTTGCACTGCGCTTACCAGCCTTGGCGGTAGCCTTTTCTTCAACTTCAGGAGTTGCTTCTACAACCAATTCGGCTTCTTTGACTTCGTCAGTCTTCTTGGCGTCTTCTGCCATGAGTAATGTCCTTTCGTGGTGCAAACGACACGCAAAATGCAATGCCTCCCACAAACTTAGTAATTAATAGAGATATTATAGCGTATTTATCATATTTTTGCTATACCTGGCACAGGTAATGCTACTATAGATTTGTCTCCTTCGAGACAACCGACACTACCTGCTGAAGGGAAAGCTGTGGTCGACTCCTTGGAAGATATGTTTGGCGAGCGTTCGCTCAGTCTCGAGTTTCTCGAGATCAACCGCCAGACGGGTGAATTCTCCTCCTATGTCCTCTGGGGTGCATACTCAGAGGTTCCCGAGCGCGGAAGCCAAGACAGGCTCATCTACGAGAGCACCCAGGCACTGAAGGAGTTCTTCTCTCACTTCGGTCTCGAGTTCCGCGACGTCATCACCGAGAAGGTCGAACGTCCTGCCCCGCTGGAAGAACTTGTCCGGCTGCGAGCAAACCTTGTTCCAACCGACACTGTCATGCCTTTGGAGGAAATTCTCACCGAAGAGGTCACTACCAAGTTGCACGACGTGGGCACATCCTTTTGTACCACGACGGCACGCGCCACTATCGAACCGATCCTTCACCGAGGCATCGTAGTGAATTTTGGCGTCACGCTTCGTCCCTGTGAGGGCGACCCGGCGTTCAAGCTCGATCCCCATAAGGGTAAAGGCGCTGGTACACCCGAAGCACCACTCCGTCAGGATGACGGTAGCGTGTACTTCGTACTCCAGAGGCCGTTTGACGAGGCGAAGCACGTCGAAATCGATCTCGGGGCGATAGAGGTCCGCGCGCTCCTGTTGGAGATCGACACGCCCGAAGGGTCGTAACACCTCAGCACACGTCGGTTGGCCTGGCTCGGAAATTACGTGCATCATGCACATCCCGAGCCAGGCTACACCACCAGAATTATTTACTCATCTTTCTCTTCAGCCGTGACATCCATAATTGCGCCGAGTAACTTGTCGTACGCTTCCGGGGCTTCCTGTGGTTGCGGGAACGTCTCCGCAGGTTGTTCACCCCCTGATGGTAATGTTTCTGACATAGTAAAGCCTCCACATTAAATGTGGTATACATTTTATACCTAGGTCGTAAGCTCTGCAAGAAATTGCTTATGGTATGTGTAGTTATCGAATTTCGCCGCTTATCATGCGGTCGTGTTCAGTACTCATAAAAGTCTCTCTTTAAAAGAAAAGAGATGAGGCTTTTTAGGGCTCTCATCTCTTGATGTGGGTCCGAAAAGTCTAGAATAACTTTTGGATTCTAAAAGTAAAAGACGAGTATTGCTACTCGTCTTTAGAGGTTTTAGGCTTCGATTTCGACGCCCATTGAGCGTGCCGTGCCGGCAACCATCTTCTTGATGGCTTCGACGTCTTCAGCGTTCATGTCTGCCGCCTTAGCTTCAGCAATTTTAGTAAGCTGAGCATCAGTAAGCTTCTTGGCAATCTTTTCAGAGTTTGGCTTGCCAGAACCCTTCTTGATACCAAGTTCAGCGCGGATGAGGTCGTCAGTTGGCTGGCCAACAACGTGGAAGCTCATAGTGCGGTCGTCGTAAATTGTTACGTGAACAGTTACAGTTGCGCCCTGCATGTCTTTAGTTTGGTCGTTGAACGGGTTGATGAAGTCCATCATGTTAACGCCGTACTGACCCAAAACGCTACCTACTGGAGGTGCAGCGCTTGCGCGGCCGGCGGGGAGTTTCATCTTTACATTTGCTTTTACAGCTTTTGCCATGTGGTTAATTCCTTATAGATTTTACAAAATGATGAGTTTTATTGAAGCGACTCATCACAGTGCGTAACTCGTCCATTATACTGTTTACTGTGCGTTTTGTCCAGTGTATACCCTCTATATAAAATTGACTGCATAGATATAATATTGTATAAGCTAAGTGGACACTTTGTCCTCGGTGAAGGGAGTTGAAAAATGGGTGCCTACCGCCTGGAGTTGCCGCCAGATCTTCAAGAGTACGAAGATCTGCGATGGGTTCCAGTCCAGCTGCGCTTCAATTTGCTTGGAGTGGCCGAATGCATTCGTAATACAGCGGAGTATATCCGTGATGCATGGCACACAGGTGGGTTGGGTGGCGATGAGCCGTCTGTCGTAGGGGCTATCAATAACGCGCGCGTTCGGCTTGTTGTTGCCTGTACATGGTCCGATGGCTCTACGATTCTGGTCGTAGATGACGATGAGTACTTGCGCTCACAGCTGTTGCCGTCTCTGGACGAGAGCATCCCTGTGACGTTCTACGTCAAAACCAACCGGCCGCAGATGTTGCACCAGCAGCTTTTCTATCCGGGTGTTATTGCTCACGTCGGTTGTGGTGAGATCTACGACCGCGGTCATGAAGACGCGATCATGGCTTTCAGCCACCTCAAACGCGTCTGACACGCTCTGGCTCCTGGTGGAGATCTTATATCTTTCTAGATTCTCCACCACTCGACATGCGTCAATGACTGTGTAGTCATTCTGATGAGTGAAATTGGAAGCACAGCGACAAAATGTGTTTATATATTTTGTCATTGCGCGAGAATTTCGACTCCTATGCGAAGCATACGAGTTCCTAACAGGACGAAACGCAAATAAAAAAGCACTGGATTTTAGCCAGTGCTTTTTGACGTCTAAGCTAGTACTAGACGCGCTTAACCTGAAGACTGTCGAGCTCAACAGGAGTTTCACGGCCAAACATGTTGACCAAGACTTTGAGTTTACCCTTTTGGGCATCAATTTCGTTGATAGCGCCATCGAAACCCTTGAAAGGACCATCGATAATGCTGACAACATCGCCGAGGCGGAAGTCCATCTTGTGCTTAGGCTGCTCAAGACCCATACGCTTCTGGATCTTTTCGATCTCGTCTTTGCCGATAGGAGTTGGCTCAGTGCCAGAACCGACAAACCCGGTCACACCAGGTGTGTTGCGCACGATGTACCAGGCGTCCTCAGACATCTTAATCTCAACCAGTACGTAGCCCTGGAAGATGCGCTTTTCAACGACGCGGCGTTTGCCGTTCTTGATTTCAATCATTTTTTCCTTAGGAACGAGGACTTGGAAGATCTTGTCCTTCATGTCTAGCGAGTCTGCGCGCTGGCGGATGCTCTCGGCAACTTTTTCTTCGTAGCCGCTGTACGTGTGGATTGCGTACCACTGCTTTGATTCGTCGTAACGTTTGCTCATCTTACTTTACCAATACCTCTTTAAATAGTTTGTCTAATCCGAAGTCGAGAACGGCAACTACAACACCGAAGATCACCGAAAAGATGACAACAGCGGTTGTAAGCTGTCGAGATTGCTTCCATTTGAGCCATGTAACCTGGCGCAGCTCTTTCCAGCTGTTGCGGAAGTACATTGGGAAAAGAATGCGGCCAATGACACGCAATACTTTGTACTTGCCCAGGAACGCACCGAGTTTGCTTAAGGCCCGGCCCAGCAAACGGAACGGACTGGTAAAGCCTCGCCAAACAAGGCGGCCCTTGCTAACTTTGTCTGCCTGACCGGCAGTTTTTGCAGTTTGCTCGCGAACAGTCTCCACTTTGCGGATCTGTCGCTTTGGTTTTGAATTGGATTCTTCGGCCACAGTGTTCTCCTCACTAAAAAAACCTACTAGTTATAGTAGGCTCCGATATGTCAAGCATACGCTATATATACGACTTTCGTCAAGCAACAAACGCAAATGTGTACATGGACTAAGCGCAGCTTTCCCCATGCAGACACGCACTAGTCCTCGCTCCTTCGTCACTGCGGAAACGTGCTTAGTCCGCATACGAGAAGCTGCTTACCTAATTACATATATAACGTATATACTGTATGTATGAAACTTGTGTTTATCTTATTTGTTATAGCAGTCGCATTAGAACTGCTGGTTCCTGTTGTTTGGCGTGCCCGCAAAGTTATTGCCGGCGCGTGTCTTATCATAACGGCGTTTGCCTCGGGTGCGCTGCTGGCCTGGCGGCCAAATATCCTGAGTGGTCTTATCGTATTAGCCAGTGCGTACCGAGTGATTAACAACATACGTCTTATTAAGGGGCGAATGCATACGCGGTATCTAAGGCGCGTGACACTCCGAACGAGCATTGTATTGAGCAGTATCCAGGCGCTCTTGGTGTACGTGTGGTGGCAGTGGTACCAGACACCTGTGGAATACGAGACACTATGGCTCGGCATCGCTATCTTGCAGGCTGTAGCGGCGAGTATCGTGCTGGCGGCGACAATTCGCCGATTAAAACGAACACAGCCGCAGCTTGAGGACAAGCATATGTCAGATAAAGACTTGCCTTCGATCACTATCGCAATTCCGGCACGTAACGAAACCGAGGACCTGCAAGCT
>Ga0075362_10000560_pt1 | contig 10842 bp, 8 predicted proteins | sample EndMetdeltDD1762_FD_71397 | JGI IMG/M metagenome (GOLD analysis project Ga0075362, IMG submission 71397) | Populus endosphere microbial communities from Tennessee, USA - Endosphere MetaG P. deltoides DD176-2 | ecosystem: Host-associated > Plants > Roots > Endosphere | place: USA: Tennessee...
GGCTGGAGACCTTCTGCTTGCAGAGGTCCTGCCGTGCCTTGTCGCCTACCGGAATCTTGGAGCTCTCAGCGACGGGCAGTCCGTTGCGGTCGAGCTCGATGATCTTGACGGGCTTGGTGCGATCCGTCGGGATCTCGAACAGGAAGTTGACCTGGTTTCCCATCTCGCCGATCGCTTGCCAGTGACTGGGATCGACGGGGAGGAACTCCACGATCTCGCCACCACCGCTGAAGAAGGTGTTGGCCTTCGGCTCGGCGAGCAGCGCTTGCTTCACCTGAGCTTCCATGCTCGGGATGTTGACGATCCGGCTGTCGCCGTTCGGCAGCACGTAGATCTTGGTCGTGTTGAGCCTGCCGGCATGTCCTTGGTCGGCGGGAGTGATGGCGTAGGCCACGAACTGCTCAGAGTCGGAACCGTGCGGTCGCATCGGTGTGACCCAGTTCAGCTCACCCGTGTCCGCGTTGCGGAGCATGTACTCCGAGACGTTGTCGCCCTGAGAGCCGATCTCACCGGTTGTCTCGAAGCCGAACTTGCCTCGGTTGAGGTTGGCTCGTCCGGCCGCCCACACGTTGAGGTCTCGCGCCTGCTCTGCCAGCCCCATGGGGTAGGTCGGACCAGGCAGCTGCCCCTGTGCGAGGTTGTCGCCGCTCTTCGGATTCTTGATGAGGGTCATGACTGTCTTGCCGTGATCACCCCGGATGACCAGTGCGCCGCCCATCTTGGCGTACGTGCGGTTGTCCGTGTAGTGCTGTTGCATCATCGGAACCACAACGACCGGCTCGTCATCCGTGAGGTTGACGGTATTACGCGTGTCGTTGCAGAAGCCCCAGATGTCGTGCATGCTGTAGAACAGGTCCGGGTACTTGGCGGCGATGGCGTTGCGCAGGTTCTGGTCGCGAGTGCCGCCGAACGACTTGTCGATGGCGAACTGCTTGTCGAACTTACAGGATGTCGGGTTGTCCTTACCATCCCAGTAGACGACACCGTCGAGCGGCTGCTTGTTCTTGCCGTCCCGAACTGCCGACCATGCGCCACCCTTGTGGGTGTACAGATAGGTCAGTGTGTCGACGTTGACCTTGGTGTTGCTCGCACCCGTCGTGGACTTCGCCAGGCGGATCTGGGCCGACTTCTCGGAAGTGACGCGCGGCGTCCAGTTGTCCGGCATCGTGCCTTCGGTGATGCAGGACGGAACGTCGTGCTTGCCGATATAGGCACAGTGACCGTTGTCCTTGTGCGCACCGTCCACGAGCAGCCGAAGCTGGCCCGGGAGTTTGTCGATGTTGCTGACGTCCGGGACGACGAACTCGGTGTTGCGGTTGATGGTCTGCGCCAGGTTCTTGTCGTTCTGAGAGAACGAGAAGGTCGTCATGCCGAGCGAGGCAACCGTTGCGGCAGCGACCAGCCAGATGGCGGCCTTGGACGCGGTACGGAGTTCGTACTTGATGTAGTACAACGCCACGCCCATGATGAGCGTTGCGAAGATCCACGGCAGACCGGTCCAGCGGAAGGGGTTGAACCCGCCCGGGAACATCTCTCGCCGAACGAACACCAGCAAGGTGTCCTGGTTCCAGAGTGCGTTCGAGTAGTAGAACTTGTAGGCGAACACCCAGCCGTGACCCACCAGGAAGACCACGATGAACAAGACGGCGAGGAGGCTAACCAGGAGACCGATCAACTTGATCGAGCTCATGATTGCACTTCCAAATGCGCCCTTGTCCTCGCTCTCCCGTCGAGAAGTTACGCGTGACATAGCTCTCCTTAGGAGCTGAAGTTTTGTTTCACACCGTCGGTGCTCTCAACCGCTTTTAAAGAAAGCAGCTCAGGGCACCGACGGTAGGTAATCAGATATTAAAAAGCAAAAATCGGGCTTACAACCCGAATTTCTACCGACAGTATATCAGTCGAAGACTAGTTTGTCACTGTACTTATTTTACACGATGTAAAGTATAGTATAGAATATAACACGAATCACCGTTAGGTGTTTTGTTCGTTCATCCTGAGACTCCTTTGGAGCTCTCGCTACAGGAAGGTCGTGTACTCATGTCGCACTACTATGGCGGTCCGCCTGGAGACCCGCAGCAACCGTCCAGCCGTCCACCCTTCCCTGGACCCGGCTTCCAGCCGTCGACGAGTCAGCTTCCAGCTATCGACCGGAATCCGAAGGCCGTACGCCTCATCAAGAACGGCAGGTTCGAATTCGGCACTATCACCCAGTTCAGCGTAGCTCTGTGTTGGGACGGTCACGGCGTCGTGAGCCTCTCGAAGGCTGCTTCACTTTCGGCCGGAGACCCACAGCAGCCCAACGAACCGGCGTCTCAGTTCAAACTCGACCTCCTATTGTTCGTCGTCGATGCGGCCACCGGCAAGGTGCTCGACGACGACGCGTTCGTGTTCTACGACCGCCGTGTGTTCCAGCCGCGCGATGACCGACCGCCGATCATTCAGCTTGACGACGGCGAAATCGCCCACCTGGACATCGCCCGCCTCCCGCAGGGCCACAAGATCATCGTCGGCGCTTCCATCTCCGGCCCCAACGAGACTAAGACCTTTGGTGCCATCAAGAGCGCCAAGATCTGTATCGTGGGCCCCTACGGCACCGTCGCTGAGCACCATCTCAACGAGGAGGACAAGACGATGACAGCTGTCATTTTCGGCGAGGTCACTTTCCACCACAGGAATGGCTGGTACTTCCACGCCAACCCGGCGGCGTTCGCTGACATTTCCACCATGGCGGGCGTGCTCGGCGTCAATGACCTTCGCGGTCTGACGAGATTCCTGTAGAAAACGGTTGAACACCGGCTCACTTGTCTATCCTCCAGGTAGAACAGCTGGCCAAGGTGGGCTCTTATGGTGTCGACATTCGTCGAATCCCAGCATCAAGAGTCCACCTGTTCAATCCCCATATGACCCAGCAATGCTGGGATTTTTTATACTTTTTTGCTGTATGTAGTAAAAATGAATGCAGCAACTGATACGTTTACATACAGATTGATTGCTTGAAAATGTGACCTAGATTACAATTGTAAGGCGTGATTGATCTCAATAAGTACAAATCATTTCGGTTAAACCCTAGTCAAGCACGCGGCAAAGAACGAATTCGTGTTATATTGGCCGCTTCTTTGCAGTTGTTCCGAGAGCGCGGCGTTGACCATGTAACAACTAACGATATTGCCGAGTTTGCTCGTATTCCGATTGGCTCGGTCTATCGCTATTTCAAAAATAAAGATGAAATTGTGCTTGCTCTTTTAGAGCTCTACGTCGAGGACGTTACGGTAATGCTCAAGGGCATTGCTGACCATCCCCTGTTGCCTATGTCGAGCTGGCAAGAAATAATGGTTATTATCACCGATTCGTGGACACACTATGCTCGCATTAACGGGTCTTTCGCTTTTCTTGCATATGTCGAATCGAACCCTGAACTTTACGAACGAAGCGAACCCTACCGACAGCGTATCGCCGATAGGGTGGCTGATATCTTGGCAGTGCGCAATGAGCGTGTTACCAAAAAACAGGCAGCTTTTGCCTGCCGATTACTATGGACGTCAGTTGAGCTAGGTGCCGCACGCGGTGATGATTTTGCTCGTGAGGCTGCGCACGCTATGGCGCTTTACCTCGAAGAAACTACATAGATCACAGTGGTCCGGATTGGCGAGCCGAAGCAGTACAGCCGCCAATTGGTGGAATAAGCTAGGTTGATTGCTGCAAACGGGACCACGAGTGAGGCATGACTGCCTCACGGATACCCCCGTAGATATTAGCTGTAACAGGAACCGAACCACTGTGACGAATAAAAGCATAAAACGTAGAAGCAGCTGGTGCGACGGACATTGACAGAAAATCGAGGAACGCGAAAGTAGAGTATATGCTCACTTTTTTGTAATCGTGTTTTTTTGCAACCATTTCTTCTACACAAAACCCTATTTAATAATGCTTACCTTTGATTATGTGGGGTTGCTTTAAATATTGCAAATAAAAAAACGATGTTTTGCTCACTTTTTACAAAATTACAGCAGGTTGGTCATAAAAAGAGGCACCTCATAACAGAGGTGCATCTCATTTTTTTCGATTTATTTCTGGAGCTTGCCATCCCGCAGGCTAAACGTTTTGTCGGTTTTGCCGGCGATTGAAAGGTCGTGCGTGACGGCAATGATCGTGGTGTTTTCGGTTTTAGCCAAGGAATGCAAAAGGTCGAATATCATCTTACCCGTTTGTGTATCCAAATTGCCTGTAGGTTCGTCGGCAAGGATGAGTTTGGGATGGTTAGCAAGCGCTCGTGCAATTGCTACGCGCTGTTGCTGCCCGCCGCTCAAACGCCCTGGTCTGCGATCTTGTTGGTCATTGCTTAGACCCACTTGTGTGAGCAGCGATCTGGCGCGTTCGACTCGTGCTTTCTTTGGTACTTTGGCAAATTCCATGGGCAATATGACATTTTCGAGCGCGCTGAGGTTGGGCACAAGATTGTAATTTTGGAAGATAAAACCGATTTGTTTGGCGCGGTACGTAATGAGTGCGTGGTCGTGGAGCTTGGTGATATCCTGCTCCCCGACTATGATGCTTCCTTCGCTTGGCTTCTCGAGCGCACCAAGCAGACTCAACAGCGTACTTTTGCCGCTCCCGCTTTTGCCGATAATTGAGGCAAACTGTCCAGCCGGTACGCTGAAACTGATGTCATCAACAGCGTGTACTTGCGTGTCTCCCGATGTAAATATTTTCTTAAGATTGGCTACCGTTAACATATATGGCTCCTACTCTGCCCGCATTACTTCCGCAGGGCGGACCTTAGCAATAAAGAATGATGCAATAGCGCTGCCGACAATGGCAATAATAAGCGCAGCTGCGAAGCCGTATAGAATTATGTCCCAGCCGACTACGGCGTTGATATCTTGCAGACCTCGACCGACATCACCGATGGGTCCGCGCATCATCATGCGGCTGCCACTTTCAAGAGCTTGTCCTTCGTTTGATGACGCATTATTGAGCAGCATCTTGGTAATAGGGCTACTGGCTATGGCGCCAATAATGATACCGATCGCTGCACTCAATGAGGTTAGAGTGATAGCTTCAGTTGTAAATTGACCGATAACTTTAAGATTCGATGCCCCAATTGCTTTGAGCACTCCAATTTCACGGCGTCGTTCGCGAACGATCATGATCATGGTCATGAGTACTATGACGATGCCTGCCATAACCGAGCCGATTAAGCTGTAGAGCGAGATGGTCTTGATGTTTTCAAGCGGCTTAATGGTGTTTTTGGTACTCTCGATATCGTTGGTAACATCAGCGGTATCGCCCAGCGTATCCTTGGCGGCCGCTGTAACGCTCTCGACATTCGTGACAGAATCGACAGCGAGTGTAACGCTCGTAAGGTTGTCTGTCTGTTCACTCAAAGTTTGTACGGTTTTGAGCGGCATGATTACCTGATTATTGCTGAAGGTATTGCCCGCATCAAAGATACCGATGACTTTGATACTTTCACCGCGTGCTGTGAAGGTCGAGCCGACTTTCAGATTATTCTTGGCCGCAAGGCTAGAACCAACGATGGCAACCTTTTCGGAACTATTACTCGCAAAAACTTTACCGTCGTTTAGTTTGAACGTACCGTCGCCCTGAGCACTGCTAAGTTTGGTCGGCGTGGTAGTGCCCACTACAGTTATGGGTGGGGTGAAACTGGTGGTTGCTCCTCCAGGTGTTTGGGCGGAATCCTGTGGTCCCGGGCCACTTATAATAACGCGCTGACCGTTATTTTGCGAGAAGCGCTTGCCGAGTGAGCCAGCTTCAATTGCCGACTTCAAATCTGTGTTGTCAGTGTCCAATCGATCGTTCAAACTCTTGCCGACAGAAGTCACATGATCAAGACTTTCGATCTTGGCGATTGATTCTGTGGTGAGCGCTTCCCCGCCGCCGTCAAAGCCGCGTACACCAGCTGGCGAAATATTTACTACATTGCCGACGTTAGCCTTCACTGACTCTATTTTTTGTCCGACTGCTTGGTTGGCGAGTAGCATGGCTAGACTAAGCCCGATACTCAAACCAAGAATCGTAACGATTGATAGCGTCCGGATCACATTGCGGAAAGCGTTGCGAATACCCCGCGTAATTACATTCATGGATGACTCCTTATACTTTGATATGCTTGCAAATATAAGGAGTTTTGTTTAAGGTCAGCTTAAAGCTAAGGTTGATAAAGAATGAATGCTGAGATTTAAATATGTGTCGGCAATGTGACGGTAAACGTCGATCCCTTGCCCTCAATACTTTCAACCGATATTTCGCCTTGCAGTTGCTCCACCAACTTCGTGGCCAGGCTCAGTCCGAGCCCGTGACCTTCGACGTGCTGTTTTGTCCGTGACACGTCGGCACGATAAAAGCGTTCAAAAATATACGGCATATCCGCATCGGCAATACCCTGGCCTTCGTCGGAGATACTGATGCGCACGATGGCGCCGCTGGTTTTGGCATGAATGCGAACAACCGTATTATTTCCGCTGTATTTGATGGCATTGTCGAGCAAGATGTTCAATACCTGAGAAAGACTTGCCGGATCACTGTGGGCATAGGCGCCAGCAATTTTGTCGTCAATACGGATATTTTTTGCCTGGGCTTGTTTCATGACCTGGTTGATCGCATCACTTACGCAGTCTGAGACCGATACTTTCTTAAGCGGCAGCACGGCATGATCCTCGCGGGCCAATTTTAAGAGTGAGTCCGACAGAGAACGTAAACGGATCGTCTCTTCTAGGTTGCTTCGTAGAAGTTCTTTGGCTCGGGGTAATGTGAGCTTAGAATTGCGCAATGCTACTTCATTTTCTGCCTGTATGGTTGCAAGCGGCGTACGTAATTCGTGCGAGGCATCTGCTGCAAAACGGCTTTGTGCGTCCATGGCTGCTTCGATGGGCTCTAAGGTTTTGCGTGCCAAAAAGTAGCTTAGTATGCTGGCTCCAGCGAGCGTTAGGATATTGAGCCAGACCAGGCGTATCATCAGTTCGCGTCGGCCTTGGTCGATCCGATCCTGAAAGAAATCACGGAATTCACTGATGTGAATACCTGGGCCGGTACTGATAAATTTATCTGGTGGAAACTGCCTCCCAAGCTGGTGGGATGACGTGTTGTAGAACACGATGCTAAATCCGATGCTCATCACCATGATAATTGCCAAATACGACGCGCTTAACCGCAGCGTCGTAAGGTTGGCATTTGCCCAGCGCTTTGCCTGCTGGAGGAAGGATTCTTCTGCCATACTACCCTTCTATTTTATACCCAAAGCCGCGTACGGTACGGATAAGATTTGGACTATCAAAGGGTTTGTCAATTTTATTGCGCAAATACGCCACGAAGACCTCAACCGTATTTGGAAGAATATCGGCATCAAAATCCCACACATGTCCGATAATATTATTTTTGCTCAGGACTTTATTTTTGTTACGGAGTAGATACTCAAGTAGCGCAAACTCTTTGCTAGAAAGTGAGATAGATTGTCCGTCACGGATCACCTCTTTGCTGACGGTGTTGAGCGTAAGGTCGCTGGCTTTAAGAACCTCGCCGAGGCTTTCATGTGGGCGGCGCAAAAGTGCACGCACGCGAGCAAGGAGAATTTCGAAAGAAAAAGGCTTAACAAGGTAATCGTCTGCTCCCGTATCGAGCCCGCGGATTATGTCGCGGTTTTGGTCTTTGGCGGTGAGCATCAAAATAGGGGTGTGATTGCGATTAGCGCGCAGCTGTTTGCAGATCTCAAAGCCGTCAATACCAGGCAGCATGACGTCTAATATAATCAAGTCGTACTCTTCATAAAGCGCACTATTGAGACCTTCCTGGCCGTCGTAGGCGACATCGACGGCGTATGACTCTTGCTCTAAGCCCTCGCGTATGGCGTGGGCAATTTTATGTTCATCTTCGACTACTAATATTTTCATGTCTCAATAGTATAATTACATGCTTAAAACAAACTTAAAAGCTTCTTGATATAAAAAGAGCTCCCTTTCGGAGCTTGCGTTGGGGTGGTGCTTGCGGGAGTGTCTGTCGGTGGTGATTGTCGTGTGGTACGACGATGACAGACACTCCCGCTTGGGGATGGGTAGAACAGTTGTGGCGCCTTGCGAGCTTGTCAGGTGACCGCGGTTGCGATCAGATCAGACAGAAGTGCTGCCACCGTCCGAGGACGCTGAGCTGCCGGTGTCCGTTGTGCTGCTGGAGGGGCTGCCACCGTCGGATGATCTCGTCGAACTGCTGTCCGAAGAACTGCTGGTGTGGCCGAACCCGTCCTGGTGGATGGTGTGCCCGTCGTTCGTACGGTTGTCGCCGTTGTCCAGGGTGGTCGGATCGCCGGTCAGCTTCTCGAAGGGAGAGGCGCTGCGATCGCACTCTGTGCCCAGGCCGTAGAGACCGGAGTCGTCGTACTCCGATGCACCGGTGCCCGCCTGCGACGTGCTGGCCGAGTGCCTGGGTGCCGTGGCGGAGTGCGACGGACGCTGCGAGCTGCTGTTGCCGAAGACGCTCGGGAAACCACCCTCGCCGAAGCTCGGGAAGTCCCCGGAGAACGGACGGCCGTCGTTGCGAAGCGACGCGAAGCGCCTGGACTTGAGCTCCTTGTTGGCGCGGATGACTCCCAGGACGAGCATCAGGACCGCGATGGCCCAGAAGCCGATGAAGGCCAGTACACCCACCTTCCAGTTGACGGTGATCCAGATCACGATGCTGATCATGGCGCCAGTCCAGAAGACCACTGTGGCCTTGAGGTTGGACTTGAAGGCGGTGCCGAAGGGAGTGGCCAGCAAAATGCCGAACAGTCCCGCGAACAGTGCAACCAACGGATTGCGTTCCCCGGTGCTTCCTGTGTTACCCATCATGAACCCCTTTCAGGGATCCACGCAATACGACCGTAACGGCAGTATCACTTCTAGAGGGAGGCTCTAGCATCCTGTCTCAGGTTGAGATAACCAAATTATACTATATTTCTTTCATAATGCAACTTAAAGACCCTAAGAGCTGACAGCGTAATCGCTCTTAGACATGGGGTATCTAGTAGCCACTGAAGAAATCGGTCTTTATACGCTTGGCGTGTGCTTGTTTGAACGTTTGTTTGAGGCCGTTCACCATTCCCGGAGGCCCTGATATATATACGATTCGCTCTTGGATGTCTGGCACATACTCGCGGATAACACTGATATCGAGCTGCGGAAGTTCGACATATTGCCAGCCTGGTATACGCTGCTTGATGTTACCGCTCACGACAACAATCTGGGCACCACTCTGCTGCAGTACATCGGCATATGCGATTTCGTCAGTTGTAGCCACGGCATATATAAGTATCACGTCGCGCTGTTCCTGATTTTGGACAAGGCTGCGAAGTTGGCTGACGTATGGAGTTACGCCGATACCGCCGGCAACGAGCAACACCTTCTGCTTTTTATCGCGAGGAAGTGTGAAGTCGCCGCTAATGGTGGTAGCACGAACACTATCTCCAGGTTGAAGCTGATTCAGCACGCGCTTGAAGGTACTGCTCGGTTCAGGAATCTTAACCGCAACTTCAACCTGATCTGCCCCAGGCACAGTCACAATGCTGAACATGCGTCGCACACCCCTGCTGTCGGCATGCTTATGCGGCAAAGAAAGTTCAATGTATTGCCCTGGCGCAAAATGCATGACCCCAGGTGTCTTAAGGACAAATGACTTTGTGCTTGGAGTCACGTTGGTAACAGATGAGACGGTAAGTGACAGGCCGCGACGAGGTGCCGCCAAAAACGCAAGTATATTGCCGATTACCAAGGCAATTTCTGGCGCCATAGTAATCGAACCGACATGAACAGGTGTAGTAAAGATGATGGCCACCAGGACCGCCAAACTCAACTGCTGCCACTTGCGCGGCGGCAACGTCAGTGGCTCGCTCAACATAAAACCGGCAAAAAAGAACAATGGCCAAGAAGTAAGGGCTGCCCCAAGCATATAGCTAAGCGCCTCTCCCTGCCCGACTCCGTGCAGAACAGCTAAAACATAGGCTACTGCCACGAAGAGAACGCCCATCGTAATGCGGCGGGTTTTGTATAGAATCAGCAAACTTCCCGCGATTGTCACCGGCAGCAAAGCTGGCGTGGCAACCCACCACGAAGCGTATGTAACGCCAACCAGCCCAATGATAACCGCAGCAACTGCCGTTGGGTTAAAAATATGGCGCTTACGGAAAGTCAGGACGTACTTAGATGCCTGGGAAAAGACTGCCACCAACGCAAGAACTACAAGTTGCGGGATTTCAGCCGTCGGACTAAAAATAAAGAAGAGCAGCAAGGCGCTGATGAGCGCTGATTCACCCTGGGGTTTGACGCCGTACAGCCACCCGAAAATTCGATTCGACCCCCACGTGGCCGCCACCAGGACACTGGCACTTAAGGCCATTGCAAGCGGCGTAAAATTGAGCTGCCCTACGCCCGCGAGGAGCAATCCAAATCCATACAAGCCACACAAAACATACAGCGCCAAGCGGTACATGGTAATTTTTCCGGTCAACTGCTCAAGCCAGTAAGTCATCATACAAAAAGTTCCCCGCTAAAATTAGTGCTGTACTGTAGAGCATTATCGGCCATTAATCGTACATATGTAAACTCGAAATCCTGTAAATGCGCTGGATCGGTGAAGAATAAAGCGGTAGCTAATCCGTCGGCTACAAAAGCCGTATCGGCCACCACCCAGGTAGCCTGCACGCCATCTACGGGCTTGCTTGTGTGTGGGTCGATGATGTGGTGCAGTCCATCGCCCCACGTTCGACGGTTCGGTGCTGATCCGCATAAGCTTTGACCCTGCACGTTTGCAACGCCGATTACTCGGCTTGTATCGTGCGGATTTTCTAATCCG
>Ga0075362_10000561_pt1 | contig 10840 bp, 9 predicted proteins | sample EndMetdeltDD1762_FD_71397 | JGI IMG/M metagenome (GOLD analysis project Ga0075362, IMG submission 71397) | Populus endosphere microbial communities from Tennessee, USA - Endosphere MetaG P. deltoides DD176-2 | ecosystem: Host-associated > Plants > Roots > Endosphere | place: USA: Tennessee...
GCGCCGTTGTCCTGCTGCCATTTGGCATTGAGCTGATCGGCGACGTTGTCCGTCGGATCGGCTTTGGCCGTTGGTGGTTTCAGTTTCGACTTGGCGGGCGCCTTGACCTGGGCCGCCGCGGGGGAAGGAACGCCTGCCGTCCCGAACAACGCCAGGGCGGCCAGCACGAGGATCAGTCGGGGGCTGCGCCCCGTTCCCAACGCCATGAACTCGTCTCCCCCGAAAACACTGCCAAACGCCAAGCGGCCTAGGCTATTGTGGCGAAGATGGGCCTGTTGGTCCAACAAATGTTGCAATTTTGCCACAGTAATTTCAGGCGGCAACACATTGATTTATTTGACTTTTCCGCCTGACTGCCCGAGTCGGTCGATCGCTCGGCCGTTGTTGCTGGTCCTGGCCGCGGCGTGCGCCCTGGCACTGACGGCCTGCGGCGGAGCTGAGTCCTACCAGACAGCGGCGATGGAAGCCTCCGACGGCGGCAACCAGAAAGCGGCAACGAGCCTCGCCAAGAAGGAGGTCGCCCGATACGCCGACCAATGCTCCATGACCGCAAAGCTCCACTGCGGGACGCTTGCCTTGGCCTACGGCACGCTGGCCGGCTATCAGATCATGGACGGCGACAGAACGGCCGGAGAAGAAAGTTTCGTAAGTGCCAAAGGGGCGCTCAGCCTGACGGATCCTGCCTACAGGGCGAGTGCCACCGCCATGGTCTATCGCGACGTCTCCGAAGCCTTCTGGAAAATAGGCGACCGGGGCCGTGCCATCGCCATCTTCAAGGAAGGCAGTGCGGCGGGCGCGGACCAGTACCTCTACATGACCTCCGCCGCCAAATACGCCGATCAGCAACACCCGGACAAGCGACCGCCTGAAAGGCAACCGCCCGATCAACAGCCGGCAGATCAACAACCGGCTGTCCAACAACCGGACAGGGGACCGACGACGGCGGGAGAAAGTCCAACCTCCGCACCAGAGCCCCCGCAACCGTCGCCGCTGGCCGCCCCAGGGCCGGGCGCGCAAGGCACGACCCGAGCTGCAGGCATGGGAACCGGCAGGGCCCCCGTTCCGCTGACGCGATAGCCGGGGATCAGTCCTCCGCGAAGCCGACGTAGCGCACGAACGCGTCGGCCGGCTGCCGCTCGGACCGGACCGCATTCGCCGGGAAGGCCTCGTCGGGATAGCCCATCGCAATGCAGGTCATGATCGCTTCGTCGTCGGGAGTCTGCGCGACCTCGCGCACGATGTCGGAGCGGGAGCTGTTCATCGATGACGGCGCGCGCTTGGCATCCTCGATGATCGCGCGGATCACCGCTGGCACTTGAACAGGGAGACACCACCGCCAGCCTTACCTAAGATGCTACGCCACTTGGCTACGGTGGGCGGGGGAGATGGGGATTTGGGGGCTTCTTGACCGGCGAGCGGGTGGTGAGGCGACTGGCAGCGATCCTTGCGGCGGATGTCGCGGGCTACTCGCGCCTCATGGGCCGCGATGAGAACGGTACGCTTTCTCGTCTGAGAGCTCACCGCACCGAACGTCTGGAGCCGACGCTTGCCCGGCACGGTGGCCGCCTGGTCAAGCTGACGGGCGATGGTGCCCTGATAGAGTTTCCCAGCGCCGTCGATGCCCTGGGCGCGGCCATCGAGTTCCAGCAAGCCATGGCCGAGGTCAACCGGGACCAGCCCGAGGAGACGGCCATCGTCTTCCGGATCGGACTGCACCTTGGCGATCTCATTGTCGAAGGTGACGACCTGTACGGCGATGGCGTGAACGTTGCAGCTCGCTTGGAAGCAGAAGCGCCGGTTGGAGGGATCGTGATCTCGCGGACCGTTCATGAAGCGGTCTCGGGTCGGCTGAAGGCCACGTTCGACGATCTTGGCAGCCTCGCCCTCAAGAACATCGAGCGGCCCGTTCAGGCATTCAGCGTGAAATGGCAGGCGATTGACTGGAAGGTCTCTGCTCCGCCGGTCGTTGCGTCCCCGATCGACGCAGTCGCGTTGCCAGCCGACGCTCCGCTGCCGCTGGACGACAAGCCCTCCATTGCCGTGCTGCCGTTCCAGAACATGAGTGGTGACCCGGAGCAGGAGTATTTCACCGACGGCCTGGCGGAAGACATCATCACCGAGCTGTCGCGCTTTCGCGAGTTCGCAATCATCGCCCGGAATTCGACGTTCTTCTACAAGGGCAAGCCGATCGACGTGGCGCAGGTCGCCCGCGATCTCCGGGTGCGCTACGTGCTCGAAGGCAGCGTGCGCAGGGCGGGCAGCCGCGTCCGCGTGACGGCCCAGCTGATCGACGCGGCGACCAACGACCATCTCTGGGCCGAGCGCTACGATCGGGAATATGCCGACATCTTCGACCTGCAGGAGGAGATCACTCGAACCGTGGTGGCGAGCATCGCCCCGCAGATCGACCTCGCCGAGCGTGCACGCTCGCGGCACGACACCACCGGCAGCCACGCGCGGCTGCTCGGCTGGCGTGCCGCAGCCAACTTGGCGGATGCGATCAAAACCGGCGAAGTAGCGCTGATGCCGCCGGCGATCGACGCCTGCGAGGAGGCGATCGCCGTCGATCCTGCTGCGCTCGCAGCCCACAATACGCTGGTTTGGGCACACTGGTTTTGCCATCTCTACCGCTGGGGCGACCAACCCGAAGGCGCGCTCGACAGGGCTTGGGCGGTGGTCGAGCGCATGACGGCGATCGCCTCCCAGGATGAGCGGACGCTGACGATGCGCGGCTTGATCCGTGTCACTCGTGGCGAATATGACGGTGGTCTCGCCGACCTGCGAAGGGCCCACGAGGTCAATCCCAACTACGCCATTGCCATCTTCACGCTGGCCTTTGCCGAGGCGACCGCAGGCCTGGCCCAGGAGGCGAAAGCGCACGCGCAGCTCGCGCTGCGTCTCAGCCCGCGGGACACCAACATCGGGCTCGCACACCTCGCGCTGGCGATGGCTCACTTCACGCTGCGCGACTATGCCGAAGCCGTGCGCTGGTGCGAATCCGCGATCCAGGTATCGCACCGGGCACCGATCCGCCGTGCCTTGATGATCGCCTGCAGCGCCCGGGCCGGCGACATGGCGCGCGCCCGCGCGGAGATCGCTGCGCTCGACGGCTTCGCGCCGGATTTCGTCGGCAGCATGTTTCGCAGCGAGAATCCGGTGTTCGCCCGCCGCGAAGACATGCAGCATTTGCTCGATGGGCTGCGGCTCGCTGGACTGAGCGGATAAGCCCCCTTCATCGTCGTCGATCCCCGTGCCGCTGAACAGCAGACGCTCGCGTTGCCCTGCCTGTCCGATCGCTCTATGAGGGGATTGTGATGTCGACCTGCTCTCGCGCCTGTACCGTTGCTTTGGTCCTGGCTTTCGCCCTCGCGGGGGCGACGGGGCAGACGGCATTTGGACAGCCGGAGCACGTTGCGCCGCCGGAAGGTCGTGCCGCGGGGGCAGACAAGTACCTGTACATGTCCTCCGCCGCCCGGTTTTCTGATCGGCAACCACCTGATCAGCAACCGGACTCACGCTAGAGCAAAGCGAATCGGCGCACCATGAACGCGCGTCCCTCCGGCCGGCCGCCCACGCCCTGGGGTGGCCTGGCTCTGTCCGTCGCCACAGTCGTCTTCTGTGTGTTCGCGGGCGAGGTTGTCTCGCGCCTCAGCGATCCCGGCGCATCGCTGTGGCACTGGCCCTCCTACGCAGTCGAGGGGTCGAAGCCCGCGCCGGGGGAGGCGCAGTTCGCCTACGATCCCACGTTGGGTTGGACTCCGATCCCCGGTTCCTCGGGAACGATGCTTGGCAAGCCCATCTCCTTCACCGAGCAGGGCACGCGCGCACAGAATCGCGATCGGCCGCCGGCGACTGGTCCGCTGATTATCGCGTTCGGCGACTCCATGACCGAGGGATATGCCGTCGGAAGCGACGAGACCTGGCCGGCCAATCTCGAGCGCATCACCGGCCGCCCCGTGCTCAATGCCGGCGTGCGCGGCTATGGCCTCGACCAGATCGTGCTGCGGGCGGAGCGCATGATCCCTGAAATCAGGCCCTCGACGGTCGTTCTGGCCTTCATAGCCGACGACATCTCGCGCACCGCGCTGTCGGTCCGGGATGCCACGGGCAAACCCTATTTCGTCCCCGAAGGCGAGGGCCTGGCGCTGCACAACGTGCCGGTGCAGGGGACCGGCCGTTCGCCGCTGATGAGGACGGCTCGGCACATTCTCGGCTACTCGCACCTGTTCGACCGGATCGTGAACGGCTTGGGGTTTCAGCAATTCTGGTATGGCCGCGAGGTCGGCACGGGTGTCGATCCCTTCGTTGTGTCGTGCCGCTTGATGGACCGATTCGCAGGCCTGGTGAAGCGCGCGGGCGCCAATGCCCTGGTGGTGGCCCTGCCCGAGCAAGCGGTGTTCTTCGATGCCAAGGGCGCCGCCGGGCAACACGAGGCATTGACGAAAGTGCTCGGCTGCGCGGCCAAGGCGGGACTGCCCACGCTCGACACCCTGGCGGCCTTCGAGAAGGAGAATGTCGGCCGCGACATCGATACCTACTATACGATGATGCACTTCACCGACCGCGGCGCCGCCGTCGCCGCGCGCGCGATTGCCGCGGCGCTCGCCACCAGCAAGGAATGAAGGTCAATGAAGGATGGCTCGGTGCACGCAGTCCGTCTTCAAAGGATGCAAGCACTGCCGGCACCGAAAAAAGCTCCGACAAAATGCGCCCTACTTCTGGAGGAATGCTTTGATCTGCTGCCAGGCCATGTGATCGGCGGTAGCGCTGTAGCCGACCGTACCGAATGCATACTGCGTCTTTTCCGGAAGACCGCGTTGGTCAAAGCCATGAAGCGCGTCAGGGTAGGTTACAACTTCGAGCATACCCGCTGGCAGCAGAGCAGATACCTTCTGGCAGGCTGCGGGAGGCGCTACGGTGTCTTTGCCGGCGAGTAACATCAGCATGGGCACGTACGCCGGCGCCTTCGCGGCGATGGGGCACAACGGATAGATCAGCACACCCTTTGAGAAGACCGGCCTGTCTGTGGACATCGTCGAGAGCGCATCCAGGATCACACCGCCTCCGTAGGACCAGCCGACCGCGCTGATGCGGCGCGGATCGACGGCGCTCTGGGTACGAAGCCACGCCGCTGCCGTGAGCAGTTCGGCTGCTGCACGTGCCGGATTCAGTCCTGAAGCACAGTCCTTGACGCCGGCGCGTTTGAGATAGTCGACGAAGACGACGTACCAGCCGTCTCGTCGCAGCTGCTCGGCCTTCTCGTCGAAGGTGTTGATGCCCCCGGCCGCGACAAATCCGGAGCACCCCGAGACGAGCATCACCGCGGGGAAAGGACCCGAGCCCGCCGGTTGAAGCGTGCGATAGGCCGATTGCGCGGCGGCAGTCGTGACTGAAAGGGACGTCGCCAGGGCCGCCGCAGCGCCCCACAACCGCACCGGGCGCACCATCAGCGTTTGCGAGTGATGGTGGAGCGCGACATGTTGTTACCACCGACATACAGCCAGTTGCCCGAGTTGGCGCCAGTCGGCGTCAGTTGGATGTAATGACCTGGGGCGCTCGTAAAAAAGAACTTCACCGAGTCCCCGGCCTTCTCGGCTGGACCGGTAGGCAGGGTTCGCCCGCCGAACACATAATTCACTGTGCCCTTGGCATCGATGGTGAACGTGAAGGCGACACCCGCTTGCGACGTTCCGGTCCATTCGCCGACCATCCATGTGGCGGGATCGATCGGCGCACTTTGCGCCGTCGCCGACCTGGTTGAAGTCATCATGCCGCCAGTGGCGACTGAGAGGGCAAGGAAAAGGGCCCCCAGAACGCTCCAAATTTTCATGTGTCTTTCCCCCGAAAGCGATCTCGCCGTCAGATTGCTGGCGAACACTTCACATATTAGAAAAATATGCGTTTAGCCTGCAAGTATTGGTTGTCTGTGCAAGGAGCGTGGAAACCAGCACTGCTTGAGGATGATCCAGCCCGCTTCCGAGTGCTGCGGGGGATCGCAACCCGTCGGTCTGCATTCGGGCCGATACCGGCTGATCGCAGCCGCATGCCGTCACCATCGCGAACAACGTCGCCGTCATAAAGTGGAGCGCCGGCATCAACGACACCGCGAAGAGGGTGAGTCCCGGCATCTACCGGACCAAGTGGTCCTTTGCCGAGGGCACCTATGACATCGAGATCAATGCCTCGGCCGCGCCGGCGACGGTCTTCGTGACCGACGCAAAGGTGGGCTGCAAATGGACGGGTCAGGCCTCTGCCGCGTCAGGCTAGCCCGACAACATAGATACCGCGCGAGTGATGATGGCGCCAGGATGCTTGGCAAACTGAAGCAGTGCGTTGGCACTGCCAGCACTCAAAAAAGTTGAAAAATAATTGGACAGGATCAGCAGGTTCGTGATAAGAAAAAGCCTACCGTGGCGGATCCGATATCCGCCGCATCCAAGCCCGCCCGGCCCCTGATCGCAGGAGGCGAGGCGGGCTTTTTCCTGTCCAAACGAGGTCCAGAATGTCCAAGCGGAAAGCCGCGGCCCCGGTCGCGCGCCCATGCCCGCGGCCAAGGTGGCCGAATTTGACAGGTCCGCGATTCGGGCCTGCGTTGAAAAGCTGTTCGGCGTTGTTCGGAAAGCCCGGCCCAAGAGATTGGGGCGGTTCGGAAATCCGGCGAAACGCCGACGCCTTTGCGAACACCTGGCCCAACTGAATCGGGACAACTCGTGTTCGGAAAATCGGCCGCCGATGGTCCACGCCGGACGAACAACGCCAGCGCGAAAGTCTGTTCATTCCACCGGTTCGCGGCGTCAGCGGGTCGTTGCTGACGTTCTGGTCGCTGTCCTGCGCGGCGGCGGCGGCCGGCAGCGCAAGCAGCGCCGCGAGCCGCCGACGCACGATCTTTACTGCATGAACCAGCCGTGGCTGACCACGGCCGACTGGCCGCTGTGCACGCAGCTCTTGGCGGCGGCGTAGAAGAGGACCGCGTCGGCCACGTCGTCGGTGGTGGTGAACTGGCCGTCGATCGTGTCCTTCAGCATGACGTTCTTGATCACCTCGGCCTCGGTGATTTTCAGCTCCGCGGCCTGCTCGGGGATCTGCTTTTCCACCAGCGGCGTCCGCACAAAGCCGGGGCAGACCACGTTGGACGAGACGTTGAACTCCGCGCCTTCCTTGGCCAGCACCTTGCTAAGGCCGATCAGCCCGTGCTTGGCGGTGACGTAGGGCGCCTTCAGCTTGGACGCTTCCTTGGAATGGACCGAGCCCATGTAGACCACGCGGCCGTACTTGGCGGCGTACATGTGCTTCAGGCAGGCCTTGGTGGTGAGGAAGGCGCCGTCGAGATGGATCGCCAGCAGCTTCTTCCAGTCGGCGAAGGGGAAGTCGACGATCGGCTTCACGATCTGGATGCCGGCGTTGCTGACCAGGATGTCGATCTTGCCGTACTTGGCGATGGTGTCGGCGACGCCCTTCTCGACCTGGGCCTCGTCGGTCACGTTCATGGCGACGGCGAAGGCATCGCCTCCCTTGGCCTTGATCTCGGCCGCGGTCTTGCCGGCGGCGTCGAGGTTGAGGTCGGCGATCACCGGGATGCCGCCCTCGGCCGCGAGGCGCAGGGCGATTTCCTTGCCGATGCCGCTCGCGGCGCCGGTGACGATGGCAACTCTTCCTGTAAAGCGGGACATGGCGTGATCCTTTTTGCGCGGGTTACTTGGCCAGATAGTCGAACACCACTTCACCAAGACCCAGCGTCAGGTCGGTGACGAAGTGGCTGGCCGACACGACTTCGCGCACCGGCAGGCGGGCGACGTCGCACTGGGCATGGTCGAAGAGTTGCAGGGCGGCCGGGCCGGACCAGGCGCCCTTCACGGTGACGTCCTCGCAATAGTAGCGCACCAGCTCGCAGATGCGCGGCGTGCAGTCGACATGCGGGATGATCTTGATCATGAAGGCGGGCTTGGCCAGGCTTTTCAGCAGCGGCGCCTGGTCGATCTCGCGGTGCTTATAACCCATGGTGGCGTTGACGCAGAGCACCGAGCCGTAGTGCAGCGTGCAGACCAGCGTCTCGCTCTCGTGGGCAATCTTGGGCGTGGCGAGCTTCTTGGGAAAGCCCCAGATCTCGCGGCCGCCGGCGATCGGCGAATTGTCGTCGAGGTACATGGCGTGGACGTAGCCGCCCTCCTGCACCTGGCCGTCCTTGTCCTTGAAGCGGACCGGGATCACCTGGCCGGTCTCGGTGTAGTCGCCGAAGCCGGTCGAGTCGGGCATGCGGATGAACTCGTAGTTTACCGTGTCGCCCACCACCTCGAGCGGCTCCGGCACGACGGCGCGCAGCAGCTCGGGATCGGTGCGGTAGGTGATGATGACGAATTCGCGATTGTAGAATTTGTAGGGCCCGCGCGGATAAGCCGGATTGTTGAGCGGCATCGCGAAGGCGTTCTTGCGGACATCGGCTATTTTCATCGTTTGATTTCCTCACGGCCCTGCCGGGCAAGATCGAATGTGAACACGCCATCGGCGCTTTCGGGACGCTGCAGCACCTCGGGGTGGCGCAGCGTGCGGACCATGTCGTCGTAGCCGGTCTTCCAGTGCTCTTCCATCGTGCGGCGCGAGAACTCGTAGTCCTTCGACGCGCCCTCGTAGTTCTTGGCGTGATAGATCAGGTGGATGATGTTGTAGACCTTGGTGTCGGCCTCCTGCGCCAGCAGCTCGGCCTCCGGCGTCTGGCGCAGCTCGGGCCGCATATTCTCCAGCAGCATGGCGGCGGCGCGGCGCACCGCCTGCAGCTTGCGGAACTGGTCGGTGCCGGCGCGGGTGCGGCTCGAATAGCGGATGTCCTTCTGGCGCACGTCGACTTCGATCATGTCGCGCGGCAGCTCGCCGCTCGCGCTCCACAGGTCGACCTGGAAGGCGAGCGTATCGTGGCGCGGCCGTTCGTCGAGCACCCATTGCAGCGGCGTGTTCGAGACGACGCCGCCGTCCCAGTAGAACTCGCCGTCGACCTCGGTGGCGGGAAAGCCCGGCGGCAGCGAGCCGCTGGCCATGACATGGGCGGCGGCGATCTTGTGCGTCTTGTTGTCGAAGTGGGCGAAGTTGCCGGTCTTGACGTTGGTGGCGCCGACGCAGAAGCGCATCTCGCCCGCATTGATCCGGTCGAAATCCACCAGCTTTTCGAGCAACGCCTTGAGCGGCGCGATATCGTAGAAGCTGAGGTTTCCGGGATTGCCCGCCGGCGTGAAGATCGGCGGCGGAAAGCGCGGCTTGAAGAAGTTGGGCGCCCCCCACAGCATCGTGCCCATGGCGCGCCACTGGTTGATGAGCTGGTGCTGCATGTCGTTCTTGATGTCGAGGCCGGGGAGAAAAGGAATGCCCAGCGGCGGTGCGGTGATGGTCTCCCAGAAGGCGCGCAGCTTCTCGACCCGCCGCTCCGGCGCATTGCCGGCGATCAGCGCCGAGTTGATGGCGCCGATCGAGATGCCGGCCACCCAATCGGGATGGAGATCGGCCTCGGCCAGCGCCTGATAGGCGCCGGCCTGGTAGGAGCCCAGCGCGCCGCCGCCCTGAAGGAGCAGCGCAATGCGCTCGAAATCGGGGCGCGGCCGCGCTCCGTTCGGCCCCGAGCCTTGTGCAGGCGTGGAATTCATGGCGCCTCTCCCTCGCGGCAATATCGCCGCGGCGATGACCTTCTGACCTGCTGCCTACACCACGGCAATGACGATTGTCCGATACCTTGCCAAAACCGGACCATTTGCTGCTCGGAACCGCTCCATTCTCGCCAAACCATTGATTTGATGTGGAAATCAGAGACTTCAGACGATCTGGAGCGCCCGCAGCGTCGGCAGCAGGTCGGCGGCGAAGGCGCGTGCCTCAACGCCGAGATCGGCAGCAGCAGCATCGGAGTCCGCCCCCAGGGCTTTCGCGGCGTCCCGCGCCCAATCATCCGGCTCTGTCCGACCCTGCCGCAGCGCCGACAGGAAGAGCTGCTGGGTTCGTTTGACCCGGATGCCGCCGCCGGTGACCGGACTCGCGAGCTGGTCAACATCGTCGCCGGCATGCACGCTTGCGATCGCGTGAGCATTGAATTTGTCGGTGCGCGGCCGCGCGCGTGCCGTCGCCGCCTCGTCTTGCGCCACCGCAATGTGACCGCAACTCGCGATCAACACCACCGCCTCCACGATCTGCGGCAGGGATAGGTCCTTGTGCCCGAGGGCCTGCTCGATCTCACCCAGGCTTCGCGCCCGGCGATCGGCCACGAGCTCGAGGATCGGATCGTTGGCCGCCATCCCCGGACCGGCCTTGTTCAGGGCCAGGACGCCCCGCAGCTTGAAGGGCAGGTCCGGCCGACCGGTCGTCGCGATCACCCGCGTGCGGCGCAGCGCCTCCGTTCGCTCCGGGTCCGACAGCTTCCGCGCATTCCTGATCCAGTAGTCCCGGCGAAAGGCCTGGTTGAGGATGAAGTCGCGCGCCGTCTGCCGGAAAATCGGATCGCCGATCTCCCCCAGCAGGTTGCGCTTGGCCTCGGTGAGCTTCAGCGCATCGATGTGGTCGGTGAAGTCGGCGGAACAGATGTAATTCACCATCGCCGGTTCCAGCCACTGCGCCATGGTGGCGAAGTGCATCGGAACCCAGTCGCGGTTGAAGAATTCGTGTGCCAGATAGTGTCGATCGCTCTCCCTCAGCACCTTGAAGCGATCGAGCATCAGCGGATTGTCGCGGGCGTACGTGGGATCGATCGCCAGCAATCTGTCGGAGAAGGCGATGGCGTCGTCGATCCGCTCGACGACTCCCCGGCCCCCGGCTGCGCCACGATTGACGTGTTCGGCCAGCAGATGGCGGACCGGCGCGAAGGCCGCCC
>Ga0075362_10000562_pt1 | contig 10810 bp, 11 predicted proteins | sample EndMetdeltDD1762_FD_71397 | JGI IMG/M metagenome (GOLD analysis project Ga0075362, IMG submission 71397) | Populus endosphere microbial communities from Tennessee, USA - Endosphere MetaG P. deltoides DD176-2 | ecosystem: Host-associated > Plants > Roots > Endosphere | place: USA: Tennessee...
GGGTCTGATCACTTGGGTCCAGAATGACCACCCCATTCGTGCCATCCAGAAGAACATTGTCACCCGACTGCAACCGCCCCGATAGATCCTTGAGGCCAACGACGGCCGGGATATTGAGCGATCGTGCTATGATAGCCGTGTGTGAAGTCCGACTCCCCACATCAGTTGCGAACCCCAGGACAAGCTGTCGGTTCAGCATTGCTGTGTCCGAGGGCGCGATGTTGTGGGCAACTACCACCTGAGGGGTGTCGAGCGCTGAAAGGGGTTTCGCTGTTCGTCCCAACAGATTCCGAATTACACGGCGGCTAACATCGTGGATATCGAATGCGCGTTCGCGCAGATACAGATCATCGGTCTCGCTCAAGGTCTTAGCATAGCGATTTGCCACCTGGGCAAAGATGAATTCAACGTTGAACTTGTCCCGTTCAAGCGTTCGCAGCACCTCATCGATCAAGGTTCGATCTTCGACTACTAGCAGATGCGCATCGAAAATACTGGCGTCCTTCGCTCCGATTGCCTCGGCAAGCCGTTGCTGCATTTCCAGAATTTGCGCCCGGGTTGTGATCAGCGCAGACTCAAACCGAACAATCTCAGCTGCAACTTCCGAATCGCTAATGCTCCACTTAGCCGGTTCTTCGTCGTCCGGGTGGTGAATATAGACCGCACCGCGGGCCACCCCCGAAGCCACACCCACTCCGTGAAATCTTACTTCCTGCCGGCTCATTCAGACTCTATTCCTCATCAAACCGTTTCTGAACCAGCAGTTCCAATTCTCGGACGGCTTTGTCGGCATCAGTTCCTTCGGCAGACACAATCAATTTCGTCCCCTGCCCGGCCGCGAGCATCATCAGGCCCATAATGCTCTTCCCGTTCACCTGTTCGCCATCTTTCTCCACCCAAATATCTGCACTATGCCTGTTGGCAACGCGAACGAACATGGCAGCCGGCCTTGCATGCAAACCTAGCCTATTTAAAATCGTTACTTCCTTCAAAATTTTCCGGGAAGCAGATCGCCGACTCAACAAACCCATTACATCTCCTTTTTCGTTTGCATTAGATCCAACAGGCGCTGGTTAAATTCCACAGCGCTATTTTGACCTAGGCTTTTTAGCTTCTGATCAAGTGCTGCCACCTCAACCAACCGACTCAAATCGCGACCGGTCCGAACAGGGATGGTGATGTGCGGAACTTTGATCCCTAGAACCTCGTAAAATTCTTGTTCAAGTCCAATCCTATCAACCTCTTCGAGCTCTTGCCAGTCCCGGAGCGTAACAATGAGATCAAGCCGCTTCTCAATCCGGATGCTCCCAACCCCAAAAATCGAAGCAACATTGATGATTCCCAAACCGCGGACTTCCATATGATATCGCGTTAGGTCCGATGCTGTGGCGATCAGCTCACGCCCATCCAGTAAGCGAAACCGGGTCACATCATCGCTCACGAGGCTGTAACCACGTTCGATCAAACCGAGTACACATTCACTTTTCCCGATCCCACTCGATCCTCGGACTAGCACACCAATACCCACCACATCGACCATACTACCGGGCTCAGTGGTTGTCGGCGCAAAATCCATTTCCAATCCGATTGTTGCAGCGTTGATAAACCGCATGGTTACCGCACGGGTACGAAAAATGGCAATCTCAAGTTGAGCCGCTGCATCGATCAAAGCTTTGGGCACAGGCAAACCGCGAGAGACAACGATACAAGGGATTTGCTCTCGGCAGAGGCGGAGACAACGACTTTTTTGCGTCGATAAATCCAATTTTTTTAGATAGCTAACTTCAGCATTTCCAAATACTTGAATACGTTTAAATGCAAAATATGTAAAAAATCCAGAGAGTGCTAATCCAGGTCGGTTGATCGTAGGTTCACGGATCTTGCGATCAAATCCAAGCGCCGGGCCAACCAACTTCAACTGAAGCTCCTCATTGTGTCGCGTGTAAAACTCACCGACCTTCATGAAGGATACTTTCCTTACTTTCATTCGTACTCAGCCTGCTCAGTGATCTCGGTTTTCTCGAATTGCGCCATCGGTTTTCCGTGCTTGATCAACTTCCCTTCAGGCGACATCGATCACTAATTTCATCTTGTAGAAATTCGCAGGTGAACACATTCAAAACTCCTATTTCTTAACAGAAAAAGTACCCAGCCTTCCTGTCTCTTGGAGTTCAGGATATATCTGGGCGTTCAATTTACATGATTCTCTTAATTAAAAGTCGGCTCGATCAATCCAAAATCCCCGCCCTTGCGGCGATAGACAACGTTGACTTTCTCGGTTTTAGCATTCAAAAAAACCAGGAACTGCTTCGTCGACACCTCCAGTTGGAGGAGGGCCTCGTCGATGAACATTGGCTTCACTGAATATTGCTCGCTATGTACGACATTTGGTTCGGCGTTAGCGCTCCCTGCATCCAGATCAGAATTGATCCCGTTCGCTTGCTGCGGAGCCCGATCAATCTGATCCAACCACTTCCAGCGGAGGACCTTTTCTTCCACATGATGAATGGCATGCTTCCGAGGACGATGATACCGCATCAGTCGAGTTTTGTATTTCCTCATCTGGCGGGCAACCTTATCGACCACCTGATCAATTGAAGTATACATATCATCACTCTTAGAGCTCGCTTCGAGCGTAATATGATTGTTACAGTGCAAAACCACTTCCGCCGTGTGACGGTATTTTTGAACGTCCAGAATAACTTGGATCTCAATGATCTTTGGGTAATCAAGGTGAAGGCCAGCTAACTTGTGCCGGCAATATTCCTTCAATGCATCGGTTACACTGACATGCCTTCCTGTCACTTGAATCGGTAGATTCACATTTTGTATCTGCATAGTTTTCGGCACTTCCTATTTTTGATGCGTATTGCTCGATTCAGCCGCGGATCGACAACCATAAGCTGATTCTCGGCCTGTAGACTTCGATCCCACCGAATCCAGAGGCTCTCTGGGCGGGGCAATGGAAGGTGGAAATAAGTACATGGGTTCTAGGGTTACATTCGAAAGCGCTCACCAAGGTAAAGTTGCCGACTAATCGGGTCATCAATCAGGAACTCTTGGGTGCCCTGGCTTTCGACTCTTCCATCGAAAATGAGATAGGCGCGGTCAACGATTTCCAACGTCTCGCGAACGTTGTGATCTGTAATCAAAATCGCCAGTCCCGATTTTTTCAGATTCGAAATATGTTGCTGGATTTCGGAGACAGCAATAGGATCAACCCCACTGAACGGCTCATCGAGCAGAATCAACTTTGGGCTTGTCACGAGGGAACGTGCGATCGTGAGACGACGCTTTTCACCACCGCTTAATGTGATCGCTTGGTTCTTCGCCAGGTTTTCAATTCCGAATTGTTTCAACAACTCGTAGCAACGGTGTCGGCGTTCTTTGCGTGAGATCGGGAGTGTCTCCATAATCGCCATGACGTTCTGTTCGACCGTCAGCTTGCGGAAGATCGATTCTTCCTGAGGCAGGTAACCCATCCCCATCCTCGCTCGCCGATGCATCGCAAATCTGGTCACGTCACGATCCTGAAAAAAGACCCGACCCTCATTCGGTCGCACTAAACCAACTATAAGATAGAAAGTCGTCGTCTTACCAGCACCATTTGGCCCCAATATTCCGACCACCTCACCCCTATTGACATGAATATCGATCCCGTTAACAACGGAACGACCTCCGTAGATCTTGATCAGTTTTTCCGTCCACAGAATCGCACGATCGGTGTTCTTCGTCATACCCGAGGCTGGAGAAACATTGTATAAATCAAGAGGGACCATCCAAACTCTGTTTGTTGGGTTGGGATTTATCCTGAATAATTGTGCGCGTGCTGCCAAATGTTTGCAGCCGACCATCGTTATAAATGACCATTTTTACCCCTGGTTTGGTGGCAATGTGTGTATTCACACCCTGGGTTACCTGGGGCCAACCGGTGAGAGTGATCGTCCCATCTTTTGCAACGTAAACCGCTTTCTCCGATTTTATGGTCGATCGAACTGGCTGCTGAGCTTGGGCGGTTGGCGCTCCGGAAGTCGCCACCGGTGGAAGCGCGGATGTTATGGCATGACCTTCAACCGGAGAGGTTACCGTCTTAGGCTGATTGATATGGACAATAACCACGTTGCCTTCGGCGTCTACCTGCTTTAGGCCACCACCCTCATCCTCTCTATTCAAATAGGTGGTAAGCCTATCAGAGGTCATCGTGAATTGTGGATCAACGACTTTCACGCTCCCGAAAAATACAGCTGTCTTGCCACGGGAATCAAACTGGGCATGGTCCTTGGCTGTGATCTCGGTCGGACCCTTTGGTCGATCGCTGCCATCTTCGCCAAACAAACTTGTCACCTTATCTTGCTTGTCACCTGGGGACGGGAACGCCTTCGGATCTACATTCTTTGTCTTTTCATTCGTAGATTTTGAACCTTTTACGTTCCTGGACAAAGTGGCCGCTGGCGTCGAAGCTTGTTGCGCTCTGCTTTGCGAAACTCCACATACCACCAAAATACTAAACAAAATGGCTAACTTCTTCACTTACTTATTGTTGTCGACCGCTAATCTGTGACTTCGTTCGAAATTCCTGTCGATTATAGACCAGCATCCGGACATTACCCTTCATTATTCCTTGGTTTGTATCGCGGTTAAATTCCATGCTGTCTCCAGTCAACACAAAGTCGGACCGAGTCACGAGAACCGGTTCATCACTGGTGATAATGTTGGTATCAGTATTCAGGTTTGCTGTTTTTAACTCTATTTTAAAATCGGGCTTGGCTGTCTCTTCATCGAAAGTCTGGATCGACACGCTGCGCATCTGGATATTGTTGTTATCTAACCGCGTCGCGGACTCCGTATCCAATTGGAGTTGCATTCGGCCTTCTGCGTTTCGTACCGGAACACGTAACCCTTTCACCTCATGCCCAATCGGGACCGGAAGCTCAATCTTCCGTTTCTGCCCGGGATCGCCGGCCAAAAGATTTACCATGATGCCTCCCAGAAAGGAGATCATGGCAACAATCCTAACGAACAAGTTCATGAATTTGTTTAAGCTTTGACAGGAGATTCGGCAAATCCCGCAACGGCATCTGGCTTGGTCCATCTGAGAGCGCTTGAGCCGGATCATAATGGGTTTCGATAAAAATACCATCGCAACCTGCAGCAGCAGCCGCACGTGCCAGAACTGGCGCCAGCACTCCATCACCTCCCGACCGATCACCAACACCACTCGGCCGTTGGACCGAGTGGGTCGCATCAAAAATTACAGGAAATCCAAGTTCACGAATCCAGTAGAGTGATCGCATATCTGCGACGAGATTATTGTACCCGAAACTCGCACCGCGCTCGGTAAAGATAAAGCGTGAGCATCCGAACACCTTAAGTTTTTCGGCGATATTACAGAGATCCCAGGGAGCCAAAAATTGTCCCTTCTTGATGTTGATCACCCTGCCAGTCCCGGCAGCTGCTTGGAGGATATCGGTCTGCCGACAGAGAAATGCCGGGATCTGGAGCAGATCGATAAACTCACCCGCCGTTTCCGCCTCTTGGGTCGAATGGACATCAGTCGTCACGGGCACACCAAGGTCGTCACCGATTTGACGTAGTAATCGGACTCCCTCTCCCAATCCAATCCCACGGTAGGATTTAACAGAAGTCCGGTTGGCTTTGTCATAGGAGGCCTTGAAAATCCAAGAGACTTCGACACTATCACAAATTTTTTTCAGATCGGCGGCGATTGCTGTCACGAATTCCGGTGATTCGATCACGCACGGTCCTAGCACGTAGAACGGACGTCCGCTTCCAATTGAGACACCGGACAAATCAAAGCTTCTCACGATTCAAAAAATCGACTACAGTAAAGAAAATAGAGCAATTGCTGAATACGCTGTTCAACTCCGATCAGGAACCGTAGTTCTTGACGAATTTTTTCTTCTTATCGGCCTCACCCTCCTCCGCTGAGGCACCTTCTTTAGCTGAAGGCTTCAGAGAATCGGCGGAGCTTGGCGTCCCCTGATTAGGAGATCGGCCACGGGCTGCCTCAACATAACTAATCTGTAGGCTTGAAATCGTGCTGCCTAGAATTCTCGACTCATCGGAATTGAGGTTTCCCTTGGTCTTTTCCTGGATCATCACGAGTTGATTAATCAAGAGTTGCGCCATTTCGAGGTTGACTTCCGATTTCCCGGTTTGAGGATTCGGGATCTGCCCCAGCATGAAAGCGGCGTTCCGAGCTTGCATCAGCACAAATTCAATGAATCGCTGAGTAACTTCACCCGAAGATACAACTGTGTTTTGATACTCTGCCATAGAATGATCTCCTGTCTCCTTCAAGGAGTAACAATGACTGTTATCGCTGGTTTATCCATCAAATATTTCCTTACAACACTATTCACAGTTTCCAGCGTCAATCCTTCAATTTGTCGCTGCCGTTCACGGATGTGATCGAACCCGAGACCATATAGTTCGTTGAGCGCAGCCCCATGGGCGTATGCTTCCAGATTTTGCATCTGGAAAGCGAGCTGCGCGAGCATACGCGTCTTGGCACGACCAAATTCTTCATATCTCAACCCATGCTGAGCAAACTGGTTTAATTCCGACCGGATGATTTCGACAACCTTCTGTACCTTACCTAGAGCGACGGCAGCTTGTACCGCGTAAATTCCCGGAACCAGTCCTACAAAAAACGAGCTGCCGACTGAATAAGCCAATCCGAGTTCCTCACGAATCTTAATGAAGAACCGCGAGCTCGAATCACTCGTGGCCTCATCGAATAATTCCAAACTTTCCCGATCTGGATCTGCCAGAGAACAGGCGAGAAAACCGACATGGACAATTGCCTGGTGCTTCCCTTCATGCACAACAATCGATTGCTCCTCAAATGCCTTTAATCCAGGCAGTTCGCGTACCGTATATGGTAACGCTGGTTGCAGTTCTTCCAGAGCAGGCTCGGCCAGCTCCAAAATCTGATTTCGATCAAAATCTCCGCATATCGCCAAAACCGCTTCCGACTGGACAAAGCACTCGTCATGCCTTCGCTGCAAATCCTTCAGCGGCAGGATCCGCACAACCTCTTCGGTACCATTCGGATTCATGCCGTACGGATGACCCTTATAGATCGCACTACGAAGTAAATTTCGCGCGATGATCTGCGGTTGCACCTTCTCGGATTGGAGCGCCGCAATCTGGCTCTCCCTTTCACACCAGGTTGCTTCCTCCGGAAAAACTGGGTTCCGTATGACGTCCAACATCAAGTTGATTGCCTCGGCAAAATCGACCGATAACGAACTGGCAGACATCCTAACCGAATTGTAGCCAGACTCGGCAAATAAGGTACCGCCCATCTCTTCGATCGTTCCCGCAATCTGCTCCGCCGAACGAGATCTTGTCCCTTTTAACATCGCTCGTGCCAGCAACCGATGAATACCGTTATTTTCCGGCGTTTCAGCAATGCATCCTCCACGGAAAACCATCGAGGTATAGATCATCGGCAGTCGATGATCCGGGATCAATATAACCTGTTGTCCGTGACTCAAAACACAGAGCTCACTCTCTTTTTGGACCGTTTTTTTCGGAAAACTGCTTCGCCCCCGCCGGCTTTCAGACCGAAGCATCGTCACCGTGAGATTCGAGTCTGTAAGATAGCAAGCTGCAACACGCTCCAAGTCTGAGACCGTGACATCCTGGATCAGTTCGAGATACTTGCGACTGAAGTCTAGATTCCGGGCATAATACCAATTCAAGCCTAGATCGGATGCCAGCCCTTTCACCGTTTGTAACTGCTCAATCGCGTTCACGGTGATCATCCGTTTAGCTTTCTTTAACTCATCATCTGTGAACCGGACTTTCCGCCAGCCGTTGATGCACTCAACGACACGGTCCGGAGTAGAATCAACATGCATCTGGGAACAGGTACCGGAAGCTGTCAGCAGCCCAGGAAACCCGAACGTATACGTATACGCACCGATGCCATAGACAGCCCCTTGCCGTTCGCGGAGCTCCTGGTTCAACCTGGAACTGACTCCGCCCCCAAGAATCACACCCAATGCGTCCAAAGGAGCCATATCGCGGTGTGAAATAGCTGGGATATGCCATCCTAGCGAAAAATAGGCTAGTTCCGCTGAAAATGTTTGCATTTCCTCCCGGCGTCCGAGCTGTGGCGGTTCCTCAGGAACGAACACCGGTTCAAGTGCAGATTGTCTTCCAACGTTCCATAGCTCCTCAACTTCGGCGCGAATTTGATCAGGATCGATATCGCCAACAACCACCAGAAAAAGGTTATTCGGCACATACCGACGATGGTAATATTCAAGAACATCCCGATGAGTGAGTTGATCAAAAACATCTCGGAGCCCGATCACCGGATATCGGCATGGGTGCACCTGGTACGCCTTCGCAAAGGTCAGGTGACTCAAGATGCGATCGGGATCATCGAGACCCATGGCAAACTCCTGGCGGATCACATCCATTTCTCGATTCAGAGTTTCGGAATCCAGCAGAGACCGGAAAGTCATGTCCGCGAGGAGATCGATTGATTGATGAACCGCATACGCAGGGCAATCAATCCAGAAAACTGTTCGATCAAACGAAGTGTAAGCGTTCAGGTATCCACCTGCACCATGAATTTCCTCACTGATCTGTTTCGAAGTCCGGCGCTCACTTCCATTGAACAAGGCATGCTCCAGGAGGTGGGTGAGTCCCCCACCCAACCATTTTCCTTCATGGATGCTGCCGGTTTGACACCACGCCTGGACACTGGCGACCTTAACCCCAGGCTGTTCCGCCATAATCAATGTTATCCCATTCGATAACTCGAATTGGGATGGATGAATCTCCGGAAACTTCATGGAATTCGCTTTAGCTTTCACGAATTCGCGGGCTTAGACTGGCCGGGTTGAAATGGCGCCACAAATGCTGCATGGAAATCGAGAGCCTGATGAAAGTCTTCCAACGAGTCGGACTCAGTTTTCCCAAACACACCGGCCGTAATCAAATCAAACACCATCCGACCCACGTCTTCAGAGTCTTTGACACCCCAGTATTCTAGCACTGTCATTACCATTGGCCCAAATTCTTTCAGCGCCAGTTGACGAAAGCCATCTAATAACTCCGCAGCGTCCACGTGTGAACTCGCTTCTGTCTTTCCACGCTCCTTTTGTTTGATGGTCAGTTCCAGAGCCTCTTTCAAGAAAATGTAAGCTTCCTTGCTGAACCGCGGCTCGCGCTCGATGATTTCCTCAACGACTTCGTGAAACGATTTCTGCATGTTCTTAATTTGATTCCGCATGAACCGGCTGAGTAAGGTTATGCCGAACGTGTTTGACCAGCGCGCCTACAAGGAGCGCTAGACTAAGCCCTGCCACAAGCAGTTGTTCATTCCGAGTCAACCGAAACATCCAGCAATTATAAACCGATTCCCCAAATTGTCACCTGCGCTGATTGGGAAAACGGCAGCGGATTCAACGTTCACATTCCCTACCCAGAGTAGATCGCAAAGAGAGAAGCCGAACATCGTGGAGCAGTCATTGGGCAACCCTGTGGCTGCAAGGCTGCAGCGAGCAATGTTTAACAGTGATGATGGATCAGGTTTCTTGGAGGATAGAATTCTACCCCATCCACCAATATAATATCAACAACTAAAAGCAGTCATGAATTAGGGATCTCTAATATTTCAGACATTTTTGCGAGGCAAGTTGTGTAAAGATTCCAGTTGAGGAACAATCGCTCAAAGAATACGCCAGTTACTGCGTAGCAATGACTGGCTATGGGGAAAGATGGGCTGTCAACACTTGCTACGAGAGCAAAAACTTAATCTTGATAATTCGCTTATCAAAAACGCCTTATAAAATTTCCCATATCCAGATATCGCATCCTGATGTCAATATAGGTGAAGTGAATCGTCGCATTCGGTTCGCTATTCGTTGGCATCACGATTATAGCCGCGGCTAGAAGATTATGCGCCGGATGCTTCGTTGGCTAATGCAAGCGACTTTCAAATTGAACAAACTGCTAGGGCTATTGAATTTTACCATCGGTTTAAAAACAAAAATCAGGATGTCTCAGACATGTACTCCCATGTAGAAGGTTGAGCTATAAAGCATGGCCTTGCTTCGTCCAACTTTAAAGGAGTGACCAATACCTTTAGCGCAATTTCCAAGCAATTAGATATCGACGAAAAACAAGTATCGACGGAGACAAATAACACCAAACAACTTCTATAATAAGCAATGAGTTGATACCCAAAACGGTCTTCCGAAGACAAAACGCACTCCATTAATTCTGCTGCTCTCATCATTCGTTTTTGTCACAACAGCTGGCAATCTAACCGCAACAAAGGATGCTGAAGATGCTGATCATGATCATATCGAAGAAGAAGTCAAAGCACGTGTCCGTCGGATTCGTTGTGGCAGATGCCGTATTTCCAATCGAGCCTTCAACGGAAACAGCCCTTTGGAAATCGCTCGAAGGCAAAGAAATCAGTATCGCCGGTATGGTTAGTCTTCATGAAGGAAGCCGTAGATCAAAGCTGACAATTAAATTATCCCTAAAACAAGGAATTTTAAAAGCTTCCAACAAAATAAATCGTCATGGTTGTGCATTTGGAGCCATCAATATGAGCAAGAATGAACTGCCCAATGTAGCTAAGTTCGTTTGTGGCTTAAAAAAGGTTCATGATAAACATGGTAACCGGTCATTGCTGAGACACTAGAGCAGATTCCATTTAGTTAACAGTTATAACCAGCCGCTTTGAAGAAATGGTGACATTCATCTGGAGTAAAAGCTCTGAGACTATTTCCAACAGTTTTCCATAGAGAGCGCACAG
>Ga0075362_10000566_pt1 | contig 10781 bp, 10 predicted proteins | sample EndMetdeltDD1762_FD_71397 | JGI IMG/M metagenome (GOLD analysis project Ga0075362, IMG submission 71397) | Populus endosphere microbial communities from Tennessee, USA - Endosphere MetaG P. deltoides DD176-2 | ecosystem: Host-associated > Plants > Roots > Endosphere | place: USA: Tennessee...
GGAATGATCACCTCGTCGCCGGGGTTCACGCTCGCCATCAGCGCGTCGTACATGATCTGCTTGCTGCCGTTGGAGACCATGATCTCCTCGAGCGCGTAGTCGAGGTTGTTGTCGCGCTTGAACTTGGCGCGAATCGCCTCCTTGAGCGGCTTCACGCCGTCCTGTGGCGGATACTTTGTGTCGCCGGCAAGGGCTGCCTTATAGGCCGCCTCGATAGCGTGGCGCGGCGTCGGGAAGTCGGGTTCACCCGACGACAGGCCCACGATCTTCACGCCCTGGGCGCGCAGCTCGCGCACCTTGCGGGTCATCGCGGCGGACGCCGACACTTTGACGTTCTTGAGACGCTCGGCAACTTCGAACATGAACCCCAAATCCTTCCTTCATCCCTTGGCGCGGATCGTGAGCGCGATGCCGCCCAGAACCGCTGCCGACGCCACCAGCAGCCGTGCCGTCACCGGCTCGGCGAGTAGCATTGCCCCGCCCAGGGCCGCAATGGCCGGCACGCAGAGTTGTACCGTCGCGGCGGACGTCGCCTTCAGCATCGGCAGTGCTGCATACCAGAGGACATAGCCCAGGCCCGAGGTTACCGCGCCCGAGAGGACGGCATAAAAAGCCCCGGTCCGATCGACTGTTCCGGTCGTTGTTGCCGCCAGGGCGAGTGCGGCGGCAAAGGGCAGCGTGCGCAGGAAATTGCCGCCGGTTGCTGCCGTCGGATCACCGGCGCCCTTGCCGAGCAACGAATAGACGCCCCAGGACGCACCGGCGGCCAGCATGAGCGCGGCCTCCAGCCAGGGCGGCGCCGCGAGGCCGGGCAGCAGCAGCCAGACCAGACCGCCCAGCGCCAGCAGCAGCCCCACGAGCCTGAGACCGCCGATCCGCTCGCCGGTCCACAGGCCATAGCCCATCATGGTGAGCTGCACGGCGCCGAACAGCAGGAGCGCGCCGGTCGCTGCAGTGAGGTCGCGGTAGGCGAAGGAGAAGCATACGGCGTAGGCGAACAGCATGACCCCCATCGGCCAGCTGCCACCCGCGGTGGGACGCTTTCCGCGCAGCATGAGGATCGCGGCCAGGATCAGCGCACCGGAGGCAAGCCGGATCGAGGTGAAGCTTGCGGCGTCGATCGCCGTATCGCGCAAGGCGATCCGGCAGAGCAGCGAATTGCCGGCGAATGCCAGCATCGCCAGCGTCGTCAGCAGGACGGTGCCTAGGGTGCCGCCCGTTCTTATGTCGCTCACGCGTTCAGTCGATAGAGCTTCATGGCGTTGTCACGGACGATCTTGCGGCGCGCCTCGGCCGAGACGCCGGTCAGTTCCTGGGTCAGGAACTGCTGGCTGTCCGGCCAGATGCCGTCGGGGTGCGGGAAGTCCGACCCCCACATGACATTGTCCTCGCCCAGGTGCTTGAGCAGTTCGATGCCCACCGGGTCGGTCTGGTAGGTGGCGTAGAACTGGCGATGCCAGTACTCGCTGGGCTTCATCTTGAGATCGAGGTCCTTGAACTGGTCCTCCCACTCGAGATCCATGTGCTGCAGCACGTAGGGGATCCAGCCGAGGCCGGCCTCGCCGATCACGATCTTCAGGTTCGGATAGCGCTCGGGGGCACCGGAGAAGATCAAGCCCATCAACATGGTGCTCATGTGCATCTGGAAGCCGGTGATGTGGACGGCCTGGACGCGGCGCACGATGTGCGGTTGCATCTTCGAGTAGTCGGGCGAGCGGCCGCCGATGGTATGGAAGTGCAGCGGGATGCCGGTCTCGTGACCGAACTTCCACAGCGGCTCCCAATGCTCGTCCCACAGCGGCACCATGTCGGGCCGGTTGGCGATGTCGAGGCCGAGCACGCCGCGCTTGGCGCAGCGCATCGCCTCGGCGACCGACTCCTCCATGTTGTAGTTCGGGATGTTGGCAAGGCCGACCAGGCGGTCGGGCGCGGTGCGGCAGAAATCATGAAGCCAGTCGTTGTAGATGCGCAGCATCTCGAGTGCCGCCTCGGGATCGTTCAGCCGGCCGCTCGAGCCCAGCACGCCGTACAGGATCTCGGCCTGCACGCCGTCGCGATCCTGGTCCTTCAGTCGGAGCTCGGGGTCGGTGAGGCGGCGGATGCCCTTCTTGCCGTCGTCATAGAGGCCGGTCGAGGCCATGCGGTCGGAGCGATGGATGACGCCCGGCACGTACTCGCGGCCGGCCGAGCCCATGCCGTTCACCAGCCCGAACTTGGCGCCGTTGCGGCTGGTCCATTCCGGGCCCTTGGGTCCCTCGACCACGTAGGGCATGCGTTCCTTCATCTGGCTCGACGCGTTCTTCGTGAACAGGTCGGGGGGCAACCAGATCAGGTCAACGTGGCCGTCGGCGGAGATGACATCGTATTTCATGGGCGCGGTCCTCCGAGGCGGATCATCCCTCCGAAGGCCGGCATTCGCCAATCCCCCATCTCCCACAGGGGGCCAACGCGGGATCGCTCAGCGATACATTCGAGCCCAGTTCTGCGAGGGCGTGGCGAGCAGGACGGCGACCGCGGACAGCGACAGGATCAGGCCCATCGGCGTGATGGCATCCGCGCCCGCCGAAGCGCGCAGGCTGAGATTGTAGATCTCCAGGGCCACGACCAGGGCGCCGCCCGCCGCGTACATCCGCGCATCCGGCAGGCTGCGGAAGCGGCGTTCGCCCAACAGGTCAATCAGGGCGACGACCGCGGCCATTCCGGCCGTGACCAGGCCCGCGATCAGCAGCCATTCGGTGATCGAGGCGAATTCGGGTGCGCCGCTCCGCGCGAAAACACTGGCCTGCGAATAGATCAGGTCGCACGCGCACACGGCCAGGAAATAGCCGACGGCGAAGGGACGGAGCAGGGGATGAAGGGCGCGGCCGGCAATTCTTGCCGTGATGTGCGGTTTTTCGATGGTCATACGGTCTCCCAGAGAGTGAACGGCAGCTGCTGCAGGTTGTTCCTGCTCGTTTCGAGTCTGTTGAAGATCTCTCAGCAAAAGTCGGGCCGCTTGCCATGCGACAGTCGGTCGTCCGCTTGTGGTGGTGGTGCGGCGTGTGTCGAGCCCCACAATCTGTGTCGGCGCAGGGGACGAACGGCGCCGAAGCGTCGTAGACTGAGGATGATGCTTCGCCGCGCCCTGCTTCTCGGACTCCTGCTCATGGCGGGCGGCTGCTCGTTCTACATGGGCGAGCCCAAACTGCCCAAGACCGACTTCCGGGCGACCCTGAACGGTGCCAGCGAAGTCCCGCCGACCGACACCAAAGGCAGTGGCTATTTCACCGCGGTCTATCGGCCCTCGACCAAGGTGCTCGAGTATAGCTTCAACCTTGTGGGCCTGAGCGGGCCGGTCACCATCGCCTATCTGCAAGGCCCGGCTGCGCCGGGCGAGAACGGCGACAAGGTCGTGCCGATCGACGCCCCGTTCTACCGCGACCGCTCGCACCTTTGGGACGGCGTCACGCTGACCGAGGAACAGGCCGCCCAGGTCGTGGCCGGCCTCTGGTACGTGAACGTCATGACGGAAAAGTTCCCCGACGGCGAGATCCGCGGCCAGATCCTGCCGCTGAAGAAGTAACTTTCTAGAACTTCAGCTTCCAGCCGATCCACTCGCAGAGCCCGCGGCCCATCACGTCCTCGAGGTCACGGCCCTTCAGCCACGGCAGCTCCTCGGTGAAGAAGGTGACGCACTGGCGATAGCTGCACTGCATGCGGGTGATGTCGGTTCCCCAGAAGAAGCGCTTGGGCCCGAAGGCGTCGAAGATGCGGTGCAGTCCGTCCTGGATGTTCCTGAACGGATAGCCCTTGGTCGAATAGTGCGGCGCGCCGGTGGCCTTCACCGCGACGTTGGGCAACTTCCCGAGCGCCACCAGCTTGTCGAGATGGATAAAGGCCTCCTCGTCCTGGCCGTGGCGGTTCAGGCCGCAATGGTCGACGATCATCCTGAGGTTGGGGTGCGCTTCGGCGATGGCGCGGAACTTGTCGGGAAAGATCCCGCCCATCGTTGCCACCGGAATGCCTTCCTTCTCGGCGGCGGGCCATACCCAGTCGAGCAGGCCGTCATTCAGCCATTGCTGCTCGGCGGGCTGCAGCAGCGCCCAGCGCAGGCCCATCATGCCGGGCTGGTTGCGCCAGCCCACGATGCGCTTGCGGCTGTCGGGATCTTTTAGCGGGAACTGGCCCATCACGGCGAAGCGCTCGGGGTATTTCCGGGCGGCATCGAGGGCGAGCTGGTTGGAGGTCGGATCCCAGCTGTAGGGCGGATGGATGAGCGCGGCGGAGACGCCGGCCTCGTCCATCTCCTTCAGGCATTCCTCGGCCGTGAACTTCGAGACCTTGCGGTGCAGGCCCGAGGGCGGCGTGACGGTCTGCGACCAGATATGGACCTGCGCGTCGACGATCTTCACGGGCAGCCTCCTCAGTTCGGCGTCGGCGAAGCGGGATCGAGCAGCCTCTCGCGTTTCAGCTCGCTCCACAGCTCGACCGGAATCTGGACGCCCATGTAGGTCACGTTCTGCCTGACCTCGGCCGTGCTGAGCGCACCCGGGATCACCGCGCAGAAGGCGGGATGGAACAACGGGAACTGCATCGCGGCGGCGCCCAGCGGCACGCCATGGCGCTGGCACACCGCCTCGATCTTCTGCGCCTTTTCGATGAGCGCCGCAGGCGCGGCGACATAGTCGTGGGTGGCGCCGGGCTTCACGTTGCCGGTCAGGATGCCGGAATTGTACGGCCCGCCCAGGATCACCGAGACATGGCGCTTCTGGCATTCCGGCAGGAATTCCTCGAGCGCCCCCTGTTCGAGGAGCGTGTAGCGGCCGGCCAGCAGCATGCAGTCGAAGTCGCCCGCCTTGATGAAGCGTGTGCTGGTGTCGCTCTCGTTGATGCCGACGCCGATCGCGCCGATCACGCCGGCCTTGCGCAGCTCGTCGAGCGCGCGGTAGCCCGAGTCCATCACCGTCTTGAAGCGCTCCTCGAGCACGGCGCGGTCCTTGGTGGTCCAGAAATCGACGTCGTGGATCAGCGCGATGTCGATCTTCTGCAGGCCCAATCTCATGTGCGAGTGTTCGAGCGAGCGCATGACGCCGTCGTAGGTGTAGTCGTAGACCGGCGCGAAGCCGGGCAGGCCGTTCTCGCGAAAATCTGCCGGCGGTTTCTCGCCGGGCTTCATCGGGTGCAGGACGCGGCCGATCTTGGTCGACAGCACGTAGCTGTCCCTGGGTTTTTCGCGCAGTGCCGCGCCCATGCGCAGCTCGCTGCGGCCGTAGCCGTAGTAGGGCGAGGTGTCGAAGAAGCGGATGCCATCGTCGTAGCCATCGTCGGTGAGCTTCACCGCCTCGGCATCGGAGATGGTGGCGCGAAAGCCGCCCATCGGCGCGCCGCCGAGGCCGAGTTCGGTGACTTCCAGTTTGGTCTTGCCGACCTTGCGGCGCTTGAGCGCTGTCATGTTCGTTTCCTCCGAAGACGCGAGAGAGTACGAATTGCATCAGGCCCGCGCCACAGGAGACGATATGAGCGAAGAACGCCTCGTTCTGCACGGCAGTTTCACCTCGAGCTCGAGCTACAAGCCGATGCTCTTCCTGGCGCTCAGCGGCCTGCCGTTCTCCTTCCGCACGGTCAACCTCAAGAACGGCGTGCAGAAGGAGCCCGCGCACCTTGCCCTCAACCGCTACGGCCAGGTCCCGGTGCTGCGTCACCGCGGCCTCACCCTCGTGATGTCAAATGTCGTGCTCGACTATCTCGCGCGCACCACCGGCCACTTCGAGCCCAAGACGGAACAGCATCGCTGGCAAGCCCGCGAGTGGCTCGCCTGGGAGAATGACGCGATCACCAACGTGGCGCGCGTCCGCCATTTCGCCCGCTTCCGGCCCGACGTGTCCCAGGACATCGTGAACTTCTTCCGCCCGCAGGCCGAGGCGGCACTCGACTTCGCCGACAAGTCGCTCCAAGGCCGCGACTGGCTGGTCGGCGATGCCTGCTCGATCGCCGACATCGGCTGCTGGGGCCGCATGGTGTTCGCACACGAAGGCGGCCTGTCGATCGACGCGCGGCCCAATCTCGCCGCCTGGCGCGATCGCCTGAGGGCGATGCCGGGCTTCGCGCTGCCCTACGATCTCATTCCGAAGAAGGACGCCGAGTTCGACGGGCGTTAGGAGATTGCATCATGGAAGATGCGTTGGTTGTTGGCGCCGGGCCAGTCGGTCTCACCATGGCCGCCGAGCTTGCGCGGCACGGTGCGCATTGCCGCATCATCGATCGTCTTGCGAAGCCCTTGCCCTACTGCCGCGCCATCGGCGTCACGCCGCGGACGCTGGAGGTGTGGGACGACATGGGTATCGCTCGGGAGATGATCGATGCCGGCCTCTGGATCGAGGGTGTCCGGTCGATCATCCATGGCCGCCCGCCGAACGACGCCATTCAGGACTACTCGGACCTGCCTTATTCGACGCTCGGCTTGCCGCAATACGAGACGGAGCGTCTCCTCGCGGGTCATCTCGGCCGGTTCGGTATCGCCGTCGAGCGCGGCGCTGGCCTGCAGTCCCTGCAGCAGGACGCGAAGGGCGTCATGGTGAGGCTCGAACGTGCCGGCGGTGGCACGGAGGAAGCGACCTTTCGCTACGTCATCGGCTGCGATGGTGCACACAGCACCGTGCGGCACGCGCTTGGCATCGCGTTCGAGGGCGATGCCATGCCCATGACGTTCATGCTGGGCGACGTGCGTATCCCCTGGGATCCGCCGCGTGGCCTGGCGCTGCGCGCGGTGCGTCTGGTCGAGAACGCGGCGCCCGACATGTTCATCGCCATTCCCCTGCCGGAGCCCGGCCGCTACCGGGTGTCGATGCTCGCGCCGTCCGAACTGGCGTCGAACAGCAGCTCCGATCACGGCATTCAGTCGGAAGCGCATGGCCCCGAACTGGCCGACATCCAGGCCGTGGCTGACGATCTTCTGCCCGGCAAGCCGCGCCTGTCGGACCTGCGCTGGTCCTCGACCTTCCGCATCAGCATGCGACTAGCCGCACACTACCGGCGGGGGCGCATCTTCATCGCCGGCGACGCCGCGCACATCCATCCGCCGACGGGCGGGCAGGGCATGAACACCGGAATCCAGGATGCCTACAACCTTGCCTGGAAGCTCGCGCTTGTCCTGGCTGGTCAGGCGTCGGAAGGGCTGCTCGACAGCTACGAGGCGGAGCGCCGCCCGGTCGGCGCCGACGTCGTTGCACGCACGCGCGCCGCGAGCGAAGGCTATGGACGCGAGGGCAAGCCGGACCGGCTTGCCGACACGCAAGTCCGGGTGTCCTACCGCGGGACCGCCTGGGTTCGGGACGATGCGGGCCAGGCCGGTGGCGGCCCGGCGGCGGGTGATCGCGCGCCGGATGCCGACGGGCTGAGGCGGCATGGCGTCGGCTCTCCGCTGCGCCTGCATGATGTCCTGCGCGGCACCGGACACGTTCTCGTCGCCCATCTCGGGCCTGGCGCCGCGCCGGATCTTGCGGCCTTCGCGGGTGAGATCGCTCCGCGTTCTGGCATGTCCCTCAGGATTGTCGGCATCTCCGCCGAGGAGCGCCTGCCGGACCAGGCGGGCATTGCCCTCTATCGCGATGCCAGCGGTTCGTTCGCCAGGACCTATGGTCCTGTCGGTACGGCCTTCCTCACTCGACCCGATGGCTACCTTGGCTGGCGCGGCAACTCGTATCGGGATGCCGGGCTTGCCGCCTATCTCGACCGACTGCTTCGCTGATCGCCACTACGCCGCCTGCTGCGCCACCGTCGGGCCGTCGCTGCGCGTCGTGGTGCGGCGCACGTCGCGGACCGTGTTGAGGTCGTCGAAACGGCGGACCCGGTGCATGGTCACCCGATTGTCCCAGATCACCAGGTCGTGCGGCGTCCAGCGGTGGACGTAGACGAAGGCTGCCTGTGTGGCGTGCTCCATCAGGTCGCGGACGAAGGCCATCGCCTCGGGACGCGGCCAGCCGACGATGGCGCCGATATGGGCTGACAGGTAGAGCGACCTGGCGCCGGTCACCGGATGCGTGCGCACCAGCCGCTGCAGCACCGGCTTCATCGACACGCGCTCGTCCGGCAGGAATTCGGAAAAGCCGAGCTGCTGGCGCGAATAGATCAGCGAATGCTCACAGACCAGGTCCTCGACCTCGGCCTTGGTCGTGGCATCGAGCGCGTCGTAGGCCGCGCGCATATCAGCGAATTCGGTGTTGCCACCGTCGTTGGTCACGATGCGGCCGCTCAGGATCGAGTATTTGGCAGGCACGGCGCGGAACGAGGCGTCGGAGTGCCACAACCGGTTGCCCAGCGCCGCCATGCGGCGCTGGTTGTCGCGCGCCAGCATGTTGCCGTCCTTGTCGAGGTTGGAAACGTCGGCAAAGGTCGGCGCGAGGCGAAGCTCGTTGGCGCGCACCGTCGAGTTGGCGCCTTCCTCCAGCGGCCCGAAGTTGCGCGTGAAGGTGAGTTGCTGCTCGTCGGTGATGTCCTGGCTAGGCAGTACCAGCACAGCATACTTGTTCATGCCGGCTTCGATGGCGGCAACTTCTTCCCCGGTCTGTGGCCGGCGGGCGTCGATGCCGGTCAGGTGGGCGCCGATCAGGGGGTGGAGGGAACGTGTCTCGATCGGCATGGCGCGGCTCTCCAGGCGATGTGGCGCCATTATCGGTCGGCGCGCGGGCTTTGCACGCGCCTGGAGCGGCGCCATCCGGTGCGCGGAATGTGCACGGTGCGCGACCGATCGGCCGTCCGGCAACTCGTATGGCCATGAGGCGTTAGGCGATTGCCAGGGACCCCAAGCCAGGGAGCACAGCATGCCTACTGCCAGGATTGGACAAAATGGGTTGGGACGTCGCGCGGCCGCGTCGGACGGCGACGGGGCGCTCGCAATCCTCAGGCAGGATCACGAGACGGTGACCGGACTGCTCGAGGACTACGAAGCCGCGCAGGATCGGGAGAGGAAGGCGGCCATCGCCGATCGCATTTCGCAGGAGCTCACCATTCACACCATGATCGAGGCGGAAGTCTTCCTTCCCCGGGTGCGCGAGGCGTTCGAGGACGATGACAACATGGAGCAGCTCGTGGCCGCGGCGGAACTCGAGCACGATAACATCATGACGCTGGTCGGCCGGCTCGAGGACGCGCTCGACAGCGGTGGACCGGACGCGCAGACCGACGAGCGGATCCGGTTCCTCATCGAGTGCGTCGACCGCCACGTCGAGGCCCTGGAAGGCGAACTGTTTCCGCAAGTCGAGCAGGCGGAACTCGATCTCGACGAACTCGGCGAGGCGTTGCGCACGCGCCGGGAAGAGCTGCAGGACGAACTCGCCTGATTGGCGCCTTCCGGCCTAGCGCAGCGCTGCCGCGATGTTGCCGCCGTCGACCGTCGTCACTGAGCCGGTGGTCTTGGGCGCCTTGGCGAGCGCCACGAAGGCCTGGGCCACGTCATCGGCTGTCACTTCGAGGCCCAAGAGGTTACCGCCCATGTAGTCGGCCTCGCTCAAGCCCCGCGCCTTGGAGCGTTGGGCGATCATCTCGTCGGTGAGCAGGCCGGTGCGGATGCGGTCGGCGTTGACGGCATTGGCGCGGATGCCGTCGCCGCCGTGGTCAAGCGCGTACTGGCGCATCAGGAACAGCGTCGCGGCCTTCGGCAGTCCATAGGGACCGAAGTCGGGGCCGGGATTCACCGCCTGCTTGGAAGTGTTGAACAGCAGGCAGCCGCCCAGCCCCTGGGTGCGCATCACGCGCACGGCATTCTGCGCCACGCTCTGGTGGGCCCAGAAGTTGAGCTCGAAGCTCTTGCGCAGGATGGCATCGTCGACGTCGCCGATCCGGCCCTGCCAGGCCGCGCCTGCGTTGGAGACCACGATGTCGACGCCGCCGTAAGCCGCCACGACCTTGTCGAAAGCGGCGCGCACCGAGGCGGGGTCGGTGACGTCGCAGGCGATGCCGAGACCCTTCACCTTGGAAACGTCGCGATCGAGAACCGCGACCTCGGCGCCTTCGCGGGCGAAGGCCGCTGCCGTTGCCGCGCCGATGCCCGAGGCGCCGCCGGTGACGACGACGATGCGCCGCGCCAGCGGCTTCTCGGCCGCGGCGCTGAGCTTGGCCTGTTCCAGCGACCAGTATTCGATGTCGAAGATGTCGGGTTCGGGAATGCACTCGTAGGTGCCCAGCCGCTCGGCATCGGCCACCACGGCGACCGTCGTCTCGGCGAGATCGGCGGCGATCTTGGCGTCCTTCGACGTGTTGCCGATGCCGAACAGGCCGACGCCCGGCACCAGCGCGACGCGCGGAATCGGGTCGAGCTCCTTCTTGGCAATCACGAGCTTGCCGTTGTGACGCGTGAAATAGGCGTGATAGTCGGCCGCGAATTTTTCCAGCGCGGCCTTGGTCTCGGTCTTGAACGTGTCGAGCTTGCCGGCTTCTGGCGCGGGTGCCACGAAGGCTACGTTCTTGGTGCGGATCGCGTGATCGGGCGTGACTGGGCCCTGCTGGCTGTAGCGCGCGATCTCCTTGCCGTTCACATAGGCCAAGATCTCCGGCCCGGTGCGGAACTCGAACACGAAGCGCTGTGCTGCCTCGCGGCCGCCGCTCTTGGCGGGAATCGAGAACAGGCCGCGCAGGATGGGCGCGACATCCGCCGCGCTTGCAGGTGCCGCGGGCAAGATGGCGCCCGGGAAGATCTTGCGCGTGGCCTTGGCGAGACGCTTCTCGGCCAGGGTCACCAGGTCGATCATGCGCACATAGGCTTCTTCCGCTGTCGCGCCCATCGAGAAGATGCCGTGCTTCAGCAG
>Ga0075362_10000567_pt1 | contig 10776 bp, 7 predicted proteins | sample EndMetdeltDD1762_FD_71397 | JGI IMG/M metagenome (GOLD analysis project Ga0075362, IMG submission 71397) | Populus endosphere microbial communities from Tennessee, USA - Endosphere MetaG P. deltoides DD176-2 | ecosystem: Host-associated > Plants > Roots > Endosphere | place: USA: Tennessee...
TGGCTCAACGGCCAGATCGACGAGTTGAAGTCGCGGGTCGTCGCCTCCGAAAAGGCGGTCGAGGACTATCGTTCCGCCAATAATCTGATGGTGTCGCAGGGCGTTACCCTCAACGACCAGCAGCTCACCGACCTCAACAACAAGCTGATCGCCGCACGCGTGCAAACGGCGGAGGCGCGGGCCAAGTATGAGCAGGTGCAGGACATCGCCAAATCCGGCGGCGACCCCGGCGGTATCAACGCGGCCATTTCCTCGGAAATGATCACGAAACTGCGCACCCAATATGCCGACATCGCCAAGAACGAAGCCGACCTGTCGAGCAAATACGGCGCGCGCCATCCCCTCGTCGCCAATGTGCGGGCGCAGCGGCGCGACACCCAGCGGCTGATCAACGAGGAAATCCGGCGAATACTGGAGAGCACGAAGCACGATTACGACGTCGCGCGCTCCCGCGAGGCGTCGCTGCAGCAAAGCCTCGACCAGCTCCAGGGCGTTTCCACATCCTCGGGCCAGGCGCAGGTGCGCCTGCGCGAGCTGCAGCGCGAGGCCGAGGCCAACCGCACGCAGTATGAATCCTATCTGGCGCGCTCCAAGGAAACGACGGCGCAAGAGAGCCTGGAGATGCCGGATTCCCGGATCGTGACCAAGGCTGGCATTCCGATCAGGCCGTCCTCTCCCAAGTCGATGCTGATCCTCGGCCTTGCCGTGATGCTCGGCCTCGGCGCCGGCACCGTGCTCGCGTTCCTTGCGGACTATCTCGACGGCCGCGTCAAGACGATCGAACAGGCCGAAGCAATTGCGGGCGTGCCCACGCTGGCCGCGGTTCCATTGATCGGCGCGCGCGAGTTGGCCCGTCTCGCCCGGCGCGGACGCAACGCGCTCGGCCGCTATGATCCGAAAGCGAGAGGGCTGTTGCCGCCGGCGCTGCAGCCGCCCTTGACGCGCTATGCGATCGACGAGCCCGGCACGTTTTTCGCAGAAGCGATCCGTGCGGTTCGCCTCGCGTTGCAACGGACGATGCGGGCGCAGCCGGTGAAGGTCGTGCAGGTCACCTCCGCGCTCGACAGCGAGGGCAAGACCACGCTTGCGATCAACCTGGCGCAGTCGCTGGCCATGCTCGGCATCCGCACGCTTCTCATCGACGGCGATCTTCGTAACCCGCAAGTGACCCGCGCCCTCTGTCCGCGCGCCGATGCCGGGTTGCTGGAAGTCGCGATCGGCCACGTCACCCCGGAGCGCGCCGTTCTGGTCGATCCCAGCACCGGGCTTTCGATTCTGCCTTCCACACCGATCAAGGAAGTCGAGTTCATCACGGAGCTGATGTTCTCCGACCGGATCGTCGACGTTCTCGATTACTTCCGCCACCGCTACGAACTGATCGTGATCGACTCTCCACCGCTGGTGCCCCTGGTCGATGGCCGCGCGCTCGCCGAACTGGCCGATCGCATCCTTCTGGCGCTGGCCTGGGACCAGACTCCGGCCGAGGTGCTGTCGCATGCCATGGACCTGTTGTCCCCCGTCCGCGACCGGGTCATGGGAACGGTGCTGACCCGCGTCGATCTCAGCCGCCTGCAGTTCTATGACTACTACCGCAGCTCGGCCTACCTCAAGCCGTACGGCGCCGCGAGCCTGCATGCCGGAGCGGCGCGGTGAGAATGCGCGGACCGTTGAACGGACCAGCCGGCGTGGCACGGGTGCATCGTCTCCCCCTTGCGTCACCGGCGCGGCGGCCGGCTTCCCACGCGGATGGGCGCGCTACGAATGCCGACGCCTTCATCGAACGGATCGCAGCCGGCCTGATGCTGCTGGCCGTGGTGGCAACGTTCATGGCTTCGTCGTCCGTGCTGACCAACTTCAAAATCCATTACATGACGGCAGGCGGAAACTTTTACGAAAAGCTGCATCCGGCCACCTACTTCACATTGCTCGCATTCTCTCTTCTGTTGATACGCAGCCGCGGCCCGGTCGGCGAGATCAACCGGATGTTTTCCGAGTCGAAGCTGCTGCTCGCGTATCTGCTCTGCTGGCTGTTTCTCCTGATCCAGGTGATCGTGCTCGAACGCCCGTTCACGGTCATCATCGACACGTTTCTGCTGCCGATCCTGATCGCGATGGTGATGTGGCAACTGTCGCCGGTACAAAAACGCCCGCTGGCCTGGGCCATTCATTTCACGATCCTGCTGAACGTCGTGCTCGGCTATTACGAGTATTTCTCCGGCCATCGGCTGATCCCGTTGACGCTCGGCGACGTCGTGGTGATGGGAGAATGGCGCTCCGCGGCGCTGCTGGGCCACCCGCTCACGGCATCCGGCATCGTGGGCGCTTACGTGCTGGCGCTGGTGCTTCGTCCGGCGATTTGTCCGCCGCTGCTGGTGCGGCTGCCGCTGATCGCATTCAGCCTGGGATCGCTGATGGCCTTCGGCGGCCGGACGTCGCTGGTCACGGTGCTGGCGATGATCGGGCTGGTCGGGCTATTCGAGGCGGTTCGCCTGATGCGGGGAAAACGAATGCCGCTTCCCGCGGCAATTCTCGCCATCTGTGTGCTGTTTGCCGCAGGCGCCATCATATTCGCCGCGCTCGACCTCGGCATTTTCGACAAGATGCTGCTGCGCTTCTCTTCCGACAAGGGCAGCACGCTCGCACGCTTCGCCACCTTCAGCCTGCTCGCGCATTTCGATTGGCATGAACTGATCCTCGGCCCCAACCCGGTTCGGGTGAATGCGCTGCAATCGCAGCTCGGCCTCAACTACGGCATCGAAAACTTCTGGATTGCCTCCATCGTTCAGTTCGGCCTCGTCCACACCGTCCTGCTGACGATCGGACTGGTGTGCTTTTTCGTCGAATTGCTGCGCCGATCAAATCGGGCGGTGTGGGCCATCATGGTGCTGATCGTCGTCATCGCCGCCAGTTCGGTAAGCTTCTCCTCGAAGAACATTCAGCTCGCGCAGTTCGTGATCCTCATCTCGGTTCTGCTGCCGCGCGAGCAGCGGCGCGTTGCCGTGCCCGCGCAAGTCCGCCCGCCTGTCAGCTACCGGTCCGTTCCGGCATAACTCGGGAATCTCCTTCGTATGACTATCTATGTCGACAACACCCATCTCGGACGTCACGTCACCGGTCTCGAACGCATCACGCTGGAGCTGTTCTCCGAGACCGCGCTTGCGCCGCTCGATGTCGTGCCGGTGAAGGCGCAGGGTCTTCGCCAGATGCTGACGACGCAGACCCTGGGTTTACCGATGCGGCTCGCCGCCTCGTCCTCGATCCTGCTGTGTCCGGGCTTTCCGCCCAGCCCGCTGCTGCGGCCGTTCGCTTCGCGGGTGCTACCCTATATCCATGATGATTTTCTGATCACGCGGCGCGCCGAACTCAATATGCGGGCGCGGCTCTATATGGCGGGGCCCTTCAAGCTCGCCCTGCGCCACTATCCGCGTTTTCTTGCAAATTCAGGCGATACAAAGCGCAAGCTTGCCGCCCATTGCCGGTCCGACGCGGAAGTGACGCTCTATCGGCCTTCGGTCCGCAACGTGTTCGGGCTCGACCCCGGACAACGCGGCGAACGCAGCGCGCAGCCCAAGCCGCTTCGGCTGATCGCGCTGGGCACAGTGGAGCCGCGCAAGAATTTCAGGGCAGCGGCAGAAATCCTCGACGCGTTGCGCATGCAGGGGTTTCCGGATGCGACGTTGGACATCGTCGGCAGGCCGGGATGGGGCGACGACTGGCACACGCTTGAGAGCCAACCGGGCGTTACGCTTCACGGATATCAGTCCGCCGACCGGGTCAATCAGTTGCTTGACGCCGCCGACCTGTTCATCTGCACCTCGCATGACGAAGGCCTGGGATTGCCGCTGCTGGAGGCGCAATACGCCGGCTTGCCGATCATCGCGCCCGATGCCGCCATTTTCCGTGAGGTGCTCGGCGAGTCCGGTATCCATGTCGATACCGCAGATCCCGCTGCTGCGGCCGTGCGGATCACAGCAGCGCTATCGAACGAGGAGTGGCGCGCCCGGTATGTGGCGATGGCGGTGCGGAATCTGGCGCGCTGGAACGAACTGGCGCGCAGCGACCGCGACACGGTCGTCAGCCTGATCGCCCGTCTTGCCAACTGACACCCGCGTTCCAGGCAATTCGGGTCCGGAGTACCGCAGCCTTGCATGACACCAGCACCACAAGGCATCAGGATGGATTGCGGATCATTGCGGCGGGCGCCGTGGTGATCCTGCACTATTCCGATTACTTCAAGGACGCGGGCGTCGGCCGTTTCATTGTCGCGCATACCTGGCATTTCAATCTGTTCGTCGATCTGTTCTTCGTCGTCTCCGGCTTTGTCATTGCCCGGCAATATTTCGGCCGCGTCAATGATGCCGGATCGATCGGCCGCTTCCTCTGGCGTCGCCTCGCCCGCATCTATCCGCTGCATCTCGCCACGCTTGCCTTCTATCTTGCGCTTGCCGGCGCGCTTCATTTCGGCGCCGCCCGGACGGACAATCCCGCGCGTTACCCGCTTTCCGACCTGCCCGCGCAATTCCTGCTGCTTCATGCCTTCGTCGGCGAGCGCCTGACATTCAACTTCCCGAGCTGGTCGCTGTCGGCGGAGATGTTCTGCTATCTGCTGTTTCCGCTCGTCACGCTGATCGCGCAGCGCCGCAAGGAGGCGGTCATTGCGCTCGTGGCCCTTACCGCGCTCGCCAACTCGCTTTGGGCATGGGCAGTGGGAACGACGCCGTGGGCCGACTGGATCAACCAGGGCGGCGGCTTCAGGGCGCTGCCGGCCTTCAGCCTCGGCATGGCCTGCTATCTGTTTCGCGACCGGATCGCGCGTTGGCCTACAATTCCCGGTGCGCTGGCCGCATCGCTGGCGGCGTTTATCGTGCTCGGCTCGTGGCTACCGACGATGACTGCCCTGATTGCGATCTACGCCATCGCAATGCTTGCCGTTCAGGCGGATTGCGCGGGCCGTGAAACGTTGTTGTCGCGCCTCCGCTTCGATCGCTGGTCGCCGCTGACCTATTCCTGTTACATGCTGCATATTCCGGTTGCGACCGTCATCATCACCTTCGGATCGCGGCTGCTTTCCCTGTCACCGAATGAGCGGCTGATCCTTGCGCCGGTAGCGATCATCGTTCTTGCCTTCGCGAGTGTCGTCTCGCTGCGCACGTTTGAAACGCCGCTGCGGCGATATTTGACCGAGGCCTACGACCGCCGCGCTATCAGGCCCACGCCGTCTGCCGCGATTTCGCGGCAGGAGAGCACGTGATGACGGTGGTGGAGCGCATAGCGGCAAACCCGCCATCCCTCAGCGTCGCGCAGGCGCCGGCCCAAAGCCGCGACAGCGTCGTCGACGCCATGCGCGGCATCGCTATCCTGATGGTGATCGGAATCCATTCGTTGCCGCAGCCGCTCGATGCGATCTGGGCAAAATCCCTCGACGCGGCGCTGCGGCCCTGCGTGCCGGTCTTCCTGTTCGTATCGGGATATCTGACGGCGCTTGCCGGCCGCGTGCCGCTGGCCAAGCGGCTAAAGGCGGCCTTGATCCCCTACGCGTTCGCGTTCGCCGCCGCCTATGCCTACATGGCGCTGCACAATCCGGCGATGGACCATCGCATCGGCACGACGCTTGCCCGGTTCGCCTTGGGATACGTATTCGTCTACTATTACGTCTTCGTCTATGTCTGTTGCACGCTCGGCCTGTGGTTCGTCTTCGCGGTTGGCGGGGCTAGCCAGTCGGATTCAAAAAAACGGATCGCCGCCCTGCTGATCCTTGCGAGCGGCTGCGGCCTGCTCGCCGGTGCTTATCTCGATCCCGCCCTTTCCAGGCTCGGCGCCCCGGACGCCTTGCTCGACGAAGTCCGCATGCGCGATATTCCTTTCTGGTTCTCGTTCGTCGCGCTCGGCACGCTGACCGCGACGTTCGCAGACCTGAGCGACCACGGCACGCGCCGCACGCTCCTTGGCGCCATTCCGGCGGCTTACTTGCTCTATGCCGCCGTGCGCATTCTCGGCCTTGGCGACGCCGCCACCTATGATTCGACCGCGTTCTTCCTCTATGCATCCCTGTTCTGCGCTGCGCTGTTCGCTAGCCAGCCGAATTCACCACTGCTCGGATGGCTCGGCTCGGGCAGCTACTTCATCTATCTCTGGCACATCTTCATCGTCATGGCGCTGCGCGACCACACCTCGCTGCGCGAGCTCGGCGGCATCGCCGGCTTTGCTGCTTGCGGCGGCTTGACCGTCCTCCTCTCTACCGCTGCGCTGCTGGCCGTCCGGCAACTCGCCTCCCCCCGGCTCTGCCGCTGGCTGGGAGCCTAAGCGATGCTCCTGAAACACACCCTGCTCTATCTGCCCGCGCAATTCGTCGGACCGCTGTTCCAGCTTCTGGCGATGATCGTATGGACGCACGTCGTCGACGAGCACACGCTCGGCGTCATCACGCTGATCACCGCCACGCACGAATTGCTGCAGATCGGTTTCCTCGCCTGGTGGTCGCAATATGCGCTGCGCTTTCTCGGACGCTACCAGGACGCCAACGACGCGCCTCGCTTCGATCGCACTGAAAACGCGGTCCTGCTGGCATCCGTCGCGCTGCAGAGCGCGGCCGTCGTCGGGATCCTGCTTCTGGTCATCGCGCCCGGCGCCAGAACGGGCCTTCTCCTCGCCGCTGTCGCCTATGTGATGACCCGATCCCTCAACGTCTATATCGGCGAACGCGCCCGTGCGCAGCAGCAGGTCCGGGTCTACACAATCCAGCAGGTATTCGGGCCGTCGGTCGGATTTGTCGCCGGCCTGGTGTTGATCAGATTGTTCGGCCAATCGGCGGAGTGGCCGCTTGCGGGGTACGCCGCGGCGCAACTGACCGCCGCGCTGATCGTGTTACCCACACTCCGCCGTGGCTACCGCCTTTGGCCGATCGACCGGGAGATCGTCGTGCACGCACTGCGATACGGCATTCCGCTGATCGTTGGCGGCGCGCTCGGCTGGGTCGGCCTCAATGCATCGCGCTTCATCGTCAACGAAATGTCCGGCGTTGCCGCAGCCGGACTGTTCGCAGTGGGTTACGGCCTCGGCCAACGCGCCGCGGCGGTCGCGGCCATGCTGGTGACGGCCGCCGCGTTCCCGCTTGCTGTAAAAAGCATGGAACAGGAAGGCAGCCAGGCCGGCATGCGTCAGCTTGCCGCCAACAGCGCGCTGCTGGTCGCCATCCTGGCGCCGAGCCTTGCCGGCATATTCATGCTGAGAACCGAGATCGTGCATCTCCTGATCGCGGCGCCGTTTCAAGCGGTGACGCTCGCCGTCCTGCCGCTCTCTACCCTCGCCGGCGCGATCCGCAACCTGCGCGCCCATTTCGGCGATCAGGTGTTTCTGCTGCAGAACCGCACGCGCTGGATGATGGCCATTGCAGCGATCGACGCTTCGACGACCGTGGTGCTGAGCGCCCTGTTCCTGCCGCGCTGGGGCCTCACCGGTGTTGCCGGCGCCACCGTGCTGGCGGCGCTGGCCGCGGCAAGCGTCAGTTTCTCGATCGGGTTCACCCGGTTTGGCCTGCGCCTTCCGACCGGCCATCTCGTGCGCATCGCATTGGCCACGATTGCGATGGCGGCACTGTTGCAGATCTTCCCCGAAGCCCGCACCATTGCCGTGCTGGCGGCACATGTCGCGGCAGGCGCCGCCGTCTATTTCGGAGCGCTCGCCCTGCTCTACGCGCCATCGCTGCTGCGGATGCTCCGCCCACGCCCCCAGCATTCAGGGGCATGAGCGATACGATTCGCGCCTACGATTTTCTGGTGTTCTCGAATGCGCGCGCCATCGCGAACCAGAGCGGCTTCTTCTGCATCGACGAATCGAACGGCAGCGGCCGGGGCAGCCGCTGCGCGAGGGGATCCTTCTTCTTCGCCGCATCGGTATAGAACGAGTAGTTGTCGGCCAATTCCCAGGCAATCACCATCTTGACCGCCGGAACGCGCAGCGCGTTGTTCAGGAATTTTTCGGCCGTCTCGGCGATCATGGCATCGCGGGCCGCGATGTCATCCGGAAACGTGTCGTCGCGCACGTCGAATTCGGTCAGATAGATATCGACGCCACGGCCGGCGAGCGCGTGAAGGAATTCGGCAAAACGGCCGGGGTCGTGCGGATATCGGGGCTGCAGGTGGCTTTGCAGGCCGACGGCATGCAGCGGCACGCCGGCATGCTTCAATTCGTCGACCAGTTGCAGCAAGCCGCGGCGAACCGCGAGGCCGACGTCATCGTCGCGCTCGCTCTGTGCCTCGTTGAGAACCAGCTTGGTCTTGCGGTCGACCATCGCCACGCGCTCGAAGGCGCGGCGCACATAGCCCGTTCCGAATGTGTCGTACCATGGACCGAGCCGGTAACCGCCGGGCGCCTTGTGCCCCGGCCAGAACGGTTCGTTGACGACATCCCAGGAGTGCAGCTTGCCGATATAACGGGCAGCCACTTCCTCGATATATGAATCGAAGAATTTTTCACGCTCGGCGCTGCTCATGTTCCTGACCCATTGCGGAACCCATTCGTTCCAGATCAGGCAATGGCCTCGCATCGGAATGTTGTTGCTTGCACAGAATTGCAGCAGACGGTCCGCGCTCTCGAATCGCTTAGGGCCTGGTTGTGGCGCGATGGTTCCCATCTTCATCGCAATGTCAGTCGTAACGATACGCGTCTGCGTCTGATAGAGCTCGCGATAGGCATGATCCTTGTCGATAACAGGGCCTGCGGCCGCACCGAACACGATTCCGTTGCGCGCCGCGATCGCGCCGAGACTCTGTACAGGCTGCACGGCGAATGCTTTCGCTCCATACGACGCAACACTTGCACCTGCGATGAGCGCGAGCGCATTTCGCCTCGACCACTCCTGCATAGCTGATCTCCATCATGTGAATGATTCGTCGCGACGTGTTGTCGTTCGCGCTGCGACATCGCCATCGTTGCGTCGCATTAGTTCGATTTCGTGACGATGCCGATCGAGAATTCTTCGGCTGACAGTTCCCGTCGCAAAGCAACGCGGCATGTCGATCATCCAGCGTCAACGCGTCCCCCAATCAAATCATCGTCAAGAGGTCGACATGGCGGAACCGCCGATATCGTTGCAGCCCAGCCTCACGGTCGACGGCATCACCATCAATGTTCCATCGCTTCCGGAAGCGGTTTCGTCGATCGTGTCGGCCGCACAACGTGGCGACAACTTCAGCGTCTGCACACTCAACCTCGATCACGTTGTTCAGTTGCAGCAACACGCGAACTTTCGCGCCGCCTATCGACGCGCCCGATTTGTCACAGCCGACGGGTTCCCGATCGTCATGCTGAGCCGTCTCATGGGAACGCGAATCGAACGCACCACCGGCGCCGATCTCGTCGAACCGGTCTGCGCGGAAGCGCGAAGGAAAGGTCTCTCGGTCTTTCTTTTGGGCGCGAACGATCTCACGCTGAACATGACGGCGCGACGTTTGTCGGAACGATTCAGGGGATTGCAGATCGCGGGATGCCTTGCGCCGGGTCCGGGGTTCGATCCCTATTCCAGCGAAGCCGATGCTGCGATCGAGAGTATTCGTGCCTCGGGCGCAAAACTCTGTTTCGTCGCGCTGGGCGCTCCACGGCAGGAATTGTTCGCGGCGCGATGCCTCGACGAGCTGAACGGAACCGGCGTGTTATGCATCGGGGCAGCGCTCGACTTCATCGCCGGCACGCAGAGCCGCGCACCGTCCTTGGCGCGCAGAACCGGGCTTGAATGGGCGTGGCGCATGCTGCGCGAACCGCGCCGGCTTGGGCCGCGCTATGTCAGATGCATGAGTGTGGTTCCGCGTCTCGTCGCGCGAACCATTCCGCAAATTGTCCAGGCACGCATGAGGAAAGCCGCATGACTTCAACATTGACCCTGGCGCTGCGGGCGCGAAACACCGGCCGTATCAAGCCGCGCTATCAGATCTGCCTGATCCATCCGTTCGACCCGCGCGGCCAAAAGGTCGGCGGCCTCGAAACCTACATCCGCGACTTCATAACCTTTCATCCTGTTGACACTGACATCCTCTTTATCGGGGTGGACTCGACGGGCGATCTGGAGCTGGGAAAGCTTCACCGGCTGACGTTCCGCGGTCGCGGCTTCGACTTCCTGCCTATCCTGCATTATTCGGATCAGCAGGCGCGCGAGGCGGCCCGCACGATCCGCACATCTCTGACCGGGCAATTCTTTATGGCGCTGCTCCGTCACTTCGGCCCGATCGCAAGGCTGATCCGGGCCAGGCGCTGCTCGGTCGATCTGCGGCGGGTTGAATTTTCCTGGCTGCCGGCGATCCTGCGACTTCCGTTCGTGCAGATGCTTCACGGCGAGGGCGCGCCGAAACTGCAGATGGATTCGCTGCTGCGGAAATATGCCTTCGTCCACAATACCGGCGAGCGGTTCGCCGTCGCGATGAGCGAGAAGTTTCTCTGCGTCAATCCGTTTATCACCGAACGGCTGCAGCAGACCTATCCGCGCCGCAAGGACAAGATCGATACACTCTGGACGTGGGTCAACACGGATATCTTCAAGCCGCAACTATGGCCGCTGGACTCTTCACCGTTCCAGATCGTGTTTGCAGGCCGGCTCGACGAGTTCAAGGATCCACCGTTGATGTTCCGCACCATCGCTCGCTTGCGGCAGCGATTGAACGGCGATGTAAGATTTCACTATATCGGCACCAGTGATCCGCACCGGTTTGAGGAATTCGCCGCCATCGAGGACATCACCGTGCGCCACGGCTTCAAGGATGCCGCGGGCATGGCGGAGACCCTGGC
>Ga0075362_10000568_pt1 | contig 10775 bp, 9 predicted proteins | sample EndMetdeltDD1762_FD_71397 | JGI IMG/M metagenome (GOLD analysis project Ga0075362, IMG submission 71397) | Populus endosphere microbial communities from Tennessee, USA - Endosphere MetaG P. deltoides DD176-2 | ecosystem: Host-associated > Plants > Roots > Endosphere | place: USA: Tennessee...
GGCAAGACGACCTGCTTCAACCTGCTCACCAAGTTCCTCGAGCCCACCTCGGGAACCATCCTCTTCAACGGCCAGGACATCACGGGCGAGCGCCCCGCGCAGATCGCGCGCCGCGGCATCATCCGCTCCTTCCAGATCTCCGCCGTGTTTCCGCATCTCACGCTGCTCGAGAACGTGCGCCTGGGCCTGCAGCGCGCGGGCGCGGGCATCGAGCGGCTTGAGCGTCTTCTCGCTCTTCCAGAAATGGTAGGAGGTGCCGAGCGCGCGCTGCAGGCCCAGGCGCACGTTCTCGAGCAGCGTGAGATGCGGGAACACGGCGGAGATCTGGAAGGAGCGGATGATGCCGCGCCGCGCGATCTGCGCGGGACGCTCGCCGGTGATGTCCTGGCCGTTGAAGAGGATGGTTCCCGAGGTGGGCTCGAGGAACTTGGTCAGCAGGTTGAAGCAGGTCGTCTTGCCCGCGCCATTGGGCCCGATCAAGGCGTGGATGGAGCCGCGCACCACCTTCAGGTCGACATTGCTGACGGCGGTGAAGCCCTTGAATTCCTTGGTGAGCTGGCGTGTCTCGAGAATGATGTCGCTCATCTCGCTCGGTCGCCCGGGTGCTGGCAGGAAAGATCAGTCATGCGGTCCATCTGAGCGCGCCACCATGGCTGCGCGGAGTGCATTGTTTGCAGCCGCTCAACGACTTGCCTACTGGGGCAAATGCCTATGCTGCACCGCAACCAGAGTCAGGCGCGCGAAAGCCCGCCACGTCCGCGGAAGGACGTGGCGGGCGAGGCTTGCCGCGAGACGTTCAGTGCGCGCCGGCGGCGGCGTCCGATGCACCGGCGCTGCGCGTGGGCTTCGCAAGCCACACGAAGGGAATAAGCAGCAGGAACAGCACCGCCGACGCGTAGAACACATCGTTGGCGGCCAGCATGAAGGACTGCTGGTCCACCATGCGGTTGATCTGGCCCAGTACCTGCTCGGCGGAGAAACCGCTCGAGCTCAAGCCGACCATCGCACTGTGGGTCGCCGCGCTGCCCTGGCTGACCGATTCGACCAGCTGCGCGTGATGCAGCGCGGCGCGGTTCTCCCACAGGGTGGTCGCAATGGAGGTGCCCATCGCGCCCGCGGTGATGCGCGCGAAGTTCGACAAGCCCGAGGCCGCCGCGATGCGGTCGGGCGCGAGGCCCGAGAGCGTGATCGTCACCAGCGGAATGAAGAAGAAGGCCATCGCCACGCCCTGGATCACCGTCGGGATCATGATGGTCCCGAAGTCGGCCTGGGTGTTGAAGTTCGAGCGCATCCACAGGACCAGCGCGAACACCAGGAAGGAGAAAGTCGCGTAGCGGCGCGGATCGATCTTGCCCACGGTGAGGCCCACCATCGGCGAGAACACGATCGCCAGCAGCCCCACCGGTGCCATGATCATGCCGGCCTGCGTGGCGGTGTAGCCCATGAACTGCTGCAGCCACAGCGGCAGGATCACGACATTGCCGAAGAACAGCCCATAGGCCACCGCGGTGGCGAGCGCGCCCGACCAGAAGTTGCGCCGCTTGAAGAGCGACAGGTCCACCACCGGATGCTTGTCGGTCAGCTCCCACACCAGGAAGAAGGCGAAGCCCACCACCGCCACCACCGCCATCGCGACGATCTCGGGCGAATGGAACCAGTCGAGCTCCTTGCCCTTGTCGAGCATCAGCTGCAGCGAGCCGACCCACAGCACCAACAGCGCCAGGCCGATGCCGTCGATAGGCACCTTGCGCGTGCTGCTCTCGCGCTTGTGGTAGATGCCCCAGGTGATGCCGGCGGCGAGCAGGCCCACCGGGATGTTGATGTAGAAGATCCAGGGCCAGGAGATGTTGTCGGTGATCCAGCCGCCCAGGAGCGGCCCCATGACCGGTGCCACCAGCGTGGTCATCGACCACATCGCCATCGCCAGGCCGGCCTTGGCCTTCGGATAACTCGACAGCAGCAGAGTCTGCGACAGGGGGATCATCGGGCCGGCCACGAAGCCCTGCAGCGCGCGGAAGGCGATCAGCATGGTCATGTTGGGCGCCAGGCCGCACAGCCAGGAGCTGATGATGAACAACAGCACGCTGGCCATGAACAGGCGCACCTGGCCAAAGCGCTGCGTGAGCCAGCCGGTGAGCGGCACAGCGATCGCGTTGGCGACCGCGAAGCTGGTGATGACCCAGGTGCCCTGCGTGGAGCTCACACCCAGGTCGCCCGAGATGGCCGGCAGCGACACGTTCGCGATCGAGGTGTCGAGTACGTTCATGAAGGTCGCGGCCGAGAGCGCGATCGTGCCCCACAGGCGGGCCGATCCTTCGAGCGGCGGATGGGCGGCGGGAGCCGCGGCGGTGGCCATCGTGCGCGCCTTCGCTCAGATGGGGTTCACGTGCGAGGGGGTCGAGGCAGCGGCGGCGCCGTGCGGCTGCTTTGCCGTGCCGGCGAGCGCCGGGGCCCGGCCCAGGTTGGCCGCGATGATGCGCTGCACCTCGGCGTCGGCGCCCTGGTCGAGCTGGCTGTAGACCTGCGTCTGGGCCAGCGCGGTGGCGCGCGGCGCATCGGCCAGCGTCTTGCCGCCCTTGTGCCGCACGTCGACCTCCACGTCCATCGACAGGCCCACGCGCAACGGGTTGGCCTTGAGCTGCTCGGCGTCGAGCGCGATGCGCACTGGGACCCGCTGTACCACCTTGATCCAGTTGCCGGTGGCGTTCTGCGCCGGCAGCAGCGCGAAGGCGGCGCCGGTGCCCACGCCCAGGCCGGCCACGTAGCCGGTGTACTCGACCTTCTTGCCGTAGACGTCGGCGGTGAGCTTCACCGGCTGGTCGAGGCGGATGTTGCGCAACTGCACTTCTTTGAAGTTGGCGTCGACCCACACCTGGTTGAGCGGCACGATCGACATCATCGGCGTGCCGGCCGCGACGCGCTGGCCGAGCTGCACGGTGCGCTTGGCCACATAGCCCTCGACCGGCGCCGGCAGTGCCACGCGCTGCGTCGCGAGGTAGGCCTCGCGCACCTTGGCGGCGGCGGCCTGCACGCTGGGGTGCTGCTCGACGGTGGTGCCTTCGGTCAGCGACTGGTTGCTGGCCAGCTGCTCGCGCGCCGCGACCACGCCGGCCTGAGCCGAGGCCAGCGCGCTCTTGGCGTTGGCCAGCGCGGTCTCGGCATGGTTGAGCTCTTCCTTCGACACCGCACCGTTGCCCGACAGCGCCTGGCGCCGCTTGAGGTCGTCCTGCGCGCGGGCGATGTCGCTCTGCGCCTTGACGATGTCGGCCTGGCGCAGCGCGACCTGCGCAGCCAGCGAGCCGTTGTTGGCATAGAGGGTGCGCACCTGGCGCACCGCCTGGCCGAGCGCCGCCTCGGTCTGCTCGAGCGCGACCTTGGCATCGGCCGGGTCGAGCTGCACCAGCGGCTGGCCGGTCTTCACCAGGTCGGTGTCGTCGGCCATGATGGCCATCACGGTGCCGCCGATCTGGGGCGTGATCTGGATCACGTTGCCCTGCACGTAGGCGTTGTCGGTCGACTCGTAGCGGCTGGCGACCAGCCATTCGTAGGCGCCCCAGCCGGCGCCGGCGACCACCACCGCGGCGGCGAGCGCGGTGAGCGCGCGGCGGCGCTTGTTGTTGCCGGGTGCCGGTGCTTCAACGGCGGCGGTGTTGGTGTTGCTGCTGTCCATGGGAATGTCCTTCGGATTCGAGCGGGGCTGTTCAGGGATGACGGGTCGCGGACTTGCCGGCCGCGGCGGTCGCTTCGGTGTCGGGCTGCCAGCCGCCGCCGAGCGCGCGGGCGAGGCCCACCTGGGTCTCGAGGGCGCGTGCAGCCAGGTCGACGGCCTGGCGGCGTTCGGCGAGCACGGTGGTCTCGGCCGTCAGCACGTTGAGGTAGTTGCCGAGGCCGGCGCCATAGCGCTGCACGGCGATGTCGTAGGCGGACTCGGCGGCGCGCTGCGATTCGGCCTGCTCGGCCTGCTGGCGCGTGACCGACTGCGCGCTGCTGAGCTGGTCGGCCACGTCGCGCACGGCATCGAGCACGGCGGCGTTGTAGCTCTCGATCGCGGCGTCGAGGTCGGCCGTCTTGCCGCGCAGGTTGGCGCGCAGCCGGCCGCCTTCGAAGATCGGCAGCCGCACGGCCGGGCCTACGCCCCACTGCTCGCTGCCCGACTTGGTCAGGTTGCCGAAACCGAGGGCGGAGAAGCCGGCGAAGGCCACGAGGTTGACGTTCGGATAGAACTGGGTCCTGGCGTTGGCGACGTCGCTGGTCGCGGCCTCGACGCGCCAGCGCGCGGCGGCGATGTCGGCGCGACGGCCCAGCAGGTTGGCCGGGATGGTCGGCTGCAGCGCGATCGGGCGGATGCCGGCGAGCTTCGGCGCGGCCAGGCCCTGGGCGGCGCCGGGCTTGGCGACCAGCGCGTCCAGCGCATGCTGGGCAATCTCGATCTGCTCGTTGAGCGCCTCGATCTGCTGGCGCGCCTGCGGCAGGCCGCCTTCGCTCTGGAACTGCTCGAGGCGCGTGTCCAGGCCGGCGGAGACGCGGTCGCGCACCAGCTTGAGGGTCTCTTCGCGCTGCGTGAGCGTGCGCTTGGCCACGGCCAGCTGGTCGTCCAGGCGCGCCCACTGGAAATAAGCGCGGGCCACGTTGCTGGCCAGCAGCACGCGGGCCGCATCGGCATCGGCCGCCGCGGCATTGGCGGTGCCGACCGCGGTCTCGATGGCGCTGCGGTTCTTGCCGAAGAAGTCGAGCTCCCAGCTCGCGTTGAGCTGCAGCGTGCCGAGCTCCTGGATCGAGCCGCCGAGCGGCGCGGGATAGATGGAGTTGGCGCTGAACTTCTCGCGCGTGAGGTCGAGTTGGCCATCGACCTTGGGCTTGCGGGCGGCTTCTGCCACGCCGACTGCGGCCTGGGCGCGTTCGAGCCGGGCCCGCGCGACCTGCAAGCTGGGGTTGCCCTGCAGGGCCTGGTCGACCAGGGCGTTCAGCTGGGTGTTGCCGAAGCCCAGCCACCACCGGCTGTCGACAGTGGGCGCGGCCAGCTCGGCGGCCTGAGTGGACAGGCCCAGCGAATCGGCATCGCGCAGTTTCGCGTGCGAATCGATGTGGCCCATGTCGGCGCAGCCGGCCAGCAACAGCGCCGCCGCGGCAGCCATGGCGGTCATCGGGCGCCGTGCGATTTCAGGAAGCTGGATCATTCTTTTCTCCACGGGCCGCAACGGCCTGGGCGTTGTCGAGGATGCGGTGCAGGAAGCCCTTGAGCTGTTGCCACTCTTCGCGGCTGAAGCCGGCCAGCACTTCGTTCTGCACGCTGCACAGCACATGAGGCACCTGGCGCGCGGCTTCGCGGCCCTCCTCGGTGAGCTCGATGTTGACCACGCGCCGGTCCGAGACGGAACGGACGCGCCGGCACAGGCCCTTGGCCTCAAGCCGGTCGAGCAGCCGCGTCATGGCGCCGGTGTCGAGCTGGCATTCGCGCGCGAGCTCGGCGACGGTCGCCGCATGGCCCAGGTAGAGCTTGAACAAAGGTGCCCACTGCGGGAAGGTCGGCCCGCTGGGCTCGGACATCTTGTTCGCGACGAGCTGCCCGACGATGGTCGTGATGCGGCGCATCATGTGGCCGACGCTTTGCTCGGCGAGATAGCCCTCCGGCTTGTAGAAGTCGGGAACCGCCGGCGAGCCTGCGGTTGCTGCCGGCGCGTTGGCTTCCGGGCGTGATGGCTGGGACATGTCGCGATATTAGTTGTCACGACAGTAATTGTCAAGGCTGCCTTTGAATGGGCAAGCGCTGGCTAGAATCCGGCTCATGGTTTCCCCTGCCTCGGCCGGCAAAGGCTCCCCTCGATCGCTCTCGGGCTTGACCCCCTTTTTGCGGCCCTACCGCGTCCAGATCGCGCTGGCTGCGCTGTTCCTGGTACTGGCGGCAGGCACCACCCTGGTGTTTCCACTGGCCCTGCGCGGCCTGATCGACGGCGGCCTCATCGTGGCCGACCGCGGCGCCCAGACGATGGCGCTGCGCGACCATTTCCTCGCCCTCTTCGGTGTCGCGGTGGCGCTGGGGGTCTTCTCGGCGGCGCGCTTCTACACCGTGAGCTGGCTGGGCGAGCGCGTCACGGCTGACCTGCGCAATTCGGTTTACGCCCATGTGCTGCGCCAGAGCCCGGCCTTCTTCGAGACCACGCAGACCGGCGAGGTGCTGTCGCGGCTGACGGCCGACACGACGCTGGTGCAGACCGTGGTCGGCTCCTCGCTCAGCATGGGGCTGCGCAACGCGGTGATGGGCGTCGGCGCGCTGGCCATGCTGGTCTGGACCAATCCCTACGTGATGGTGCAGGTGCTGGGCATCCTGGTGCTGGTGGTGCTGCCCAGCATGTGGTTCGGCCGCCGGGTGCGCCGGCTCTCGCGCGCCAGCCAGGACCGGGTGGCCGATTCGAGCGCCATCGCGGCCGAGGTGCTGAACGCGATCCCCGTGGTGCAGAGCTACACGGCCGAGGCGCGCGAGGCGGCGCGCTTCGACGCCTCCACCGACGACGCCTTCCGCACCGCCGTACGCCGCACCAAGGCGCGCTCGGTGCTGGTGGCCTTCATCATCATCGCCACCTCGGCCGCCCTGTTGTGGGGGCTGTACCAGGGCACGCAAGCGGTGCTGCGCGGCGACATCACGGCCGGGCACCTGGGGCAGACGGTGGTCTACGTGATCATCCTGGCCAGCGCGGCGGCGGTGCTCGGCGAGGTCTATGGCGACCTGCTGCGCGCAGCCGGCGCCACCGAGCGGCTGATGGAACTGCTGCACGCGAAGCCGGCGATCGTGTCGCCGGTCCGGCCCGCGCAGGCGACGGTTCCGGCGGCCGGGAGCGCCGTGCGTTTCGAGCAGATCGGCTTCCACTACCCCTCGCGCCCCGGCACGCCGGCGTTGCGTGATTTCAGCCTGTTCATCGCGCCCGGCGAGACGGTGGCCCTGGTGGGATCGAGTGGCGCGGGCAAGAGCACAGTGTTCCAGCTGCTGCTGCGCTACTACGACCCGCAGTCGGGCCGCATCCTGCTTGACGGAGCGCCGCTCGCGGATCTTGCCCTGGACGCCCTGCGCTCGCGCATCGGGCTGGTGCCGCAGGACGCGGTGATCTTCTCGGCCAGCGCCTTCGAGAACATCCGCTACGGCCGGCCCGAGGCCAGCGCCGAGGAGGTGCACGCCGCGGCGCGCGCCGCCTTCGCCGACGGCTTCCTGCGGGCCCTTCCCGAGGGCTACGACACCTTCCTGGGCGAGCGCGGCGTGCGCCTCTCAGGCGGCCAGCGCCAGCGCATCGCGATCGCGCGGGCCATGCTCAAGAACCCGCCGCTGCTGCTGCTCGACGAGGCCACCAGCGCGTTGGATGCGGAGAGCGAGCGCATGGTGCAGGCAGCGCTGGAATCGGCGATGGCGGACCGCACCACATTGGTCATTGCGCACCGGCTGGCAACGGTGCAGAGGGCCGACCGCATCATCGTGCTCGACCACGGCGGCATCGTGGAACAGGGGACGCACGCCACACTGGTGGCGCAAAACGGCGTCTATGCGCGCCTGGCGGCCCTGCAATTCGCCGCCTGAGGCGTTCGACGCCTCTACTGCAGTGTTTCCTTGAGCGCGGTCGGCAAGGCCAGCGAGAAGACCGAAATGCCCTCCTCGAGCAGGTCCCGGGCCTCCTCGCGCGTGGCCTGGCCGCGGATGCCGCGCTCCTCGGCCTCGCCGTAGTGCATCTTGCGCGCCTCGGCGGCGAAACGATCGCCGACGTCCTCGGTCTTGGCTATCACTTCGCGCACTGCCCGCATCCAGCGCCCCTCGGGCGAGTCGTTCTGGGCGACAGCAGGCACCGGGGGGGCGCCCTCGGCGGGCGGCTTGGCGTTGCCGAGGTTCAGGCGCGGCGCGGTGAGCAGCTTGGTGATGGTCGTGTCGCCGCACAGCGGGCAGGACACGAGGCCGCCGGCGACCTGCGTCTCGAAGTCGCTGTTGGACGCGAACCAGCCCTCGAAGCCGTGGCCGTGCGCGCATTGGAGGTTGAGGACCTTCATGCGCGGATTATGGTCCGGCGGGCGCGAAGTCGGCGCTTTTCCAGTCGAGCGCCCATGCGCCGGACAGGACGTTTTGCAGCCACAGCGTGCAGGTCAGCGTCTTGGCATCCGACACGGTGCCGTCGCGGCACCAGTCCAGCAGTTGCGCGGGCGTGGCCGCAGTCAGCTCGACGAACTCCTCATGGTCGAGCTGCTGGCTGCCCACCGTGAGGCCGCGCGCGAAGTAGACGTGGATGATCTCGGTCGAATAGGCCACCGCCAGGTGCATGGCGCCGGCGTGGGCCCACTCGCGTGCGGTGTAGCCGGTTTCCTCCTGCAGCTCGCGTTGGCCGCAGAACAAGGGATCCTCGCCGGGGTCGAGCTTGCCGGCCGGGAACTCAGTCATCACCCGGTCGATCGGGTAGCGGTACTGGCGCACCATCGCCACGCGCCCGTCGTCGAGCAGCGGCACCACCACCACCGCGCCGGGGTGGACGATGTACTCCCGGGTCGCGCTCTTGCCGTCGGGCAGGCGCACGGTGTCGCGCTTGGCCTCCAGGAAGTTGCCCTTGAAGAGCAGCTCGCTGGCGGTGCCCTCTTCCTTCAGATGCGCGTCGTCCATGTCATTTCCGATGCTTGAGGAGGTAGCGCCAGGTGAAGCCCGGGAACGCGAGCACGAGGAAGAGCGCGCCGGTGATGGCGTAGAACTCCCAGCCCTGAGGCGCGATCTGGCCGGCCCGGCGCTCGAACAGGAGCCCGATGCCACCGGCCGCGAAGTAAAGGATCAGCAGCTCACCCAGCCGCACGGCCAGCGACTTGGGGCGGGCCGCGAGCGGCACCACGCCGAGCAGGCGCTCGTTCAGAAAGGGCAGGTTGGCCGCAACTAGCGCGACCAGCAGCACCACCCAGACCGAGCCCCCCTGCGACACGGCCCTCAGCCGGCCAGCGTGGCGACGATGGCCTTGGCGCACAGCGCCATCAGGCCGCCGGGCACGATGCCCAGGATCAGGATCAGCGCGCCGTTAATGGCGAGCACGGCGCGCACGTCGCGCGGCGCCGAGACGGTGCTCGCCGTCACCGGCGCGTCGAAGTACATCACCTTGACCACGCGGATGTAGTAGAAGGCGCCGACCAGCGACATCACGACCGCGAACACCGCCAGGGCGATGTAAAGGCCCTGGCCGGAGGCGATCAGCGCCTGCAGCACCGCCAGCTTGGCGTAGAAGCCGACCAGGGGCGGGATGCCCGCCAGCGAGAACATGGCGACGGCCATCACGCCTGCATAAAGCGGGCTGCGCTGGTTGAGGCCGGCGAGATCGGTGATCTCCTCGCTCTCGAAGCCCTCGCGCGCCAGGAGCAGGATGATGCCGAAGCTGGCCAGCGTGGTCAGCACATAGGTCACGATGTAGAACATCGCGGCGCTGTAGGCAAACTGTGCGTTGTAGGTGCTGTTGTTGACCACGCCCGCCACCATGCCCAGCAGCATGAAGCCCATCTGCGAGATGGTCGAGTAGGCCAGCATGCGCTTGAGGTTGGTCTGCGCAATGGCCGCCAGGTTGCCCACCAGCAGCGAGGCGATGGCCAGCAGCGCGAGCATCTGCTGCCAGTCGATCGCGAGCGGCAGCAGCCCTTCCACCAGCAGGCGGATGATGATGGCGAAGGCGGCCAGCTCGGGCGCCGCGCCGATCATCAGCGTGACGGCCGTGGGCGCGCCCTGGTAGACGTCGGGCACCCACATGTGGAACGGCGCCGCGCCGACCTTGAAGGCCAGGCCGGCCACGATGAACACCAGCCCGAAGACCAGCACCTGGTGGTTGACCTTGCGGCTGGCGATGGCCTTGAATACCTCGGTGGTGTCGAGCGAGCCCGTGGCGCCGTACATCATCGACAGGCCGTAGAGCAGAAAGCCGCTGGCCATGGCACCGAGGACGAAGTACTTCATCGCGGCCTCGCTGGCCACCGCGTTGTCGCGCCGCAGCGCGACCAGCGCGTAGCTCGACAGGGTGAGCAGCTCCAGGCCGAGATAGATCACCAGGAAGTTGCTGCCCGAGATCATCACGAAGATGCCCAGCAGCGAGAACATGCTCATGGTGAAGAGCTCGCCGCCGCGCAGCATGCCGCGGTCGGCCGCGTAGGGCCGGCCGTAGACCAGCGTGACCATCAGCGCCACCGAGGCGAAGCACTTGAGCCAGTTGCCCATCGGGTCGCTCACGACCATGCCGCCGAAGCCGTAGTGGCTCGTGGCGTCGGTGGCCTGCATGCCGGTGAGGACGGCCACCACGGCCAGCGTGAGCAGGGTCAGCACGTAGGTGCGCGTGCGATGGGTATCGGTCGCGGACAGGTCCACCAGCGCGATGATGCAGGCCATGACCAGCAGCACCATCTCGGGGTAGACCGTCATCCAGCTGAGTTTGTCAATCATCTCGTTCTCTTGGTCAGCCTGGAATCTTGGACGTCTGCACGTGGCGCAGCAGCTCGCTCACCGAGGCGTTGGTCGCGTCGGTGAAGGGCTTGGGGTACAGGCCCATCCACAGCACCGCGATCGCGAGCAGGGCCAGCATGAGGAACTCGCGGGCGTTGATGTCGTCCAGCTCCTTCACGTGGTCGTTGCCCACCGGGCCCAGGTAGACCCGCTTGTACATCCACAGCGTGTAGGCAGCGCCGAAGATCAGCGCCGTCGCCGCGGCCAAGCCCAGCCAGAAGTTGGCCTGGACCGCGCCGATGATCACCATCCATTCGCCGACGAAGCCGGCGGTCGCGGGCAGGCCGCA
>Ga0075362_10000569_pt1 | contig 10770 bp, 8 predicted proteins | sample EndMetdeltDD1762_FD_71397 | JGI IMG/M metagenome (GOLD analysis project Ga0075362, IMG submission 71397) | Populus endosphere microbial communities from Tennessee, USA - Endosphere MetaG P. deltoides DD176-2 | ecosystem: Host-associated > Plants > Roots > Endosphere | place: USA: Tennessee...
TCGGACGCCGGACCCCGGCTCCCCCATCAGCGCCGCGGCGGCGTGCTACGATCGGGCTTTCCCATGGCATCGACGCTCCTTCGCAAGGTCTGGGACGCGCACACGGTGCGTCGTCTGCCCAACGGTCAGACGCAGCTCTTCGTCGGGCTGCATCTCATTCACGAGGTCACCACTCCGCAGGCGTTCGACATGCTGCAGGCGCGCGGGCTGCGCGTGGCCATGACCGACCGCACCATCGCGACCGTCGATCACATCGTGCCGACGCGCGATCAGCGCCGGCCGTTCCTCGACGTCATGGCCGAAGACATGCTGTCGGCGCTCGAGCGCAACTGCCGCGAGCACGGCATCCGGCTGCTCGACATCGCCAGCGGCCAGCAGGGCATCGTCCACGTCATCGGCCCCGAGCTGGGATTGACGCAGCCGGGCATGACGATCGCCTGCGGCGACAGCCACACGTCGACGCACGGCGCGTTCGGCGCCGTCGCCTTCGGCATCGGCACCTCGCAGGTGCGCGACGTGCTCGCCTCGCAGTGCCTGGCGATGGAGCCGCTGAAAGTGCGGCGGATCGACGTCCGCGGACGGCTCGAGCGCGGCGTCTACGCGAAGGACGTCATCCTCGAAATCATCAGGCGCCTCGGCGTGAAGGGGGGCGCGGGCTACGCCTACGAGTACGCCGGCGACGCGATCGCGCGCCTGTCGATGGACGAGCGCATGACGATCTGCAATATGTCGATCGAAGGCGGGGCCCGGGCCGGCTACGTCAATCCCGACGAGACGACGTTCGCGTATCTGCGCGGACGTCCGTTCGCGCCGCAGGGAGACGCGTTCGAGCGCGCCACGGCGTGGTGGTCGTCCATGGCGTCGGATCCGGGCGCGGCCTACGACGACGAGGTCGTCCTGCAGGCGTCGGAGATCCGGCCGACCGTCACCTGGGGCATCAATCCCGGACAGTCGGTCGCGGTGGACGAGCCGCTGCCGGCGAACGCCGATCCCGAGGCGCTCGCCTTCATGGGCTTCAGCGCGGGACAGCGCGTGCAGGGGACGAAGATCGACGTCGCGTTCGTCGGCTCCTGCACGAACGCGCGGCTGTCGGATCTGCGCGAGGCCGCGCGCGTGATTCGCGGGCAGCACGTGGCACGCCACGTCAAGGCGCTGGTCGTCCCCGGTTCGCAGGCCGTGCGCGCCGCCGCGGAGCGCGAAGGGCTCGATCGCGTGTTCCTCGACGCCGGATTCGAGTGGCGCGCCGCCGGGTGTTCGATGTGCCTGGCGATGAATCCCGACCGGCTCGAAGGCCGGGAGATCTGCGCGTCCTCGTCGAACCGCAACTTCAAGGGACGCCAGGGCAGCCCGACGGGCCGTACGCTGCTGATGAGCCCGGCGATGGTGGCCGCCGCGGCCGTGGCCGGCGAAGTCGTGGACGTTCGGCAGTTCGCTCCCGCGGAGGTGGCCCTTGGCCGTTGAGCGCGTTGGTGAGATCCGCGGGACGGGACTGCCGCTGCGCGGCGACGACATCGACACCGACCGCATCATTCCGGCGCGGTTCCTGAAGGCGATCACCTTCGAAGGGCTGCAGGACCATCTGTTCGAGGACGATCGCGCGCAGGCCGCGAACCACCCGGTGTCGAACCCCGCGTATGCCGGCGCGCGCGTGATGCTGGTGCAGTCGAATTTCGGCTGCGGCAGCTCGCGCGAGCATGCGCCGCAGGCGATCTACCGCCGCGGCATCCGCCTCGTCATCGGACAGTCGTTCTCGGAGATCTTCTTCGGCAACTCGGTTGCGCTCGGCATGCCGTGCCCGACCGCGTCCCGCGAGACGACCGAAGCCCTCATCGCCGCCGTCGAGCGCGATCCTTCGACCGAGCTGGCCGTCGATCTCGGCTCGATGACGGTGACGGCCGCCGGTCAGACCTTTCCGCTCGCGCTCCCCGCCGCGGCGCGCGAAGCCTTCCTCGACGGCAGCTGGGACGCCACCGGGCTTCTGCTGGAGGACTACGATCAGGTTCGCGCGGTCGCCGCACGTCTGCCTTACGTCACGGCGAGCTGGTAGTACGCCCGTCACGTACTCGATCTCTGGTCATTGCGGCGTTTGCGCGGAATTCGAGACGGGACGCCCAAAGCAAGAAAGAGAATTCCTCTGCGTCCTCGGCGCGCTCCCGCGAGTACGTGGCGTGACCGGCGCCGCGAATCGATTTACGCGCCGGCCTTGACGACTTCCAGAAACGCCTCCGCGGCGCGGCTGCGCTCGCCGGTGCGGCGGAACACCAGGCGCACCTGGCGCGCCGCGCCGAGGTCGGGAATGCGGATGGCGACGAGATGTCCGCGCGCGATCTCGGTCAGCGCGCAGCGGCGCGGGAGCAGCGCGACGCCGATGCCCATCTCGACCGCGCGCTTGATGCCGTCGAGGCTCGGCAGCGAGATCTGGATGTTGATCGACGTCTGCCGCCGCTCGTAGGCGCGCAGGACGCGATCGCGCGTCGGCGACGGATCGTTGTGCGCGATGACCACCTGCCGGCCGACCTCTTCGAGCGTGACGCGGCGCTTGGCGGCCAGCGGATGCTTCGGCGACGTCAGCAGCACCACGTCGTCGCCGCCGAGCGGCAGCGTCTGCACGCCGCGATCGGCGGGCTGGAACGTCAGGACGCCGAAGTCGAGGCTGCGGTCGAGCACGGCGTTGGCGATCTGCCGCGAGGGGACGCGGCGGACGTCGATCACGACGTTGGGATGATCGATCGCGAACTTCTCGACGTGCGGCAGCAGGCTGTGGACGGCGGCCTCGTTCGCGCCGATGATGACGCGCCCTCGGCGGACCTGCTGCAGCTCGCGGACGGCCGTCTCCGCCTCGTGCGCGAGGCCGAGCAGCCGCTGGGCGTAGTCCTGGAGGAGGCGCCCGGCCTCGGTCAGCGTCCCGTCGCGCGAGGACCGGTCGAAGAGCCGTTCGCCCAGCTCGTCCTCGATGCGGCGGACGGCCTGGCTGATGGCCGGCTGGGTCCGGTGGAGCCGGCGCGCGGCGGCCGAAAAGCTGCGGTCCGAGGCGACGGCGAGAAACGCCGCCAGGTCAGGCAACTGCATAAGCCAGGCTAATCATACCCAAACAACTATAAATTTGACTTGTGGCTGTGGGGGCCAGTACAAAGGTAGACAGGAGGCACCCCGATGTCCGGCAACCGGCTGACGATCTTCGACACGACCCTGCGCGACGGCGAGCAGGCGCCCGGCTTTTCGCTCAGGATCGACGAGAAGCTCAAGATGGCGCGCCAGCTCCGTTCGCTCGGCGTGGACATCATCGAAGCCGGGTTCCCGATTGCCTCCGAGGCCGACGCCGAGGCCGTGCGGATGATCTCGACGCACGTGCAGGGCCCGGTGATCGCGGCGCTCGCCCGGTGCCATCCCAAGGACATCGACCGCGCCGGCTGGGCGCTCTCGCCGGCGCCGCGCCGCCGGATCCACGTGTTCATCGCGACGTCCGACCTGCACCTCCAGGCCAAGCTCCGGATGACGCGCGAGGAGTGCCTGCGCGCCGCGATGGCGGCCGTCAAGCAGGCGCGCCAGCACACCGACGACGTGCAGTTCTCGGCGGAGGACGCGACCCGCACCGATCCGGCGTTCCTGTGGCAGGTGATCGAGGCCGTCATCCAGTCTGGCGCCAAGACGATCAACCTGCCCGACACGGTCGGCTATTCGACGCCGGACGAGATGGCGGAGTTCTTCCGCTCGGTCATCAACCGCGTCCCCAGCTCCGACCAGGTGATCTTCAGCACGCACTGCCACGACGATCTCGGGCTGGCCGTGGCGAACACGCTCAGCGCGGTGAACGCGGGCGCGCGCCAGGTCGAGTGCACGATCAACGGCATCGGCGAGCGGGCCGGCAACGCGTCGCTCGAAGAGATCATCATGGCGATCCGCGTGCGCGGCGATCGGCTGCCCTACGAGACGGCCGTCCAGACGCGCGAGATCTTCGCGTCGAGCCAGCTGCTGACCTCGCTGACCGGTGAAGGCGTGCAAGCCAACAAGGCGATCGTCGGCCGCAACGCGTTCGCGCACGAGGCCGGCATCCACCAGGACGGGATGCTGAAGGACCGCCGCACCTACGAGATCATGCGGCCCGAGGAAGTCGGCGTCAGCGCGACGCTGGTGCTCGGGAAGCATTCCGGCCGCCACGCCGTGCAGAAGCGCTGCGAGCAGATCGGCTGCGCCGACATGGACCGCCGGACGCTCGACGAGGTCTACCGCGCCGTCATCGAGCACGCCGACCGCGAGAAGGTCGTCAGCGACGGCGACCTGGCCGCGATCGTCGCGCGCGTCACCGGAACCGCCGCCATCGAGCGTCCGAAGACGCATGCGCCGGCCGCCGCCGATCTCCACGCGACGCCGCACGAAGTCGGCTACGGCCACGGCGTCTAGAGAGTCTTTTCTCTCCTCTCCGTACTTTCCGCCTCGAGGCGGAACTTCGCGCCGGCATTCCGCCTGAAGGCGGAAGCTGCAAAGCAGTTCACACGGTCTTGGGCGCGCCCGGGTTGCCCTCCGCTGTCGCGAGCGCCTGCTGCCGCAGGGCCGCGGCGCCGAGCAGTCCGCCCATCCCCATCGACTCGACCGCGGAGCTCGGCACGAGCATCAGCGCGCCCTTCTCCTTCAGCCCTTCGTAGAGCATGTTCATCGCGCGCAGGTGGAGCGCCGTCGGGTTGTTGATGTACGACTGCGCCGCCTTCTCGAACATGTGCGCGATCTCGACTTCGGCCGTCCCGAGGATCACGCGCGCCTGCTTCTCGCGTGACGCCTGCGCCTCGCGCGACATCGCGTCCTGGAGCGACTCGGGGATCACGACGTCGCGCATCTCGACCGACTGCACGGTGACGCCCCACGGGTTCGACCGGGAGTCGATCAGCTTCTGCAGCTCCTCCTCGATCCGCTCGCGTCCGCGCAGCAGGTCGGTCAGCGACGTGCGGCCGATGATGTCGCGCAGCGCGGTCTGCGCCGCCCAGCTCACCGCCTGCTGATACTCCTGCACTTCGAGCGCGGCCTTCTCCGGGTCGTAGACCAGCCAGAAGAGGACCGCGTCCACGTTGACGGGAACGGTGTCGGACGTCAGCGTCTCCTCCGCCGCGAAGCTCGTCGTGATCACGCGCTGATCGATCCACTTCGTCACCGAGTCGACGAACGGGATGATCCAGAAGAGCCCGGGCCCGCGCAGGCCGATGTAGCGGCCCAGGCGCAGGACGACGCCGCGCTCCCATTGCTTCGCCACCTTGGGCGACTGCATGAGCGTGAAGCCGGTGAGCAGACCGGCGAAGAACGGCAGAGGATTCGCGATCGCCACCGTCCACCAGAGGGCGAGGCCCACGGGGACCAGGAACAGCAGCGCGGCCACGACGTTCATACGGTCCCTCCGCAGCAGCCGATCCGGATCCGCGCGCTTACTCAACGGCAAAGTCACCATGCCCACGGCTCATGCTCCTTCTGTGCGCCGTCTCTCGATCTCGGGCATCGCCCCGTCGAGATCGAATCCGTGATGCGAGAGGTCGGCAAGAAAACGATCCACCAGCCGGTTCAGCTCGGTCCGCCGCAAGGCGTCTTCCTGCGGCGTGTGAGTCCGGGCCGCGACGAACGTCCCGACGCCGCGCCGCGTCTCGAGGACGCCGCCGCGTTCGAGAAAGGCGTAGACCTTGGCGATGGTGTTGGCGTTGACGCGCAGCTCGACTGCGAGCTGCCGCACCGTCGGAAGCTGGTCTCCAACGGCGAGGCGGCCCGCCGCAATCGCCGACCGGATGCCGCGCTCGACCTGGGCATACACCGGCGTCCTGTCGGCCTGGTCGATGGCGAAGCCTTGCCACGGACTCACGAGACCTATTGTACTACTACAATAGTACAATCAGCGCAAGCGGACCCTGGGGCGAGGTTGGAGGTTGCCGGAAGGCTTGTAGCGGTCAGGATCGTACAGCGGTGGGAGAGGGCAATCGGCGCCACTCCCTCTGATGCTCAATCCAAAAAGCTACAAGCCTCCCGGACCCAACCTCCAACCTCCAGCGTCACTCCACCGTCACGCTCTTGGCCAGGTTGCGGGGCTGATCGACGTCGCAGCCGCGGCGAACGGCGATGTGGTACGCGAGCAGCTGGAGCGGCACCACCATCAGCACCGGCGTCAGCAGCGGATGCGACTTGGGGATCGTGAGCAGGAAGTCCTGCGCGGGGTCGAGGAGCTGGCCGATGCCGTCGTTCCCTTCGGTGGTGAGCGCGATGACGGAGCCGCCGCGTGCCTTGGCCTCCTGGATGTTGCCGATCATCTTCTCGAACACCGCGTCGTGCGGCGCAATCGCGACCACCGGCATCTTCTCGTCGATCAGCGCGATGGGACCGTGCTTCATCTCGCCCGCCGGATACCCCTCGGCGTGGATGTAGGAGATCTCCTTGAGCTTCAGCGCGCCTTCGAGCGCGATCGGATAGTTGATCCCGCGTCCGAGATAGAGGAAGTCGCTCCGCTGGTAGAAGCGCTTGGCGATCTCCTCCGTCTGGGGCTCGCACTTGAGCGTCTGCTCCAAAAGCAGCGGGAGCTGCGTCAGCGCCTCGAGGTGCGGACGCGCCTCTTCCGGTTTCAGCGTTCCGCGGATCTGGCCGAGATAGATCGCCAGCAGATGCAGGGCGACGAGCTGTGACGTGAACGCCTTCGTCGAGGCGACGCCGATCTCCGGCCCGGCGTGCGTCAGCACCGTTCCTTCCGTCTCCCGCGTCGCCATGCTGCCGACCACGTTGCAGATCGCGATGCTGCGCGCGCCCTTCTTCTTCGCCTCGCGCAGCGCCGCCAGCGTGTCGGCCGTCTCGCCCGACTGCGTGATGACGATCGCCAGCGTGTGATCCGACACGATCGGGTCGCGGTAGCGGTACTCCGATCCGTAGTCGACGTCCACCGGGACGCGCGCGAGCGACTCGATCAGGAACTTCCCCACCAGGCCCGAGTGCCACGACGTCCCGCAGGCCAGAATCACGACCCGCTCGACCTGCCTCAGCACGTCGTCCGGCAGGTCGATCTCGTGCAGGAACACCTTGCCGCTCTCGATCGACGCGCGGCCGAGGACCGTCTCCTTGACGGCCATCGGCTGCTCGAAGATCTCCTTGAGCATGAAGTGCTTGTATCCGGCCTTCTCGGCCATGACCGGATCCCAGGAGACGCGCGTGCTCTTCTTCGACACGGCCCGGCCCGAGTAGTCGGTGAATTCCACGCCGCCGGGCGTGATCACCGCCATCTCCTCGTCGCCGAGGAACACGACGTCGCGCGTGTGCGCGAGGATCGCGGGAATGTCGGAGGCGACGAAGAACTCGCGCTCGCCGAGGCCGACGACGATCGGAGGGCCGTTGCGCACGGTGACGATCTTGTTCGGGTCGTCCGCCGAGATCAGCACGAGCGCGAACAGTCCCCGCATGTAGAGGAGCGCCCGGCGCACCGCGTTCTCGAGGCCGTCGTCTTTCATCTCGCGCTCGACGAGGTGCGCGACGATCTCGGTGTCGGTCTCGGTGACGAAGCGATGCCCTTCCTTCTGGAGCTGCTTCTTGAGGTCGAGGTAGTTCTCGATGATTCCGTTGTGGACGACGACGATGCGGCCGGTGCAGTCGCGGTGCGGATGCGCGTTCTCTTCGGTTGGCCGTCCGTGCGTCGCCCACCGCGTGTGCCCGATGCCGTACTCACCGTCGAGCGGCTGGATCGCGATCGCCTCTTCGAGGCGCGCCAGCTTGCCGGCGCTCCGCCGCAGCTCGATCGTTCCGCCGCGGACGACGGCGACGCCGGCCGAGTCGTATCCGCGATATTCGAGCCGCCGCAGGCCGTCGATCAGAATCGGAAGGACCTGTTTGTCGCCGATGTAGCCGATGATGCCGCACATGCTGTCAACTCCCGAGGTCCGAGATCCGAGATCCGAGGTCCGAGGTCCGACGTCCGGCTCGTCTAGTTCTTTCGCTTCTTTTCGACCCAGCCTTCGATGTTGCGCTGCTTGCCGGCACTGACGGCGAGCGCGCCGGACGGCACGTCTTCGCGGACGGTCGTTCCCGTCCCCACGTACGCGTTCGCGCGGATCGTGACGGGCGCGATGAGCTGGCTGTCGCTGCCGACGAAGGCGCCGTCCTCGATCACGGTCTGGTGCTTGTGCGTGCCGTCGTAGTTGCACGTGATCGTGCCGGCGCCGATGTTGACCTTCTCGCCGATCGTCGCGTCGCCGAGGTACGTGAGGTGGCTCGCCTTCGACCCCTTGCCGAGCGTGGTCTTCTTCAGCTCGGTGAAGTTCCCGACGTGCGCTCCCTCGCCGACGTCCGACAGCGGGCGGATGTGCGCGAAGGGCCCGACCTGCGCGCCGCTGCGGATGTGCGACTCTCGGATCACGCAGAAGTTGTTGACCACGACGCCGTCCTCGATCGTCGAGTCGACGATGCGGACGCCGGCGTGGACCTCGCAGCGCTCGCCGATGCGCGTGCGACCCTCCAGGTGCACGTTGGGATGAATCACGGTGTCGCGGCCGACGACGACGTCCGGGCCGATCCAGGCCGTCGCGGGATCGACGATCGACACGCCCTCCGACATGAGCGTCTCGTTCTTCGTCGTCTTCAGGATTTCGGCCACGTCCGCCAGCTCCCTCCGGCTGTTGACGCCAAGAATCTCCCTGGCGTCTTCGAGCCGCACCGTCTCGACCGTCAGCCCGCGCTCGCGGTAAATCCGCACGAGATCGGGCAGGTAGTACTCCCCCTGGGCGTTCGCCGAGCCGATCGATCGCAGCGCGTCGAACAGCGGCTCGAGCGCGAACGCGTAGATCCCGCTGTTGATCTCGTCGATCGCGCGCTCGTCCGGCGTCGCGTCCTTGTGCTCGACAATCGCCGCGATCCGGCCGTCCCTCCGCACGATCCGTCCGTAGCCGTCAGGCGCCGGCACTCGCGCGGTCAGCACCGTCGCCGCCGCACCCGTACGCTCGTGCGTCGCAACGAGCGCCCGGAGTGTGTCGGGGCGCAACAGCGGTACGTCGCCGGACAGCAACACAACGGAACCCCGCGCGCCAGCCAGATGCGGTTCCGCCTGCAGCAGCGCGTGTCCCGTGCCGAGCTGCGGCTCTTGCAATGCAAACCGGAGGCCCGGACGATCGCCGAGCGCCTCGCGCAATCGGTCAGCCATGTGGCCGATCACGAGCACCGTGGTGCTGGCGTCGAGCGCCGCGGCGGCGCGCAGCACGTGATCGATGAGGCGCAGCCCGCCGGCGCGATGCAGCACCTTGGGGTCCGCGGACTTCATGCGGGTGCCCTTGCCGGCGGCAAGAATGACGAGATGGATGTCGGGCATTGCCCCGCCCGTCAGCGGCGTGACTTGACGCGGGGACGCTGCAGAGCGGCGGTACGGGCCGGGTCGGACGCCGACGAGTCGACGATGGCCTTGAACGAGGGTTCGTCGCGAAGCCCGTCGAGCTCGGAGTCCTGCCGAGCGCGCGATCGGTTCTCCGGATTGGCCGAGACGGCCTGCCGCAGGTGATCGAGCGCCGTGACGGCGTCGCCACGGCGTGTCGCGACGACGGCCATCATGTAATGCGCGTGGTCGTGGCGCGCATCCTCACTCAGCGCGCGCAGCAGATGCCTGACGCCCGTCCCTTCGTCGCCCGCGTTGAGCGCGACGGTGGCCGCGTAGACCCACTCGTCGGCGGTTTTCGGCGCCGGCTCCTTGGGTTCCAGCTCGCGCTCGCAGACCTTCAGATAGAGCCTGGCGCGCTCGAGCAGCTCCCGCTCGTCGGGATACCGCTGGATGACGTTGCGGAGGGCCTCGGCCGACGCCGCGAAATCGCGGCGCTGAAGCGCCTGGAGGCCGCGTTCGTACATCGCGACGGCCTCGTGATAGGTCGGCTTGCGGACCGGCGCCGGCGGCGGCTGCGGAGGTGCGGGCGGCGGCGGGGCAGCCTTGACCGGTTTGGCCGCCGCCTTCGGCGCCGGCTTGACGGTCTTTCGAGACGCGGAGGGATGGGACGGCTTGGCCGAACGCGCCGGCCGTCTGGCCGCCTGGACCCGTTTTTTTGTCGGCTTGCGCCCCGACGTGCTCCGGGCCTTGACCGCCCGGCGTAATTTCGCCATGCCCGGAGGGTGACAGTAACAAATCGTCTATTGCACGGTCAAGGTCCAGCGCTGCCCAGAAGCTTGTAGAGGGCATTTACCGCCAATTTGTGGCGTTCCGCTAGTACTTTCAGCGCCTCCCGACGCTTCAGGCGGCCATTTTCGGTCAATTCACCAAGTTCGCGGACCAGACTGTGGGCCTCAGGTGCGGGAGTGGCCTCAGCGGGTGACGTCCTGGGGGGTATCAAGAGCGTGAACTCGCCGACAGGGTCCGCAAAGTAACTCAGAAGGGTTTCGATTGGTTGAACGACCAACTCTTCGTGAACCTTGGTCAGTTCGCGCCCCACTCCGACCACCGTGCTCTTCCCTATGAGTCCACCGAGATCGGTCAATGTCCCTAATATGCGGTGGGGAGCCTCGAAGAGCACGATCAGCCGCGGCTCACGCAGGACGCGCTCTAACCAAGCAATGCGGTCTTTTGACCTACCAGGCGGAAAACCAACGAAGGTGAACTCCCCTGCCGGCAGCCCCGACGCCGAGATGGCCGCCAGCACGGCGCTCGGCCCCGGAACGCTCTCTACCCGGATTCCCGCCTCGCGCGCGGCAGCCACTAACGTTCCGCCCGGGTCCGACACGACCGGCGTTCCCGCATCCGACACCAGCGCGATCGACTCCCCGCGGACCAGCCGTTCGACCAGCGCCGGCGTT
>Ga0075362_10000570_pt1 | contig 10770 bp, 9 predicted proteins | sample EndMetdeltDD1762_FD_71397 | JGI IMG/M metagenome (GOLD analysis project Ga0075362, IMG submission 71397) | Populus endosphere microbial communities from Tennessee, USA - Endosphere MetaG P. deltoides DD176-2 | ecosystem: Host-associated > Plants > Roots > Endosphere | place: USA: Tennessee...
CGGTATAAAAAGTAGCTCTGATCTTTGTTAGTATCAATACCAGTAAGTAGTTGGCCGTCCTGGCTGCGGGCATAATGGCCTGTAGCAATCATATCGGCGCCATCGGCAAGCGCAGTGTCCAAAAAGAGCTTAAACTTGACCTCTTGGTTACACATGATGTCTGGATTTGGCGTAAGACCAGCTTTGTAACCATCCAGCATGTATTCAACGACACGGTCGCGATACTCTTTTTCGAAGTCATACATCTTAAACGGAATACCGAGCTGTACCGCAACGCGCTTAGCGTCTTGATAGTCTTCTTTCCATGGGCAATCAAAGCCAGGTAGATCCTGACTCCAGTTTTTCATGTAGACACCGGTAACATCATAGCCCTGCTCTTTAAGCAAAGCTGCAGTTACTGAGCTATCTACACCACCGCTCATACCGACAAAGACTTTTTTAGCCATATACTCTCTATTTTAGCAAATTTTGGCCGGATATACCAGCGTTACCAGGCTAGTAATCGACGTTTTCTAGATGTTTGCGCAGAGAAGATAGTTCGTACTTACGACCTAACCAAAACGACACTAAAATAAGTGGCAATAATAGCGCGGCCGGCAGCCACACTACCTTAGTAACGGTCACAATCGATGGCTTATCTTTATCCGAAGTACTATTAGACGTAATAGCCCCGTTAGCCACTCCTATCACCTGCAGATACGCCGTTAGTCCATTCTTATCCACCGCCTTAATAGTAATGGTATACACACCGGCAGAGTCGTAGACGTGCTTAATATTAAATGTGCCCGCAAACTCCTGAGTAAATAAATCGGAGGGCTTGTTATCCCCCCAGTCCACACTAATCGCGTACGGACCAGTACCTCCCACTAAAATAACTGGCCACACCAACGTTTCGCCTGGGTTGGCACCGCGCCGGGCATAGTCACTAGTAAGGTACATCAATGTCGAGCCCACAGCTGCAAACTGCTGGTCGTTAAACGTAATGGTTACGACGTTGGAATCAGGACTGGCTTGGTCCAGAGCGTCGTATTGCCGAGCGAGCAAATCGTTGCGGCCACTAAATAGGTCAATTTTTACACTGTAGCTGCCGTTTACACAAATTGCTGAGCCCATAAAGACGTTGTTATCGAATACTTTTACGAGCAAGCCTGTCGTACAAAGCCCAGAAACGGTTACTGGTGTATTGGTAAATGTCTGACCATTAGTTGGCGATGTAATTGTTGGGCCGCTCGCTGGCGGTGCACTGCCAATGGTACCGGTTAAACCTGTTGAGTCACTTTGAGGATTCTCTGGTGGTGGCGCAGCCGCAGAAACTGTTACCGGCACAAAACTGCCTAATAGCACGGCCAAACTGGCGATAAATACACTCAGACTCCGGATTAAACGTTTCATTTCCTTCTACTTTAGCTTAATGTAATAAGCTTAAGCAACTCAGAATGCACGCTAGTAGCAAAACAGCACAGTGTTTAAGCTGTGCTGTTTACGTAAGCCTACCAGGTGCTATTTCTTTTTAGCACCGGTAGCTTTCTTAACAACATTGGCGTTGTAGCGCTTAACAAGTCGCGGAACAACAAAGATAGCGAAGAGGATAATGAGCAATACGAGGACGCTTATAACGACCACCGAAACTGGCACAATGTAAAACGTCGTGCTGGCGGTAATGAGCTGACCTTTGGTGCCATAACCCAAGTTAGCCTCTAAGGTGTACTTACCAAATGAGCCAAGGTCTTTTTCCATTGGGAATGTAAAGCGGCGGATACTATCTGGCAATACGTTACCACGTGGCTGGGTATTGTTTACTTCATAGGAGGCCAGAACTTTACCGGACTTCTTGAGAAGTACTTTACCAAAAGGTTGTACCTGAACATTACCACTGTTTTGGATGCGAACTACGCCGTCCAAATCTTTCTTACTGGTAAAGAGAGTACTGGCATCATTGTCCTTGCGTACATCGAGGCTAGTAATTGAGGCTTGTTCTTTGAGATCGCCAGGCACCTTAACCAGCACCAGTGAGCCAACACTTGCTGACAAGCTCAATGTCTTGCTGCTTGCTGTGTCTGCAGGAGTAAAGCGAACCGCGCCGAAGTAACCACCAGCGTCGGCATCCTTAGGAACGTTAATAGTAACCTTTACGTTATGCTGTTCGTTTGGCTTAACACTAAAATCAGCAATTGGAGCTACGTACTTTTTAAGACTACGGACCGGTGCGGACTTATTTTCGTCCAGGATAATGTTTGGGCTGCCGGTCTCATCTTTACTAGCAACAAAGTCGTTAATAATCGTATGCAGCTTAATTTCAGATGACGAGAGGTTCTGAACGTATACATCAATGGTCTGTGATGCTCCGGGTTTAATCTCTAAATCGTTACGGACTGGTGAAATCTTAAGTGCGTTACCACTACCGGTTGGCGCGGTTGCGGTTGCTGCGTACACTGGCGCACTACTAACAACAATCGCCAGTGCTCCTAACACCATTCCAATAGATGCAAATATCTTGCGTCGTACCATATATATCCCTTATACCTTTTTAATCTTCCTTAACGCTTATGGTAGCACAGGGTCTAGAAGTTTGCCACGGTTACATAGGTTAGCGTTGTAGAATACACACCCGGAGACTGATCTTTAGACACATTTACTACATAGCTGACAGTGTACTTTTTAAAATCCTGTACATTACTGGCCGTTGCAATCTGTTCGTTGTTAACGAATCTAAACTTGTTTACCTGACTATATAACGCTGTTGCATTTCCGGTGCCTGGCCCCACGGGGTCCAAACCAATATCCGGCACTGTGTTTGCCCGTAAGTTAATACCAAACTGGCTGGTGCCAATTTGTGAAGTCTGGTTGGTCATAGCTGGAATAACATTGTTACCAGACATCATAGTCGTGCCATTTACGAATACGTTATAGCCGCCGCCAGCATTGGTTGCCACGACCATTTGCGATTGCCCTACACTGCTCGTTGCAGAACTTAGCTCACCAAAATTAAGCTGCCGGCCCTGAGCTGTTCCACAATCAAAATTAGCGATAGTTATGCCGGCACAAAATGTAAGATACGGCGGCACCTCGGCACTAACATCAAAACCATCGTTAATACTAAACGCAAGGGCACCAAAATCAGTAGATGGGCCAGACGCATCTTGCGTAGCATACGTTAGAATTTTAACGTAATATGACTCTTCTAGTGTAGGGTTGACCATATCATCAAACTCAAAACTTGCCGACCCGGTTATTGAACCACTGGGGTTTTGCGTAAGAATAATGTGGTTAACATCTGAGCTTGGGGACATCATGTAGCCGCTAGTTCCGGTCTGGTTGACCAAGTGGGCATTTAAAGCATCCAAACCAAAAGGCGCAATACAGGTGTCTTCCTGAAGAGCTGAGTTTCCGCAAAACTGGATTTCAATTGATCCTACTGTGCCTGGCGTACCAGGTGCAAATTGTATGGTGTAATTTACATTATGCTCACCCGGTCTATTGGAACTCATCTTTAAACTGCGGCCAGTAATTTGCGCACCGTATGCCGTGCTGGCATGCAAAGGCCCCGCTATTATAAATAGCGAGACCAAGAGCACACAAGTGAAAGCGTCGTGGACGCGTGACCTGAGGAGCCAAAGCGTCACACCATGCGCCATGGAGAAGAACCCTAGAACTTACCTGTTGCGATCAGCTGTTCTGCTGCAGTGTAGATACCAGCAGCGGTAGTGTTGCTAGCAGTAGCACCAAAGGTTAGCGTCGTAACAGAGCTGTTGGTAGGACCTGATAAGTCAGCAAATTTTTGGCCGTAAGTACTTGTAATACCCGTTGTGCCGTTTGTATCCAGGGCGTAGTTGGATGCCGTTGAGCTATATGGTGACGTAGCGGTTACGTTGGTGCCCAGTGTGGAGATATAGAAGCCAAATGCTTCGGTACCAGGAGTAATAGCGCCGGCAGTTGCACCCTTTGCGTCAATGTCATTTGAGCCGCTCTTTAATGTATCACCCTTAAAGCGGACATCTGCACCCGACTGGGCATTGGTAGAGATACTAAATTTAGCTGTGTCAGTGTCAGTAGCGGTTGAGTCCAATACTAAGTTAGCACCATGGCCAAGAGTCATGCTTGGGTCATCGCCACAAGTGGCATCGTAGACACAGAAAGCCAAGCTTTCCATAACGCGAGCCGTAATGTTAATAACTGTACCTGTACTTAAGGCAATTCCACCGTAATCAGTCATACCAGTAAAAGTACTTGCACGAGTCGTACCAGAAATAGTGTAGTTGGCCATGTTAGCTGTCGTACCAAACGTTACAATACGTGCGTAAAATGAGTGGTTTGCCGTGCTTGGGTTAGACATGCTGGCATTTGTAATTGTAAAGTTGATAGCCGTACCAGCAACTGTTGGCGCACCTGAGTTAGAGAGCTTGAGTGCTTGGAATGAACCACCACCAGCACCACCCTGTACACCAGTAGAAGTCCAACCTGTAGTTGTAATACCACTCGTAAAGGTGACTGTTGGAGATGTCGTCAGGTTAAAGCCAGCTGGGTAGGTGCATGACGTGTCGCCAATGATAGGAGTGTTGTCACAAAAGTCCACAACGATACCAGCAGTGCTTGTGGTACCGCTTGGAGTATAGGTAACGCTGTATGTAACACCGGTGGCGCTTGCCGTGGAGCTACTCATTACTATGCTACGAGATGTGACCTGCCCTGCGCTTGCGTGCCCGGTAAACCCAGGGGCAACTGCGGCGACCGCCAGTGACAAAGCTGCCATACCGTATGCAGCTCTTCTCGAGAAGCCGAGCCTTTTTATTTTCATCGGAATTTCTCCTTGTTTGTTGTTTTTTACGCTTATTTAATAGAACCTATGGCAGCATAGTAACACGCTTAAGGCTACCTCCACAAGAGGTAACCTTAAGCACTTTATCCACAGTTAAAATGAGAGGGTACCACTTTAACGCAAGTTTAATACGTGGAGGTCGCTACCAGCACATGATTGAACTGGTATTCACCAGCAGCGGTCACATTAGAAATGTTGTAGAGATACGATATGGTGTAATCGGTCTCACCACTACTGCGGGTAGACTGGGCGATCGTATCGCCCTTAACATACTTAAAGAGGTTTGGCGTATTGTAGCCGCTAGCCACCGTACCAAAGCTAAATGTTGCGTCAGGCACCTGGATAGGGTTGGCACCAAAAGTGGTTGGGCTAGTATTGGCTACCAGATTAATACCGAATTGCTCAGTACCTGGACTCGAAGCCGTTGGCGTAGAAAGTGCATTCATCATTGGGCTGTTAGGCAAGGTGTTAGTGGGCGGATCGGATACCGTCTTGACCACGTAACCGCCAGCCAGATATGTCTTAACCGCAAACGTACCAGTTGCAGTGGCCGCAGAGCCAGTAGACAAAACACCTAAGTTAGTCGTACCGCCGGTAACACTAAAGGCCAGATACTCTTCGCGGTTGGTGTTAAAACCAGCCTGAGTACTAAATGCATTGCTAGAAGCGTTGCCAACGGTCATTTCGCCAGCGCTCTGTTTAGAACAATACGAACCAGAGCAGGCGTTAAGCTCACCGCCATTACCAAAAAACACCTCGTTTACCTGGTAGTTAGTGGACGACGATTGTTGTGCGCTTACTACTGGGCCAAAACCAAAAATAGCTACAGCTAAAAGTATCGGCACCAAGCTAAGTCGTCTTCTCATACCATATATTGTGCGATACAGGCCAAATAATTACAATCCGTTTACGCTTTTTGCGAGTTTTTTAGTATGATAAATATAAGACAAATGTTATGAACCCAAACCAGACACCAACGGATGCTGATAACGATGTGCACTCGCTTGAGGGCAGTAGCACTGTGGTCGAAAATTCTGGCAATACTGTAAGTAATCCGCTGCAGCCTAATTCCCTCGAAGAGCCCGAAGTTACTCCAGCTCCAGGCGGTTCACCGCTCAATAGCTCGGCGCCGGTTGCCCCGCTTACGCCACCTCCCAGCCCAAAAAAGCCGCCACTCTTTAAACGCATTTGGGGCCGATTTAACATCTATCTTTTGCTATTTGTTTTGATTTTCTTGGTGGCAGCCGCAGTAGTCATCGTACTGACTATTAAAGGGAGCAAGGACGCAGCAGACACCACTAACACCATCGGATCGCAAGGGCTGACTGAAGAAACACTCAAACAGCTCTCCAGCAGCGAAACAACCATTGGCAGTAGCTCGCAAATTTTAAATATTGAGTCAAATGCTATCTTTTCTGGGGCAGTATTGGTTAAGAAAGACTTAGAGGTCGCTGGCAGCATTAAGGTCAATGGTGCGTTGGCACTGCCGGGCATTACAGTCTCCGGCAGTAGCTCGTTTAACCAGATTCAGGCTACTACTCTTAACTTGTCTGGTGCTGCAACCGTAAATGGCACACTGACTGCTCGCAGTGGCTTGAGTGTCAACGGTAATGGTAATTTTACGGGTAGCGTTTCGGCCACTCAGCTAACTACCGGGTCCCTCCAATTAAATGGTGATCTTATCCTCACTCACCACATTACTGGTGGTGGTGCCATTCCTGGTTTGAGCCAAGGTATTGCTTTAGGCGGTGGTGGCACAGCTTCGGTGAGCGGTTCGGATACTTCCGGCTCGATTGCCATAAATACCGGCAGCTCGCCAGGTGCTGGCTGTTTTGCAACTGTTAACTTTACGCGTGCATACAATGGCACCCCGCATGTAGTCGTGACACCCATTGGCGCTGCGGCTGGTGCCCTCAACTTTTACGTCAATCGCTCATCGAGCAACTTTAGTGTTTGCACCACCTCTGCACCTCCTGGCGGCCAAGCCTTTGGCTTTGACTACATGATCATGAACTAGCCACCTGCTACTTGACTCCTCGAGGCTTGTCCTGTGCTCGCTAAAAACATGCTCGAATATAGCATGTTTTTACCTTCGTGCGGGGCCTCTCGTAGGTCAAGCAGCAGGCTATAATCTTCTAGAAGCAATGTTCTAGCTTGGAGCTAGATATCGAGGAAGACGGTAACGCGATCGGCTTTGACGTGCATAAGGCCGCCAGAAATACGAATCTTCTGCTCTGTCTGGCCGCGGACTGGACGAATAGTCAGCTCACAAGCGCCCAGTAAGGTCAAAAAGTTGTGGTGGTGCGGCAAAATATCAAAGGGCCCGGTACGGTTGCTGCCCGAAATGCTATAACCATCTTCGTCAAAATATGTCTTAAATGGCGAGTAGACTTTGATATGCATTGTCGGTTCGCCACCTGGGGCTGGGGCTTTGTCATGGGCGTCAGTGACAACCTCACCAGTTGAGGCGTCAGTACGGCTCATACGATAATTTCCTCAACGCCTTTAAGCATCTGATCACGATTAACAAATTCACCTTTGCGGCCGTTCATATCTTCCATCACAAACATGTCCTGCGAGAAGTAGCTGATGAGTTTTTTGGCCTTAGCATAATCAGAGCGATCTGCTGGTGACAATTCGTTTTCACCAATAATCGCAATGATCGACTTAAGTGATTCGTATTTTTGCAGCAGTGCCTGGACTTGCACGCTCAGCAGATAGTGGCGGTCGCCCACGACTTCGGGCGTCAGCAGCGAAGAAGTTGTGTGCAGGAGGTCCACTGCCGGACGAATTCCCTGTTCGGCCACAGCACGGCTCAATACGATAACCGAGTCCAACTCATGTTGGATCATCTGGACGGCCGGGTCGCTCATATCGTCAGCAGGCACATAAATAGTCTGCACGGCAGTAATTGAGCCTTTTTCTGTGGAGCTCAAACGGTCTTGTAAAATCTTAACGTCAGAGAAAATAGTCGGTTCATAGCCACCTTCGGATGGCACTTGGCCCAACATGGTGGCGACTTCGTTGCGGGCCTGAACGTAGCGATACATGTTATCCGCAAAGAAGAGGATATTCTTTCCCTGTTCGTCACGGAAATACTCTGCCAGAGTAACTGCACTCTGGCCAATAAGGGCACGGCGCACAGGGTTCTCGTTCATCTGGCCAAAGAACATGCACGTATTTTGGAGTAGATTGCGCTCTTTAAGCGTCTCATATAGTTCATGACCTTCGCGGATGCGCTCACCAATACCGGTAAAGAAGCTGAGACCGGAACCACTAGCTGCTACGTTATGAATGAGCTCCATAGTTAGCACCGTCTTACCCACACCAGCTCCACCAACGATACCAATCTTGCGGCCCTTAACAAACGGCGCAAAAAAGTCGATCACCTTAATACCAGTCTCTAAAATTTCTGGATTACTGGCTTTAAAGTGCGAGCCGCGAACAGGGTTTTGGAAGATAACCCGGTGTTGCATATTTTTATCGTCGACTGGTGGCTTGCCATCGAGTGGCATACCCAAGGCGTCTACAACTCGGCCGATCATAGCATCGCCCACCGGGATTTCGATGCTTTTTTGCGTCCTTTTAGCACGCATTCCTTTTTGTATACGCAGATCGGACTGAATATTCAAACAAAGTGCAATGCCACCAGGTTGCAGACTATCCACCAGCAAAGGCGTTTCGATACCTTCTACAACAATAATCTCGTGGATATCTGGCGAAACATCATCAAATACAACCGTCACTAATAGGTCTTTTACCGATCGTACTATTCCCTGGTTCATATTGCTCTCGTTGTCCTCAATCCGTTGATAATTTCCTTAAGACGTTCGTCCTGCAAGCGCCTTTTTGTGTGATTGTACTGACTCGTTAAATCGTGGTACCACTCATCGGCCTTGTCATTAGCCATACTCATTGCCCGAAAGCGGCTGGCATACTGTGCCAATTTGGAGTCCAAAATAACCTGACTGAGGGCAATTTCCATCATCGAACGTTCCAAATGCGCCATAACATCAAATGATGACGGTTCAAAAATATAGGTTTCTTCGCTAATAACTTCGTCAGCCTTACCAGCATGCTGGCCCTTTTCTTGCACGGCCCGATTGAGTTCGATACGTTTAATATCCTGAACCATGAGTGACACGTAAGTTTGGTAAAACACCACGGTACTTTTATATTGGCGAATCTCTTTAACAAGTGGCTGGACGTTAATATTACGGTCACGACTCGGTAACGTAAAGTATTTTTTAAAGCTCACGCCCTGCTGAATGAGCTGCAATGCTCCATGGTGTCCAATAACAATGATGTCCTGCTTTTGCGGATCAAACTGCGTTAGCATCCAGTTAATGAGCTTTTGGTCAATGTCACCGCTAAAGCCACCCTCAGCAGTCACGACGATGTACAGCTGCTTATTAATAGGGCTCTCAGCCTGAGTACGACCAAAACGGAACAGGTTATCAATGCGAACTTGACTATACATTTGCCATAGCTCGTTAAAGAATGCCTGGGACTGAAGCACCTGGTTCTTGGTCTGCGAGATGCGCATACTAGCTAATCCCTCAAACACATTGGTGAGATTCACAATAGTGCTCATAGCCTGACGTTGGGCGCCAACTTCCTGGAGATGACTCATTTTTTAACCTCCACCATCGATTTTGCCTTAAGGTCGTCCCGCACTGCTTCGAATTTAGTGTCGTCGGTCAGCTGATTGGCCGCCTCGGTTACATTCTTTTTAAGAGCTTCGATACTGATGGATTCGCCCTCTTGAATGTTCAATAAGACATCGAGCATCAATGTCTGTGCCTTGGTAGAGTATCGTTCACCAGGGATCTGGTTGAGCATCTTATAGAGTAATTCACCGCGGTTAAGATCCTGGCGGGCACTCACAGCAAGTTCCGAACCAAAGTGTGCAAACTCCTGCGCCTGAGCATATGTAGTGAGTGCTTTAAACATTTGGCCGCTAAGTTGCTTTTGGCGCATATCTTGGCCACGGCCGCCAACACGCGATACGCTCAATCCCACACTAATCGCTGGACGCATAGTATCGCGAAAAATGTTCATGTCCAAAATCCACTGCCCGTCGGTAATAGACATAATGTTAGTTGGCAAGAACGCCGTAATGTCACCGCTAGCAGCAAATACAATAGGAATACAGGTGAGTGTCTTATGGTTACGACTAAGCTTGCCTGCCCGCTCCAAAAGTGAGGAGTGTACATAGAACATATCACCTGGATACGAATCACGCCCAGGACTCATGCCGGAAAGTAATGCAATTTCTCGATAGGTGTGAGCATGAGCCGTAAGGTCATCGTACACAACCAGTACGTCTTGATCAGCTTGCTGCCAAAGATATTCGCCCATTGCACACGCAACATACGGCGCCAAGTAGCTCATAATCAAGGAGTCGGACATCGTCGAAACAATGACGATGGCGCTTTTAAGCGCATCGTTAGCTTCAAGGCGCGAGAGCAATTGGTCGACGTCGCTGCGACGCTTGGCTATCAAGACATAGATTACGGTGATATCCGTATCTTTTTGATTGAGCGCCAATTGAGTAGCAAGTGTCGTTTTACCAGACTTACCATCACCTAATAGGGCCATGCGCTGGCCACGCATTAACGGAAATAATGTATCTATGGTTGTTACACCAGTTTCCAGTGCTTTATCAAGACTTTCACGCTCATACAAAAGTGGAGCCGGGTTAAAAACCGGCCACACGGCATCAGCTGCGATTGGCCCCTTGCCGTCAAGTGGTTCACCAGTCACTGATACAACACGGCCGATAAAGTCTTTGCCGACCTTAGTGACTAATTGCTCGTGCTGGACAACTGCCACCGTACCAACCCGCACTGGCACCGTGCCAAGATGCAAAATCACCACATGGTCTTCGTATACGTGATGCACATAGCCCTTGCTGCCATCCTCAAAGAGTACCAGCGAATGCAGGCTTACAG
>Ga0075362_10000572_pt1 | contig 10752 bp, 8 predicted proteins | sample EndMetdeltDD1762_FD_71397 | JGI IMG/M metagenome (GOLD analysis project Ga0075362, IMG submission 71397) | Populus endosphere microbial communities from Tennessee, USA - Endosphere MetaG P. deltoides DD176-2 | ecosystem: Host-associated > Plants > Roots > Endosphere | place: USA: Tennessee...
CTCCGCCAGCAGGCGGAACAAGGGCTTGCCGGCAATCTTTGCCACGGCGTCCCAAATCGCCATGTCGATGGTGCCGACCGCGACCGAGCGCTCGCCATGCCCGCCCGGTTTCTCATTCTTCATCAGAGTCGCCCAGACGCGGTCCGGGTCGAGGTTGTCGCCCGCGTCGTTGAGCAGCGTCTTGGGGTCGGCTTCCTTGAGCCGCGGCGCGAAGCGCTCGCGGATCAGTCCGCCCTGTCCGTAGCGGCCGTTCGAGTTGAAGCCGTATCCGACGACCGTCTTGCCGTCGCGCTTGACGTCCGTGACCACTGCAACCAGCGACAGCGTCATCTTGGAGAAGTCGATGTACGCATTGGCGATCGACGAGGCGATCGGCGCGGTGACTTCACGGATATCGACGATACGCATGCGGGGGCTCCTTGGGACGGTGTTCGTGCCGCGTTTGGACACCCGATACATCGGGATGCTAGGCCTGCGCCAATGCCAAGATTGGATCGCAACATGCACGCGCGGCATCGCCATGGACCTTGATTGGCTCAAGGACTTCCTGGCGCTGGCCGAACAGGGAAATTTCTCGCGTGCGGCGGACGCCCGCAACGTGACCCAGCCGGCGTTCAGCCGGCGCATCCGTGCCCTCGAGGACTGGGTCGGTGCGCCCTTATTCGAGCGCGGCGCGCAGGGCGCGACACTGACCGCCGCCGGCACTCATTTCCGGCCACTGGCGGACGACATGATGCGCACGCTGGACCGCGCGCGGCGCGACACGAAGGCGGTCGGCGAGCGCGAAACCGCAACCCTGTCGATCGCCGCGACGCACACGCTCTCGTTTACGTTCTTTCCCGGCTGGATCCGTGAAAGCCTTGGTCTCGAGGCGTTCGGCGCCCTCACCTTGATCTCGGACAGCTTGGAGGCGTGCGAAGAAATCATGCTCGGCGGTGAGGTGCACTTCCTGCTGTGCCACCATCACGGCGATGCACCGACACGCTTCGACGCAGAGCGGTTCGCAAGCGTCTCGGTCGGCCACGACACGTTGCTCCCCGTATGCGCCCCGGACGCCGACGGTCGGCCACTCTGGACACTCCCCGGCGCGCAACGGCCGCCGCGCTGGCTGGCCTACAGCCCTGTCTCCGGCCTCGGCCGCATCTTGGCAGTTCTTCGGCCCGCGGCGTCGGAAGGTGGAGACATCGTGTTCACATCGCACCTCGCTGCAGCACTGATGACGATGGCGCGCGACGGCCACGGCGTTGCGTGGCTTCCGCTCACGATGGCGGAAGACGATCTGTCGCGCGGCAGGCTCCTCCGCGCTGCGCTACCTGAGTTCGATGTTCCAATCGAGATACGACTGTTCAGGTCGCCGGACTGCCGCAGCCGCGCCGCGGACGATCTGTGGACCCGATTGTCCAAAGCCGGCGTGCGCCCATAGCGGCACCGCCCCCAAAGCCACGCCTTCGCGCCCCGCGAAGCACCCCTTTGCCGATCAGGCATTGCGGCTCGCCGCGCACCGCCGCATGAAGCCGCATGGACCCGTATCTGATGATCGCCGGTGCCGGGCTGCTGGCCGGCGCCATGAACTCGATGGTCGGCGGCGGCAGCTTCGTCACCCTGCCCGCCCTGATTGCCGCCGGCCTGCCGTCGGTCTCGGCCAATGTATCGAGCACGGTTGCGCTCTACCCCGGCGGGGCGACGAGCGCATGGGTCTATCGCGACGGGCTCAAGCCGATCGAAGGACTGCCGCTCATTCCTTCGCTGGTCGCCACGCTGATCGGCGGACTGGCCGGCGCGCTGCTGCTGATCTGGACGCCCTCGTCAGTCTTTGACCGCGTGTTGCCCTGGCTGCTGCTCACCGCCACGATCACGCTGACGCTCGGTCCCCGGCTCGGCGCGTGGATCCGCGCGCGGTGCTCGGCCGGTACGGGCGTCGTGCTGGCGATCCAGTTCCTGCTTGGAGTCTACGGCGGGTACTTCGGCGGCGCGGTCGGCGTGATGATGCTGGCGGCCTGGAGCCTGATCACGACTGCCGACGTCAAGGCACTCAATCCGTCCCGCATGCTGCTGGTGACGTCCGCGAACACGGTCGCAGTTCTGTGCTTCATTCTGCTCGGCGCGGTCGCTTGGCCACAGACGCTGACGCTCGGCGCCGCTGCAATCGTCGGCGGCTATGTCGGGGCACACGTCGGCAAGAGATTGCCCGCGACGGTCGTCCGCGCGGCCACCATCGCGATGGCGTTCACGATCACCGCGGTCTTCTTCTGGCGCGCGTACGGCTAGACTTTAACCCGCCCGCCCCGCGCCGATTGCGGCGCCGCGTTCCGGCACTGGCGGACGCGCCGGCGCCGGACGCGCACCGGCCGAGGGGCCGGTCGTGTCCGGGAAGCGGGTGCGGATATCGCGCAGGAACGCTTCGAGCGTGTCGGAGGCGCCAACCTGCCGGGCGATGTCGGCGAATTCCTGGCCGTTGGTATTGGCCGGCGTGGTGACGACATCGAACGAACGGCGGTCCGGACTGTCGGCCATCTTGGGCGCATATTTGGTGCGGAAACGATCGAGCCCGATCATGTCTTCGCCGAGCGCGTAAGCAATCGCGCCGCGCATCAGATCGGCGCGCTCGGGCTCGGAGAGCGGCGCGAAGTCGCGCCAGCGCTCGCCGTAATACCGCTCGATCTGTTCGCCGGCCTCGCGCCAGCGCCGCGCCTTCCACAGGATGTCGGCACGCATGCGTTCGATCTCGCGCCCTGGCATGCCGGCGATGACCTCGAGCGCGACCTCGGGGCGCCCGGAGTCTGAGAGCGCGCGCGCCTCGATCAGGAGCCGCTGATTGCGCAATTCGGCCGGCAGATCGGCACTGCGCGTCGCGCGCAACGCCTGGATCGCGCGGTCCGGCTTGCGGGCGATCAGATAGATGATCGCAAGGCGGACCGCGACCTGCGAGCGCGCCGCTCCCTGCAGGCGGTGGTCGACCTGATGCTGAAGCAGCTCGGCGGCCTGATCGAGCAGGTCGATCGACACCAGCCGGTCCGCGAGCTTGCGGATCATCTCGTCGCCGCGCCGCCCGACCGGCGTCAGTTCGCGGTAGTCGTAGAACAGGCTCAACGCGTCGATCGCCGGCATCGCGTCGCCCTTGCCGCCGAGATAGAGCGCCTCGAACGCCACGGCCGCTTCGTCCTGGATCTTCCGCGTCAAATGCGAGTTCGGAAACACCGTGAGTGCGGTACGCATGATCTGGAAGGCGTCGCGATAGCGCCCGGCCTCGGCGTAGAAGCGGCCAAGCAGTTGCAGCGCCTCGGTCTCGGTCTCGTCGCCGCGCCACGCCGCGGTCAGGCCTTCGAGCGCAACGATCGCTTCCTCGCGCGGAATATCGGCGATGCTTTGGCGAAGCGCGATCTGGCGCAGCGTCGCGCGCATCGCCGCCGGCCGGTCCAGCGACTCGACGGCAGTCCGATAGAAATTCAGCGCGTCCGGCACGCGGCCGATCCCTTCCATCACGCGCCCGCGCAGGATCATCAGGTCGGTGTCGCGCTCCGGCGAAGCGCCGAGCGTGTCGAACTCATTGAGCAGGTTGGTTGCCGAGGCGAAGTCCTGCACCTCCACTGCCGCACGCACCGCCTCCTGAAACGCGAAGCGCTGGAGCTCCAGCGGCAGCACGGTCGTCGTCGCCTCCACGGTCTGCAGGCCCTCGCGCGCTTCCCTGTATTGCCCGAGTTGCACCTGCGCGAGCGCACGCCACAGGATCGCGTCGCTGCGATTGGACACGCCGCGCTGCCCGAGATCGGTGAGCGCTTCCTTGCCCCGCCCGAGCATGATGTTGGCGATCGAACGCAGGACAAAGGCCGTGGGATCCGGGGCGCCGGCCCGGTCGTCGCCCGCAAGTGTATCGAGCACGCCCTTGGCTTCCGGGCCCATGTTGTTGGCGAGATAGAAACGCGCGAGATCAAGACGCGCCGCCGTGCGCTGATTGTCCGGCGCCATGGCGGCATTGCCCATCAATTGGTCCTGCCGCTCGGCGAACTTCGACTCGCGGTCGAAGCCCCAGGTCTGCGGGTCGATCGCGGCAGCTCCGGTGGCACCGCCACGCCGCTCGCCTCTGGCGGGCGAGGGCCGCGCGCTTGCGCTCGAGAGCACCAGACCGCCCGGCCGCCCGATCACCACCTTGTCGGCGGTGAGTTCGACCGACACGTCGTCGGCGCGCGGCTGCAGCACGATGCCATGCGCGGAAGCGAGCGCGTTGAACTCCACGAAGTCCTGCGGCTTGACGAAACCGCGCGCAGGACCGTGTGCCGTCACCACGAGCAACGTATCGCCGATCTCGGCATCCTCGATCCGGTGCAGCGTCCGCGGCTCCATAAAGGGCACCGTGATGGCCGAGCGCCCCGGCCCGTGCCCCGTACGCACGACAGTCAGCGGCTGCGTCGGCTCGGTCATCATGTCGCCGATCACGACGCTCCATTGATTGCCGTCGGCGCCGAGGCTGGTGAGCTTCGGGCGGTCGACCTTGAGCATGACGATCTGCCCCTCGCCGGAACGGGCGAGCGACGCGCTGCGGATGATCTGGCCGGACTGCGCGACGATCCTGGAGGTGTCGATCGCCGCTTGCGTGTCGAAGACGAGGCGGATCGTATCGCCACGGCGGAACACCGCGGCCGGCGTCGGCTCGTCGAACGCGAACGTGAGACGCACGGCGTCGCCCTGGCGGCGCACGTCGGCAACGACGGGCATGGACGGATCGGTGCGGACGACTGGCCGCGTGGTCTCGGGCCTTCCCGCCACGGGCTTTGGCGCCGGCTTTGCGGCTTCGGTGGCCGCCGGCGCAGCCGGCGCGGGCTCGTCCTTCGCCGGCTCGCTGGCGACCGTATAGGTCTGCGGCTGCGCGGGCGCGGTTTGCGGCGCAGCCGCCTGCGGCTTGGCGGGAGCTGGCGCCGGTGTCGGGGAGGCCTGTGGCTTTGGGGCGGGTTGCGCGGCGGGTGCGGCCGGCTTCTCGGGCTCGGCGTGCGCGGGATCGGGCTTGGCCGGTTTGGTTTCGACCGGCTCGGCGGCGGGCTTCGGAGGCAGCGGATTCTGCGCGCGCAGTGCAGCGGCAACCGCCGCCACGTCGGTCGGCTTGTTCGCCTCGGTCTTGTCGCCGTCGACCAGCGGCAGCACGTCGAGCATGAAGCTGTTGTCTTCGCGGAAGGTGCGCACGTCGACCTTGCCGATGAACGCGAAGCGCAGCGCAGAGTTCTCCTTGTCGCCCGCGATCTCGATACCGGCGACCATCGGCGGCAGCAACGCCTGCACGTCGGCGAGATCGAATTTCAGCGGCGCTTCGAACTTCAGCGTGAGGCCATCGTCGGCGCGCTGGGACGAGACCGGGATCAGCGCCGGCAGCGGGAACGTGTAGCGGGTAAACGTCGGCAGATTTCCAACACGAACGCGAACCGGCGGGAGCGCGCGCTGTTGCGCGGCCTGCAAGCGTTGCCGCGCGGTCTTTTCGGCATCGCGCGCCCGGCGCGACAATTCGTCGACCACCTCCTGCGGCAAGCCCGGCGCCAAACCTGTCCAGCCTTCGGGAAGCAGATCGACGAACAGCTTCTCGCCCGCCGCCATCGAATTGACCGTGACCTTGCGCATCAGCGCAAGACGGATCGCGGTGCCGTCCGGATCGATGCGCGCGGCGCCGATATAGCCGGGCGCGGACGGCGGGATCTTGTTGATCTGAATGTCGACCGCGCGCTTGAACGCGACGACGACGATGCCGTTGGTGAGACGCACCTCGGACTCGGTGTCCTCGGACAGCGTGAAGATGAGGCGCGTGTAGCCGTTCTGGTTTTGCACCAGGACGGTGCCGGTGACCGGGGCTGCATTCGCCGGAACCAGCAACAGCAGCAGCAGGACTTGCAACGCAACGAAGGCCGCCGCCACGCGCAAGCCGAGACGCGGCGGCACATCTGCACCGTCGTGCTCCCGCAGCGCTCGAAGTGTGATCGACCGTCCTGTCATCGTCCGCCCGCCCGGGCCGTGTCCTACGGCCGGATCGCCCGCGTTGTCAGCCTAGAGCCGGGCGTTTAAGGGGGTCTTAACCGTCGCAAATCTTTGCCTCAGGGTTTGTCCCGATCGGCGTGCGCTAAGTCTTGGGACGGCCCTCGATTTTGGGCAATTCGGCGGGCTGCGATGGCTTGTTGACCGCCCCGGACCGGTTCGCGATCTCGATCGTGAGCCGTTCGGCCGCCTCCGGGGCCATCTGGCCGAGGATGTCGGACATCCGGCGCGGGTTCATGGCGTTCACGACCTCGACCAGGATGCTCAAATTCAGCCGGTCGAACACCTTGGCGGCGTCCTTGGCCTTCATGTTTTCGTACATGGTGACCAGGCTCTTGAATTTGGCCGAGTCGTCCTCCGCCTTCTTGGCGGCTGCGCCGGTGACGCGCGTCTCGAGTTCCTTGAGTTCGAGCAGGCGCTGTTCGATGCGCTTCTCGGCCGCCTTCAGCAGGCTGTCCCGGACTTCGATGTCGCGCGCTCGCGCTTCCAGCTCCTGGCGGCGGGCTTGCAGGCTTTCCAGCACGGCGCGCTCGCCGGCGCTCATTTGCGGCTTGAGCGCTTCGGCGGGCGGCGCCTCGGTCTTTTCGGCCGCAGGCTGCGGGTCCGGCTTCGGTGCCGCGACCGAGCCCGTGACGTCGCTGCTCTCGCCGTCGCGCGGATAGAGCTCGCTCACCCAGGAGCGTGACCGGTCGATGCGCGAACGATCGCCACGCGGCGCGGCCGGGCCCTCGTCCGTCGCCGCAGCCGGCGCGGTCGGTGCGAGCGGAGCCGATGCAGCGGCCGCGCTCTCGGCCGCCGACCCCAGCCCTTGCGCCTGCGCGGTGCGCGAAGCGATCAGCGTGTAGCCGCCTTCCAGCAGCAGTGCCGAGGCCTTCAGCAAAAACAGCGCCGCCGCCGCGATTGCGACGACGGGGATCAGGCGAAGGTCGCGAGCGAGCTTCATCAGGCGGCCTGAGTGTTCAGCCGCTGGCGCTGGCGGGCCGCGAACGCGCTTGCGGCTTCAGCGGTTGCCTTGGCGGGTGGCGTCGCCGGAGCGGCGGGGCGCACGGCCATCGTGATCTGCGCAAGCTGCGTCATGATCTGGCTGCCGGCCTCGACCTGCCTGCGCAATTCGTTGGCGAGCGCCTCGCCGGCACGCAGCTGCTCGCTGAGGTTCTGGTCGCAGTCGCGCACCGTGAGCTTGAGCCCGACGATCGCGCGTTCGGCAATCTCGGTCGCGGTGATCAGCTCCGAGATCGTGCCTTTCAGCGCGTGTTCGTCGGCCTTGAGCTTCTTCAGCCGATTGTTGAGCACGACGCAGAAGCCGATCGTGAGCAGCAGCAGCACGGCCACAAGGCTCTCGATCATCAATCCAAGTCCGTTGCTCACTGGGCTTCCACCTTGTTTGAGGATTGATCCGCCATCTCGAACATGGCGTAGGTCGTCTTCGGCTTGCGCAAGGGTTTGGCGACGCGCACCGCGACGCGGTCGCCGACGCGCCCCATGCGCCCCTCGGTGAGCGTGACGTCGCCGCAGCGCACGGTCACGAGCGCGTCGGGCCGCAGATCGAGCGGCAGCGTGTCGCCAACATTAAGCGCCATCAGTTGCCGCAATGGCAGCTCGGCCTCGTACAGCACGGCTTCCACGCCGATGTCGGCCTGCCCGATTTCGGTGGCAAGGTGTCCTTCCCAGACCGAGTCGCGACCGAACTTCTCACCCATGAACATCTGGAGGAGAACGTCACGGATCGGCTCGATCGTCGCGTAGGGCAACATCAATTCGATGTTGCCGCCGCGGTCTTCCATGTCGATGCGCAGGCGAACCAGGATCGCGGCGTTGGCCGGCCGGGTGATCGCCGCGAAGCGCGGGTTGGTCTCGAGCCGGTCGATGTTGAAGTGCACCGGCGAGAGCGGCCGGAACGCCTGTTCGGCGTCCGCGAGCACGACCTCGATCATGCGCTTGACCAGGCTCGTCTCGATCGTCGTGTAGGGGCGGCCCTCGATGCGGATCGCGGTCTGCCCGCGCCGGCCGCCGAGCAGCACGTCGATGATCGAGTAGATCAGGCTGGAATCGACCGTGAACAGGCCGAAGTTGTCCCACTCCTCGGCCTTGAACACCGCGAGGATCGCCGGCAGCGGGATCGAATTGAGATAGTCGCCGAAGCGCACCGACGTGATGCGGTCGAGCGAGACTTCGACGTTGTCGGAGGTGAAGTTGCGCAGCGATGTCGTCATCAGCCGCACGAGGCGGTCGAAGACGATTTCGAGCATCGGCAGACGCTCGTAGGAGACCATCGCAGAGTCGATGATCGCCCGGATGCCGGAATTTTCGTTGAGCGAGATGTCGGCGAGCGAGAAGCCGAGCAGCGAGTCGATTTCCTCCTGATTGAGGATACGCTCGGCGCCGCCTTTATTTCCCGCTTGGACGAAGTTGCCTCCGTCCTCGATCATGGAGGCCCATTGGGCCGCCATATCGTCGTCGCCCTCACCTCCCGCAGCGGCACCGCCGCCACCGCCGCCCATGTCGCCGCCTTTGGGGGTCGCGCCCTGCTCGGCGAGCGCCATGCCCCATTCGGCTGCGAGATCGTCCTGGTCGTCGGCCATGGTGGCTGCGTCCGGCGGTTACTGGATGACGACTTCTTTGAAGAGAACGGCGTTGACCTTGTTCGGCGCGACCGCGAGGTTCACGCGCCGCGTCAACTCGTCACGCAGCCGGTAGAGGCCGGCGGAGCCCTCAAGATCGGTCGGGCGCATTTCGCGCAGATAGCTCTGGAACGCATCCATGACGCGCGGCATCACCGGCTTGATGTCGTCGGCGATCTTCTGGTCGGCGACTTCGAGCACGATCTTGGCCTTGAGGTAGGCGCCACGCTTCTCCGGCCCCGGCGGGGTCGCGAGGTTCACGAGCACGTCGGGCAGGTCGACGAAGGCCGGCGGCTTCGCGGCGACCACGACCGGCTTGTCTTCCTTCGGCTTCTTCATGAGGAAGAAGGCGCCGCCACCGCCGCCGCCAAGCACCAGCAAGGCGGCCGCCGCGATGATGATCAGCTTCTTCTTGCTCTTCGGCGCTGCTGCGCCTTCTGCGCCTGCTTCGTCTTCGGACTTTTCCGCCATGTCACCCTGCCTGTCGCGCCCGCCGCTGCGGGCCAGCCACATGCCAATTCTGTTGTTTGGGCGCTGACGCGAACACTTTGCCCCGTCAGGAAGCTAGGTCCGGAATGGTTAACGAGTCCTTTCCGAGTAGGAAATTTCTGCCGGGTAGGACAGTTTGGCTGGCGCATTCTGCCGCCCGCGCAATGGGTCGAATTTCATCAACATATTGATTTATCTATAAATTCGACGTTGGCACGCCCCCTGCTAAGTGACCCCCGAGACCGCAAGCCTTGGGAGAGGCGAGCGGACACCGACAAGGAAGCGCCTGGGAGGGCGCAACCGCGTCGCGAGCCTGGGGAGCTTGGCCGATGGAGAATACGGCCCTCGTTGGACTTTCGCGTCAGATCGCGCTTCAGCGCGAGCTGGACGTCGTGGCGAACAACGTCGCCAACATGAACACGACCGGCTACAAGGCCGACGCCGTCGTGTTTCAAGAACATATCATGCCGGTCGCCCGCACCGACCAGTTCGTCGGCAGCGATCGGCGCATCAGCTACGTGATGGACCGGGCGACCTGGCTCGACCTCGCGCAGGGCCCGGTGCAGCAGACCGGCAACCCGCTCGACATCGCGATCAGCGGCAACAATTTCCTTGCGGTCACCAGCCCGCGCGGCGAGCGCTACACGCGCAACGGCGCCCTGCAGATCAACAACGCGGGCGAGCTTGTCACTTCCGAAGGCCTACGCGTCGTCGGCGAGACCGGCCCGATCGTGTTCCAGCCGAACGACAAGAACATCTCGATCTCGACCGACGGCACCATTTCGGTGCGCGAGGGCAATGCCACGACAGACTCGCTGCGCGGCAAGATCAAGCTGGTGTCGTTCACCAACCCGCAGCGTCTCGAGAAGGACGGCACCTCGACCTACATGCCGCTGGCCGGCGATCAGCCGCAGGCCGCGCAGTTTCCGCGCGTCGTGCAGGGCGCGATCGAGAAGTCGAACGTCAAGGGCGTGGTCGAGATGACCCGAATGGTCGAAGTCACCCGCACCTACACCCAGGTCGCCAGCATGCTGCAACAGCAAGGCGATCTGCGCCGCGACGCGATCGCGAAACTTGCCGAAGTGCCGAACGGCTAACGCGTGATCCCGAAAAGCGGGACCCGGTTTCCGGAAACGATCACGCGTAACGAGATGATTGAGGACTAAAAAGATGCGAGCCCTCCACACCGCTGCCACCGGCATGATGGCGCAGGAACTGAACGTCCAGGTGATATCGAACAATATCGCCAACATGCGCACGACCGGCTACAAGCGCCAGCGCGCGGAATTCCAGGACCTGCTCTACGAACACGTCCGCCGCGTCGGCACGCAGACCTCGGACCAGGGCAACATCCTGCCCGCCGGCGTCGAGCTTGGCTCCGGCGTGAAGACCGTCGGCACGCCGCGCGTCATGACGCAGGGCAATCTGCTCCCGACCGATAAGCCGCTCGACGTCGCTATCCGCGGCGAAGGCTTCTTCAAGATCACCCTGCCCGACGGCCGCACCGGCTACACGCGCGACGGCTCGTTCGAGCTCGACGCGCAGGGCCGCGTCGTGACGGCGAACGGCTATGTGGTGCAGCCCGGCCTGACGGTTGCGCAGGACGCCAAGAACTACACCGTCAACGCGC